>Ga0209333_1000157_pt1 | contig 38961 bp, 29 predicted proteins | sample BlaSpr_A8_OM2_O3_FD_187982 | JGI IMG/M metagenome (GOLD analysis project Ga0209333, IMG submission 187982) | Forest soil microbial communities from Thunder Bay, Ontario, Canada - Black Spruce, Ontario site 2_A8_OM2_O3 (SPAdes) (version 2) | ecosystem: Environmental > Terrestrial > Soil > Boreal... | reverse complement strand
GTTCCATTTTGCTTAACGCATCGCTGACGGTTACGGCGGACATCTGCGCGTCCTGGGAAATCAGCGCGTACAGATAACGCAGGAAGGGCCGGCCGTTCCGATCATAGTATTCCCAGGCGTTTTCGCCATCCAGAATGATGGGAACCAGGGCATCGCGGCCGCCTGCCAAAATGCCGCGGCAGTTTTCCCGGATACGATGCAGGAAGTCGCGCGCGGCTTGCCCGGCGTCCATTCCGGAATACACGAAACCGATCAGGTCGCTCAAGAAGTGGTCGCGAAAGACCACGCCAAGTTGGCCGCGGCTGTGCTCCCAGCGGTACGGGCGATAGATGGCGTCCACGCCGATGGTACGGCCCAGCGTGCGCCCTAGAACGCCGCTGTCGCTGGCCGCCCAGCGGTAGCCCACTTCGGCGGCGAGGCCGAACGTCGCGTCTGAAACCGAACCTTCCGAAGGCCAAAGACCAACCGGCGCGACGCCGAACTCGCGCTCTACGTACTGGCGGGCCATTTGCAATTGCTTGAGGGCGTCTTCCGGATAGCGAAACGCGGGCGGCAATGGGACACCCGGATGCGACACCGAGGCGATGTTGGAGTCGCACAGCAGCGGCAGGATGGGGTGGTAGTACGGCGTGGTGGAGATTTCGATCTGGCCGGACGCAGCCATCTCGCGGTAGACGGGGATCACTTTGCCCAGAATCTCCAATTGTTTGCGGCCAACCAGGCGCTGGTCGTCTAACGTGTAATCGCTGCCCTTAGCGAACAAGTCGCGCACTTGAGGGTCGCCGGCGCGGAATTCCTCGTCGAACCAGATCAGTTGCGATATCACCTGCAAGTCCCGGAAATCCTGAGCGGAGAAGCGGCGGCGGGCCGTTTCATCGCTGTTTTGGGAGTGGCGCGCTTCATAAAGGCCGGCGTACCGCGGCAGCGCCTGGGTCATGTGCGGCGGATGCGCCTGTAGGAACTGTTGCAGCAGGAAGGTCTGTTCCGCTTCAGTGAGCGTTTCGGCGGGCTTCAACGCGGCAACCAAGTACGGGTCGTGGGCTTCGCCGCGGGCGTATTCTTCCACCTGTGCCATCATCGAAGGCACCAGGTTGAAGGTTTGATGCACGTTGGGGAATTCGCGCAGAATCTCGACCATGCCGTAGTAGTCTTTGAGGGCATGCAGGCGGGTCCATGGAAGCTTGTATTCGCCGGACGCCAGATCCTTGTAGAAGGGCTGGTGCATGTGCCAAAGGAAGCAGAGATAAATGCGGGGCATGGGATTACGTAGGCTGCCAAAGACGCTCAGCGTGCGAAGAAGCTGCTGGCGGGCGGCGGCGCGTGGACGCCCTTGATGGCCAGCCAGAGGATATCGTTCAACTCGTCGGCGTCGGCGCGGTCCTCTTCGCTGAAGTCCAAGCGGGAAGACCGCTCCGCGGTGGCCGAGTGCAGCGGATTCCGTTCGTCCAGCGGCACGCGCGGCTTTTCGGCTATATAGGGCGCCGGGTCGGCGGCAGCCTGAAAGGCGGCGGCCATGGGCCGCGCCGCGGCGTCGAATTGAGTCATGGGCCGCAGCCCCAGCATCAACTCCATGGTGCGCAACATAGAGGCGGTATTGTACATCGAGCTATCCACGGCTCCGTGCTTGACGTAGGGCGATATCAAGAACGCGGGCGAGCGGTGCGAATCGACATGGTCCGGGCCGTTTTGCGCGTCGTCCTCCAATACGAAAATGGCCGTGCTGCTCCAGAATCGGCTCTTTGAAACTGCCTCTACCAGCATCCCTAGCGCGTAGTCGTTATCCGCGTTCATGGCGATGGGGGTGAGCTTGCCGCCCTGCGTACCGCTAGTGTGATCGTTACCAAGCCGCATGAACATCAGTTGCGGCATGGCGCCGGATTTCTCAAACTCCGTGAGATCGTCCAGGAACACCTTCACCCGCTCCACATCCGGGTACTCCAGATCGAAGTCGCGATAGCGCATGTTCGTCACGCTCCGCAGCACCGGGTCGCGCACCTGCGCGATCTGGGTGCCATCCGGCGCGGCCTTGCCCCGGTTCTCCGCCATATAGCCGTAATTGCGCATGGAGATTCCGGCTCCGGCGGCGCTGGTCCACAGGTATCCGGCGGGCGGCACGTCCGTAGGCTCCTGCTCTTCGTAGTCGTAATGGTTGCGGCGGTTGGCGTAGCTGTTTGGCCACATCTTCTGGATGTAATCGATCCCGATGGCCGCGGTCGACCAGGAGTGGCCGTCGGCGCTCACATCGCCGTTCACGTAGAAGTTATCGAGCAGCACGAACTGGCGCGCGATCTTGTGTTCGTTGGGTGTGACCTTTTCACCGAACAGAACCAAAGACGGATCGCCGTTGCCTTCCTTCATATCCCCGAGCACCTGGTCGTACGAGCGGTTTTCCTTGACGATGTAAATAATGTGCTGGATGGGCGGGAAAGGATTGGGAGTCTCCAACTTCTCGTCGCGGTATGCGGAGTTGGCTATGGCGGTCTTGGTATAGGCGGCAAGCTGCTCGTCGGTGAAAGGGTCGATAAACGAAGCAGTGCCCGTTTGGATGCGCCCCACGTATTGGACCGGCCCGCTATCGCCCTGATGGCTGGCCTCCGGGCGGCGCGTGGGATTCGGCCCGCGGGGATTCGGATGCGATCCGCCCCCGCGGCCGTTCAACACCACCAGCGTGCCATTCGGCAGCGTGCGCGCGGCCGTGGGATACCAACCCGTGGGAATAAACCCTTCCACATGGCTGCGCTCCCCGGAGATGTCCACCACTGCGGCCACATTGGCGTCGGAACAGACCACATAGAGGCGCTTGCCTTGCTCGCCGACAGCCAGCCCGCTGGGGGTCATGCCGGCTGGTTGACGCGGCGTCATAGCGGTATTGATGGTCTCAACCAGACGCAATTCTTTGTCCTCGGAGACGCCCAGCGTATAGACGCTGTTGGTATTGGAAGCCGCGATAAACAGGCGCGCGGCCCAGCCCGTTTCACCCTCGGACGACTCGCTCTTGCCTGCGGCCCACACCATGTCGGTGGGATGCGGGCCCAGCCGTACGCTGGCAAGTAGGTTGCCCGAGGCGGTTTCGTAGTGGCCCACGGAGCCATCCGTCCAACTCGTGACGAAGAACGACTTGCCATCGGGATGGAAGAGGATGCGGTACGGGCGCCGGCCGGTCTTGACGCGATCGATGAGCATTCCGGATTGCGGATTGATGACCACCAGCGAATCGTGATAAAGATCCGCGGCATAGATCAGGTGGCCATCGGGCGTCATAGCCACGTCGCCGATAAAGTCGGCATAGGTGCGTTTGTCGGGTGCGGCCACCGTGAAAGTACGGCTGGCTTCGAGTACGCCATCGGTGAAAGAGAACTCGAAGACCGCCGCGCGCGAACCCCCGCCTACATAGACGCGGTCTCCCTTGGGCGAAAAGGTCAACCCCAGCCAGCCGTCCGCCACATGCACGCGATTTGTCTCGCGGCCGGTGGCGGCCTCCAGCACGGCGATACTGGGTGGATTGTATCCGCCATTCAGCACCAGCAGGTAGCGGCCGTCGGGCGAGAGAGCGGTGGACATCGGAAAGGTGTCCAGCGGGATTTGCTTGCCTGCCGGTTCCAGACGCCAGCCCGTGTTGAGCAGGAATCCGCCGCCGGGAAGCGGACCCACCTGTTCGCGCGGGGCGGGCTGGGAGCATAGGAGGGCGGCGGCTAAGAGGAGAGCAACGAAGAAGAATGGACGCATCCTTCCTCGATCATACCTTGTGGCAAAGCAAGGGGAACACCGCTTGCTGACGCGCGCGGCTCAGCAGGAATACCGAGCCGCGACCGTAAGGAAGCGGATGCTATCGGCCGAAATGACGCCAACCTCCGCCCACAACCACGCCAACGCCGACCCCGGGGCCGGGATAGACGTACGCGTTCGGATAATATCCGTACGCTTGGGGATACGCGTAAGGATAGTCATACGGATCGGGAGAGTAATAAGGGGCCGATCCGTAATAGTAGGGGTAGCCGTAGCCATAGCCGTAATAAGGCCAGCCGAAGCCAAGGCCCCAACCGCCGCTCCAACCCCAACCGCCATAGCCCCAGCCGCCACGGTAGCCGTAACCGCCGCGATACCCGTAGCCGCCATAGCCGCGGCCGGCGTAGCCGGATCCTCTGGCCGCACCGGAAAACCCGCCGCCAACTGCGCGGCCGCCGCTACTCATCGCGTGGCCGCCACCGCCGAAACCTCCATGCCCGCCGCCACCGCCGTGGCTCGCGGCGAAGGCCTCGCCAGCCCACAGCAAACATGCCATCATTGCCAACATAACGAAGGTTTTTCTCATAAATCACCTGACTTTTAGACTATCACTGAAGCCTTATGGTTTCTAGTGGCTGAAATCCACCAGCAGCGGTGCATTGCGGCCACAAAACATGGAAGTTTGGGCCATTGATTTCATGTACTTAGCGGCGGTTTCGGATTGGCGAAACGGATGCATGCAATCGACCGTCGTCAGTTACGAGGTAGCTATATATGAAGATCTATTTAACGAGCCCGGTGCGTACGGCCGTTTGCTCCATGGCACTCAGTTTTCTGGTTGGATCGGGCGCGATGTTCGCGCAAGATCAGCCTTCGGGGCCGCCACCCGCCGACAATCAACAACAAGGCGCTCCAGCCAATGGCGGTTGGCGGCGGGCGGACAATCCGCCGGCGTCCCAATCCGCACCGGCAGCTCCGCCGGCGGATGCGGCTCCGCCAGCCGGAGGTACTGCGCCGGCCGAGGCCGCTCCGCGTGCCACGATGGATCCCAATTATTCGCAGGCTGGTCCGCAGGCGCCTTATGCCAACCAGTATCCCAGTCAGCAGTATCCCAGTCAGCCGTATCCGAATCAGCAGTATCCGAGTCAAAATCCTTACCCGCAGTATCCGAATCAGTATCCCAACCAGTATCCCAACCAGCGATATGGAGGTCCGCCACCGGCGGCTAGCGTTGACCGCGGGCCAATTCCGGCCAAGTTGACGATCAAACCCGGCACGTTCATCACTGTGCGTCTGAACCAGGGTCTCTCCTCGGACCGTAATCAGGTGGGGGACGGCTTTGCCGCTACTCTGGCAAAGCCGGTGATCGTGGATGGTGTCGTGGTTGCGGATCGTGGGCAAACCGTAGGCGGAAAGGTAACTGAGGCCAAGAAGGCCGGCCGGGTCGAGGGCGTTTCGCATCTGGCGGTTCAATTAACCGATCTCACGTTATTGGATGGACAGCCAGTACCGCTTCAAACGCAATTGTTCAGCAAAAATGGCCCAACCTCCGTGGGCCGCGACGTGGGCGCAGTGGCAGGGACCACCGCGACTGGCGCAGCGATAGGCGCGGCGGCGGATTGGGGCCGGGGCGCTGCGATCGGCGCCGGCGCCGGGGCTCTCGTCGGAATCGTCGGAGTACTGGTGACGCGGGGCCGCCCGACGTACCTTTATCCTGAGCAGATTCTTACCTTCCGCGTTGAAGCTCCCGTGACGGTATCGACCGAGGCCGCGCCGCAGGCGTTCCGCTGGGTGGGTCCGTACGACTACGAACGGCCGTACGACGTGCAGAACCGTACCGGACCGCCCAATGGCAACTACTACGGCTACGCGTCTCAGTATCCGAATGCCTACCCCTATCCGTATTATGGATATGGATATGGTTACGGCTACCCATACTATTGGGGGCCGGGTATCGGAGTCTATTGGGGCCGGGGTTGGGGTGGCTGGGGCCGTGCCTGGCGACGGTAGGTTCATAAGGACAGTAGGCGGAGACTTCTATCTATGTCGACGATGGGTGTTCTGAAGGCAAGTGCAATTGCGATGGCGTTGTGTGTTGCGGTATTGGCGCAGAGTCCGCCACCTCCGCCACAGCAAGGATATCCACCGCAGCAACAGGGCTATCCCGCACAGCAACAGGGCTATCCGCCACCGCAGCAGGGATATCCGCCGCAACCACAGGGGTATCCCCAGCAGCAGGCGCCTCTGCTTGGGCCGCAGCAACTGGACGACCTAGTGCAGCGCATCGCGCTGTATCCCGACCCGCTGCTGGCGCAGGTTATGACCGGGTCCACCTACTGGAGCGAGATCGCCGACGCGGCCACTTGGGCGAACCAGCACGCTTATCTGCATGGCGACGAACTGTCCAGAGCCATGTACGAGGACAATCTTCAGTTCGATCCGAGCGTGATGGCGCTGATTCCGTTTCCATCCGTGCTGGACATGATGGCCAGGGACCCAGGCTGGACCCAAGCGCTCGGCAATGCAGTGCTGAGCCAGCGCGCCGACGTGATGGACGCCGTTCAACGTATGCGCCAAAAAGCCATGGATGCCGGCTTCCTGCAGAGCAACGCCCAGGACCGCGTGGTAGTTGTCGGCCCTGCGGATATCGAGATCCTGCCCGTCAACCCCGGCTACGTATACGTGCCTTATTACAATCCGGGGGTTGTATTTGTTGCGCCACGGCCCGGATTCTTCGCCGGCGTCGGTATAACTTTCGGGCCGGGGATTTATGTGGGGGCGTTCGCGCCATTCGGCTGGGCCGGCCCGGCCTTCGGCTGGCGCACGCATGACATCCTTATCGATCATCGTCCGTGGGCGCGCACGTGGGTGAATCGCGGCGGTTACGTGCACTCTTATGCCGTTCCCTTCGCGCGGCCAGCCGGCCCCCGCGTGGAACGCCACGCCGAGCCTCGCAGGGATCGGCGTTGATGTGAATACGGTGGGGCAGGACCTTGAGCGGGACCAGCTACTACAGTTCTGTGGCGCGTGCCGCAAGCGAGTCCGTATCGAATCGCAAGTGACCTTTTGGTCAACAGATTAGAACGGAACTCGGGGTTGGTAGTTCGCTGCCGCTCCGTGACCAATTCGCTCCGAACTCAGTTGACAGGTACAGTGTTCCGGATCTGTCAACCACCACAATCGTTGAGCCGTCTGTGGCGATGCAACCCGTGTCGGCGATACCATTGATCCACGCAGGCAGGCCACCTTCGACGGCCACTATCTCTCCATCCGGCCTGATCGGTCGACGATAAATTCTTCCCTGGGCCGCAAATGGATCTGTCGACGCGGAGACGAGAATATCATCGCCCGAGAACGCTACCGCGGAGCAGTGCGATGCATGTAGGCCGTCCCGTTCCATGGTCCACGTTGCTCCTGCGTCGCGGCTAATGCAAAGGCCGATAGCGGACGCCGCGACGACAATGTCCGGATCTGCCTGGTGCGCGCGCACCTCATGAACATCGCTGTTGATGTCTATGGTGGGCTGCCAGGTTCTTCCGCCATCCATTGAGCGCGGAATGCCTCCCACATGAACGTTGGCGAACAGTACGCTCCCGTTGGAGTTGGCCGCAACCGAGCGAACGCCTAGCGGCGGCCCGAGACGCTGCCCATTAACGATTGCCGAACCGGCAAACCAATCCTCCCGCCCCGCGACGTTGTCGAAACCAGGGATAGGATCGAGCACGCCGCTCCCTTGGCTCAGCCGCAGCATGCGTGCATCGTCTGTTCCTACGTAGATGGCGTCTCTAACAGCCATACAGCACGAAAGCGCGAACTCGCTCGTAGCCACGATCGCCCATTCGCCGCTTGGTGCACGCCTGCGCAGCGAATGTCGGCCGACAATGGCGAGCGCACCACCGCGTCCGTCCGGTGCGAGCCCTCTGACGGGCTGGTTCGCAATCTCTTGCGTGCGCCCATCGCCGGTGACTGCGAACAGCCCATCGCGCCACGTCGCCACAAGTATCGTCGGTTTCGTCACGAATTACCTTTTGAAGAAGGCCATGCGTTCTCTCTAGGAGCGAGCCATTGTGATTCGGCCAACGTGCACGCCCCATCGATGATTCTCCCGCAAAGTCGCGCAGTGTAGGGAAGACTTGGTACGCGGTGCGTGCCCATATCTGTCCTACTCCGCATAGTTCTGGGCGATGGGGAAACGGCGGCCGATGCCGAATGCCTTCGAGGTGACCTTCAGGCCCGGCGCGGCCTGCTGCCTCTTGTACTCATTGCGGTCCACCTTGTTTACGATATCCGATACCGTTTCGAGCGGCAGGCCAAGCTCCTGTGCGATCTGCCCTGGGGCCTGGTAATCCTCCACATAGGCCCGCAGAACCCGATCCAGAATTTCGTAGGGCGGCAGCGAATCGCTATCTTTCTGGTCGGGGCGCAACTCGGCCGACGGGGGCTTTTCGAACACGCTTTCCGGGATGGCGCCGCTATGCCGGCGGTTGGCCGCGCGCGAAAGGTTGTAGACCAGCGTCTTGGGCACATCGCTGATCACCGCGAGACCGCCGCACATATCGCCGTACAACGTGCAGTATCCCACCGCCAGCTCGCTCTTATTGCCGGTGGTCAGTACCAGCGCGCCCCACTTGTTGGAGAGCGCCATCAGGGTGACGCCGCGCAGGCGGGCCTGCAGATTCTCTTCGGTGACATCGCGCCGCGCGCCTGCGAACAAAGGATCCAGCACGTGCAGGAACTCAGCGTACATGGGCGAGATGGGCGCCATCTCGAAGCGGATGCCCAGGTTTTCGGCCAGCGCGCGCGCATCGCGGATGCTGCCCTCCGAAGAGAACGGCCCCGGCATGCCCACCCCGGTCACGTTTGGCGGTCCCAGGGCATCCACGGCGATGGCGGCCGTAAGCGACGAGTCGATGCCGCCGCTCAGTCCGATGAGCACGCGCGCGAAGCCGCACTTGCGGATGTAGTCGCGCGTCCCCAGCACCAGCGCTTCGTAAACCGCATCGCATTCGTCCGGAAGGGTATCGTGCCGGACGCCCGCGCCCGATTCGGAATCGAACAGCACCAGGTCTTCGGCGAACGAAGCGGCGGAGGCGGCTACGCGTCCGGAGGCGTCCATGGCGAAGCTGGAGCCATCGAACACCAGTTGATCGTTGCCGCCCACCTGATTAACATAGACCAGCGGAATGCAGTGGTGGCGCGCGGTGGCCGCGAAGATCTCGCGGCGTTGCGCGCGCTTTCCCATGTGATAGGGCGACGCGTTGATGCTGATCAGCAGTTCGGCGCCGGAGTGCGCCAATTCCTGCACCGGATCGCGGCGGTACAGCGGGCGCTCCCAGAACTGCTTGTCGTTCCACGCGTCTTCGCAGATCGTCAGCGCGATTCCGCGGCCATCCAAATGCAGAATCGACTGCGACTCGGCTGGGACGAAGTAGCGCGCCTCGTCGAAGACATCGTAGGTGGGCAGCAACATCTTCGTTTGCCGGAAGACGACGTTGCCGCCCGCCAGCACGGCGGCGCTATTGGTGGCATGCTTGCCGGTGGACGATCGGGAGTGACCTACGTATCCGGCAACCACGCAGATCGGCAACCCGGCGGTCTCGACCGCCAGACGTTCCAACTGCTGGCCTGAGCGTTCCACAAATGTGGGCTTCTCGACGAGGTCCAGCGGCGGATAGCCGGTAACGGAGAGTTCCGGGAAGACCGCCATTTGCGCACCGGCGGCGGCGGCTTCGCGCGCGGCGCGGATCATACGGTCCACGTTGCCGGTCAGGTCTCCGACAGTTGTGTTGATCTGGGCCAGCGCGATCTTCATCGTCTGACACTATTATCGCAGCCCGCTACGGCCAATTTGGGGCCGGATCAGTGGTGCAGACTGAGTCAGATTTCGTAGTGGACAACGGTCGGCACTTGGTTCGTATTGACCGCTTTCATGCCAGTCGCCCGCTCGAGCGCGGCGAGAAAATCGCGATATTCGCCGCGGCTCAGTTTAAGGAGCACTTGCGCGTGCGCGGCATTGCCGTTGATACCGGTCCAAGCTACTCCGATGTAGTGCTCCTGGCTCTCGCCCAAGTGCATCAAGGGAACCACGTCGAGAACCGAGGCGCCCAAACGATGACGCACTTCGGTGCCGCACGATATCTCCGTGATGCTCTTGATCGGGACGGAAATGCGGCGTCCGCCCTGCATGAAGATCACTTCATTGTTGCCGAACGCGGCACGGACTTTGTGATGGTCGAGCGGCAGGCTGCCGCCCGCGTATGTCGCGGGATAGTCCGCGGCTTTCTTCGCCAGAGCGGCGGGCGGAAGCATAGCTATTGACAGGAATAGAGATACAGCTAGGAATTTCATAAATTCGGGTGGACCGTGTGCCAGTTGTTTGGATGCCAGCGGCGTTCGAAAGGTTACAACTGTTTACTGCGTCGTCACCGATACGTCGTCAATGTTGAACGTGGTCGTTTTTTCGTAGTCCGTCGTCGCATGAAATACGATCTCGATCGTCTCCCCTTTATACGCCGTCAGGCTGATCGCCGCCGGCTGGAAGTAGACTCCGTTCGTATTGTTCGAGGATTTGTTATCGAGGTTGCTCAACGTCAGCGGCGTCGCCAACAGCGTGCCGGAACTGTTATGGATTTCCACATAGAGGTAATCGTACTTAGTCGAGGTCGTGGTTTCCTGCGTCACTACAGTCACCCAGAACGTAAGTGTGGCCGAATTGATAGTCGATGGAATTGTGACGGTCTGAATCAGCTTGTCGGTGTCGCTGTTGTAACCGCCCTCGGAAGCGTAGTTGTTTCCCGTGTGCGGGTAAGCGCCGTGATAGACAATTATGTCCTGGCCTGAGACAGTGGTAGTAGCGGTCCATCCGGGGGCGCTGTTGCCGGACTTCGTGGCGGACTCAAAGCCGCCATCTACGATCGACTGGCCGCTTCCCGCGGAAGTCACGGAAAGGGAGACTGTAGCGGTATTGGTCAGTCCTCCGCCGGTGGCCGTGACGGTCACCGTGTAAACGCCCGCCGCCGTGGACGAGCCAACCGAAATCGTCATGGCCGAGGTTCCGGCGCCTGGCGCCGCGATAGATGGTGGATTGAAACTGGCGGTAGCACCCGCGGGCAACCCGCTGGCCGACAGCGTAATTGCAGCGTCGAATCCGCCCGAGACAGCGGTGGTCGCCGTGGCCGTTCCCGCGCCTCCCTGCGCGACGGTGACGGAGGCAGGACTCACCGCCAGAGTGAAGGCCGGACTCCCGCTCGAAGTAACTGTGAGTGAGACCGAGGTGGTTTCTGTCAGCCCGCCTCCAGTCCCGGCGATAGTGATGGTATAGATCCCCGCCGCCGCGCTGCTGGTGGCGGCAAGGGTCAGTGTAGACGACCCCGATCCCGGCGCCGCGATGCTGGTTGGATTGAAGCTGGCCGTGACTCCCGCGGGTAGGCCGCTCGCGGACAACGAAATCGCGGAACTGAAACCTCCCGAAATGGCCGCCGTCACGGTAGATTGTACCGAGCCTCCGGCAGCCACTGTCACAGCGGTGGGACTGGCGGAGAGTGAGAAGCTAGGCGTACTGCCCGATGCGATCGTGACACTGACGCCGGCGGTTGCCGTGACTCCGCCGCCACTGCCGGCGATGCTGAAAGAGTATGTCCCTGCCGCGGCGCTGCTGCTGGCGGTCAGCGTCAGAGTCGACGATCCCGATCCCGGCGCGGCGATGCTGGACGGGCTGAAGCTCGCGGTAGCTCCGGATGGCAAGCCGCTGGCCGATAGGGAGACAGCCGAGCTAAACCCGTCGAAAACCTGGGTGGTGACTGTCGTCTTGCCGGAACTGCCGGCGTTCACCGTGAGTGAATCGGGACTGGCATCGATTGAGAACTTGCCTTTGCTCCCAGACCACGGCGTGCCTCCGGCGAAGTCGCTGGTCAAAGTGCTGTAGATCGAGGCCAGGATCGCCGCATTTGAGATCGTCAGCCCCAGTTCGCGATTCTCAGTCAGCGAGGCGTTGGAGAAATTTTCAGAGCCGATGAACACCTGGGCGTCGGGACTGCCATAGTCCACCAGAATGACCTTCGCATGGATATAGAGCGAAGCCGTCTCCGCGTATGTCGCAATTTCGCCGCCGGCCTCCACGATCTTGTTGAACTCGCTCGAATAGTCGTTATCGTCGTTGGTCATCGCGATTTGAACCAGTACGCCGCGCGAAGCCGCACTGACCAGGGCATTGACAATGGCGGTGTCGCTCATCTCTTCGTTCTCGACCAACAAGGTATGCTGGGCGTTGTCGATCAAGGCCAGCAAAGCGGTTTGAGAATTCGTGGGGCTCCAGACCAGGTCGTCGCCGTCGGGCGGAGTGATCGTCGAATTCTGGAAGTCGGCGTTGAAGGTCTGTTCGATCGCGGCGACGTCGTTAGGGTCGTTCTCAATGACCGCGAAGTCCCGGCTCGTCGAATAGTATTGGGAAGTCAGGTTTAGGGTCATGATCGCCGACGTGGCGCCGTCGATCGTGATGGTTTTCTGGTGCGTGGCGGCGTAGGTCGGGTTTGCCCAATGCACCGCTACACCATTTTCCGACAGGTAGTTGTAGGCTGCCGTGTTGCTGCTTTTTTCCAGGTTCTGATCCAGAATGACACGCACTGTCACGCCCGCGGCGGCGGCCTGCGCCAGGAGTTGCTCCCCTTGCGTGTCCGTGAACTCGTACATGGTCATGTCGATGGTTTTCTTCGCCGCGCCGATGAAGTTGTAGATCGGCGTGATTCCCTGGCTCGGCTCCGTCACTAGCGTGTACGAGGTCTGCGCGCTTGCGCTCGCGGCCGTAATGGCGAGCATTCCCAAAATCCCTAAGCGGTTCGATGACACCAAATCCTCCCGTCCCGACTGCAAATTCAGTATACAACGCGCTAGCATGCTCTTTTGGGTATGCGACCGTTGAGACTAATTCTCTGTTGCGGGATACCGGCCATGTTCTCCTACGGACAAGGCCAGTCCGGGGACGTGGCGAAGAGCACGGTTTGCGAAATCGCCAGGCATCCCGAGGCTTTCGACGAAAGAGTTGTGCAGGTGCGCGCACTGGTGGAAACGGGCGTGCAAGACCTGCCGGCGGGCCTGACCGACGATAGTTGCGCCGGCGAATTGAAATTCTTCATGCCCGACGACGCGCACTTTGCGCGGCTCCTGAAAAGCAAAGGATACCGGAAACTTGTCACCGACGTGAAAAAGAATCCGGTGGTGGAGGCGACCGTGACCGGATTGTTTAAACACTTCGGAACTGCCGAAAAGCCCGACAACCGGCTGGCGCTGGAGTCTGTGGAGAACGTGGTTGTGCATCCCCAGCCGCGCGTCAAAGGTCAGAAGCGGTAATTGGCTTCCACAAAACTAAGCGTGCCGTTGCTGTCGCCGGGAAAGATATGCTCCACCACTGCGCCGCCGCGTGCATAGCCGAAATACAAGCTGAGCGAGAGAGCCCGCGTGCATTGGTAATCGGCGCTGATGTCGTAAAGCGTGGCCAGACCCGTGGCGCCGTTGGACGGGCGGCCGTTAAAACCGAAGGTCCATGGCTGAAACGCGCCGCCGCCGGAATACCAAAGATCGTTCTTGTTGGCGAGCCACAGCCCGTGCACGTCCGAGCGCAGAGTGAGCCCTTTGGCGGGACGCAGCATCAGTTCGGCAAACAGATCGCGGTTGTTCATCTCGTTGAAGAACGGAAAGCGGGCGTACACGCGCGGCGTAGGTAGGATGGCGAAAAAGGTGCCGTGAGTGTTGTCGTTCGGATTGTTATCGCCGCTCGAATAGAAGTAACCGCCGCGTAGCCACGGCCTTACGGCTTTGACGATCTTGGGCTGGAAGCCAATCTCAGTGGCGCCGGCTCCGGACCGTTGCGTGAGCAGACCCCACTTGCCGGTCTGCAGGGCGCCCCAACCCAGCACATCGAATGTGCCTGCGGGAGTAGGTAACGCCTGGATGTAGTGGCCGCCAAAAGTGCCGATATCGATCCCGCCCAGGTCTTTGGCGCGGACCGCGGCGGAACGGTTGTCCGTCTTGACCACGCCGCGATCGTCGTTGTAATAGATGCCGAACAAGCGCCACTCGGCGTGGCTGGGGCCGTCAGTGACTTGCTTAGTCAGTGCCGCATAGGTCACAGGCGTCGTGACCCATCCCCAGCCATCCACCTGAAATACGCCTCGGTCGGGAACCGCGCTGAAGGCGGTAAAGTTCCAGGAGCCGTCGGTATAGTTATACTGCGCGCCATCGAAGCTGCGCTGCACGTCGGAGAAGCCGAAAGTGCCGATCAGCCGCTGGGAGATGCCATCCCGCTTGACGATGGCCAGTGTCTCATCCTTGGGTGTGACCTCGCCGCCGTCGGTGAATTCAAAGCGGCCGAGCCGCACATTGGAGTGGTCGCCCTTCAGGCGCACGTAGGCCTGCTTGACAAAAACGCTGGCGGCGTTTTGATCGTTGTGATTTGCCGCGTAGTAGTTTGCGCCCAAACCTAGCTGCCCCAAGGGTGAGGGCTCTACCGCATGATTCGGAATCCCCAACAAGATTGGTGCGGCCAGTTCGAAACCCCAGCCATAACTCTGTTTGTTCTGGCTCAACATCAGACGGAGGAGCGAACCGGAATATCCGTAGTGATTTTCGCCTTTCGCGTCGAAGAAATCCCAATCTTCGTAACGCTCGTGGATCGATCCCGAGACGGTGATCGATCCGATGTGCGGCGGATCGGCGCCGTCGGACTGTGCCAGCAAGTTGGCGCATACCGGTAACAGTCCTATAAGGCAGATTGAAGCGCGCATTGTACCCCCGAGTGCAATGAAGCGAGTGTAGCGGTGCGGTGCGCCGGGCGTCAATAATGTTGATCTACTAGACACACCCAAAGGGGGGGGAGGTCAAGTTGCTTCGTGGGGCGCCGCTGAGAGAACCGTCCACGAGAATCAGGGGACCCAGGCGAAGACCGTGCCACAACCTTCACCGGCGCACAAGCCGCCGCCTGAGGCTGTGATGCCATAGACTAGGCCATCCTGTCCGGCCGTCAGACCGCTGGGATTTGACCGTCGCTGGTGAAGGCGTGCAGCAGTGTGGAGGTCCATGCTTCGCCCTGTGCGCCGCCGGAGGCGTCAGTGCGAATAGTGAACTGGGATCGACGGTTGCGCCGACGAGCATACCGTTGTTGCCCATGACCACACGGGTTGAAGGATTCCCTACGGCTGCCTTTTCCAGGCAGCCCGATCCGACGACGCAAAGTACAGCTTCCGTCCAGGCTGCATCAGGTGTTGCAGGCGGCGCCAGCTTGAATACCCGTACCGTCACCGGCGCTTCCGCCGGAGTGGGTCGTGCCGTAGAGCGCGCCGCCCAGGCCGATGACCACGCCCGCCGTGGGCCCCGCTCCATCGCCGTCTTCGCCGGTGAACCTGTACAATACGGTTTCGGTCCAGGCTCCTTCTGGCGCCGCTGGCGGGGTTAATCTGAACACGGTCCCGCAACCACCCAGGTTTAGTGGGCCGGAGGGGCAAGCGCTGCCGACGATCCCACCTTCGTAGGTGGTGCCATCGATCGCACCGTGCTTGGCGACGGCCATATTCCCTTCGGGCTGACTGCCGTCGCCGTTTTGGCCGGAAAAAAAGTACAAGGTGCTGAAGGTTGCGGCTTGCGCGGTGGTGTACGGCGCCAGCACCAAAGTGCTGAGCGCGGTAATTAACGCGAGAGGTCTCATTGCAATCTCCCTTGTCGCGAAGTATGTCAGCGGTTATGCTGTTTGTTCTAGCTTTGTTCTTGCCTCGGCGGTACGCTTAGTTTTCCTCTCCGGCGATGGCGTTGTCAAGAGCTTTCGGAATAGGTCATGCTTGCCGTACACCTGGAAAACGGACGCGTTGAAGTACGCGGCCAACCGCGCCCCCACCGCCCCCCTGGCTTCGCCCTGATTCGCCTGCTGTGCGGCGGCATCTGCAACACCGATCTGGAACTCCAGCGCGGTTACTACGGCTTCGCCGGCACGCCCGGCCATGAGTTCATCGGTGAAGTGGTCGAAGCGGATTCCCCCGCCTGGGTGGGCCGTCGCGTCGCCGGCGAGATCAACCTGGCGTGCGGAGGGTGCCACTGGTGCCGGCGCGGCCTCGGACGGCATTGCCCGCGGCGCACGGTTCTGGGCATCGTCAACCATCCCGGCGCGTTTCGCGAATACCTCACCCTGCCGGAACGGAATCTCCACATGCTGCCGGATACGCTCCCCACCGAGCGCGCGGTCTTCGTGGAACCCCTCGCGGCCGCCTGCGAAATCCTGGATCAAGTGGCGCTGCCGTGCGCCGCCGAAATCGCGGTACTGGGCGATGGCAAACTTGGACTGCTCGTCGCGTTGGTGCTGAACGCATATGGCCACCGCGTCCACCAGTTCGGGCGCCACACTGAAAAGCTGCAAATTGCGCGGCGCGCGGGCGTCTTCACCGAGGCAGCGGGCGGGCCGCTCCCCGATATGGCCTACGAATGGGTAGTGGACGCCACCGGTTCGCCCGATGGCCTGCGCCAAGCCGTGCGCATGACGCGCCCGCGGGGCACGGTGATTCTGAAATCAACGATGCACGGACTCGTCGGCGTGGACACCGCGCCTGTAATTGTAAATGAGCTCACGCTGGTCGGTTCGCGCTGCGGGCGCTTCGAACCGGCGCTCGATCTGCTCAACCGCAACCTGATACCCGTCGAAGAGATGATCTCGGAACGGTTGCCGCTGGCCGACGCTCCGCGCGCGTTCGACCGCGCCGCGCAGAAAGGCGTGCTGAAGGTGCTGCTGCGATGAGCACGATGCTTTGGCTCGGCCTGACTGCCGCTCTCCTCTGCGCGCAACCGGATCCCGAGGCCCGGTGGCAGGCCTTCCTCGCCTGGCTCAGCGCGCGGCCGCCCGACAGCAAGCCGGCCAATCTGCTTCGGCCCTACCGCGCGGAACTGATTCGCATGGGCATGTCCCCGGTCGAGGCCGAACGCGAATTGGACCGTCTGGGCCATCTTGCTTTCACCCGCCCCAATGGCGCGAAAGTGCTTTGGAACAAGGTCTACGGCGGCCGCGACCCGATCTTTGTCCAGACGCCGAACGCCCTGTTGGCCAGCGCCATCCAAGATCGCAAGCCCGGACGGGCTCTGGACTTCGGCATGGGCCAGGGACGCAACGCGGTTTTCCTCGCTATGCAGGGTTGGGACGTCACCGGCTTCGATCCTTCCGACGAAGCCATCCGCCAGGCACAGGCCAATGCCGCGAAAGCCAGCGTCAAGATTCGGGCGCTAGTCTCGACCGACGATCGATTCGATTTTGGCGTGGCGCAGTGGGATCTGATCGCGATGACCTACATTCGGTCGCCTACCGCGCGCGACGCCGAACGGATCCGGCGCGCGCTGGCCCCCGGCGGCGTCTTCGTTTATGAGAACGGAAGCGACCGCCACAACGAACTCCTGAAGCTGTTTCTCCCGCTTCGCATCCTGCGCTTCGAAGACATGGACGCCTTCCCCGACTGGAATCCCACCGAAAAAATCCGCCTGGAGCGCTTGGTTGCGGAGAAGCCGCGGGAGTAATATCTCATCATGACTACATTCCGGTTGTGCGCCGCATTGTTGCTCTCGAGCGCCGCTTTTGGCCAGACATCCATTGTGCTACGCGCCGCGCGCCTGCTGGATGTCGAATCCGGCAAAACGCTGAAACCCGGCGAGGTGCTGGTCACCGGCGAACGTATCGTCGAAGTGGGAGCGGCGGTCACCCATCCGCCCGCCGCCGAAATCGTCGACTTGGGCGATCGCACTTTATTACCGGGCCTGATCGACGCGCACGTGCACCTGTTTCTGCACCCTGGCGCGGAAGACTTGCAGACCGTCGAAGAATCCGTGCCGCAGCGGACCATCCTCGCCCTGCTGGCCGCCAAAGCCGACCTGATGGCTGGCTTCACCGCCGAGCGCGACATGGGGACCGAAGGCGCGGGATCTGCCGATACCGCCGTGCGCAACGCCATCGATCGGGGACTTGTGCCGGGGCCGCGCCTGCGCATCAGCGGCAATGCGGTGGATATTCTGGGCGGCCACGAGGACGCCATCGGCTACAACCCCGCACAGCATGTGCTGCCCAACGCCACCTGGGCCAACAACGCCGCCGAGTTGGTCGCCGTGATCCGCGGACAGTTTAGGGAAGGCGCGGACTTTATCAAGATCTACGAAACCGGCCGCGACGCGCTCAGCGGCGGGAAGTTCTCCACGCCATACCAGTACAGCGAAGCCGAGCTGCGCGCCGCCGTGGAAGAAGCCGCGCGCGTGGGCAAGCGCGTGGCAGTGCACGCCACCGGAGAGCCAGGCACGCTGTACGCGGCGCGCGCCGGCGTGGCTTCCGTCGATCATGCCTTCCAACTCGGCGAAGAGACCATGCGCGTGATGCGCGAGAAACAGATCTTCGCGGTGCCCACTTTCGCGATCGTTGAATATTTCGCCGACCATGCCGCCACGCCGCAGGCGGCCCAGCGCGAGCGCGCGATGCTCGAATTCCACGCCCGTGAATTCCGCGCGCAGCTTGCGGCGGGCGTTCCGATGGCCATGGGTTCCGACGTGGGCCCGTTTCCGCACGGGGCGCAGGCCCGCGAGTTCGTGCTGATGGTCAAATACGGCATGACGCCGCTGGCCGCCCTGCAGGCCGGCACGTTGAATGGCGCGCGGCTGTTGGGCTGGCAGGACCAGATCGGCGCCCTGAAGCCGGGTTACCTCGCCGACATCGTCGCGGTGCCCGGCGATCCGCTGCAGGATGTCGGCGTGCTGCAGAACGTCGCGTTCGTGATGAAAGGCGGCACGATCTACAAGCGGTGACCCAGGGCGGCTTCAAAGGAAGTCGGCGGACTCGCGGTAAGTTGAGGTCCTCGGCCCTGTCCGCCGTCAGGTGGCGGCCAGTCGGATGAGTGACGAGGAGCTAGACCGCCTCTTCACCCAGCACGCCACAAGTTTCAAGCGCTGCATGAACGCCACTCTATCACCTGATGCCGGAGGCGTTGACTGAACGCGGATAGGCGCCAAACAAATCAGAACTTTACCATTAGCTCGACCCAAGCCCTTCTCGGTGCGCCCGGCGAGAAGAACGTCGCACTCTGCGCCGGTGCGCTTCCGGCTTGGGGTCCGGTGCTGTAAACCGGGAAAGGCAGGGACTGGATCGCGCCCGTGCCGCTCAGTGCCGTGTTAGAGAGCCACGCCGCCGTGTAGTATTCGTGGTTGAAAAGGTTATCGATCTGCACTGCCAATTGCCAGTGCCGGGTGAGATCGTAATGCGCGCGGAAGTTCGTTACCGCATAGCCCGGCGAAACTCCCGGTCCCAGGTAGTAGACGCCATCGGCCTGATAGGCGTTGTTCTCGTTGCCGCGCGCGTACGAACTCGACACCGCCACTTCATTGAGGTCGAACAGCAGTTTGGAAGTAGCCTGGATCTCCGCATAGGCCTTCCCGGTTTGCTTCGGAATCAGTGGAATGCGATCCCCCGGCTGGACGGTGATGACGCCATCCAGCCCCGGATATCCTTGCAATGCGAAGCTGTTGGTGTTATTCGCCGAGCCGTCCAGGGTCTCGGTGCTCTGGTAGGTGGCCGACAGAAAGGTCCAATCCAGGCCCCAGGTGACGCGCCCCATGCGCCCACCGAGATCCGCATCGAACCCCTCCCGGAGTGTTTTGGCGAAGTTCTGGAAATAGCCGGTGCCCGTCTGCTGGGCCGCGATGAAAAGGATATCGTTGTGGTTTTCGGCCCGAAACGCCCCTACATTCCAGCTCAGGTTGTGCAGGAACGAAATCTCCGGTTTCCCCCGCAGGCCGGCTTCCCATGTGTCCGTGACCACCTGCTGCAGCGGCGGGTCCGAGGACAGCGAATTCGGCAGGCTGCAGGGGGCGCTCGGATCGGCGCAGCCCAGTTCAATGGACGTCGGTGCGCGGCTGCCCTGGGAGTATCTGGCGTACGCATTCACCGTGGAGAACGGGCTCCAGGTAATCCCGATAGCGGGGTTGAATCGCTGAAATACATAATCGCCGGTTAGCGAACCCGGCCCGGCAATCGGATTGAGCAGGTCGGTGTTATCAACGGTAAACCGGTTATAACGTCCGGAGAGAGTAATGTTTACCGTCTTCAGGACGGTAAGTGTATCCGTAAAATAGAGGCTCCAATTGGGCGTGCGGCCATGCAGACCAACCTGCGTATCAACCGGTGAGCCATCCGCGCTGGTCGATCCGTCCTGCCATGCCGGGACGCTGGTCAGGGTGTAGTTGGGATTGACATAAGCGTAATCCGTGGTTTGTGTATAGGTGACGCTGCCGCGGTCCACGGACACCCCGGCGGCGAACTGGTTACGCCCGACGCTGGGAGAAGTGAGCCATGTAATCTGTCCGGAAGCTCCGTATTCGTTCTGGATTTCGTTCGAGTAAATGTTCACACCATCGCAGGTCTGGTCGGGATCGCCTAAAACCAGGGCTTCCGCCAGACAGGGCCACTTCGGAAACGGAGTGTTCGCGATAGTGGCGCCGCTCGCCGGGAAACCCGTAAATCCCGCCGCGGCGAGGGTGGCTTGTTCCTGCGCGGTGGGCTGATAGATGAGCTGGCCCTGGGCATCGCCGTTGAAATTGGCATCGATTGCGTAAGTGCGGATGTTACGGTACCAGGCGTTGCCGGTAAGTGTCAAATTGTTGTTGAAGCTGTGCCGGGCGATGAAATTGAAGGAAGGCGAGCGGTTCTGGGTGCTGTCGGGAATGGAATAGACGCTGGAATAATTGTCCTCGAGCAGGCGGTAGTCCTGCAGCCCGTTGCCGATCAGAATGTTGTAAGCATAGGACATAGTCAGGGCGAAATCGGTCTTATCCGTACGCCAGCCAAGCCGGCCGAATCCTTGGCCGACGTCCGAAGGCGAATCGACGCGCCAACCCGATTCGTGGAATGCGAGTCCCGAGACAAACCAGTTGAACCCGGTAGCCTTGCCGCCGCCCCACTCGGCTTGGGCCTGTTTCCGTCCGCTGCTGCCGTACAGCACGCTTCCACTCACGCCGGGATTGGTCAGTCCGCTCTTGGTGGTCACCGAGATCGCTCCGCCCAGCGTGTTCAGCCCGAATAGGGGGTCCGAACCCGGCACCAGCGTGACCTCCGAGATGGCGTCTTTGGGGATCAGATCCCAGCTCACCACGTCGCCAAACGGCTGATTTTGCCGTACCCCGTCCACGTAGACCGAGATACCCTCGGGCGTCCCGAGCAGCGGCGAAGCGGTGTAGCCGCGGAAATTCACATCGGGCTGGAAGGGGTTGCCCTGCATTTCGTTGAAATACACGCCGTTCAGCCGCCGGTTCATGAAGTCCCCGAGTTCCAGCGCTCCGCTGTTCGCGACCTCGGCCGCCGTCGCCGTCTGCACGGGACCCGCAATCTGATCGATCGCGAGATCCGTACCGGCAAGCGGCGTCGTCGCGACGACATCCACCGTGGATGACTGGATGCCTATCTTCAGCGTCACGGTGCGTGTGATGGGCGTCCCGGACTTCACCTCGATCGTCACGGATTCGGTGACGAACCCGGATGTGGAAACCTCCAGCCGGTAGCGGCCGTATGGCAGATTCCCAAAAACATACGCGCCGTGGGCATCTGTCTGAAAGCTGCGCTCCACTCCCGGGGCTTGGCTCTGCAACTTTCCCGAGGCTGCCATCGCTGCGCCGGACGGGTCCTTTACCTGAAGCCGGACTTCGCCGGTTGGCGCCTGTACCTGAAAGAGCGCCCCGGCGAAAAGGATTGCAAGAAGGTTCATATCCCTAGATTCCTGGAACGGACTTCTTGTTCAGGGTTTATTCGAAACAAGAAAGACCTAAAAAAGACTGAACAGGATGGCTGGAAGTGGAATATTGAATATACCGGGTCAATGGCCCTTACGAAATGAAGTACGGCGGCGAACATCTTTCCGATCGTCAATTGCTATTGGACGTTGACGGAGAGCTGTCTGCGCACGATATGAAGGTGGTCCGGATGCATTTAGCCGGATGCTGGACATGCCGCGTGCGGCGCCATGAGATCGAAAATGCGATCGCCGGTTTTGTGGGTGTCTATCAACGGGAATTCCGGGCGGCGTTGACGCCTGCCGACGGACCGCGCGCGTCACTGAAGGCCAATCTCGACCGGCTTGCCCGCCAGGCGAATGGGACCTCGAACTGGATTGCCATCCCGCGCAGGTTAGCCTGGGCAGCTACTCTGTGCGGCGTGCTGGCGCTTGGTTTATGGCTTACCCGCTCGAAGGCGCCGAATTCCCGGATTGTCTCAATTCCCGATTCCACGCTCACCCCCGGCGCAACTCTCCTGGTGAGCCGGCCAATCTTGTGCGCGCAAGAAAACGTAAAGAATCGGGCCGTTCCGGTGGCGCTGCAGCGGAGGGTATTCGCGGAATACGGAATCTCGGGAGCGGACCCGCGAGCTTATGAGGTGGACTACCTGGTCACGCCCGCGCTCGGAGGCGCCGACGACATTCACAACCTGTGGCCGCACTCCTATTCACCGGCAGTCTGGAACGCCCAGGTAAAAGACGCTTTGGAGGATCGCCTCCGCCAGATGGTCTGCGACGGACGCATGGATCTGGCGGAAGCGCAACAGGAAATTGCGGCGAACTGGATTGTTGCCTACAAGAAGTACTTCCATACGGATCGGCCGCTGGAGTAACCACAAGACTCACTGGGACAGCGTGAAATTCACGTCGATCTGAGTCACCACCTCAACCGGTTCGCCGTTCAGAAGCGTCGTCTGGTACTGCCATTGCCTCACCGCTTCCATCGCCGCGGCTACCAGTATTGGGTCGCCGCTAAGCACCACGAGATTCGCCACCGCGCCATCCTTGCCAATGATGGCCTGAAGCTTTACTATGCCCTGAATGTGCTGAGCCTTGGCTTCGGGCGGATAGGCTGGGTTTACCTTCGACCTTAGCTTGGCCTGCTGTACATTGCCGCCCACCCGAATCCTGGGTCCGCCGGAAGGTGTCGCAGGCGCCAGCGAAATGCGCAAGGTGTGCGGTTCATCGGGACTTAGAGAGACATTCAAGTGTTCGTCGAAGTCGCGCACGGTCTTGGTGAGGGAGAGCATGACGTCCGCATCGACTAGGTCTCCTTCGTGCGCCGGCAAGCGGCGCAGCAACTCGTCGCGCGCCGCCGGCGTGAGCCCGTCGACTTGAATGCTCTTCAACGTTCCATGCCAATCCGGCGGCAGCGCCATGCCCGGCTTTGAATCGGGCGCGCCCTGCAGGGGCAGCTTGAAATTCATGGTCACTTGCGTAACAGCCGGCAACGTCATGGCTTGAGGCGAATAGTGCCACTGCAATATGGCCTCGAGCGCCGCGCTGCGCAGTTCCTCCGGTCCGCTGAGCACTTTCGCGTCCGACACGTGGCCCTCCGCGTCGATGTGAACCTCCAGCACCACCGCGCCTTCGATGTGCTTCTCCTTCGCGGCCTGCGGATACTTCGGCGGGACGCTGTGCAGCAGGTTCGATTGGGCTGCTTCCTGGGGCACGGGTGCCGCCTGCAGCGGAAATGTGTGGAGCGCGAGCCAGCCCGCGGCGAACAATACTCCGCAACTGGTGGCGCAGAACGATATCAGGCTTTTTTTCGACATATTGACCTCCTTCAATAGCAGGGCCACCCGATTCTTCAGGTGGCGCTTTCGCAAAAACAGGGCCGCTGGCGCCAGATCCAGTGCCGGCCGATTCCCGGCCATGGCCAGCAGTGCGTTCAAATACTGCTCTCGATCCCCGGTCAGCGCGACCGCTTCTACATCCACCGTCTGTTCGCGCGCCAATTGGGCTTGGCCGGTCAGCCACCAGACGGCTGGATGGAACCACAGGACCGCGCGTATGGCTTGCTCCGCCACTGTGACGATCCAATCTCGGCGGCGCACGTGCAGCAATTCGTGGCACACGATGGCTTCCTGGACTTCCGCCGGCAGTTCAGTGAAGTGGCCGGGCAACACCACCACCGGCCGCCACAGCCCGAACGTGACCGGGCCAGCCAGGGACGGCGACCGGCGAAAGTCCGCCTGGGGCGCAACGGCCGCGCGCAACAGATCCAAGCGCGGCGGCAGCGCGAACGCGCGCGCATCCCGGCGCCAGCGGCGCAGTTTGCCGAACCCCACGGCCAGCCACAGAGTCCGCGCGGCGCAACCGCAGGCCAGTAGGAGCAGCAAAGCCTGTTGCCAGGGCGGGAAATATACCGCGGCCCGGCCCGTGGAAATCGGTCTGGCCACCCCTATGGCGACCTCCACGTTCGAGTCCGCGGCGCTGCGCCACGGTTCCACGGCCGGAAGCAGCAGACAGATTGCCAATAGCGCTTGCCAATATGCCAGCCGGATACGCGGCACGCGCAAGCGGAAGATCCAGGCGGCTACGCCCCCCACCGCGATCAGCACCGCGGCCTGGGCGGACCAGGCGGCCAGGTTGCCCAGCCAATGGGCCGCGCTCACGGCCGCCCTCCCATCAGCCGCCGGATCTCCTCGATTTCGTCCGGCGTCAAGTTGCGGTCTTCGATTAGATGCACCAGCAGGGGTTCCGCAGAGCCGTTGAACACGCGATTGACGAAATCCCGCACCATGGCGCGGATCACCCGGCTCTTGGGCTGCGCCGGCCGGTAGACGTAGGCCCGCTCCACCTGCTTCCGGTTCAGGTAGCCCTTCTGCTCCAGGATCTTCATCATGGTCATAACCGTGGTGTAAGCCACTTTGCGGCGCTCCCGCAGCGCCTCGTAGACGTCGCGGACCGTACTGTTCTGCCGCTCCCAGACGATTTTCATGATCTCCAGTTCCTGGTCCGTGAGGGTCTTGCTCGGCGGTCTCATACTAAAAAATTAGTACTATTGAATGGAAATGTCAAGTGGAAAATTCTTCTATTACGAGAGTTCATCCGTCAACGGCAGGCTGGCCGGGCGTACCTCGCACGGCGCGCCAGCGCGCCACCTCGGGGAGCCGCATCCGGTATCGTTGGCGGTGGCGCCGGCCCTGCACCACCCGCCGCCCGTAACAAATAACCCACAATCCGCCAGTTTGCCACCCTGTTGACCAGCAAGAAACTCTCAGCGGTGTCGGCGATTGCTGTAAACTGAATATGAATGCGGAATGCGATTGGAGTGCCAGCGGCGCTGGCTTTGGGCCTGTGCGGCATGCTGGCCGGTCAGCAGCCTGCCCCGGAGCAGCCACCTCCGGCAGCCCAAATTGTCTCTGACAAACCCGATCCGGCCAGAGCCGCCGCGGATCCGGCCGCGGACGCCAAGCCGGCCCCCCCCGCCGCTCCCGCCGCGCCGGTTGATCCCAAGGCCTACATCATCGGCGCCGAAGACGTCATTTCCATCCGGGTCTGGCACGAGCCGGAAAACTCCGGCCAGTTTATAGTGCGTCCGGATGGCAAAGTTTCCGTTCCCCTAGTCGGGGAAATCCAGGCCGCCGGCATGACGCCGGAGAAATTGAGCCTCAACATCGCCGAAAGTCTGCAAAGGATCATGGTGCACCCCGAAGTGACCGTCGGGGTGGAAAGGGTCAACAGCAAGAAATACTATATTCAGGGTGAAGTCAACAAGCCGGGATCCTACCCGTTGGTCATCGATACCACGGTACTCGAGGCGCTGGTGAATGCGGGCGGTTTTCGCGATTTCGCCAACACCAAGAAGATCATCATTCTGCGCGGCAGCGAACGGTTGAAGTTCAACTACCACGAGGTCACTCACGGCAAGAAGATGGAGCAGAATATCCTGGTGAAGCCCGGCGACCAGATTATCGTGCCATGAGGAGTGCAGAGACCAGGGCCAGCCGCCGATTTTAGGAGAGAAAGTTTCGGAATTATGGTACCCCAGCAAGGATACGTCAGTGTTTCCCGCCGCCCGCCCGATGTCGAGGACTATATCGATATTCTGCGGCGCTATCGTTCCTGGATAGTAGGACCGACTTTCGCGGGCTTGGTGGTCGCCGTGGTGGTCGCGTTTCTCTGGCCGGACACCTTCGTTTCGACGGCGGTGATGCGCATCACCCCGCAGCAGATTTCCGAGCGGCTGGTGCCCAGCAACATCAGCACCCAGATGGCGGAACGCCTGGGGGCCATGCAGCAGCAGATTGAGAGCCGTACCCAACTGCAGGAGTTGATTCAGCGGCCTTCCCTCAATCTGTATCCCAAGGAGCGCCAGCGCAAGCCCATGGAAGACGTCATCGATCAGATGCGCAAGGCCATCAAGATCAACATCTTGGATTCCGGCGCCGGACAGTCCCAGCAGAAGTTCGCATCGGCTTTCGAGATCAGCTTCTCTTATGCCGACAAATACAAAGCCCAGGCCGTAGTGCGGGAATTGGTATCCAAGTTCACTGAAGAGACTAACAATCAGCTTCGGCAGCAAGCCAACACCACGACGCTGTTTTTGGGCGATCAGCTCAAGGCGGCCAAGGAGAACATGGACCGGCTCGACGCGGAGATGGCCAAGTTCAAGATGGAGAACGCCGGCCGCCTTCCCGACCAGTTGCAATCGAACTTGCAGGCCGTCAATGCCCTGGAACTGCGGCAGCAGAGCCTGAATGAGAGCATCAATCGGGATGCACAGGACAAGATGATGCTGGAAACCCAGCTCTCGAGTCTGGGGCATCAGGCTAATTTCATCGGCTCCAACCTGGAACAGGTGGCTGGCCGGGAGGCCGTGAAGAACGAGCGGTTGATCCAACTGAACAATAAGATCCTGGAACTCGACACGCTGCTTTCGGCGGCGCGGCAGACCTATAAAGAGGACCATCCGAATATTCGCAGTCTCGAAGCCCAGTTGGCCGGGCTCAAGAAGCAGCGGGAAGACCTCGAAAAAGACGAGGTGAGCGCCTCGGCCAAGGCTGGCGCTCCCAAGAGAGCGACGAATCCGCAAGTGGCCCAGTCCCTGGAGAGCCTGCAGTTGCAGGAGGCCGGCGTGAAGGCCCAGATCCAAGCCCGCAACATGGAGATGGAGGAGCGCACCAAGCAGCTTAAGGAATTGCAAACGGAAATCGGCGGGTACCGCGCGCGCATCGAAGCCAGCCCCGTCAACGAGCAAAGATACGCGAGTTTGGAGCGCGAATACGCCATCGCCAAGGCCGACTACGACGAGAAGGCCAAGAAGATGGAAGTTTCGGAAACCTCCAGCGACCTGGAACAGCGCAAGGCCGGCGAGAACCTGGAAACCCTGGATCCACCCTCCCTGCCCGAGCAGGCCAGTGAGCCCAACCGCCTGCTGATGGCTGCGGCCGGCACCGGATTGGGTCTGTTTTTCGGGGTGTTTATGGCGGGCGCCAAGGAGATGAAGGACACCTCCTTGAAGAATCTGAAAGACGTCCGCGCTTACACCAACTTGCCGGTGCTGAGCAGCATTCCCTTGTTGGAGAACGCGCTGCTGGTGCGGCGTAAGCGCCGCCTGTTCTGGCTGGGCTGGTCCACTGCCATCATTGTCGGCACCATCGCCATGAGCGGTTCGATGTACTACTACTATTTTGGTAAGAGTTAGGAAGAAAATGAGCCGAGTACACGATGCCTTGCGCCGCGCCGAACAAGCCGGTGTATTTAATTTGGAAACCGATGCCCCAGCCGCACCGCCCCCGGTCCTTGACCGGAATTTTGACCGGAGCTTTGACCACAGCCAGGGCCGGCAGGATCCGCTGCGGGCGCCGGAGAACGGGACCACCCGCGTGGCCGCGGAGAACGCCGCTCCCGGCGGACTGCACCCGGCGATCCTGGACGATGTACCGGAGGTTGCCTTCCAGCCCGCCCCGGAGTCGCACCTGCTCGATCTGCAACGTTCGCATGAAACCCCAGCCGAGGAGTTCCGGACGTTGCGCACGCGCCTGAATCATTTGCAGACGCTGCAACCGCTGCACACCGTCGTCATCAGCAGTCCATCGCCTGCCGAGGGCAAGACCTTCACCGCCGTGAACCTGGCGCTGGCCGAGTCGCATTTGACCGAAAACCGCGTGTTGCTGGGGGACTTCGACTTGCGCCGGCCGTTGATTCACAATCTGTTCCAGATAGACCGCGCCCCCGGGCTCACGGATTACCTGATGGGTGCGGTGCCGCTTTCCGGCGCCCTGCGCAGGGTTTCCGGCATGAATTTGTATGTGCTGCCCGCCGGGTCGCCCGTCAAGAACCCCTTGGAGCTGCTTAATACCCGGCAGGCCAGAATACTGTTCGAAGAGTTGCCCAAGGTGTTTACCTGGGCCATCTTCGACACGCCGCCGCTGCTGTTTTCGGCGGATGCGAACCTGCTTTCTACGCTGGCCGATGGCACGATTCTGGTGGTCAAAATCGGTTCCACTACTTTCGACAATGTGACTCGCGCCATGCAGTCCCTGTGCGAAAACAATGTGCTCGGCATCGTGGCCAATGGCGCGCGCGCGTCGGAACTGTACAGCAAGTACACATACTACTATTCAAAAGCGGAGTAAGGGAAAAGAAGATAGAAGCCGGAAGTCAGGAGTCAGAATCGCAGCCGACAGTCGTGCCGCGATTCCCTCTTCTGTCTCCTGACTTCCGACTCCTGTCTTCTTCTTATGCACACCATCATTGAACCATTCCGGATCAAGAGCGTGGAGCCGCTGCGGCATACCACGCGCGAGGAACGCGAGCGCCTGCTCGAAGCGGCGGGCTACAACCTGTTCCTCATCGAAGCCAAGGATATCCTGATCGACCTGCTCACCGACTCCGGGACCAGCGCCATGTCCACCGGGCAGTGGGCCGCGTTGATGCGCGGCGACGAATCCTACGCCGGCAGCGAAAGCTTCTTCCGCATGAAGCGGGTGGTCGACGATCTGACCGGCTTCCGCCACATGATCCCCACCCACCAGGGCCGCGCCGCGGAGCGCATCCTGTTCACCGTGATGTGCCGGCCCGGACACGTGGTTCCCAACAATACGCATTTCGATACCACCCGCGCCAATATCGAGTTCACCGGCGCGCGCGCCGTGGACCTGCCCATTCCCGAAGCCGCCGACACCCAGGCGCGCCTCGATTTCAAGGGCAATATGGACGTCGACGCGCTGGAGCGGCTGATTCTGGAGACCGGCGCCGAACACATTCCGCTGGTCATGCTCACGGTCACCAACAATTCCGGCGGCGGCCAGCCCGTGTCGATGGCCAATATCGAAGCGGTGCGCCGGGTCGCTTCGCGCTACGGGATTCCATTCTATCTGGACGCCTGCCGCTTCGCCGAGAACGCCTGGTTCATCCGGCAGCGGGAGCCGGGTTACGCCAGTTGGACGCCAAAACAGATTGCGCAGAGAATGTTTTCGCTCGCGGACGGCTGCACCTTCTCGGCGAAGAAGGACGCCTTCGCCAACATCGGCGGCTTCCTCTCCACCAATGACGACCGCCTGGCCGTTCAGGAGACCAACCTGCTGATCCTTACGGAAGGCTTTCCCACCTACGGGGGCCTGGCGGGCCGGGACCTGGAGGCCATCGCGGTGGGGCTGCAGGAGGTGCTCGACCCGGCCTACCTGAACTACCGCACCATTTCCACCAGCTACCTGGGGCGCCACATCGCGGACCACGGTGTCCCCATAGTGGAACCGCCCGGCGGCCACGCCATCTACATCGATGCGGCGCGTATGCTGCCGCACATTCCCCGCGCGCAGTTTCCGGGCCAGGCCCTGGCCGTGGAGTTGTACCGCCACGCGGGCATACGCTCGGTGGAGATCGGGTCGGTCATGTTCGGCGATCAAGCTCGGCACGAATTGCTGCGTCTTGCCATCCCGCGCCGCGTCTACACCCAAAGCCACATCGACTATGTGGTGGAAGCCATCCTCGAAGTGAACGCGCGCAAGGACCAAATCCGCGGGCTGGAGATCGCCGCCGAGCCGCCGTTCCTGCGCCACTTCAGTGCGCGCTTCCGGCCGTTTTGCGTGCCTGCCGTGAAATCGGACCCCGCCCCGTGTGCTTCGGCATAAAGAACTTGGCATTCCGCCCAAAACAGAGTAAAACAGAAGAAAGGCAAATTGTTTTTCCAGGCCAAACGGTCCTGTGGAACGGGTGTGCAAAAATATGCATGATTGCGCGGTCCGCACTCCGGCGGCATGATTCTGAACGCTTTCCCCGCGCCGCCCGAGCCGGCGCAAACGCTATGTTTTATACAGAGGTTAAGCGGATCAAAACAAAGCGCGAAGAAATCCCGTGCGTTGGGCGTCACGCGCCTGTAACCTAAAGACTCCGCCATGTCCGCGACTTCCATGGCCCTCGATAAGGGCCTGCCCAGCAATCTCGACGCCGAGCGTTTCGTGCTCGGCTCCATCATGCTCAACGACAGCCTTTATATACAGGCCGCCGGTGAGCTCCGTCCCGACGATTTCAGCCTCGAAAAGCATCGCCGCATCTTCTCCCGCATGGGCGAGTTGAACGAGCGCGGCGAGCGCATCGACCGCGTCACCGTGGCCAATGAGCTGATGCGCTTCAACGAGCTGGAATCCTGCGACGGCCTCAGCTACCTGGTTTCGCTCGACGACGGCCTGCCCCAGATCCTGAATATCGACGCCTACATCCGCATCGTCAAGGATAAGGCCGTCCTCCGCAAAATCATCTTCGCCTCGCAGCACCTCATGAACCGCTGCCTGATGGGCGAAGAGGAACCCGACGAGATCCTGGCCGGCGCCGAAGAGACCCTGCTCAAGCTGGGCGAGGACCGCGTCAGGAGCGGACTGGTCAGCCCCCGCCAGGTGATCGACGAGTATCAGGGCGGGCTGAACGCATTCCTCGACCCCAGCAAGCGCGTCAAGGGCATCAGCACGGGTTTCACCAAGCTTGACGAAAAGACCAGCGGGCTGCACGCCGGCGATCTCTTCATCCTGGCCGCGCGCCCTTCCATGGGCAAAACGGCGCTGGCGTTGAACATCGCGCAGCACGTGGCCACCAAGGTGAAGCGCACCGTGGCGGTCTTCTCGCTCGAAATGTCGAAGGAGTCGCTGCTGACCCGTATGCTGTGCGCCACCGCGCGCGTCGACAGCCAGAAGTTCCGCGCCGGCTACCTCAGCGCCGACGAGCGCAAGCGGCTGCAGGCGGCCGCCTCCAGCCTGGTGGAAGCGCCGTTGTTCATCGACGACACGGCCGGCATCCACCTGATGGATATTCACGCCAAGCTGCGCCGCACCAAAGCGGAACACGGGCTCGGCCTTGTGATTATCGACTATCTGCAATTGATGTCCGGACGCGGGCGCTTCGAGAACCGCAACCAGGAGATCAGTACCATCTCGCGCGGCATGAAGCTGCTGGCCAAGGACCTGAACGTGCCCATGATCGTGCTCTCGCAGCTCAACCGCGCGCCCGAAACGCGGCAGGGCGATCACCGGCCGCAACTCAGCGATCTGCGCGAATCGGGATCGATCGAACAAGACGCCGACCTGGTGGCGTTCATCTTTCGCGAAGAGGTCTACCGGCCGCAGGACGAGAGTCTGCGCGGGCAGGCGGAACTGCTGCTGGCCAAGCAGCGCAACGGGCCAGTGGGGAAGATCGAAATGGTGTTCCTGCACGAGTTCACCAAGTTCGAAAACCGGGCGGCGGATCTGGGCGAGGCGGAAGAGTAGCAGCGGCCCTCTTGGCGCCATCGCCGCGCGGCCGCGCAACGGAGCACCGAGGGAACGCGGTAGGCTTGGTGGCCAGCAGTGCCACTTGTCCGATAAGCCGACTTATCCGTCAACGTGGATACTCCCGAGTGGCCGCTTAGTCCGAAGCAGGGCGGGCGATCCACGGAAGTCGTCATAACGCCCGAATTATCGGAATCACCATTCGCACGGAGCCTTCCGTTTCAGACCCGCCAAGGAACGGAAGCGGGATTGAGTGTGTGTGCGCCCAAGTGCAGATTCGGCGCAGATGTAAGGCAGAAGCGAGGCGAAGTCACGGGAGAAAGTAGTCACATTCTTCAGCGACTTTTGTGCTGCCTCGGTCGGATAATACCGTATGGAGGATTTCTATGATGGGAAGTGCGGTCAGAAAGTTACGCAAAGCGAAGGGAATCAAACAGGCAGACCTCGCGACAGACGCGGGCCTTACTGTCAAGCAATTAATCGACATTGAAAGGCGCGACGCTCCTGTCAATGACGATCGTCGTGAGAAGTTGGCTAGCCTCCTGGGCGTGTTACCTCAGGCTCTTGAGACCCCAGCACTGGTTGGGGTGGCGCGCCAGGAGGCCGAAGAAATCTGCACGACCATTTGCAATGCACTCCTTAATTCGTTTCGCGCGGCTAGAGAGGCCATTGCACGGCCCCTTAGCGTTCCTGCGGAGCCGACGGCGAGGGAGAAGATCACTGACCGCCCCCTAGCCGATGACCCCACAGAACGGATTGACGATGCGACCTCGAGGGCTATAAAAGAGACGATCCTGCGTGAATCCGAGGGGGACGGTCATCCGTTTAAGAAGGGAATTGACTACATCGACGAAGAGAAAGGCCACAGAAGGTTTCCGGCGGCTTACGCCGGCGCGGGCCCGCCGCAGTTCTGCGTTTTCGTCGATAGCGCCGACGACACCAGCCAATTCCGACGTAACCTCGGCGGCACAAGCCTCATTAGCGTGTACCATCACGACTTCGGCTGGATTTGTGCAGCAGCGCTCGACGCTACTCACGCTCGGCTGTTCTCCGCGATTCGCGGGCTCCTCCCTACCGCACTCCAACTGCCCCAGGCATTTTCTCCAGACGGTTCAAACCAAGCACGAGCTCTCCACCTCGGGCCATCGGGGAGAACAACCCTTAAGGGATCGTGCGCAAATCTCTATCTCGGTAAGCCGTACCGTGTGCTGGAGGCAGCGGCCAATTGCGCCGTTCTCCTGTCAGAAGATAGCGGCGTCAAAGAAATTTTGTCGTTTGGCGGTTCGCGGGGCGGCTTGCTCTGCGCCCAGGGTCTCGTCGATTTTGCGGTCGAGATGCGTGGCTTCCGCCTTATAGACTGCATTGCGGGCTTGCTAATTGCGAGAGACTCCGGCTGTACCGTCGTAGACGAGAACGGCAAGGCCTTCAGCTTTGGCGTTGACAGGAAGCTTGAGCAGGCGCTTGCGACTAATCTAAGCGGGACAATCGTCGGCTACGTAACGCAGTACCGCAGGAAATTCATCTGCGCTGCGACCGAGACCCTCGCCCAACAAGTTCAGCAAAAGATTCGACCATCTACCAAACCCCCCCCCGTCGAAGCCACCGGGGTCCCCCACCAGAAGGGAAATGACACGACGGCGGGTGCAGATTCGGTGCAGACCTACGGCAAAAAGAAGGCGGAAAAAAACCACAAATAGGTCTTGCTTCGGGTCGGGGTCGGACCGATAATCGCGGGTGAGGTGGTGGCGATGAGCACTAACGATGAATTGAAGCGCGTCGAAGAGCGGCTGTCGGCCCCCGGCGGCGCCAAAAGAGTCGGACGGCTTCTGGAAGGACTGAAAGCCGAAGGCGTGGACGTATCCCGGTACCAGCCACGTCGGAGCACAGAGGACCTTGTTGCCCACACGCGTTGGCCAGGTGTAGATTCGTCCCAGGAGCAGGAGGAACTTGATCGGAGGTCCTGTGAAAATCCTCAGACTCACTACGATCTGCCTGACTAGCGAGCGACTCTCGCCGACACCCGGGATTTCACAACGCTTGCTACCTTTAATGCCATGACTATCGAGTACGCAAAGGCCCTGCAAGAGTTGTTTCATGTCTATCAGTGTCATTCGATGTGGTTCGACAGCGAACCTCTTCGAGACGAAGACCCGGCCATTACAGCCGCTATGAGCACCGCTAGAACGGTTGGGGATGATGACTGGTTGCCACCATTCGAAACGCTACAGGAACTCGTGCGAACCCTTGGGGGGAATACAGCAGGATTGCCAAGAGGACTCGATGCGCCCCGTCGGTTCACGAGCGTCTGGGAACGGATCGGCTGCCGTAACTCGACGCCTAACGCGCGTTCGCTGAAGGGCCGCCGGCCTTAAGCCCCAGCTCCTCTTCCCCAATCCCCGATAAAATCACCGGCGCGCGGTCCGGGAATTCAGCCACCAGCGACAGCTCTCCGCCCATCGCCTGGACGGTTTTCCGCAACGTGGAGAGCAGCAGGTCGCTGCGCTTTTCAAGCCGCGAAACACTGTCCTGGGTGATCCCGAGAGTCTTGGCCATGCGGACTTGCGTGAGCTTGCGCGCGTGCCGCAGTTCGCGCAGGGTCATTTCCTCGGCGATCAACTGCGCGGCGCGGGGCTCGGTACACTAATTATGTCGTCCACGTTGGTGGGCATGATTATTTCCTCTCCCTATCCAGCCGGGTCAGATGGGCGTCCAAACGGTTGCCGCCTTCCCGGAGCAGTTCGCGGTAGACGCGCTTTTCGCCCCCCAAATTTGTCTCCTGCAATCAGGAGGATACTTTTGCGCCTCGTATCGAAGGCAAAGGCTACTCTCCACTTGTCGCCGGCCGCGCTGAACCGCAGTTCCTTCATGTTCGCGTGGCGGGAGCCGTTCAGCGTATCGACCCCAATTGCGGCCCGAACTGCTGGAGCAAGCGGGCCAGAACCAGAATCTCCGTCTCCCGCGCGATACGTGCGCCCTAATCGTCCTCCGCAAATATCCGAATAAACATTTGTAATGCCACCCCCATCTTGCATTTCAAAAACTTGTAGGATACACTCAAAATAGTCACTCATGTCCAGCGGTTCCACAAGCCGGTTCACCCGCATACTAAGCCTGTCCCGTCTGTCTATACCGGTAGTTATCATTATTATCGTATTGGTCATCGTAGCCGGCCCCGCTTAAGGCCGCATCGGATGAGTTCCGAGGCCACCAGCGGGGCGAACCAAGCCGGCTGGTGGCCTTTTTGTTTCTTGGAGAGCTCTTGTTGAGGAATATATGTCGAATCTGACGACTGGCGCGAAAATGCTGTTGGAGTGTCTGGCGCGGGAAGGCGTCGACTGCTTCTTCGGATATCCCGGAGGCGTCACCCTCCCGCTCTACGATGCCATTTATGACCACCACATACGCCATGTGCTGGTGCGTCACGAAGAGAACGCCTGCTTCGCCGCCGAAGGCTACGCCCGCTCCACCGGCAAAGTCGGCGTCTGCTGCGCCACTTCCGGCCCCGGCGCCACTAACCTGGTCACTGGCCTGGTCGATGCCATGATGGATTCCATCCCCATCGTCGCGCTCACCGGCCAGGTCACCAGCAAACTCATCGGCAGCGATGCCTTCCAGGAAGCCGATACGTTCGGCATCACGCGCTCCTGTACCAAGCACAACTACCTGGTGAAGAAGCTGGAAGATCTGCCGCAAGTGGTCCACGAAGCATTCTACATCGCCGCCAGCGGCCGCCCCGGTCCCGTGCTGGTCGATATCCCCAAGGATGTGTTTCAGGCGCAGGGCCACTATACCCCGGTCACTTCCATCCATCTGCCCGGATACAAGGTGTTCACCGAAGGCCACACCGGCCAGATCCGGCGCGCCGCGCAAGTGATGTGGGAGGCCGAGCGCCCATTCATCTACGCAGGCGGCGGCATCATCGCGGCCAATGCCTCCGCTGAGTTACGCGAACTGGCGGAGATCCTCGACGCGCCCGTAGTCACTACCTTAATGGGCCTCGGCGGCCTGCCCTCGGGCCATCCTAACTTTGTAAGCATGCCCGGCATGCACGGCAGTTACGCCGCTAACATGGGTATGACTCATTGCGACGTGCTCGTCGCGCTGGGCGTACGCTTCGACGACCGAGTCACCGGCCGCTTGGCCGCCTTCGCGCCGCACGCCAAGGTCATCCATGTGGATATCGATCCCGCCGAAATCGGCAAGAACCGAGCCGCCGACATCCCCATAGTCGGCGACGTGAGGCGCGTCCTCGGGAAATTGAATCAAACACTTGCTGAACTCCGTGGGACAGGCCCCCTGGCGGGTCCTTCTGCCGCCCGCCAAGCCTGGTGGTCTCAAATCCGCGGTTGGCAGGCCGAGCATCCCCTGCTCCCAGTCACTTCCGATTCCGAAATCAAACCGCAGCACTTGATGAAGGAAATCGACCGGCTCTCGGCGGGCGAGGCCATTGTGTGCTCCGACGTCGGCCAGCACCAGATGTGGGCCGCGCAGTTGATCCGCTTCAACGGGCCGCGCCTGTGGATCAATTCCGGCGGACTGGGCGCCATGGGCTTCGGCCTTCCGTCGGCCATCGGCGCGCAGTTCGCCCGTCCCGATAAGCTGGTCTTCGCCCTGGTGGGCGATGGCGGATTCCAAATGTCCATACCGGAGCTATCCACCATCGCCAGTTACGGCCTGCCCATCAAGATCGTAGTCATGAACAACGGCTACCTCGGCATGGTCCGCCAGTGGCAGGAGTTGTTCTACAACAATCGCCTCAGTTCGGTAGAGCTCGACTGTTTCCCGGACGCCGAAAAACTGGCCGGCGCATACGGCTTCAAGGGCCGCACCATCGACAAGCCCTGGGAACTCGCTTCCGCCCTGGAAGAAGCGGTCCGCGAACCCGGCCCGTATCTGCTCAACGTCAAGGTCTCGCCGTACGAGAACGTCTATCCCATGGTGCCGGCCGGCGGCGCCATCAATGAGATGGTGCTCGCGCCGCCCCAGCCGGTGGCGGTTCCCAAATAGGTTCCCTATGCTGCTAATCATTTCCTTATTAGTCGAAAACAAGCCCGGCGCCCTCATGCGCATTACCGGCTTGCTCAGCGCGCGGGCCTATAACATCGAGAGCCTGACGGTCGCCCGCACGCTCGACCCCGAGCTATCCCGCATGACCATCGTGGTGGACGTAGATTCCACCCTGCGCCAGCAAGTGATCAAGCAGATGAACAAGCTGGTGAACGTGCTGCAGGCCGTGGATCTCACCGACTCCCCCGCCGTCCGCCGGGAGATGGTGCTGGTGCGCGTGCGCACCGCGCAGGAGACGCGCACCGCCGTCCTGAAGGAAGCCGAAATCTTCGGCGCGCGCGTGGTGGATTCCTCCACCGAAGGCTTCGCGCTGGAGGCCACCGGCGATCCCGAAAAGCTGGACGAATTCATCGATGTGATGCGCAGCTACGGTGACATCGAAACCACCCGGTCCGGAGTAGTAGCTGTCTCACTAGAAGCCAAGAAGCTGAAACTACAACCCCCCGTCCAGACCGTTCTTACCGATCCACGACCGCTCTTACCGAGCCACGACCGTTAGGGAGTGGTTTCCTTAGATCAAAGGACTTATCAATGGCAAACCGTTACTACGAAAAAGATTACAAGCCAGCCCGACTCCAAGGCCGCACAGTGGCAATCATAGGCTATGGCAGCCAGGGTCACGCACACGCCCTAAACCTGCGCGATTCCGGAGTGGACGCGATCGTCGGCCTCTATCCCGGCAGTAAGTCGCGCTCCAAAGCCGAAGCCGCCGGGCTTAAAGTATTGGATACCGCCGAAGCAGCCAAAGCCGGCGACGTAATCATGATCCTGGTTTCCGATCATATCCAGGGCGACTTATACAACAAGGATATCGCGCCCTATCTCACGGCCGGCAAAACCCTGATGTTCGCCCACGGCTTCAACATCCACTTCGGCCAGATCAAGCCGCCCGCCAATGTCGACGTGTCCATGGTCGCGCCCAAAGCTCCCGGCCACCGCGTGCGCGAGTTGTTCGTCGAAGGCGTCGGCGTGCCCTCGCTGGTGGCCGTGCATCAGGATGCTACCGGTCATGCGCTCGAAACGGCGCTGGCCTACGCAGGCGCGCTGGGAAGCCTGAAAGCCGGCGTCATCGAGACTACCTTCAAAGAGGAAACCGAAAGCGACCTCTTCGGCGAGCAAGCCGTGCTATGCGGCGGCGCGTCCGAATTGATTCGCGCTGGCTTCGAAACGCTCGTGGAAGCCGGTTATGCGCCCGAGATCGCCTATTTCGAATGCCTGCACGAGCTCAAGCTGATCGTCGATCTCATCCAGGAGGGCGGTCTGGGCTACATGCGCTATTCCATCTCGGATACCGCCGAATATGGCGACTACACCCGCGGCCCGCGTATCGTCGATGCGCACGTGCGCGCCGAGATGAAGAAAATTCTATCGGAAATCCAATCCGGCGACTTCGCCCGCCAGTGGATCGACGAGAACAAAACCGGCCGCCATAAATTCCTGGCCATGCGCGAAGCCGCCCGCGATCAGCCTGTCGAAAAGGTGGGCAGCGAGCTGCGCGAAATGATGACGTTTCTAAAGAAGAAGAAAGAGGCCGGTGTACCCGTGGGTTAATCGGCGTTCATCGGCGGTTAATGCTTATGAAAATCTTCACCTTTGACACCACTCTCCGCGACGGCACGCAAGGCGAATCCGTTTCCTTCTCCGTCGACGACAAACTCCTGATCGCGCAAAAGCTCGACGAACTGGGCATCGACTATATCGAAGGCGGCTGGCCCGGATCGAACCCGAAGGACAAGGACTTCTTCGCCCGCGCGCAGACCGAGCTGAACCTGAAACACGCCAAGCTCACCGCGTTCGGCGCCACCCGCTTCGCCCGCCATACCGTCGAAGAGGATCGCAGCGTGCAGTCCCTGGTCGCCGCCGGCACGCCCGTGGTCTCCATTTTCGGCAAGAGCTGGGACCTGCACACCGCGCGCGCGCTGGGCATCACCGAAGAAGAAAACCTGAAGCTCATCGCAGAGACCGTCGCCTATCTGAAGGAGCATGGCAAAGAAGTGGTATACGACGCCGAGCACTTCTTCGACGGCTACAACTCGAATCCCGATTTCGCCTTGCGCACCCTCGAAGCCGCCCAGAACGCGGGCGCCAGCGTGCTCTGCCTGTGCGATACCAACGGCGGTACGCTTACGGGCCGGCTGGTCGAAGTCTTCGCCGAGGTGCGCAAGCGCTTCGACGGCATCCTGGGCATCCACACGCACAACGATTCCGATGTCGCGGTAGCCAACACGCTCGCCGCCGTCGAAGCCGGCGCCACGCACGTGCAGGGCTGCATCAACGGATATGGCGAGCGCTGCGGCAACGCCAATCTTTGTTCCGTCATCGCCAATCTGGAGTTGAAGTTGGGTCACACCGCCATCGGCCAGGACAAGCTCATCAGTCTGTCGAATGTGGCCCGCTTTGTCGCTGAACTGGCCAATTTGCCGCTGCCCAACAATCAACCCTTTGTTGGACACAGTGCTTTTGCGCACAAAGGGGGCGTGCATGTTTCCGCCGTCTTGAAAGAATCCACCACTTACGAGCACGTGACCCCCGAAGCCGTGGGCAATCGCCAGCGCGTTCTGATCAGCGATCTATCCGGCCGCGGCAATATCCTATATAAGCTGAAGCAGCACGGCTTGGCCGGCCGCCTCGACGAA
>Ga0209333_1000156_pt1 | contig 39001 bp, 41 predicted proteins | sample BlaSpr_A8_OM2_O3_FD_187982 | JGI IMG/M metagenome (GOLD analysis project Ga0209333, IMG submission 187982) | Forest soil microbial communities from Thunder Bay, Ontario, Canada - Black Spruce, Ontario site 2_A8_OM2_O3 (SPAdes) (version 2) | ecosystem: Environmental > Terrestrial > Soil > Boreal... | reverse complement strand
CGCAGGACGGAATGGTGCTGCACGACGCCGTGGTTTTCCAATCGCTCGATTTCGACCGCATGCCGGCCGAGCCGGAGCTGCGCCGCGGCATCGCGGCATTGGCGGCCAGTCTGACGGCCCGAGCTAGCGCTCCGAAAGGCGAGGACTATTCCGGTCCGGTTCTGTTTGAAGGCACGGCCGGAGCGCAGTTATTCGCCGAAGTTCTGGGCGCGAACCTGGCTCTGACCCGCCGTCCCGTGATGGAGCCGGGCCGTAATAGCGCTGTGCCCGCGAGTGAGCTGGAGGGCCGCCAAGGCGCGCGCATCTTGCCGGAGTGGTTTGATGTGGTGGACGATCCCACGCAAAAAGAATGGCATGGCCGTCCACTTTTCGGCAGCTACGAAGTGGATCGCGAAGGTGTGGCTCCTGGGCCGTTGGCGCTGGTGGAAAAGGGCGTGCTGAAGGCGTTCCTGCTCACGCGGCAGCCGGAGCCGGGGTTTACAGGCTCCAATGGAAGGGCGCGTTTGCCCGGCAGCTTTGGCGCCAATGGCGCGGCCATCGGCAACCTTTTTGTGCGCGCCAGGGAAACCGTCCCGGTGCAGGATCTCAAGAAGAGACTCATCGAAATGTGCCGGCAGCGCAACAAGCCATATGGCGTGATCGTGCGCAAGATGGATTTCCCGTCGTCCGCATCGGTCGAAGAAGTCAGGCGTGTGCTGAGCAACTCCGGGCAGTCGGGCGGTCATCCGGTAAGCGCCCCAGTCCTGGTTTACAAGGTATATCCCGATGGCAGGGAAGAACTGGTGCGCGGCGTGCGGTTCCGCGGCCTGAACGCGCGCTCGCTGAAAGATATCGTGGCTGCGGGCGACGATAACAATGTGTTCGAATTCCTGAATAACCAGGCGCCGTTTGCGTTGATCGGTGGCGCAAGCTATGTGGCGGAGAGCTGCGCGATCGCGCCGTCTGTGCTGATCGACGACGTGGAACTGCATCCGACCGATGAAGAGCTGCCGAAGCTCCCCATTGTGCCTGCGCCGGATCTGCGGGCCGAGGCCGGCAACCCGTAAACGCATGCGCATCCTGGGCCGCTACATCTTCCGCGAGATCATCTCCAGTTCGCTGATCGGCATGGCGCTGGCGACGTCGATTATTTTCCTGCAGGGCGTGGGCAAGCTGTTCGAAGTGCTGGTGCGCACATCGCCGCGGCCGGAAACGGTGCTTTATCTGTTTGCGCTGTCGCTGCCGCCGCTGCTGCCGCTAACGATCCCGTTCGGCGCGCTGGTGGGCATCCTGGTGGGGTTGGGACGCCTGGCGACGGACGGCGAGATCACGGCCATGCGGGCGGCCGGCTGCTCCAGCCGCAAGGTGGTACTGCCGGTGATGCTGTTCGCGTTCCTCGCCATGCTGGTTGCCGGAACGATGACGCTGCGGCTGACGCCCCTTTCCGTGCGCGTGAGCAAAGACATTCTGGACAAGCTATCCGCCTCGCAGGTCAGCGCCGATATTGAGCCGCGGGTATTCGACGAGGACTTCCCCAATACGATCTTGTACGTGGGGGATGTGCGTCCGGGCGCGGTAGTGGTTTGGCGCAACGTCTTTCTGGCGGATCTGACGCCTCCGGAGCAGCGCACCAGCGGCATGGGCGACAAAGCCGAGGGACCTCTGGTCACGGTGGCGCAGGAAGCCATCGCCGTGCCGGATCCGGAGCACAACCGCCTGCAGCTTTCCATGCGGAACGCCGGAAATCACGAGATGGGAAAGGATTTGAAGGGCTATGACAGCTTTTCACCGGTTGTGGCGCAGGCGCTGTATGCGGCGCCTCCCGTGCCCGGCGCGCGGCGGCCCTTCAGCGAGATGAACACGCGCGAACTGCGGCGCTACTCGGCGACCGGTCCGGACTGGGTGGAGGCGCGCATCGAGTTGCATCGGCGCTTGGCGCTGCCGATTGCCTGCCTGGTGCTGGCGCTGGTGGGCATTCCGTTGGGGGTATCCTCGCGCAAGGGCGGCAAATCGGGCGGATACGTGACCGCCGTCTTTCTGGCGTTCTTCTGTTACTATCTGGCGTTCATCACGTTGGTGAACCTGGCCCGCCAGCGGGCGCTGACGGTGGAGGTTGCGTTGTGGCTGCCGAATGCGGTGTTCCTGGTGGCTGGGATAATCTCGGTGGCGCGCATGGAGACGCCCGGCGGGCACGATTTTGTGGGTGCATTGAAAGACGCTTTCAACACTGGGCTGAACCGCTTGCGCGGACGGTTTGTGCCGGAAAGCGGGGGCGGGGCCAGGTCAAGGGGCTTTCGTTGGCCGCTGCTGCCCCAGATTCTGGACACCTACATACTTACGAACTTCGTGTTCTATTTCGTGGTAGTACTGGCGAGCTTCGTATCGATGAGCCAGATTTACAACTTCTTCGAGTTGCTGGGCGACATCGTACGAAACCAGATTTCGTTGACCAAAGTATTTACCTATCTTTTTTTTCTGACGCCGCAGTTGATTTACAAGACGCTGCCCATCAGCGTGCTGGTCGGCGTGCTAGTGACCTTCGGCGTGTTGACCAAGCACAACGAGGTGACCGCGTTCAAAGCCTGCGGCGTCAGCCTGCACCGCCTGGCGATCCCCATCCTGGTGGCCAGCAGTTTCCTCAGCGGCGGCCTGTTCGCATTCGATCACTACTACGTGCCGGAAGCCAACCGCCGTCAGGATGCGCTGCGCAACGAGATCAAGGGCCGCGCGGTGCAGACTTATCTAAGCCCGGAACGTAAGTGGATTTTCGGAAAAGGACCGCGCATTTACTACTACAAGTTTTTCGACAAGGATGAAAATGTCATGGGCGGTGTGATCGTCTACGAACTGGAGCCGAACACTTACCAGTTGGTACGGCAGATATCGGCCGAACGGGCGCATTGGCAGGCTTCATTGAAGACATGGGTTTTCGAAAACGGCTGGCGGCGCGAATTTCACGGCAACCAGAGCATACCCTTGACGCCATTCCAGGCACAGACGTTCCCGGAGTTGATCGAGGCCCCCAGCTATTTCCTGAAAGAAGTGAAGCAGGATTCGCAGATGAATTTCCGGGAACTGGATAGTTACATCCGCGATCTGCAGCAAAGCGGATTCAACACGGTCAAGCTGCGGGTCCAGTTCTACCAGAAGTTTTCGGTGCCGCTGTTCGTTTTGATTATGGCGATGATTTCGATCCCGTTCGCGTTCCTGGTCGGCAATCGCGGCGCCATGGCAGGCATCGGAGTGAGTATCGGCATCGCCATTACTTACTGGGGCATCGGGCTGCTGTTCGAGAAGATCGGGGACGTGAATCAGTTGCCGCCCGCCATCGCGGCATGGTCTCCGGATGCGCTATTCTCCCTGACCGGACTGTACTTGCTGTTGCGCATGCGGAGCTGAGCGGATATGCCCCAACTGTTCCCCATCGCCGCCATCACCGACGAGTTTTCGCCGGATATCGAGACCGCGGCGCGTTCGATGGCGGAGATCGGGGTGACCGGCGCCGAGTTGCGCATGATTTTCGGAAAGAACGTCATCGACCTCACTGACTCGGAGTTGGATCGCGCCCGCGAGATTGTGGAGCGCCAAGGCCTGGAAATCGTTTCCATTGCGTCGCCCCTGCTGAAGTGCGTTCTGCCGGATTCTCCCGATGTGGACGCGCGTTTTCAGCAGGACGTCTTCGCCGCCGCCTATACCTTCGAAGATCAGCCGCGCCTGGCCGACCGCGCGCTTGAGATTGCGGAGCGTACCGGCGCGCGCATCGTGCGCGTATTTTCGTATTGGCGCGCGGTGCGGCCCCAGGAGTGCTTCGAACGCATCGCGCGCGCGCTGGAGAACTTGGCGCAGCAAGCCGCGCGGCATGGACGCATTATCGGCATCGAGAACGAGCACGCCTGCAACGTCGCCACCGGCGCGGAGACGGCGCGCGTGCTGGAAGCCGTGGCGCATCCGAATTTGAAAGTAGTTTGGGATCCGGCCAACGCTTATGTTTCAGGTGAGACGCCTTATCCGGATGGATACCGGAGCATGCCCGTGCAGCGCATCGCGCACGTGCATGCTAAAGATTGCCGCGTGGAGGGCCGCCGTCCCATCTGGTGTGCGCTGGGCGAGGGCGGTATCGATTGGCAGGGCCAGATCCGCGCGCTCGCGGAGGATGGCTACAAGGGCTGGCTCAGCCTGGAGACGCACTGGGCGGGGCCGGGCGGCGACAAGCTCCAGGCAAGCGTCATTTGCGGGCGGAATCTGAGGGCGCTGGTGACGGCATACTGAAGTCCTCTTCTCGCGGATGAGAAAAAGGCCGCTGGTATTCCACTTCTGTCCGTAAGTCCGATGCAGGAATACGATGTCGCACTCAAGCTGCTGTTGCAGGGTCAAGCCTCGCTCACCATGCGCGAGCTGACCGGCACCGCGGTCGCGAAGTGGCTGAATGTGGAACTGCCAAGAGTGCAGAACCGGCGATTGGACCTTCTCGCCGAGGCCGTCGACGGCGGTTTGGTCCACGTGGAACTGCAAAGCGGCAATGACGCGGGCATGCCGCTACGCATGGCCGAATACCCGGCTGTTCGGGCGATTCCCGCGCCAGGTCGTACTGTATGTCGGCGAACCGGAAATTTGTACCGATTGCCGGATCTCTCCGTGCCTCTCGTGCGACGATCTAACTAACCTGGTGTTCCTGCGATACTTACATGGCACATGGAAAATGTCACCCCTGTAGCCGCTGGCTTTGCTGGCACTCAGCGCCTCCAAGCGCCGAGAACAACAAAGCTAGAATTCGTGTCTGTACCACCCCGCTAAACTCTTCATACAGCGTGTTCGCCCGCACATTGTACTTCTCCCGCGTCGATTCCTGCAAAGTTTCTAACCCACTCCACAGCCATCGAACATGGAGACCTCGGCCAAGACCTGTGAAATCTTCCACAGGTTCCCTTTCGACGATGCCTACTGCCTTCACAGTGAGGCTCCTTCCAGGAGGGTGGGCCTTGATGTAGATAATATCTCCCGTCTTGATGTGCTCCAGCAGCCGGTGAATTGCCGGAGCGTCTTCACGGGGCCAGCCTACACATGCAACACGACCGTTGACAAACTCTGCCGACACATCAGTATCGGTGTAATAAGCGCCAATCCCGTAGATGGCCATCCGATCCTCCTCTCTCTTAATTTGACGAGTATGGTATCCCACTCCTGCCGTACATGTACATAATGGCCCTTTTTGTTGCACTATCCAGGCGCCGCCGACTGCCGTACCATTCGGCACACCCGGACTAATCGCCTGCAGCCGGAAGAAAACCAGGCAGAACTGTCAGTAGCTCAGTCTTTTGCTTAACGCCGCTATCTCCTCGGAGTTCTCAGCGATCTGGGCATCCCAATCGGGCATCCTGGGAAGTCCGGATAATACGCGATCCCTCTGGGCGTTGCCCAGCCGAATCTGCTCCACCTGCAGAGCATCCATGCGTTGTCGTACAGTAAAGTCATCCGCGTTGTATTCTCCCCATCCCGCTGCCCGCGCCTGGCCAACCAGTCGCTCAAGCAATGCGATGGACGGGATTCTTGCCTGGCCCCTCGCCGCCTGAAGTGAACCTCCCTCAGATTGGGGCCGCTTCCAGATGAAGCGGTAGCCGTATTCCATTGTGCTGTCGTCGTAGAAATATCGGCACCACTGAAACCACAACGTCCACTCAACCGGCTTAGGATCGGTGGTGTTGTCGGTGGTCTCGTTGATGACCTGAACGCGGGCCATTTTCTTCTTGCTCCTTTCGCCTCGGTCTCAATTGACTGGCTTGCTTATAATTAGCCACAAGTTCAGTATAGCAGTTGTGCAGTAGTGCTGTCAAGGCCCGGGAACAGATCCGTATCAAGACTTCGCAAGTCAAGCGTCGTCTGCGGCCGGAATTGAAGGCCCTGGCGACGGGATGGGCCCCAGTGAAAGATAGCAATGCTACCATTGACTCATGGCGAGCATCACAATACGCCGTTTGGATGAGGCGACCAAAACCCGGCTGCGGATGCGCGCGGCCCGGCATGGCCGGTCCATGGAGGCGGAAGTGCGCGACATCTTGAAGATCGCGGCCGACACTCAGCCACCTAACGCGCAGAACCTGGCGGATGCCATTCGTGCCAGATTCGCCCATCTGGGAGGAGTGGAACTGCCGGAGTACCCACGCCAGCCCCCGACCGACCCGCCCAGTTTCGACGAATGATCGTTCTGGACACGAATGTCGTCTCGGAGGTGATGAATCCCAAGCCTTCGGCCCAGGTTTTGTCGTGGATGGCGTCTTGCCCGCAGGAGTTGCTATGCATCACAACCATTACCGAGGCTGAAATCCTGTATGGAGTTGAACTACTCCCTGCCGGCAAGCGCCGAGCCGCGCTTCAGGCGGATATCGAATCCATGCTGAAGGTAGAGTTTGCGGGTCGTATTCTACCCTTCGACGAGCAGGCCGCGCGGGCCTTCTCGCGCCTTGCAGCGAGGCGCCGCTCCAGTGGACGGCCGATCGGCGATCTTGACGCGCAGATTGCTGCAATTGCATTCTCACGCGGGGCCTCTGTTGCCACTCGCGATGTTCGCGACTTCGAGGATTGCGGCGTTGAGGTTCTGAATCCGTGGGCCGGCGTGCAGTTATAATCCCGATACTCGATTATTCGAAACCAATCTGGCAGCGGCCGATCTGCGACGTTCAATGGACCTCTGTGGCACGGTATTGGGACCAGAGCTGGCTCGCGCGTTCCGGAGCCCAAGGTCCCGTTCACTGGACCGGCGGGTCGGGCAAGGCCACGCTGGTAGGTCGGGAAGCAGGAGCGGGTCCGTTACAAGTCAAGCCTTTGGCTGATACCGAGCGACTTTGCGGGCAGTGTACCGACAAGCCCATGCTGCTGCCCGCCTCAGTTTATTTTCAGGACGATCCAGGTGATACGCCAGGTACCCCGCATAACCCTCGGCCATGTATCGAAGCGAAAGCACGTGCGCCAGATAGCGGGTGTAACTCGCCCAAAGGTCCACCGCCATCGTTCAGCCGACGCCTCCCGCACGAATCGCTGGTGAGTTGTTCGAGGCCGAATCGAACAGGTGTCCCAGCAATTGCTTCTGCCACTGCCGCAATAGGAATTCCGCCGCTGCCACTATGCGCGCCAGTTCAGAGCTAACATGCTTCATCCATACATCATGATACATTCAAAGATAAAGCTTTGCCCTCTTCTTCTCGTTCCTCTATCCCGTGGCCGCACCTCTATCTGGGCGTAGCGTTGACCACGCTGGCGACGCTGCTGCTGGAGCTATCGCTGACCCGCATCTTTTCGGTGGTTTTCTACTACCATTTCGCGTTCCTGGCCATATCCATCGCCCTGTTCGGCCTGGGCGTGGGCGGCGTTTTTTCTTACATCGTGGCTGGCTGGAAGACGCCGCTATTCCGCAAGCTCGGCTATTTCAGCATGCTCAACAGCCTGCTGGTAATGCTGGCGCTGGCAGTGGTCGTCGCGCAGAAAGAGGAGCCGGGCGCCTGGGGACTGACCCTGGTCTACTTCACTACTGCCCTGCCCTTTTTCGTTTCCGGTACGATCGTCTCGCTGGCCATCTCGGAAACCGTCGAGCGCATCGACCGCGTTTATTTCTTCGATCTGCTGGGCGCTTCCGGCGGATGCCTGCTGCTGGTTCCCTTCCTGAATCACTTCGGCGGCACCAGCACGGTGATGTTCGTGTCGGTGCTGTTCGCCGCCGCGGGCGCCATCTGGCACAGTATGGCGGGCTCGGTGAAGCTGCGCGCGGCCGCTGTGGCGCTGGCGCTGGCCGTCTTCTCTTTCGTGTTCTACAACGGCACGCACGACATCATCGCCATCCGCTACGCGAAGGGCCAGAAGCTGAAGAAGGAAGAGTTCGTGCAGTGGAACAGCTTCTCGCGCATCGCCGTGCGCAACCACTCCATATTCATCGATGCGGACGCTTCCACCGGCATCGCCAGCTTCGATTTCGCGCATCTCACCGCGCGCGAGCGACACGAACTGCTGGAAGAGGGTCCGGCGCTGCCTTATGCCGTGCGCCCCGGCGCTAAAGCGCTGGTTATCGGACCCGGCGGCGGTTGGGACATCGCCCGCGCGCTGGCTTCCGGCAGCCGCGATATCACCGGCGTGGAAATCAACCCCATCATCGCCACCACCGTGATGCGCGATAAATATGTGCAACAGAGCCGCGGCATCTATCTGCGTCCGGACGTGCGCATCTTCGTGGAAGACGGCCGCAGCTTTGTACGCCGCAGCCAGGAGCGGTATCAGGTGGTGCAGGCCACCCTGGTGGATACCTGGGCCTCCACCGCGGCCGGCGCCTTCGCCCTTTCGGAGAACAACCTCTATACTACCGACGCGCTCCGCGACTACCTGCTGCATCTGACGGACGACGGGATGTGCGCCTTCACGCGCTGGGGGCTCGATCCGCCGCGCGAATCCCTGCGGCTGGTCTCGCTGGCTATGGCGGCGCTGAACCAACTGGGCGAACCGGAACCGTGGCGGCACGCGATCGTAGGCCGCGAAGGCTCCACGCAGGGCTGGGGCGCGCAAGATACCGTGTTGATTTCGCGGCAGCCGTTCGATCCCGCCGATGTGGCGCGCGCCCGGGCGGCCATGATCGCGGCCAATATGCAGCCCATCTACCTGCCGGACGAACGCATCCCCGGCCAGTTCACCGACCTTCTGCGCAGCTCCGATCCGGCGGGCTACGAGCGGAATTACCGGTACAATATCACGCCGGTGAGCGATAACCAGCCGTTCTTCTTCTATACAGTGCAGCCGCGCGACATCCTGGCGTTCCTGGCCAACGCATCGCGGCGGTCGGCCGATTACAAGATCAACAAAGCGGTGCCCCTGCTATACGCACTGATGGCGATCAGCGTACTGGCGACCGCCATCATCCTGGCGCTGCCGCCGGTGGTGCTGGGCACGCGCTTGCCGCGGCATAAGGGCGTGCTCACGTTCCTGCTCTACTTCCTGTGCATCGGCGCGGGCTACATTCTGATCGAAATGGCACTGATCCAGAAGTTCGTGCTTTTCCTGGGACACCCCACCTATGCACTCACGGTGGTGATCTTCTCCATGCTGGTCTCGAGCGGCCTGGGCAGCTATTTCAGCCGGCGGATTCTGGGGGACGACGACCGCCGCCTGTACCGCGCGCTGGTTCTGATCGCCGTACTGGTGGCGCTGCTGGCGGCCGTGGTTACGCCGCTGCTGGAGGCAGGCGTGGGCTTGCCGCTGGCACTGAAATTCGCGATCACGGTGGCGCTGATCTCGCCCGCCGGCTTTGTGATGGGGATGCCGTTCCCCACCGCGTTGAAGCGGTTGGAAGAATGGCACAAGCCGTCCGTCCGGTGGGCCTGGTCGCTGAATGCCGCCTCCAGCGTGCTGGGTTCGGTCGGATCGCTGGTGTGCGCCATCTATCTGGGACTGGTCCAGACCCTGCTGGCCGGCGGGCTGCTGTATTTGGCGGCACTGGCAGTGGCCGTCCGCACCACGAAAGTCCGCCACAATTCCGCTGTAAATACTGTTCCATTGGCGCAAGCTCGGCTACACTAATTGTGGGGAGGGACTCCGTTTGGCCACCATTACCACGGCCGTCACCACAGCCATGACCACCGCACCGGGGAGCGCCAGCGCGAAATGGCACGGGCTGGAGCCCGAGCAACTGATCGCCGCGTTCCGCATCATGCAGACGTCGCGGCGCCTGGACGATCGCGAAGTCGCTCTGAAACGGCAGAACCGTATCTTTTTCCAGATCAGCGGAGCCGGCCATGAAGCGGTGGAAGTGGCGGCGGGCATGTGCCTGCGCCCCGGTCACGATTGGATTTTTCCCTACTATCGCGACCGCGCGCTCTGCCTGACCCTGGGCGTGTCGCCGCTCGATATGCTGTTGCAGGCGGTGGGCGCGGCGGACGACCCGGCTTCCGGCGGACGCCAGATGCCTTCCCACTGGGGCGATGCCCGAGTCAACATCGTCTCCACTTCCTCATGCACCGGCACCCAATTTGTGCAAGCCGTAGGATGCGCCGAGGCGAATCGCTATCTGTCACCGGATGGCGATGCGGTCACCCTGGTGGCCAGCGGCGAGGGCGCCACCAGCGAGGGCGAGTTTTGGGAATCCTTGAATGCGGCGTGTCTCAATCGATTGCCGGTTCTGTTCCTGATCGAAGATAACGGCTATGCCATCTCGGTTCCGGTGGAATGCCAGACCGCCGGCGCGAACATTTCGGCGCTGGTTTCCGGATTCCCCGGACTGTTCCAGCGGGAGGTGGACGGCTGCGATTTCCTGGCGTCCTATGAAGCCGTGCAAGCGGCTGTCGAGTACTGCCGCGACGGGCGCGGTCCGGCGCTGGTGCACGCGCACACCATCCGGCCCTACTCGCATTCGCTCTCCGACGACGAGCGGCATTACAAGACTTCCGCCGAGCGCGAGGCCGAGCAGGCGCGCGATCCGCTGGCGCGCTTTCCCCGGTTTCTGTTGGACGAGGGCGTACTCGACCAGAACGCGCTGCGGCGCATCACGCTGGAGGTCGACCGCGAAGTGCACGATGCCGCGCAGCAGGCGTTGCACGCCGATCCGGCTGCGCGCGATTCCGCCATGCGGCACCTGTACTCCGAGAAGGTCGATCCCACTTCGGAAGAGTTCAACGCGCCCGCTGAATTCACCGGCGAGCCGAAGACCATGGTCGATCTGTTGAATGCGACCCTGCATGAGGAGATGCGCCGCGATCCGCGCGTGATAGCCTTCGGCGAGGATGTGGCGGATTGCAGCCGCGAGCAAAACCTTGCGGTGGTGAAGGGCAAGGGTGGCGTCTTCAAGGTCACGCACGGATTGCAGAGCGAGTTCGGAGGGCAGCGCGCCTTCAACACGCCGCTCGCGGAAGCTGCCATCGTGGGGCGCGCCATCGGCATGGCGGTGCGCGGCCTGAAGCCGGTGGCCGAGATCCAGTTCTTCGATTATATCTGGCCCGCGATGATGCAAATCCGCGACGAGATGGCCACCATGCGCTGGCGCTCCAACGGAACCTTCGCCTGCCCGTTCGTGCTGCGCGTGCCCATCGGCGGCTATCTGAATGGCGGCGCCATTTACCACAGCCAATGCGGCGAGGTGGAGTTCACGCATCTGCCCGGCCTGCGCGTGATCATGCCGTCGAACGCGCTGGATGCCTGCGGGCTGCTGCGCACCGCGATTCGCTGCGACGATCCGGTGATGTTCCTGGAGCACAAGCGGCTGTATCGCGAGCCTTACAACCGCTCGCCGCATCCCGGCCCGGACTACACCATTCCGTTCGGCAGCGCGCGGATCGTGAAGCCGGGGCACGATCTGACGGTGGTCACCTATGGTGCGCTGGTGCAGAAATCGCAGCAAGCCGCGCTGCTGGTAGAGCGCAAGAATCCGGACATCAGCGTGGAGGTGATCGACCTGCGGTCGCTCGCGCCGTTCGATTGGAACGCCATCCGCACGTCGGTGGAGAAGACCAACCGGGTGATTATCGCGCACGAGGACTGCCTGTCGTTCGGGTATGCCGCGGAGATCGCCGCGCGCATCGCGGATGAGTTGTTCGACCGCCTGGATGCGCCGGTGCGTCGGGTTGCCGCGCTGGATACTTGGGTGGCGTACCAGCCGCAGGTGGAGAATGCGATTCTGCCGCAGGTGGAGGATCTGGTGGCGGAGATGGAGCGCGTGCTGGCTTATTGAGGGACCTCGGAGACGCTAAGCCTGGCGCGCCGCGGGTTACACTAAGCATGTACGCTTGATAGCTTCCCAGACCTCGTAGTGGCGCTCTGCGGGACTGCGTTGGTGTGGCCTGTTTCGAGCCAGCCTGATGTGATCGGCCGGAGGCCCCAGTGCACTACAAGCGGTTCCTGATCAAAAATTATCGGGCTATCACCGGCCCACTCGAGATCGACGTTGAGAAGCGTGCACTGACGCCGATCATCGGCGTAAATGAATCAGGCAAGACCACCGTTCTGCACGCTATTTTCGCGTTCGACTGTTTCAACGACCACCTCAACGACGGCGGTCGGCACCTGAAGGACACCTCGAACCTCTACCGCACCTCATCGCCGCCCGCTACTATAGAGGCCACCTTGACATAACTAAGCCAGAACTCGACGAGGCCATAACGGATTGCGAAAAGAGCAACGAGGCCCTTAAGCCCGACTTGATCGCAGTGAGAAAGCGGCGCGGGATCCCAACGGCCCTGGCCATTCGCCGGGATCTGAGGAGCATGAAGTACTCGTTTGATTCAGACCGGCTTGGATCGCCCCACGTGCAAGACGCTCTCGCCCGCAGCATCATAAGATCACTCCCGTACATCCTGTTTTTCGACGATTTCCGGGATAAGATCGAAGAAAGGATCGAAATCGTGTCCGGCGACGGCAAGAACGCCGCGGGCTGGCTCTCCATCGTCGAGCAACTGTTCAATCAAACGAACAATACTTTCTCCGTGTTCGAGCTACCGACGCTCGAAGAGCGCCAGCGCAAGACAGTGCTCGCAAAGGTTCAGCGCCGCTTAAACGAAACGCTCACAAAGGAATGGCAGTCCTTCCGGCTCGACGACCGTGACGCTCTCAAAATATGCATAGACTTCTATCGCGAGGAGGTGGTCCAGGTCCCAGCCAAGGCCGCTCCGCTGCCGCCCACCCAGCCCAGGTTCCCGTCCCCGCCGCAACCGCTCGTCAAACCGGCGACGAGCGCCCAGCCACAAGCCAGCGTTCAGAAGATCGTCCGGAACTACATTAAGTTCGAGGTGATCGAGACCGATAGCGCCGGCGACGAACACTTCTTTTTCATCAGTGACCGAAGCAAGGGTTTCTACTGGTTCTTCAATTTTGTGATGAAGCTTGAGTTCAACCCAAAGGTTATGGGGGACGACGCGCACACCGTCTATTTGCTGGACGAGCCGGGATCGTACCTGCACGCTGTCGCCCAGCGCAAGCTCTGCCAGAAGCTTCGGAACCTTTCCCAATCTAACCGAGTGATTTACTGTACCCATTCGCATTACCTGCTCGACCCTGAAGTGATTCCAGTGAGCAGCATCACTGTCGCGGATAAGGATGGCAACGGTAATGTTACCTTGACTCCGATTCCCAACTATCGCGGAACTTCGGACAACCGCTCTGCGCTTCAGCCCGTCCTGGACGCTCTCCGGATAAGGCCGTTTGCGCTAGACCTGATTAGCACACGGGCGACGGTGATTACCGAAGGAATATATGACTATTTCGCAATTGAGTTGTTCCGCAACTCGCGGCCGGTGTCGGTGCTCCCGTCGGTTGGGGCCGACTCAATCAAGTTCTACGTCTCGCTGCTGATCGCGTGGCAGGTGGAATTCCGGGTGCTCTGGGACAACGATGAGGAAGGCCGGAGCCGGCACGCCCAAGCGGTCGACCTCTTTGGACCCGAGATCGCTGCGCGGACCTTCCGGCTGCTCCCTGCAGCGCCTGGACGCCAGCGCCGGATCATGCAGGATCTCTTCGATGGTGCAGACATAGTAATGGTCCGAACGGAGCTGGAACTTCCGCCTAACTCCAGCTTTGAGCGGATGCTACATGCGCTGTTCTACTCCCCGAGGCGTGGCGAGCTCATCCAAGCGATGGGTCAGCATACGAAGCGCAACTTCGAGCAACTCTTCGATGCGCTGTCGCTTGGTTGACTACTAGGACTATCCATGCGAGCGTTGAATCAGGCAGCCGCGTCGATCCCGCGGCCGAGAGGACCGGCATCGGCGGAGGGATAACGCCCCAGAAGCGGACGGTCGGCCGCAGCGCACGGTAACATCGTATATGGCAATTGGACTGGACGCCAGCGCGGCAGGTGGGGGTATCGAGGGAGGACTATCGTGACGATCACCCTACAACCCGATCAGGAACGAGCCATCGAGGAGGCCATCCGCGCCGGGGCGTTCCGGTCGGTGGACGAGTTTATCGAGACGGCCATCGCCACCCTCCCGAATCATACGATCGCGGCGGACTCCCCGGACACGCCGCCGCGAAGGTCGCGCTTATGGGAGTTGCGCGAGGGTCTGACGCTCGGCGAGCTCTCCATCAAGGAACTGATTGAAGAGGGGCGCGAGTGAGCGCCTTCGTCCTGGACGCTTCTTACGCCCTGATGTGGTGCTTCCCCGATCGCGCGACGGCAAACACGGATGCGGTACTGCGGGGCATGGAAGCGCACAGTGACAGCGCCGTCGTACCCTGGGTATGGCAGGTGGAAGTCCAACGAAGTAGTGGATAGCGAATCGCGGCTGCTCTCCTAACAAACTACCAGCCCAAGCCAGGGAGGGCTCGGAGGGTTCAAGTGCGGACTGACGCGGCCTTTTTGGGAAGTGCATCCCGCCGACGGACTCTTTGTCTGCACTTACCTCGCGCCCGGAATATGTCAAGCGTGCTGTCGTGGCCTCCTCCTGCTCTCGCGGGTAGTTGTAAATCTGCCCAACGAGATTGCGGTGTTCGGCACAGGCGGTTGGGCGTAGCCCACCTCAGCCCTCTGCTTTAGCTCCCACAAGAAGTACAGGCTCTTCACCTTAAGCTCGCAGGATTTGGTGGGACAGACTTGGGAATTGGCGATCGCGAATTCCTATTGACGCAAAATGGGCTGATGGTGTATGATGACCATAGTGACCAATATGACCAGCACAGGAACTGCCCCAGCTAAGCAAGCAGAAGAGTGGCCCGTCGCAGCCGTCAAGGCGCGCTTGAGCGAAGTGATCGATCGGGTAATTTCGCAAGGTCCGCAAACCATCACGCGCAACGGCCGCCATGTGGCAGTGATCGTCTCCGTGGAAGAATGGGAGCGCAAGACGAAACGCAAAGGCAACCTCGCGGAGTTCTTCGCCGCGTCTCCATTGCGCAACTCGGGCCTGCGCATCGAGCGGTCTAAGGATGGGCCCCGCGAGATCGACTTGTGAGTTTTCTGCTGGACACCAACGTGATCTCGGAATGGGTTAAGCCGCAACCCGATCCGCATGTCATTGAGTGGCTGGCGGAAACCGACGAAGACCGCACATTCCTGAGCGTGGTGTCGTTTGCGGAGATTCGTCTGGGTATCGAGCTGCTTCCGGCGGGACGCCGCCGGCAACGGCTAGCCGCGTGGCTGGAGGATGAATTAACTTCCCGTTTTGAGGGACGCATCCTGCCAGTGGATCGGCGCATTGCGGAAACCTGGGGAATCCTGACGGTTCGCGGAAGCCAAGCCGGCGCCACACTGGGTTCCATGGACGCCTTCTTGGCGGCCACGGCGGAAGCCCGCCGCCTCACCCTGGTTACCCGGAACACCAAAGATTTCGCGACGATTGGAATACCCCTCCTCGATCCGTGGCAGCCATTATCACCCAATTTGACCTGACCGCCGCACTCCGTTACACTAAATCGTCAACTCTTTTTCGGCTTTATCCAGCTAGCCAGGAAACAAGACTTCTTCCAACGGACAGGACGGGCATGCAGCGACACATTTTCACATCGGAATCCGTAACAGAAGGGCATCCGGACAAAATCGCGGATCAGATTTCAGACGCGGTATTGGATGCGGTAATGGCGCAAGATCCAATGGGCCGGGTGGCTTGCGAAGTGCTGGTCACCACTGGCATCTGCGTGGTCGCGGGCGAGATCACCACCTCCTGTTATGTGGATGTGCCGCGAGTGGTGCGGCGCACCATCGAGCACATCGGATACGCCGATGCGTTGTGGGGCTTCGACTGCAATACTTGCGGCGTGCTGAACGCCATCCAGTCGCAATCGCCGGATATCGCGATGGGCGTGGACACCGGCGGCGCCGGCGACCAGGGCATGATGTTCGGCTACGCCTGCAACGAGACCGACGAGCTGATGCCGCTGCCCATCATGATGGCGCACAAGCTGGTACGGCAACTTTCCGAAGTGCGCCGCGCGGGCATTCTGGATTTCCTGCGTCCGGACGGCAAGAGCCAGGTGAGCGTGGAGTACGTGGATGGCGCGCCAAAGCGCATTGACGCGGTGGTGGTCTCCACGCAGCATAGCGACAAAGTTTCTATCGAGACGCTACGGGCCGAGGTGAAGAAGCACATCATCGATCCAGTGGTTCCGCCGGACATGGTGGATTCGGGCACCAGCTATCACATCAACCCCACGGGGCGCTTCGTAATCGGCGGGCCGCATGGCGACACCGGGCTTACCGGGCGCAAGATCATCGTGGACACCTACGGCGGGATGGGGCGGCACGGCGGCGGGGCATTCTCCGGCAAGGATCCCACGAAAGTGGATCGCTCGGCATGCTACATGGCCCGCTATATCGCCAAGAATGTCGTGGCTGCCGGCTTGGCCAGCCGCTGCGAAGTGCAACTGGCTTACGCCATCGGCGTGGCTGAACCGGTCTCCGTGATGGCCAACACATTCGGCACCGGCATCGTCCCGGAAGACAAAATTACCGCGCTGATTCGCGCGCATTTTCCGCTCACCCCGCGAGGCATCATCGATCATTTGAAGCTGCGGCGGCCCATTTACCGCGCCACCGCGGCATTCGGTCATTTCGGCCGTACCGAAGAGAGCTTTACCTGGGAAGCCGCCGATAAGATAGAAGCGCTTCGCGAAGAAGCCGAAGCGCATGCCGCAGTGCGTTAAATGGACGCGGCGTATTTCAAGCGAGGAATTCATGCCAACCGAAACTCAAACGCAAGTTGCCTGTGACATCAAGGATATTGCCCTGGCGGATCTGGGGAAGCGGCGCACGGATTGGGCGTTCCAGTTCATGCCCGTGCTGCAGACCATCCGCAAGCAGTTCATCAAAACTCAGCCATTGGCCGGCAAGCGCGTCGCCGCCTGCCTGCATGTGACCAGCGAGACCGCAAATCTCATGATCACGCTGCGCGATGGCGGCGCTTCCGTAGTGCTGTGCGCTTCCAATCCGCTGTCAACTCAGGACGACGTGGCCGCCGTCCTGGTGCGCGATTACGGCATCCCCGTGTACGCCATCAAGGGCGAGGATAACGACGTCTACTACCAGCACCTGACAGCGGCGGCCGAGCATGCGCCGCACATCACCATGGACGACGGCGCGGACCTGGTTTCGCTGCTGCATAGCAAGCGGCAGGACCTGGCGGCAAATATCGTGGGCGGCACCGAAGAGACCACCACCGGCGTGATCCGCCTGCGCGCCATGGCGAAGGACGGCGTGCTGAAGTATCCCATCGTGGCGGTGAACGATGCGTTGACCAAACATCTTTTCGACAATCGCTACGGCACGGGGCAAAGCACCCTCGACGGCATCATCCGCGCCACCAACGTGCTTCTGGCCGGGCTGAACCTGGTGGTGGCGGGCTATGGCTGGTGCGGCCGCGGCGTCGCCATGCGCGCGCGCGGGTTGGGCGCAAATGTGATCGTCACCGAAGTGGATCCGACCAAGGCCATCGAAGCGGTCATGGATGGCTTTCGCGTCATGTCGATGTCTGAAGCCGCCATCATCGGCGACATCTTCGTGACGGTCACGGGCAACAAGCACGTGATCGCGCGGGACCACTTCGAGCGGATGAAGAACGGGGCAATCCTCTGCAATTCGGGACACTTCAACGTGGAGATCGATCTGGACGCGCTGGCTAAGATCAGCTCTTCCCACCGGCAGACGCGCGAGTTCGTGGAAGAATATTCGTTCCGCGACGGGCGCAGGCTCAACGTGCTGGCAGACGGCCGCCTGATCAACCTCTCGGCCGCCGAGGGGCATCCGGCTTCGGTGATGGATATGAGCTTCGCCAACCAGGCGCTTTCGGCCGAGTACATGGTGAAGAATCACAGCCATCTCGAAAATCGCGTCTACGCAGTGCCGGAGGATCTGGACAAGCAGGTGGCGCGCTTGAAGCTGGAGTCGATGGGCGTGAAGATCGACCGGCTCACCGCCGAGCAGGAGCACTATCTGTCGAGTTGGTCGGAAGGGACGTAGAAGAGGCCTCCTGGCCTCTCCTAGCTAGCTCGCAGCCCGTGGCAGAAGTCACTCCCTGACGGTCGTGGCTCCGTAACGCACTGAATCTACTGAGCCGCGCACGTCAGTAAGCGGTGTTTTGCAACTTCTGCCACGTGCTGCTAGGAACCAAACGGCCTCGGCTCGCCTCCTCTTTGCACCGCTAGGCCGCCGATGAAGCAGGAGCGCCAGCTTTTGCCCGGCACGGAAGACCTGCAATTGGCGGGCCGCCTCGAAGAGATCATCGGGGCAGCTTTGCGAACCACTCCTGCATCTCGACCAATCCCGACGAAGGCCTGCGCGGCGAAGTCCGCAACGCCTGGTTGAACGCGCTCTCCAGCAGCGCCAGAGTTTTCAGGTTATCGGCCCCCCGGATCTCTCGATGGCGAATGGCGTCGAGCTTGGGGCCAGCTTCCTTCCACGTCTCCACCCACTGCCGGATCGTCTCCCGCTCTTCCGTACTCCGATGATCGATCAATCGGGCGCGCTACGGCTATACTGAGCATTCATCCATGAGCGGCCCAAGCACGTATGAAACCGAAATCGTCATTGCGGGTGGCGGCCTGGCGGGCATTGTGGCCGCATACGAACTGCTCGGCCGCGACCGGCGCGTCCTGCTGATCGATAAGGACCGGCGCGAGAATTTCGGCGGACTGGCCAAAGAATCCTTCGGCGGCGTGCATCTGGTCGGCACGCCCCATCAGAAGCGGTTGCGCATCCACGATTCGCCGGAACTTGCGTGGCGCGACTGGCAGAGCGTGGCCGGCTACGATCCCGGCGACGACTGGCCACGCGCCTGGGGCCGCTTCTATTGCGAGCATTCCCGCGAGTACATCTTTGAATTCCTGGACCGGAAGAAGATTACGTTCTTGCCGCTGGTGAATTGGCCCGAGCGCGGCCTCTACGCGCCGGGCAATACGGTGCCGCGCTGGCACATCGTCTGGGGCACCGGATACGAAATCATTCACAAGCTGCTGGACGCGCTCGAGTCGCACCCGCAACGCGCGCATCTGGAACTGCTCTTCGATACCGAAGTCTCCGCCATCGAGACGACTGGCGGGCGCGCGACCGGCGTCATCTGCCGCAAGATGGATGACGGCCGCGAGGCCAGAGTGAGCGCCGAGCACATGGTCATCGCATCCGGCGGCATGTGCGGTGGAGATCTCAGTTGCGTCCGCGCCAACTGGTATAAGCCCTGGGGAAATCCGCCCGCGGAACTGCTCAACGGCGCGCACCGCTTCGGCGACGGCCTCCTGCACCGCGGAATTGCGGAACTGGGCGGCGCGGTGACACACCTCGACCTGCATTGGCATTACGCCGCGGGCGTGCATCATCCCGCCAAACGCCGGCCCAATGACGGGTTGAGCCTGGTGCCGCCGCGATCGGCATTGTGGCTAAACGCGCGAGGCGAGCGGATCATGAACCCCGGCCCCATGCCGGTATATGCCGACACGCGCCATCTTGTCGCGAGCGTTCTGGCGCAGCCGGGAAAATATTCCTGGCAGGTGATGAACTGGAAAATCGCGATCAAGGAACTGGCAGTCTCGGGGTGCGACTACATGACGGCGTTCCGCCACAAGAAGAGGCTTGGCCTCGCGGCCGACTTGCTGTTCGGCAATAAGGACCTGGTCAACCGGCTGATCCGCGATTGCCCGGACGACATCGTAGTGGCGAACCATCTCGATGAACTGATGGAGCGTATGGATCGGCAGAACCTCTACGGCCTTATGATCGACCGTGCGCGGATGGAAGCGACAGTGCGCGCGTGGGACGACATGCTGGATCGCGGTCCGGCATACTCTAACGACGATCAACTGCGGCGCATCGCGAATGCACTGCAGTATCGCGGCGACCGCGTGCGTACCTGCAAGTTCCGGAAGATCCTGGATCCCAAAGCCCGCCCGCTGATCGCCATTCGCGAATTCATTTTGAGCCGCAAGAGCTTGGGCGGCATTCAGACCGATTTGCAGTGCCGGGTGCTGCGCGCCGCCGACGGGCAGCCGATTCCGGGTCTGTACGCCGTTGGTGAAGCGGCGGGCTTCGGCGGCGGCGGCATGCACGGCAAAGGATCGCTGGAAGGCACTTTCCTGGGCGGCTGCGTGCTGTCGGGCCGCTTGGCCGGACAACGGATGGAAGTATGAAGAGGATGTGAGGCAGTCTGCTATGCTGGAAACAAGACAATGACGAACCTGCAGTTGTTCATCGCCATTATCGTCCCCATGCTGTTCAACGGCGCGCTGATCGCCTTACTGAACAACAATGTGAACGTTCGTTTCGCCAGCATGGAGACGCGTTTCGCCGGCATGGAGACGCGCCTGGAGATGCTGACAGGCAAAGTCGCCGAGCTCACCGACCGCGTGACACGGCTCGAAGAGCGCCTGGAGCGGCGATGACTGCGCCGTGTGCCTAGACAAGGGCGCGATCTGGGGGGCGCGCGCCGACGAGGGCGTCCGCCCCACTTTTACTCGATTCCCAGTGTAATCAAGATAGCTTCCACATCGGCCGCGCGCACGAGCACCTCGGCGCTCATGGCGGCGGGATTGGGACGCTCGTCGAACGCCTGGAATAGCGCCATCTTGGCAACGGCATAGCGCTCGCTGGCATACAGCGTGCGGCCGTGGCGGCTCTCCCAATCCTCCACCGCGGCGTCACTCAGCAGAACGGAAACCGCAATGGACGTTTTGCGGTCCGCGGAGACATCGAAGACGTGCTCGGTCCCGCCGTTGCGGTCGCGTTTATAGGGCCGGTGACCTTCATAGTAATACTGATAAACATAACCGCTTTGTCCGGAATAAGTTTTTTGGCGCCGGATTGCCGGCGCGCCGGTCAGCGGCTGCGGTTTGCGTGAAAGCCAGCGATCGAACACCCTTCGATTATCCAGGTACTCTAGCCCTCTTGACAAGCGCATGCATTGGAGTGAAACTAAAGGTGGAATCAGCCGGTGATGATTCCGATCCAAGAGTACACCGCGTAGCCAGCTTCTGCCGACGCTGGCAAGGAGGTGCCAATAGAACCGGGCCAGCATGGGGGCGGTCGTCGCCGCGGGCAGTAGGCAGGCAGTACCAGGAACACTCGAACGGCCGGATTAGCGCGCATCTTATGCGCTGCGCTCTTGCGCAAAATCGGATGGCCGGTAACGAGACCCTCAGTCTACGCTCGGCCGATGGCCGCCCTTCTCAATTTTTCCGGTACCCCTCCTCCCCGCTCCTGCCGCATCCCGTGTAAACTGAGATGTACTCCTCCTCCGATATGACACCTCTTCCCCGTGAAATCGTCGCCGCCCACAGTCCGGATTCCGACGACGCATTCATGTTCTATGCGCTGGCCACCAAAAAGGTCCGTTCCCCTAAAGTGAGCTTTCGCCACATCCTGGAGGACATCGAATCGCTGAATCGCAAGGCTGTCGACGGCCTCTACGACCTCTCCGCGATTTCCTATCACGCCTATCCTTACGTGGCCGACAAGTATGTGCTGATGGCCAGCGGCTCCAGCATCGGCGATGGTTACGGTCCCATGCTGGTCGCGGCGCGGCCCATCGAGCCGGAAGAATTGATTGGCAAGCGCATCGCGGTGCCCGGCAAACTCACCACCGCGTACCTGGCGTTGAAATTGTTTCAGCCCGATTTCGAAGCCGTGGTCACACCTTTCGACAAAATCATGAACGCGGTGCGCGAACGCTCCGTGGACGCCGGCTTGATCATTCATGAAGGGCAGTTGACCTACGACCGCGAAGGATTCCACCGCGTGCTGGACCTGGGTAAATGGTGGAAGGGCAAATACGGCTTGCCGCTGCCCCTAGGAGGCAACGTGCTGCTGCGCTCTCTGCCGGGCGAGATCCAAAGCGAGTGTTGCCGCCTGATGCGCGAGAGCATTCAATACGCGCTCGACAATCGCGACGAGGCGCTCAGCTACGCCTTGCAGTTCGCGCGCGACATGGAAACCAGCCTGGCGGAGAAGTTCGTCGGCATGTACGTGAATCACTACACGCTGGACGCTGGCGACAGCGTACCGGCGGCCGTGCAGAAGCTGCTGGATCTGGGCCACGAAGCGGGCCTGATTCCGCGGCGCGTGCAGGTCGAGTTCGTCCGCTGATTGCTACAGTAGAGGCATGGCTTTTCATCGCGCAACCCCCTTCCTGCTGTGTCTCTCATTTTGTCTGACGGGCCCCGCCCATGCCCAGGATGCAACGGCGTTGCGGCCCAAAGACGTCCGCGAGATGGGAAAGGGCGGCGCCGATGCGATTCCTAGACTGGCCGCGCTGTTGGCCAACCCGGATTTCGAAATCCGCCTGGAAGCGGTCAAACAAATTTCGGAAATCGCCACGCAATACAGCCTCGATCCGTTGATTCAAGCCACCCGCGATACCGACGCCGAAATCCAAATCCGCGCCACCGATGGCTTGGTGAACTTCTACCTGCCCGGATATCTGAAAACCGGATTCGGCTCTTCCTTGCGCCGCGCGGGCACCAGCATCAAAGGCCACTTCACCGACACCAACGATCAGGCGATCGACCCCTACATCACGCCACGCGCCGACGTAATCGCCGCGCTGGGCGCGCTGGCACGCAATGGCGCAACGGTGGATGCGCGCGCCAACGCGGCACGCGCCATCGGCATCCTGCGCGGCAAGGCCGCCATACCGGATCTGGTCCAGGCGATGCATTCCAAGGACACCGCGGTGATCTATGAATCGCTGGTGGCGTTGCAGAAGATCCGCGATCAAGACGCAGCATCCAGCATCGCGTTCCTGCTTCGCGATCTTGATCCGAAGGTGCAGGTGGCCGCCATCGAAACCACCGGCCTGCTGCTGAACAAATCGGCCTTGCCGGATTTGGTGGACGTCCTGAACCATTCGCGCGACAACAAAGTGCGGCGCGCCGCGCTGACCGCCATCGCCATGCTGCCCGCGGAGAGCAGCCGCGAGATTTACGCGCGCTACATCGGGGATAAGGACGATAAGATGCGCGCCGCCGCGGCCGAAGGGTACGCGCGCTTGAAGAATCCGGCGGACCTGCCCATGCTGGAGAAAGCCTATCTGGATGAAGGCAAGACTTCCCCTCGGCTCTCGATGGCGTTTGCGCAAGTGATGCTGGGTAAGACGGAGGTCTCCGAATTCAGCCCGCTCCAATTCCTGGTGAACACGCTCAACAGCGCCGCGTATAACGGCGTGGCATTCCCCTTCCTGGTGGAATTGGCGCGCGACCCGGGTGTGCGGAAATCGCTCTACACGCCGCTATTGCAGGGGACCAGGGACGAGAAAATCAACCTCGCGCGGGTGATGGCGCGCAGCGGCGATAAAAGCGATGCGCCCCAGCTAGAGAAGTTGAGCCACGATGCGGATCCGGAAGCGGCGCAAGAAGGATTGCGGGCCTTGCGGAATCTGCAGGCCCGCACCTGAACGGAATCTTACTTGGCCTTCTTCTGCTTTTGCTGCCCGACGCGCACCTTGAAGTGCAGGATCTTGGCGTCCTGGTACGCCTTGTGGTCGTGCCTGGCGACTACATCGGCCAGATACTTGTCCACACTGGCGTCTTTCGGGAGCACGGACATAACGGTGAAGTTCTCGCCGCACTGCGGGCAAAAGGGCCGGAAACGCTTGACGTTCGGAATTGCCATAACGCTGTTAGTTTAGCACGGGCGGAGCCGCCCTCACCAGCAAGCACAAGCAGGTAAAGGAGAAGATCTATGACCTTGCCGGGATTGCGGCACCTTTTCCGGGCAGTGCGGCGAGCGTTTAGCCGCCGGATTTCAAGAAACACGACGTCCCCATCCGGCGGAGTTCTTCTCCAGTCGCAGGCCTTCTCGGACCACCTCGCTGGCGGTCTGATACCGGGCCGGAGGCGACACGGGACTGGACGAACTGCTCAAGCTCGGGTGAGCACACGTTCACGCTGGTGCGCGTGGGCATATTCAATCTAATCAATGGCACATGCTGGCGGTTATGTCAATTTGTGTGGCAGGTTTCGGGCAGCGCTAATGGCGCCATTTAGTCAACGACTGGCACGAGTTTCGATTGAATAATACGCTGATCGGACGTCACCAGCCGAAAACCGTGCACACGGGCAGTTGCTACGATGGCCCGATCGGCAGGATCCCGTAACGTGTCGCCAATGGCCGCGACCTCAGCGGCAATCTCGACGTCGAGGGGCACCACTTGGAAGCCGGCGCCTGCGTCGAGGACCGTGAATAGTTCCTGAACTGGAACCCGCAGTCGCGTGCGGCCCTTCCCGAACAACACGGCGATCTCAAGCAGCGTGATAGCGCCCACCGCAAGCGGTTCCCCCCGCCGGATCGCGTCGCGGAGCACGCGCGTCTGATCCCGCGAGAGCCAATTCGGTTGCTGCAGCCAGCGGACGAGCACGTGAGTGTCAAGCAGGAGTCGAGGGGCCACAGCGGGTACCCCTCATCCTTGCCGGAGGACTTCCCACAGATCCGACGTGTCGGCAGTAAGCTCTCTATCCGGAATATGCACCTTGCCCCTCCACAGTCCCTCCGACGACGGCCACAGCCGCTTCCGGACGGGCCCCACCGTAGCCATCGGCCGGCCCCGCTTGGTTACGGTGATCGTGCCGCCGTTGCGGCCGATCTCGTCCAGCAACGCGAGGCACTTAGCTTTGAATTCCGTGGCGCCGACAATTCGGCTATTCATACGCTCATGATAGCACAACTAGTCACCTGACCATATTGCAGATCGTAGCTCCGGTGCTTGGCCGTTTTGGGAAACCGCTCCCTAACGGTCGCGGCTCGGTAAATAGCTCGCCTACCGCCGCGCCTCAACCGCCGTCTCCCGCACGGGCGCCATGAAGTCCAGCAGCGCCCGCTTGATCTCCGGCGGAATGCCGAAGCGCTCGATCTCATCCAAATCGCCGGCGGCGTACTTCACGGCATCACCATTCATGGCGATGGCGATAAACAGGTGGCGGGTCACTTCGTGGATCAGCCCTCGCGGCTCCTGCTTCTCCGCTTGAAAAGTAAGTGCGCGCACCGGCATCTCATCGTCCGCCAGGCTGGTCTCATACGCCATGGCGACCTCGGTCGAAATGCGTTTCTCGTAATCGGCCTGGATGCGCCGCGCTCTGTCCCTCCAGGAGACTTCCTGGTAGACCAGCGCGGCGACCGCAAACAGCAACAGTATTTCAAGGGAAGTCATCGGTCAGCTCCGTTTGGCCTTCATGTCCGCCAGCATCTTCTCGATCTGGTCCTGCTTTTCGAGCGCGGCCAGTCGATCCTCCACGTCGTCCTTGAACAACTCCGCCTTGGCCTGGCTGACAGCTTCGCTGTGCCGGACTTTGTCCTTCATCCGATCGAAGGTGGCTTCCGTGGAGTGGTCGCTGGTGGCAAACTGCGCGTCGGTGGCCTTGCTGGCGGCGCGCGCACGGCGATGCTGCGCGATCAACACATCCTTCTTCGCCTGCGCCTCCGCCAGTTTCTGCGCCAGCTTCTGCAAGGCGGATTTCAGATCGTCCACCTGGGTCTTCTGATCGGCCACCTGCTGCCGGAAGCTCTCGCCCATCTGGCGGTAGCTTACCGAGCGCTCCAGCGCCACACGCGCCAGATCGTCCTGCTTCTTGTCCACGGCCATCTCCGCTTTGCGCACCCATTCCGCAGTCTTCTCTTCGTTTTCCTGATGCTTCTTCTCCAGCACGTGCTGATCGGCGATGGCGATGGCCACCTGCGTTTTGACCTGCAGCAATTGGTTCTGCATGTCCAGAATCACCTGCTTGATCATTTTTTCCGGATCTTCGGCCTTGTCGATAAGGTCGTTCAGGTTCGCGCGAACCAGTCTAGATACTCGTTCCAGTAGTGCCATAATGTTTCTCCTTCGTAAGTTAGACTGCCGCTCCCTTGGCTTTGTCCTCGGGCGGCTTGGGCTCCTTCTCCCCGATCTGTTTCACCTTGGAGAACAGCTCGGACATCTTCATGCCGGAGAGGGTTTCAAACAGCGCGGGAATCTGGGCGGCCATAGCCGCCATATCTCCGGTGATCTTGTTCATGCCGGCTGAGTGGCCCTCGCCGGTCGAGACGATGGTGATCTTGTCCACGTTGGCCAGCGGCGCAGCCAGCGCGCGCACGATTTCGGGCAAACTTGTGATGAGCTTGTCCACGACCGCGGCCTGGTTATATTCCTGGTAAGCCTCGGCTTTCACGTTCATGGCGCGCGCCTCGGCGTCGCCCTTCTTAAAGATGATTTCGGCTTCGGCCTCGCCCTGCGCGCGAATGGCGGCGGCGTGACCGTCGGCTTCCATCACCAGCTTCGATTTTTCGGCTTCGGCCAGCGTCTCGATGCGCCGGCGCTCCACTTCCGCGGGCTTCAGCACGGTGGCGATCAATTCGCGCTCGCGGCGCTGGATCTCGGCGTCCTGCACGGCGACTTCGTGCTCTTTCTGCACCTGCTGGATCTTCACCTGCTCCGTGATCACTTGCTGTTGCATGACGTTTGCTTGGATCTCATAAGCCTTATCCGCCGAGGCCTGCTGCTTCTTGATGGTCTCGTTGTAGTTGGCCTTCTTGATCTCCAGGTCTCGCGTGGCTTCGGCCTGCTTAGCCTGCGAAAGCGTTTCGGCCAGCACCCGCTCCTGGTCGGCTTGCGCCCTGGCTACGGCGGCGGCGCGGGTGGCTTCGGCGCGCTTGATGGCCGTGTCCCGCTCGGCCTCGGCAGCGGCCACATCGGCATCGCGTTTGATCCGCGCCACATCCGGCCGGCCCATGTTGGAGATATATTCGTTCTTGTCGCGGACTTCCTTGATGGTGAACGAAATCACCTCCAGCCCCATCTTGTTCATGTCGTCTGCGCAGGTGGAGCGCATGCGGTCGCCCACCATCTCCGGCTGCTTCACAATCTCTTCCACCGTCAACTGGCCGATGATGCCGCGCAGGTGGCCTTCCATCACCAGCCGGATCAGGCCCTCGCGCTCCTGGTCGGTCTTGGTCAGAAACTGTTCGGCGGCAGTTTGGATGGATTCCGGATCGGACTTCACCTTGATCTGCGCGACGGCTTCCACCGTGACCGCTACACCTTGCCGGGTGTAAAGATCCTGCTGCGGCGCGACGTCAAACGACATCAGCTCCAGCGACAGGCTTTTGTAGCTCTCGACCACGGGCCAAATGACGGTGCCACGCCCCTTGACGATGCGCGTGCCCTTGCGTCCGTAGACGATCAGGGCCTCATGCGGACCCGCCTTGCGGTAGAGCCGCGCCAGCATCGACGCGATCAACACGATCGCGAGTAACATCAACAACACGACAACCACTACCATGTCCTTCTGCATACTTCTCCTTTAGAACTCGCTCCCTTACGGTCGCGGCTCGGTAACATACGCCGCTACCTCTCCGTTTCAGCCAAATCCTCCGCGCTTCCCGCCATGTCTTCCCAGCGGCGCACGTAGGCGATGCCCTTCTCATAACGCTGGACCACCACTTCCGTACCTTTCGCGATGGCCGTCCCATCGTCGCTGCGGGCTCCGGAAACCCGGCGCACACCCTCCTGCGAGAAAACGATCTCGCCGGTGCCCCCCAAGCGAATGGGGATGCTTAACTTGCCCAAAACGCCGATCATTTCGTAGTCGGCGGGGTCCAGTCCCTCGTCATCCGAGGCGAGCTTTGCCAGGAACCAGAACACGATGGCGGCGCCACCCAACCCGCTCAACAGGGCAATTGCCAGCGCCACCAGGAACCACACCGCGTAAAAGCGTTCCAGCAAATAACCCGTGCCGCCGAACCACGCGAGAAAGGCGGTCATCGTGCCAAAATTCAGCCACGGGACGCCTTCGGCCTCGCCGGCGTGCACATGCGGCACATGCACATGCGGCAGATGCACGTGCGGCAAGTGCAGATGCGCGCTGCCGGTAAGCACCGACAGCAGACTCAGCGCCAGGCCCAACAGAAAACAGATCAGATAGAAATCCGCCCATGTCATCGCGATCGCCTCCTCAATTTAGGCGAAGCCTCATCGGCGGCCACCGCCGGAGGGGGCTTCAATACCTGCAACAATCGCTCGGCGAGGCCCGGGTTATCCAGGATGGCGCCCAGCAACACCACGCACATCCGCGAATCGTCGTGCCGCGCCACGCGCAACAGCGCCTGGCTCAAATCGGCGTCGGCGTGGAAACGCTCGGCGCCGTTGATCAGCCACAAATCCAGCTTGTCCTCCAGCGCGCCCACGTCGGACATCAGCTCTTCCTGATAGCCCTCGGGATCGTCCACCAGGTAACCCGGATGCACTTTGTAAAACTTCGCCAGCAGCATGCGGCTGGAATTGGTCAGGTGCGGCCGCGCGCCGCTCTCGATCTGCGACAGATATGCCTGACTGATCGTTTCCCGCAGTTCCTTCTTGAGCAGGCGTACGACTTCGGCCTGCGTCAGCGCGTCCTGGCGGCCCCGCAGCGCGCCTTCGATTTCCCGCAGGTACCGGAGCTTTTCGCCTAGCCTCATATATTGCAGATCGTAATCATCATATAGCAATATGCAATATCGTGTCAAGAGAAATATTCGCCCTGTTTTCAGCTATTTCGGCTATCATGAAGCGGATGCCGCTATACATCTTTGCCCGCTTTGAACCCCTGCCTGGAAAAGAGCCGCAACTGCGCGGCGAGCTGGCGCGCATCCTGGAGCCGACGCGCGCGGAGCCCGGGTGCGTGCGCATCCATATATACGAATCGACGCGCGGTCCCCTGGTCTACTTCATTCACTCCGAATGGATCGACGAGGCGGCCTTCGACGCGCATGCCGAGCTGCCCCACACCCGGCGGTTCGTGGGCGCGGTTGTGGACCTCATGGCCAACCCATTTCAAGCCGTGCGTTCGAAACGCATCGGGTGACGGTTTTCGGTGCCGCTCGCCCCTCGTTGTCCTTTTTTCGCGATACCGTGACATTCTACATATTCGCGCGTAGAATACACGTAGAACGCCTGGGCAACATACGAATATGCCATCGGAAAAAACGGACTTGCTACAAGGCGCGCTGGACATGCTGATCCTGAAAATCGTGGCGCTGGGCCCCATCCACGGGTACGCCATCTCGCAGCGCATACAACAGATTTCCCGCGACGCGTTGCGGGTGCAGCAAGGCTCGCTCTATCCGGCGCTGCACCGGTTGGAGAATCGCCGCTGGCCGCGGGCGGAGTGGCACGCATCCGAGAGCGGCCACGACGCCAAATTTTACACGCTGACGAAGGCTGGTTGGAAACAGCTTGAAACGGAAACCGCGCAATGGGAGCGGCTGGCGGAGGCTATCGGGCTGATCCTCCGCACGGCGGAATAGGACGAAGAGTTAAAAGGCGACAGCGGACAAGATTGGCCGCCCTACAGAGGGCAGGAGGCATGCAAATGTTATTTCCACGGAAGACCGTCGACCGGCAGCTTGCCGCCGAGCTCGAATTCCACATCGCGAGCCGTACGCGGGATCTGGTTAGAGCGGGCGTGCCGGAGGCGGAAGCGCGCAGGCGCGCGCGCATCGAGTTCGGCGGAATGGAAAGCGTGAGGGAAGATTGCCGGGACGTCCGCCGCGGCTAGGCGATAGAAGAACTGTTCGGAGATCTGCACTACGCGTTGCGCGTCTTCCGGAAGACGCCCGCGTTCAGCCTGGCGGCAATCGGCACGCTGGCGCTCCGGCATTGGAGCTTGCACTGCCATTTTCACTATAGTCGATGGTGTGCTGCTGCGTCCGTTGTCCTATCCGGACCCGGATCGTCTGGTCCGTCCGCTCACCAAGAATCCGCCGCTGGGAATCAAGAACGGACCGGCGTCCTATCCGGATTATCTCGACTGGCACGACAGCGGCGTGTTCGAGGACGTTGGAATTTACCTTGCGGATAACGCGGTCCTTTCGGTGGGCGGCCAATCCGAACGGGTCGTCTGCGTCGCGGCGACCAGCGGTATCTTGTCGGCGGTAAAGGTCAAGCCCCTGGCCGGTCGCATATTCACGCATCGAAGATGGAAAGGAGACGTATGAAATCGTCGGCGTGGTTGGCAGTCTGAAATCCGGCGGCCTGCAGGAGCCGTCGCCGCCCCAGATCTATGGGTCGATTCGGCAGCACCCCGTACCGATGCTGGCCGCGTTCTTGCGCACTGCGGACGATCCGGCCGCGCTGGGCCGCGCTGCTCAACAGGCTGTCCTCGGAGTGGACCCCGATGTGCCGGCTTACCGCATACGCACCGGCGATCAACTGCTGGGACGTTCGCTCGCCCGGCGCAGACTGCTGATGACGCTGATCTCTTCGTTCGCCGCCATTGCGCTGGTGCTGGCGTTGCTGGGACTCTACGGAGTGCTGGCATATGGCGTGGCGCAGCGCACGCGCGAAATTGGCATTCGCATGGCTCTGGGCGCTGCCGCGGGACAGGTGCTTGCCGGCGTAGTGCGGCAAGGGATGATCATCGCCTCGCTGGGGGCGATTGCCGGACTCGCGGGGGCGCTGGCGCTTACCTGCGTACTGAAAGACGCGCTGTACAACGTCAGCCCGCTGGATGCCGGCGTGCTGGTCCTGGCACCGGCGGCGCTGCTGCTGGTGGCCTTATTGGCGTGCGCGATTCCCGCCAGCCGCGCGGCACGCGTAGATCCGGTGCTGGCGCTACGGCATGAGTGATCCCGGCGCAACCATCCAAACCTCCCGCCCCTCCGCCCGTCTATCCCAACATCGGGCTATAGTATATAAAGCTGCGCAACGCACATCCGAGGATCTCGTGAAAGCACCCCTGATCGCCATTCTTCTGGCCGCATCGTTATACGCGCAATCCACACGCGGCTCCATCGGCGGACAGATCGCCGATACCGCCAAGAAACCGGTTTCGGGCGCTGTGGTGGCGCTCGTCAACCAGGAAACCAACAAGAAGCACACAACCGTCTCCGGTCCGCAGGGCGATTTTCTGATCGCCTTGCTCGATCCAGGAACCTACCGATTGCAAGTTGACTCACCCGGTTACCGCCCCTTTGTCCAGGATTTGGTGCTCGACCTGAATCAAGAAATCCTACTGGATGTGCCCCTGTCCCTCCCGCCGGCCGACACGATTACGGTCAACGCGGTTCGCAGCCTGCTGCGCCCGGAATCCGCCACGGTCGGCGGCGTCATCGACAACCGACAGGTGCAAGGCCTGCCGCTCGATGGCCGCGATTTCTACGAGCTGAGCCTGCTGCTGCCCGGTGTGGTGCCCGCCGCGGAAGGCTCCGCTGCGTCGGTGCGCGGCTCCTTCGCAATCAACATCAACGGCGCGCGCGAGGATGCCAACGACTTCTTGCTCGACGGCGTCTTCAATGGCGACCCCAAGCTCAATGGCGTCGCGGTCAGCCCGCCGGTGGACGCCGTTCGCGAATTCGAGGTCCTGTCCAGCACTTACGACGCTTCCTTCGGCCGCAATGGCGGCGGGCAAATCAGCGTAGTGCTGCGCTCGGGCGGCAACCAGTTCCACGGCACTGCCTACGAATTTTTCCGCAATGCCGTTTTCGACGCGCGCAATTATTTTGCCCCATCCGACACACCCGCGCCACAGGACCAGCGCAACCAGTTCGGCGGCACCCTGGGCGGACCCATCCGCAAGGACCGCACTTTCTTCTTCGTCGATTACCAAGGCACACGCGACAGCACCGGTATCACGCAAGTTACCAATGTGCCCACGCTGGCCGAGCGGACCGGCGATTTCTCGCAAAGTGTCTTGCCGGCTATCGATCCCTATACCGGCGCGCCGTTCCCGAACAATATCATCCCGAGCGCCTATCTCGACCCCACCGGCCTGGCCATCGCCGCGCTTTATCCACTGCCCAACCGCAACGTGCTGAACCAGAACTATGTGTCGTCGCCCAATGGGCGTATGCGCGACGACAATTTCGACGTGCGCGTGGATCACACGCTGGCGCCTTCCTCGCAGCTGACGTTCCGCTATAGCTTCGCGGATGGGACCCTGTTCGAGCCCTTCACCGGCCCCAGCTTCCCCTTGGTACCCGGCTACGGCGACAACGTTCCCACCCGCGATCAGAATGCCATGATCGCCGAAACGCACGTCTTCACTCCCACCCTGCTCAACGAAATCCGCGCCGGGTTCGACCGCGTTTCGGAGGGTGTCTATCAGCAGGATATCGGCGACAACATAAACAGCCAGGTGGGGTTGCCGACAATTTCCACCAACCCGCGCGATTTCGGACTCAGCTCCATCTCGGTTACCGGATTCTCGCCGCTCGGAGACGAAGACAACAACCCGCAGCATGCCACCACCAACGTGTATCAGTTGAACGACAACCTGACCTGGGTGCATGGCCGCCACATGGCGAAGTTTGGCGCGGATTACCGTATTACGCAGCAAAACGCTTACCGCGACATCGAATCGCGCGGCTTCGTCGATTTCACGGGTTTGCTCATTGGCAATCCGCTCGAGGAGTTGCTGCTAGGCTTGCCCACGGATTCCGGCGTCGCCACGCTCGACAATCCGGAGCACCTGCGCACCTACAGCTACAATTTTTTCGCCAACGACACTTGGCGCGTGCGCCCCAATCTCACGCTGATTCTAGGGCTGCGTTACGAATACAACTCGCCCGGCGTGGACGCCCAAAATCACGCCAACCTGTACGATCAGGCCACTCAGACGCTGGTCCCTGTAGGCACTGACGGCATGCCGCGCGGCGGCTACCTACCGGACCGCAATAATTTTGCGCCGCGGCTGGGTCTGGCGTGGACGCCCTCCTGGTCGCCGCGAACGGTGGTGCGCACGGGCTACGGCGTATACTACGATCAATCCTCGCTGGCGCCTGGCGAGGGTCTCTATTTCAGCCCGCCCTATTTCAATCTCAACGTGTATTATCCGCTTAGCGCCACCCAGCCGCTGCTGCTCTCCAACCCGTTCCCCAGTGACTTTCCGGTTCCCTACCCGCCTTCCGCGCTGGCCTTCCAGCGCAACCTGCGCACGCCTTACGTGCAGCAATGGAACTTCAACGTAGAGCACTCCCTGGGCGGCAGCCGGATGTTCGAGATCGGCTATGTCGGCTCGAAGGGCACCGACCTGATCGGCGCGCGCGACGCCAACCAGCCGCCGCCCTCGGCAAACCCGTATTTCGAGCGTCCGCTGCCGCAGTTCGCCGATATCGACCTGATGGAGTCCAACCGCAATTCCAGCTACAACAGCCTGCAGGCACGCTTCGAACAACGCTTGAATTTCGGATTGACCCTGCTGGCTTCGTATACTTTCGCGAAATCGATCGACAACGATTCCAGCTTTTTTTCCAGCGCCGGCGATCCGAATTTCCCCCAGGACAGTTACGATTTGCGCGCGGAACGGGGGCTTTCCAACTTCGACGTGCGCCAAAGGTTCGTCGCCAGCTACGGCTACGATCTGCCGTTCGGAAGGTCTTCCCGCTGGCTCAAAGGTTGGCAGACGTTCGGCATTCTCCAGTTCCAGACCGGCCAGCCTTTCACCGTGTCGCTGCTGGCGGATGACGATAACAGCAACACCGGGATCGACAGCCTGGGCTTCGGCGCTAACGACCGGCCCAACGTGGTAGGGGATCCGCGGCTCTCCAACCCCTCGGCCAACCAGTGGTTCAATACCTCGGCGTTCGCGATTCCGCCCGATGGCAGCTTCGGCAACTCCGGCCGCAACACCGTCACAGGACCGGGTATGGCCACCGTGGACCTGTCACTCGTCAAGAATACCGTTATTCGCGAACGCGCCACCGTGCAGTTCCGCATCGAAGGATTCAATGTGCTGAATCACACAAACTTCGGCCTGCCCGACAATTTCATCGGTTCGCCCACATTCGGGCAGATACTCTCGGCCGGCGACCCGCGCCGCCTGCAACTGGCGCTGAAGTTTCTATGGTAGGACAGGCCTCCTGGCTTGGCCCTGCTACAATGTAAATAAACCGGATGACGACTGAAACCGAAACCGAACAAACTACCGGCGGCAGCTACTTCGTCTCCAACTACCCTCCGTACTCCTTCTGGAGTCCGGCCCACGTTGGGGACGTCTTCGCCGCGCTGGATCGGCCCCCGGCGCCGAACACGCCGCTGGGCATCTACCTTCACATCCCGTTTTGCCGGAAGCGTTGTCACTTTTGTTACTTCAAAGTCTACACCGACAAGAACGCCGCCGAAGTAGAAGGGTACCTCGACACCGCGATTCAGGAATTGACCCTCTATTCCGAGAGAGCCTTCATCGGTGGACGCAAGCCGAAATTCATCTACTTTGGAGGCGGCACACCCTCTTACATTTCGTCGCGGCAGCTTTCCAGCCTGGTGGAACGGATGAAGCGTTTACTGCCCTGGGATGAAGCCGAGGAAGTCGCATTCGAATGCGAGCCGGGAACTCTTACCGAAGGTAAGCTTCAGATCATCAGGGATCTGGGAGTCACGCGTCTGAGCCTGGGTATCGAGAACTTCGATGACGACATCCTGAAAATCAACGGGCGCGCGCACACATCGAAAGAAATCGGGCCCGCATATAGTTTCGCCCGTTCCATCGGCTTCCCGCAGATCAATATCGATCTCATCGCCGGAATGGTGGGTGAGACCACCGCCAACTGGCGCGATTGTGTGCGCAAGACCATTGAACTGGATCCCGATAGCGTCACCATCTACCAGATGGAAGTGCCATATAACACGACCATCTTCAAAGAGATGAAGGTTATGGGACAGTCGGTCGCTCCCGTTGCCACCTGGAAGATCAAACGCGACTGGGTTAGCTATGCTTTCTCCGAGCTGGAAAATGCAGGTTACACAGTGCGTAGCGCTTACACGGCAGTCAAGAATCCCGCGAAGACGCGCTTTGTCTACACCGATCTTCTCTGGTCCGGCGCGGATATGATCGGCCTGGGTGTCGCGTCCTTTTCGCATGTGCAGGGCACGCACTTCCAGAACGAGCATGAGTTCGAGACTTACTCCGATAAGCTGCGCCATGGCGTTCTGCCGATCTACCGTGCGTTGACTCTCACTCAGGAGCAGCGCTTGATCCGCGAGCTTATTCTGCAAATGAAGCTGGGGCGCGTTCGCGACCGGTACTTTGAGGACAAGTTCGGTGTGCGGATACAAGAGCGCTTTGCCGCTCCGGTGCGTATTTTGCGCGATCGAGGATTCTTAACCGCCGATGCGGACGGCTTGCGGCTCAGCCGCGACGGCTTATTGCAGGTCGACCGGTTGCTTTACGAGTTCTTCCTGCCTGAGCATAAGCTCGCATATGCATGACGCCATTGTGATTGGAGGCGGCCCGGCCGGTTCAACGGCGGCCGCCGTCCTGGCCGCCAAGGGCCGCCGCGTGGTGGTGCTGGAGAAAGAAAAGTTTCCGCGCTATCACATCGGCGAGTCGCTGTTGCCGTACGGTTACTTCACGCTGGAACGGATTGGCGTGCTGGACCGCATGAAGGCTTCGCATTTCACGCGCAAACACAGTGTACAATTCGTCGGCGCCACCGGACGCGCCTCAGTGCCTTTCTATTTCTCGCAGCAACTGGCTCACGAAGCCTCCGCGACGTGGCAGGTCTTGCGCAGCGAGTTCGACCAACTGCTGCTGGACAATGCCCGTGAGAAGGGCGCGGAAGTAGTCGAAGAAATCACGGCTCGCGAGCTGATTCAGCCAAATGGGGCCGTTACCGGAGTCAAGGCAGTTACTAAAGAGGGCGGTGCACGCGAGTTTTACGCGCCAATCACCATCGATGCCACCGGGCGCGACGCCTTCGCGGTTACACGCAACGGCTGGAAGGTACGAGATCCGGTCTTGAATAAGATCGCCGTCTGGACTTACTACAAAGGCGCGCTACGCGATCCCGGTATCGACGAAGGCGCGACGACCGTAGCGTACGTTCCGGAAAAGGGCTGGTTCTGGTACATTCCCTTGGCGGACGACATCGTAAGTGTGGGGGTGGTCGCTGAAAAGGACTACTTATACAACGGCACGCGCGACCTGGCCGAGATTTTTCACCGCGAAGTCAAGAAGAACGCGTGGATCGAAAAACACCTGGCCGCCGGTGAACAATTCGGACCTTACAGGGTTACCGGCGAGTATTCGTATCGCTCTCGCCATTGTGCCGCCGACGGATTGGTACTCGCGGGCGACGCCTTCGGCTTCCTGGACCCCGTGTTTTCGTCAGGCGTCCTGCTGGCGCTGCGTAGCGGGGAACTGGTTGCCGACGCCACTGACGCCGCCCTCGAAGCCGGCGACGTTTCCGCATCCCGGTTCGCCGCGTATGGCGCACAGGTCTGCGAAGGAATCGAGGCGATGCGCAAGCTGGTGTACGCCTTTTATAACCAAGTGTTCAGCTTCCGCGTGTTCATCAACGAATTTCCACAGCTTAAAGGCGACATGACCGATTGTCTCATGGGCAACTTGTTCCGCGATTTCCGGCCGCTATTCGATGCAGTGGCCAGGTTCGCGGCCGTTCCCGAGCCGCTCCCGCACGGCAAACCGCTCCGGACCGGAGAAGTTCTTGAGTCATGCAGGTAGGCCAACTGCGCGATGTCCTCTCGGTGGTTCTCCGCAATAATCCTTTCTACGCCGCCAAGCTGCGCGGCGTCAGCCCCGATTCGGACATTGCCACCCTGCCGTTCACAGTGAAACAGGAGCTAATCGACGACCAGATGGCGCATCCGCCGTATGGCTCCAACCTGACTTATCCCCTGGATCGCTACACCCGTTTCTGCCAAACCAGCGCGACCACCACCGGTACCCCCATGCGCTGGCTGGACACGCCCGAAAGCTGGGATTGGATGATCGGCAACTGGACCCGCGTGTACCAGGCGGCCGGCGTCACGGCTGGCAATCGTATCTTCTTCGCTTTCTCCTTCGGGCCATTCCTCGGATTCTGGGTCGGATTCGAAGCCGCCACCCGCGTGGGTTGCCTGGCTATACCCGGCGGTGGCATGCGTAGCGCCGCGCGCTTGCGCGCCATCGTCGAAACCTCGGCCACGGTGCTGTGCTGCACCCCGACCTACGCCATCCGGTTAGCCGAAGTCGCGGCTGAGGAAAGCATCGACCTTGGGGCGGCCAGCGTGCGAACACTGATCGTCGCGGGCGAGCCGGGCGGCAGCGTGCCGGCTACGCGAAACCACATCTCGAAACTCTGGCGCGGCGCGGGCGTCGTCGATCATCACGGCATGACCGAGATCGGTCCCGTCAGTTACGGCTGTCCGAAACGGCCCGGCGTGCTGCACATCATCGAAGATTCCTACATTGCGGAAGTGATCGATCCGGTGACTGGCCGGCCCCTGCCGCGCGGAGCCGCAGGCGAGTTAGTGCTGACTAACCTCGGCCGCCTTGGATCGCCGTTGCTGCGCTATCGCACCAGTGACATCGTGCAAGCCGCGGTGGAAGATCGCTGTGAATGCGGAACGCATGACTTCGCCCTCAACGGAGGGATACTCGGTCGCACCGACGACATGTTGGTCGTGCGCGGCGTAAACGTGTATCCCAGCGCCGTCGAGAACATTGTGCGCGGGTTCGATGCGATAGGCGAGTACCGTGTGGAAATTCAAAACCAACGCACGCTGCCTGAGTTAAGTATCCAGGTGGAAGCTGCGCCCGCGCATGCCCACGACGCCACTCTGGCGCACCGGTTGGAAGCGGCGCTCACGAACGCCTTCGCCTTGCGTATCCCGGTATCGGTGGTTTCCCAAGGAGCTCTTCCCCGCTTTGAAATGAAAGCCCGCCGGTGGGTGAATACCTGACTAAAAGCGGAAGTGGAGCACCATTTCGCTCGGTACGGGCTTATCGTGTTTGCGGGCCGGCGTGAACTGCCACTGTCGCGCGGCGCTGAGGGCCGCGGCGGACAGATCGGCGCCTTTCGTCAGCACCTGCGCGCGGGATACGTTGCCCGATTCATCGATGAACACCTTCACATCCACCGGGCGCGCCCCGGCGTCGTCGTCCGTGGGTCTCGCGGGTACGACCTTCCGGGTGGGAGACGGAGCCACAAAGGCGCCCGATTCCGGATCCCCTCCCTCGATCTTGTGCAACGCGCGCCGGAAGACTCCAGGGCGCGGAGCGTTATAGCTTACATCGGCCTCTAGCGGAAGGACGGCGTTCACCTGGGATGGCAACACAGCGGGTAGCCGGGGTTCAAACCTTTCGATGGGAACCAGGGGAGGCGGCGCCTCGAGTTCGCGGGACACGGCGCGCGCGACTGTGACCAGTGGAGGCGTGGCCACTATCGGCCGTTGCGGCTTCGGCTTGGGCGTTGTGACCGGTTTGATCTCTATCGGCGGCGCAGGCGTGCTCACCACCGTTGGAGAACTCACTGCCAGGGCGCTCACCGCCGTCTGCGGAACCGGCTCCGGCAGCAACCGCTCAACCGGCGCGCTGGCTTTCAGGGCAGCACCATCGCGTGTCGGCGCCGGGTTTTCCGAAACAAAGAGACCCGCTATGAGAAATAGGACCGCGATAACGGGCACGACCACCCATGGCAACGTTGGCAGCCTGCGGCGCGCGCGCGTCTCCGGCTTCGGGACCAGTATGGGCACCGGGCGGAGAGCCGGAGCGGCGGGCAATCCCTCGGCGATCGGGAAACCGCCTTCCGCCAGCCGCGCACCGTCGAACGGAAACTGGCGGTAAGGCGATCTCCGGTTAACGTCGCCATCCTCCCAGAAGAAGAACCCCCCCATCGCCGGACCATCCGTCGCGGGACGCACCAGCAGGAACACCTGCCAAGGTTCCGGAAAGTACTGGCTGAAGACCGCGAAATCGTCCTGGTCCAGATACATGCCCGGCCGCGTGTGGCTGCGGAAATACCCCACGACCTCCAGCGCCGGCCGGCGGGCCAGACGCGCGCCGAGGATACGCCGATCCTTCGGCGAGAGTGTGTAAGAGGCGCCACGCAAGTGTTCGCAAGGTGTCGGTTGGAAATCCTCGATTAGCACCGTCCGCCCGAAACCCGGAAGCGCCCGGCCCAGCAGAATCCCGCCTATTTCATTGCCGCGCGGCCCTGCACCCAGGCTCTGTTGCACCGCCGCACCCAACTGTTCGACCAACTCCAGGCTGACCTGGATCATGATCGAATCGCCAGGATCCTCCCAAACATACCCCGCCGGAACACTCGCAACCGCCGCCATACTGCGTTAGCTGGAGCACGTTTATAGCCATCTTGGGCCGGGATCTCACTCTCCCGGATGATACGTCCGCTCGGCGTGCGCCTGGA
>Ga0209333_1000154_pt1 | contig 39155 bp, 36 predicted proteins | sample BlaSpr_A8_OM2_O3_FD_187982 | JGI IMG/M metagenome (GOLD analysis project Ga0209333, IMG submission 187982) | Forest soil microbial communities from Thunder Bay, Ontario, Canada - Black Spruce, Ontario site 2_A8_OM2_O3 (SPAdes) (version 2) | ecosystem: Environmental > Terrestrial > Soil > Boreal... | reverse complement strand
GGATTTGCGCGACAACTTCGGTGCGGCGGAGAACGGCGGTACAAGCGAGGCGTTGGGGCACATGCTCGATTCGAACAACGAACGCTATCTGTCCAATTACAAACTCATCGGTTCTCAAACTGAATTCCAACCGGTCATGTTGAGCAATCCTCTTATTGAGGTGGGAGTGCAGTGCTCCTCCTGCATGGGTTGCCACCAAAGCGCCGGCCTCAGAAGAGATGGGACGTGGTCACTGCCGAATACCTGTCGCACGCTGGGCGAGGCCAAAAGACCTCCCGACGGCATGAACTTGACGGATTTCGATTTTACGTTAGCCGGCCAGGCTAAATGCCACAACGCGCGCGGTTGCAAAGACGCGTTATGAAACCCCGCTCCCAGCTATTCAACGAACTGTACGAAAAGCTCCGCGCCCTGGCGCGCAATCGGCTCGCGAACGAGATCGGGACGGGGAACGCGACATCCCTGGTACACGAAGCATACCTCAAGCTCCGAAGCTGGGCCGAATCCTTTCAGAACGAGCAGCACTTTCTGGCGACAGCGTCCAATGCGATGCGGCAAATCCTGGTTGATCGCGCGCGCAGCCGGCTGGCGCAGAAACGCGACGCCAGAGTTGAGCCAATCTCGGTCTCCATGAACGGCCCGGCCCAGAAGTCGCCCAACGTAATAGAGGTGCTGCTGTTGGACGAGCTTCTGGGACGGCTAGCCGAGTTCGACGCGCGCGCCGCGCAGGTCACAGAGATGCGGGTGTTCTTGGGCTTAAGGGAGGAAGAGATTGCCGAGGACCTGGGAGTTTCGTCGCGGACGGTTAAGCGCGATTGGGCGGCGGCCTTGGCTTGGCTGAAGGCGGAATTGGCGGCTCGCCGGAAAGAAAAGTAAGGCGCCGTCCCGCGTTATTCCGGCAAGCCGCTGCCCGACATCGCCATCCGGCTGAGGTGGTGCGACATCATGCGGTCGGGAAGCAGCAGCGTCTGTTGGAAATGCGCCCAGGCCGCAGACTGCTTGCCCAAGGCAGCTTCCAGCACGGCGACAGTGTAAGGCGACCCGCCGCCGGTTTGTGCCACAGCAGCCTCCAGACGTTTGGTCCAATCCGCGTTATTGTAGTCGTCGAGTTTCTTGGCCGCTCCCCGCGCCCAGACCAGGTCCGCAATGCCGGTGGCGGCAGCCACGCGGCGCCAACGCTCCGCCGCCTGCGGGGTTTGCCCGCAGCGCGCCTCCACCTGCCCGAGCAGATACTGCGTGCGGGGCGCATCCACGAAGGGTTCGAGGCCGTCCTTGGTAAATGCCAGGCCGGGCACCGGAGCGCCGATGCCATGGACCTGGGCTTGAGCGGCGTTGCATTGGCCCGCAGCGGATTGGGACAGCGCTTGCAGGATGCGCACCTCCACCCAGACTTGGCGGACATTGGTGCCGCCTTCCTCGCGCGGGAAGAAGCGGTCGCGGAACAGCGCGATGGCGGCATCGAACTCATGGGCCTCGGCGCGGTCGAGCGCGAGGGCGTACACCAGCTCCGCGGGCATGTGCGGCAGATCCGGATAGCTCTCCAGGGATCTAGCCAACTCGCGCGGGGGACGCCCCATGAGGCTCAGCGCTTCGTCCATGCCCTCGTAAAGCGTCCGGTTCAGCGGGTCTACCGCCATCCCTTCGCGGAAGACATCCAATGCGCCGGACCAGTCATGCTTCTCGCGCAGCATCGCGCGTCCGATGTCGGCATGCAGGACTGGAATGGGGGCGCGGGCGTAGCGCGCCGTATTCCATTCGGTCAAAGCATCGTCGGTAAGACCGCGCGCGAAGTATTGCGTGCCGAGCAGGTAGCGGGCGGTCATATCGTCGGGATTGGCTTGGATGGCGGCGCGCAACACTGCCAGATCCTCCGCGCGGCTGGGGAAGATGTACAACGTGGATAGCTTGCGCGCGGCCGCATAGTCCTCCGCAGCGGACCGGCCCAGCTTGGCGCGGCAATAGGCGCGGTAGTAGGCGACCAGTGGATGCTGTTGCGGCAGGACCGCGCCCGGCTCGGTCTCATCGGTTGGGACCGATGGAAAATCTCGCGCCAATAGATCGACGGCCGCCCCGTACAGACCGAGCCGCATGTATTCGGCGGCGATATCGAGCACGCGCGCCGGGTCGGCGGCCAGGAAGCGCAGCAACGCGGGATCCTCGTGCGACCCGGTCTCCCACTGCAGAAATGCACTCGGAGGGTCCGCTCCCTGACGGCCATGGCTCGGCACGGATTCTAGTGCGGTGAGTTCTTCGGTGGCACGCAGGTCGCTTTGCGCGGCGTGCAAGAACCTTAGCGCGCCATCGCGATTTCCTTGCCGCGCCAGAAGCTCGCCTAATTTCAGGCTTGCGGCGGCGCTCCAGGAGGGCATGCGCGCGGCGTTCTCGTAGGCCAAGCGAGCTTTGGGATAATCACCCACGCCATCGTAAGCCAAGCCGAGATAATAAGCGATCTCGGGATCCCATGTGGCGCGCGCCGCGGCCGGTTCCAGAAAGCGGATGGCTTCATCGTAGCGTTGTAGGCTTGCGCACAGGCGTCCGGTCGCGACGGTCAGATCGAAATTGCCGGGCGCGTGTTGCAGTCCCTCTTGATACGAGCGCCATGCGGCCAGCAGGTCGCCCTGCAACTCCTGGTTTGTGCCCCGCTCGAGCCGATCGTCTTCGGCGGCATGAGGCTGCGGCCCGGTGTGGATTTCCGAGGCGGGCGCCCAATCGTAGTCGCCTTCGGTGTGGCGCAGCAGTAGCGTGCCGGCGGTGTCGCGCAGCTCAAAGGTGCATGGCCCGGCCGAAGCGTTGCCGATCCCGAGCTTCCAGGTCTTTTCCGGCGTCAGGCTGACGGTTTCATCGGCAAGCACGCGCTGGCCTTGCAGAATGCGGATGGAGGCGGACGCGATCTTGTAGTTCGCGTTGAAGGCGGCGGCCAGTCCGCCATCGCGCCGGGCCAGGTTCAGAACACCTGACAGGTTTGCGCGCGCGATACCGCCGATGCCGCGCGCCGGCATCCAATATTCGGAGAAGCGGATGGTCTGGCGCGGCTCCAGGAAAGCGTAGGTTTCCTGGTTGCGGAACAGGCCGGCCTGCACCTCGACGTAGGCGCTGTTGTTATCCGAAAGCGCGCGCCGCCAGTCAAGGCCATCGGCGTCCACGCCCCACGACCAGATTTTCTTGGCGGGAAGCTGCGCGTAATCGGCGTAATGTACGGTTCCGGAGTTGGTATCGGGCCGCCAGACGCTCATGAACGGCTCGCGGCTGCCATGCACGAAGCGCGAGACGGGGCCGTCGGTCTGGTTGCGGATCAGGCTGAGATCCTTGCCGGTGGAATCGACCGGCCAGGTATCCACGTCGGTGAAGCCGTGGCTGGCCGTGAAGCGCATCGGGTAAAAGATGCGCGAATCGTCTTTCACTTCGATGCCCGCGTTATTCCACCAGTAGAACCGGTGACGAACGTCGCTGCGATTGTTCAGCGTGACCTGCTCTTCGAGCAGCGTGCTGCCGGGGCGGAGGCGCAGTTCCACCAGCCACTCCATGCCGTAGACGCGGTCGATGTTACCGACCCAGATCGAAGCGCTGCCATCGGCGTGCGCGGCGAAACTAAACTGCACGGGCGACATGGAAACCCAATTGTGCGAGACCGGAAAATTGAACTCGATGCCGAAGGCCGCCCATGCGCCGCGATATCCGATGTTGGCCTTCTTGATGGACGGGTTGGCGTAGAACATGGGCTGGCCGGAGATTTTGTCGATGCAAGTGTAGAGGTGGCCGCCGATATCGGGCAGGACCGAGCATTTGAGATATTCGTTTTCGAGATAGACGGCGCGCCAGGCGTGCGGGACAGGCTGGTTGGTGAGGTTCTCACGAAGGGTGTAGGGGTAGTTGAAGCGGCCTGTGGAGAAGGCGTCGAAGGGTGGGTTGGGATCGGGTGCGCCTTCTTCGTAAGTGGGCAGGGTGAGAATGTCCTGCCAGACGCGAACCTGCGCGTGGGCCAGCGGGAGGGCGAGGGGGAGGCTGATGGCAAGTAAGGCGATCTTAGTCATAGCTGTGCAGTCAGACGAATATCGCGCGCGACTGGGGCAATCCACTTCTGCTTCCCATGGCGGGGCAGCGGCTTCTCGGTCACCCGCAGAACACCGACGCGCTCCAGCGCCTGGACATCGCGAGTTACCGCGCTGCGATCGCGTTTCAGCGTCCGCGCCAGATCCGTAATGGAGCCGGGCGCGGTTCTCACTTGCTTGAGCAAAAGCACCCGCTTCGCAGTCAGGACTTGCAGCAGCGATTCAATGTCCTCGAAGGCGACTACGCGGCGGGGAGGAATCCGGCCTCCGCGGTCCGCCAAGCGCGCCAACTTGCGCCCGCGTTCGAAGAACGCTTCAACTCGTTCCACCCTGATTTCAGTCTTTCTCATTTTTCGCCTTTCTCACCAGATTGCTCCATTCTCTCCGAAAACGCGCCTCGATTTCCCCGAAGCTGCCAAAACTCACGGCAGTTATTTTGCCCCGAAAATGCCGGTGATGTTGGCCGTGGGCCGAATCACAGCCCAGCACTCGGCCATTATCGCTCGAGTAGACAAGGGGGTTGATGTAGGCTAGGTTATACCGAACGACGCGGCCTCGAACATCCACCCATGTTTCCCGGCGGAGTTGGCCGCCACCGTTTGCCTTCGACAGATAATGACGTTCATCTTCGCATCGGCCTGCGCGGCTTGCCAAGCCGGTCTGGGCGAACGGGAGATCTCTGCGTATCACTCGTCGAGTGCCGCCCGTCCCATCGCCCCACGCCGGATTGCGAGCACGGTGACAAGTTGCCCCATCTCGTCGATCTCGTAAATCACGCGGTAGACATGCGGCTTCTTGCCGTAAAGCAGATGCCGTAGAGGCCGCCTGGACTTCACGGCCTCGGGTGCCGCGGGGCACCCGTACGGAGAACTCTCCAAGCTATAAACGGCTGCCTCCAGCCTGTTGTACGAACGGGCAGCCGCTGGCGATTCGGTGGTGTGCTTCTCGATATAAAGCACGTTGAGATCGCGGGCAGCGCGTTCGACGAACTCAACGCGGTATGGCATGCCGCCGGCGAATCTCGTCGAACACGTCGCGCGCCAGCCGAGTACGGCCGCTGGCAGCGTCGTCCAACCCCTGGCGGATGGCCTCATGCACATCCGCACGGGCGGCGATGTCCAGCAGGCGTTGGTAGGCCGTTGCGTCCTGCACGATGGCGGCGGCCTTGCCTCTTACGGTAAGCACGACCGGCCGTTTGCTCTTCCTGAGGTGCTTCATAAAATCGCCCGAACGGCGACGGAACGCCGTCAGCGACTGGATGTCTTTGGTGATGTCTAGCATGCAAACGCAGGCCTCGCCTTAGAATATAGCACCTTTTTAGGTGCCTTCGAAACTGCGCCAACCTCTTTCCGCTCCGCCGCGCCGGGCGGTATACTCGCTATTCTCGGAGAATCCAATCCGATATGCGACTACGCACCTTTCCGGTTTTTCTGGCCTTCCTGGCAATGGGTTTTGCCGACGCCGTGGGACCATTCGTGAGCCTGGCCAAGAACGAGTTTCAACTCAGCAACGCGGCGGCCTCGCTCATCCCCTTCGTGGGATTCGTCATGTTCGGGTTGCTTTCGATCCCCATGGGCGTCTATCAGGACAAGCGCGGCAAGAAGTTCGTGCTGATGCTGGGGCTGCTGGTGGCATTGGTCGGGCTGCTGAATGCCGCCTTCGGACTCACTTCGTTCGCGCGCTTCCTGCTGACCGTGCTGCTGGTGGGCGCCGGCGCGGCTATCTTGCAGGTTTCGGGCAACCCGATTATGCGGGATGTCTCCGATGAAGGGAAATATGCGCGGAACCTTTCGCTGGCGCAATTCGTGAAGGCAATCGGGTCGCTATCGGGACCCATGATCCCGGTGATAGCGGCTAAGTATTTCGGCGCAAGTTGGAAGGTCATTTTCCCCATTTATGCAGTGGCGCTGGTGGTGGCGGTAGTGGCGGTCGCGGGCTTGCGCGTAGAGGAGAAGAAGAGCGAGCATCATGCCGCCACGCTGCGGTCCTGCCTGGCGCTGCTGTCGAACGGCTACGTGCTGATGATGGTGGCCGCGATCTTCTTCTATGTGGGCGCGGAAGTAAGCGTGAGCGCCGGAATCCCGCTGTATCTGAAAGAACGCTTCGACATCGACATTAATAAGGTGGGGCTGCTGGGCACCGGGCTGTTCTTCACCGCGCTCACGATCGGGCGATTTTCCGGCGGAGTGATTTTGAATTGGATCGCGCCGCGCAAATTCTTCCTGGTTACTTGCGGCGTATCGGTGGTTGCACTGTTGGGCTTGTTCGTTCCCGACCGCACGCTCGCGGTGGCCAGCTTCTTTGTGGCGGGACTGGGCTTCGCGAACATCTTCCCGCTGGTATTCGCGATTGCGGTGGAGGCCATGCCGGAACATACCAACGAGCTATCGGGATTGATGGTGACGGCGATTCTGGGCGGTGCGTGCCTGCCGCCGTTGATGGGGCTGGTGGCCGATCATAGCTCCGTACAGCTTAGCTTTCTGGTGCCCCTGGCGGCTATCTTATATATCACGTGGACCGCGCTCTCCAACCGGCGAGCGGCGCTGGAATAAAATCATGCTGCCAAACATTAACGCCAATCGCATCGTAATGACACTGGATGCGGGCGGCACTAACTTCGTTTTCTCGGCGATGCAGGCGAACCATCCGGTGGTTGATAGCTTCGCGCTGCCGGCGAACGCGGATAATCTGGAGCGCTCGCTGGCCAATATCGTGGCAGGCTTCCGCAGAGTGCAGGGCGAACTTCCGGCGCCGCCGGTGGCGATCAGCTTCGCCTTTCCGGCCCCGGCGGATTATTTCAATGGGATCATCGTGAGCCCGGGAAATTTGCCGGCTTACCGCGACGTGGCGCTGGGACCGATGCTTGAAGATCAATTTGGCCTGCCCACGTTTATCAATAACGACGGCGACCTGTTCGCTTATGGCGAAGCGACCGCCGGATTCCTGCCCTATGTCAACGGGTTGCTTGAAAAGGCCGGCAGTCCGAAGCGCTATCGCAACCTGTTCGGCGTGACACTGGGCACCGGGTTCGGCGGCGGCATCGTGCGCGACGGCGCGTTGTTCATCGGCGATAACTCAGTGGCCGGCGAGATCTGGCTGGCGCGGCACAAACTGGAGCGCGACACGAACGCCGAGGAGGGAGCGTCGATTCGTGCGGTACGGCGGGTGTATGCGGCTCAATCCGGGCTGCGGTTGGAGGATGCCCCGGAGCCGAAAGTGATTTATGAAATCGCGGAAGGGAACGCGGCCGGCGATCGCGCGGCGGCGCACGAAGCGTTTCGCCGCATGGGGGAAGTAGCCGGCGATGCCATCGCGCAGGCTATCACGCTGTTGGACGGTCTAGTGGTAGTCGGAGGCGGCATCGCGGGCGCGCATCGGCAGTTCCTGCCCGCCATCGTGGATGAAATGAACGGCACGTATCGAGCGCCCGACGGAGTCCGCTTTCCGCGGTTGGCGCAGCGCGCGTTCAATCTGGAAGATCCGGTGCAGTTGGAAGCGTTCCTAAGGGGTTCGACGAAGGAGCTGACCGTCCCCGGCGGGTCGCGCAAGGTAACATTCGATGGATTGCAGCGTACGGGAGTGGGTATCTCACGGCTGGGGACCAGCGAAGCTACGGCCATCGGGGCGTATGCTTTCGCGTTGAAAACTCTCGACGGAAGGACATAACGATGCGGCGTGTGACGTTACTGATGCTTATGGCATGGTCCGCGATGCAGGCCCAACAATATACACTGGGCGTGGGCGTTTATCCCGGCGATCCCAGGGAAAACTTCGCGCCGGTTATGCATTTGGATCGGACCTATCGCAATCTGGCATTGCATCGGCCGGTTTACCAATCCAGCAGCTACGATTACAATCTGACTGCGCAGTTAATCGCCGATGGCATTAAGGACACGAAGCTGCCGCGTTGGGTGACAGTCTCTACCAGCGAGCAGGGCGAACTGAAGAAGAACGAGCGCGAATGGCTGCTGGACCACAACTGGGTAACTGCGGTGAGCCTGAAGGGCGCGGGCGGATGGGTACAGATCGAATTGGCGGGCGGCGATGCTCCGCGCGAGGTAGATCGCGTGGATATCGATGCGCGGGTGAGAGTAGGACAGGCCTCCGGGCTGTCGGCGGGCTGGACGGCAGCGGTCTCCGGCTCGGACGATGGGCAGACATGGAAGGAACTGGGCCGCGCGACCGGTGCGGACCGTCCGGTGCGCGAATTCAAACCATCGGTCGCGCTCACAGCGGCGTCGCATAGCCGCTTCTATCGCGTGACTCTGGATGCCCCCAGTGCGATGGGTTGGCAGGTCGGCGAAGTGGCTTTCTTCGACCAAAATCGCCGCGTGGAAGCGGGCGGCCCATACGACTTCACCAGCGCCTGGAAAAGCGCGGGAACAGGCGAGGAATCGGTTTATGTCGATCTGGGCGCCGTGTGTACGTTCGATCGAGTGACTCTCTCTTGGATCCGCCGCGCTGCGGAGGGCGCGCTTCAAGTGTCGGACGATGCCGCAAATTGGAAGACGCTCCAGCCCATCGCCGACGATATAAAACTGGCGAACCCAACCCGAGGGCGCTACGTGCGGCTGCTGTTGAGCAAGGCGGCCACGCCCGAGGGCTATATCCTCAGTGAGATGGAAGTGTACGGCCGCGGCGGACCGCTCCCTCACGGTCGCGGCTCGGTGGATCGCGGCTCGGTGGATCGCGGCTCGGTGGATCGCGGCTCGGTAGATCGCGGCTCGGCAAGCCTGCCGGGCGGCGCATGGCGGATCCAGCGCGATTCTCTGGTCAGCGCGGATGGTGCGGCGATCTCGAAGCCCGGTTTCCAAGACGGGGACTGGCTGGTCGCCACCGTTCCCGGCACCGTACTGACGAGTTACTACAATGCGGGTGCGTTGCCCGATCCGAACTATGGCGACAATCAGCTCGCGATTTCCGACTCCTTTTTCTACGCGGATTTCTGGTATCGCAGCGAGTTTGTCATTCCTCCCGTTGCGCCGGGCAAGCACCTATGGCTCAACTTCGGCGGCGTTAACTGGAAGGCGGATGTCTTTTTCAATGGCGAGAAGCTCGGACGCATCGAAGGCGGTTTCATGCGCGGCCGTTTCGATATAACAAGCCTGGTGCATGCCGGCCAGAAAAACGCCCTGGCTGTGCGGGTGGAGAAGAATGCCACGCCCGGGAGCGTAAAGGAGAAGACTTTCGACAATCCGGATAAGAACGGCGGCGCGCTCGGCGCGGATAACCCGACTTATCACGCGTCCATCGGTTGGGATTGGATTCCTACCATTCGGGGGCGCAACACAGGTATCTGGAACAATGTGTATCTGGCAACGACTGGCCCGGTCACTATTGAAGACCCGTTCGTCACCAGCACGGTGGGCCAAGGTGCGGATGTCGCAATCGAAGCGACTCTGCGGAATCATGAGTCACACGCCGTCGCGGGAACACTGCATGGACACTTCGGCGAGATGGCATTCGACGAGCCTGTCTCCCTGCAAGCTTCAGGCAGTCAGACTGTCAAGCACGCATTACATCTGACTAATCCCAAGCTGTGGTGGCCGAACGGCTACGGCGACCCTAGCCTTTATCTCGTAGACTTGAGACTCGAAACCGCGGACCATGATGTCTCGGACACGAAAACCTTCCAGGCCGGCGTGCGGCAATTCACTTACAGCGAAGACGGCGGCGCGCTGAAGATATGGATCAACGGACGGCGCTTCATCCCGCTGGGCGGCAACTGGGGCTTCAGCGAATCGATGCTGCGCTACCGCGCGCGCGAATACGATGCGGCTGTGCGCTACCACCGCGACATGCACTTCACCATGATCCGCAATTGGGTTGGGCAGATCGGCGAAGACGCATTCTACGAGGCCTGCGACCGGCAGGGCATCGTCGTTTGGCAGGATTTCTGGCTGGCCAATCCCTACGACGGCCCCGATCCGGACGATAACGATTTATTCATGCGCAACGTGAAGGACACGGTGCTGCGCATTCGCAGCCATCCTTCGATCGGCTTGTACTGCGGGCGCAACGAAGGCTATCCTCCAAAGCCCCTGGAGGCCGGCATCCGGCAAACGCTTGCGGAATTGCATCCGGGGATTCAATATATTTCCAGCTCGGCGGACGACGTGGTAAGCGGACACGGGCCGTACCGCGCGATGCCGTTGAAGAGCTATTTCGCGCAGCGCCCCATGCCCAAGTTTCATAGCGAGATGGGCATGCCGAATATCGTGAGCATGGACAGCTTGCGCGCCATGATGCCCGAATCGGCCATGTGGCCGCAGGGGCGTATGTGGGGTCTGCACGATTTCTCGCTCAATGGCGCGCAGGGCGGCGCGTCATTCATCGACCGCATCGCCAAGAGCTATGGAGGCGCGGACAACGTGGCGGATTGGGTGCGCCTCGCGCAATATGTCAACTATGAAGGCTACCGGGCGATGTTCGAGGCGCAGGGCAAGAACCGTATGGGCCTGTTGATCTGGATGAGCCATCCGACATGGCCGTCGTTCGTTTGGCAGACTTACGACTATTACCTGGAGCCAACCGCCGGGTACTTTGGTGCGAAGAAGGCTTGCGAGCCGTTGCATATACAGTGGAACCCGGTGACCGACGATGTGGAAGTGGTCAATTACAGTGCGGGCGATGCGCGCGGACTCACAGCGAGCGTCCAATTGCTGAACATGGATGGCGCCGTGAAGTGGGATAAGTCCGCGGCCGTGGATAGCAGCGAGGACAGCGTGGCGTCGCCCATTCGCATCGAATATCCGGACGGGCTGACTCCGGTGCATTTCATCCGGCTGAAGCTTGCGCGCGGCGGCCAGCCGATTTCGGAGAACTTCTATTGGCGGGGTTTGGAGGAGTATAATTACCGGGCACTGCGCGACTTGCCGATGGTGGAGATAGAAGCCGACACGCGCGCCGAGCGGCGGGGAGATCGCTGGCTGTTGACCACTACTGTGCGCAATCCCGCCAAGACTCCCGCGCTGATGGTCAAGCTTAAGGCAGTGCGGGAGAAGAGCGGCGACCGAATTCTACCGGCGATTTACAGCGACAATTTTGTTGCGCTGATGCCAGGGGAGCAGCGCACTATCCGGACGGAAGTCGAAGAGGCCGACACTCGCGGGGAGAAGCCTAAGATTGTAATTGAGTGATTGGGAGGCTACAACTGCTTCAGGACCTCGGTCAGCACGGCGCCTAACACGTCGAAACTGTGGACGGCCAATTTGTCCATGGTATCCTCCGGCGTGTGCCAGTAAGTCTTCTTGGAGGTATCGAAGTCGATCAGATCCACGGCGTTGACGCCCAGCTTGACGAACGGCATATGATCGTCGTCGGTGGCGCCTTCGGCAGTGTCGAAATACTTGCCGTAGCCCGAGCGCTCGGCTGTGTTCCAAATGAGCTTGCGCAGCGCGGGCGAGGAGTTCTCCTCGTTCATGACATGCAAATCCTTGCCGCCGATCATATCCACGTTGATCAGCGCCTTGATCCGGCCCAGCGTGCCATCGGCGGCCCAGCGCGCGGCCAAGTGCCGGCTGCCATACAGGCTGTCGGAGTCGGACCATTGCCCGAAGGCTTCTTCGCCATCGAACCAGACCAGGTAGATATCGTCGTTGTGCGGCATGCCTTGGAGCGTTTCGGCCATCTCCAGCAGGAACGCGGTGGACGAGCCGCCGTCGTCCGCGCCCACGAAGCGCATACCGGCCATCTTCTTGGTGTCGTAGTGTCCGGTGAGCACTACGGCGCGGCCGGACTTACCCGGAAAGCGCGCGATGATGTTGACCATGGGGACCGAACCGATCGGCGTGTTGCCCGTGAAACTATCCGGGATAACCTCGCATCCGCGCACCAGCTTCAACTGCGACACAATGTACGCGCGCAGATTGCGCAGGGCAGCCGACCCCGGCGGGCGCGGTCCGAAAGAGACGGCCTTGCGGGCGTAGTCCATGGCGTGCGCGCCGCTGAATTCGCGGCCCTGCGCGGCCAGCGCCAGCCATCCTGCGGCCAGAATCAGCGCGATGGGAACGATTTTTTTGCGGTGCATATATAGCCCAGCGTGAAGTTGCGGTCCCTGTCCAGAAAATCCAAATACGGGATCAAGAGCGCTGGCGGAACCAGCAACAAGGCGGCGGGAATGAAGCCGAGCCAGCGGATGCCGCCTGTAAAGAATTGTAGCCCGTTCAGCAGGCGGCGGGCCAGCAGGCGGAAATATCCTCCCACTGGACTGATCTCGATATCGACCATGCCGGCGTTCTCCAGAAGATATTGCATGCCGTGCCGCGTGAAGCGGAAGAAATCGTGCGGCGACTGGTGCACTTCCCACTCGTGCGGCACAACGGCGAGGAGCGGGGCGGCGGGCGCGAGCGTGCGCGCAATCTCGCGCAGGACGGATTCGGGCTGGCGCACGTGCTCCAGAGTGACGATATTGATGGCGGCATCGAAGCACCCGGAGGCGAACGGTAGACGCGTAAGATCGGCCACGGCGTGCAGGCGGCTGTAGTTCCAGGCGCTGTCGCCCACGGCCAGGTCCACGCCGCAATAGCGCTGTCGGGTGAAGTAGCGGGCGTGGCGGACTTCGCCCGCACCGGCATCCAGAACGCGCGCACCCGCCGGCAGGCTAGCCGCGAAGGTGGATACGGCATGCTCGATGGCGGCTTCAAAATGCAGGATGCGGCGGCTCAGCCAGGCAGGCAGGCGATCCACGATGGCGGTATAGCTCATGCCGCCTTGCGCGCCTCGATCATGATGGTCGATCCCGCGTGGCAAGCGGCTTCCAGCAGCGTGAATGGAAGGGCGGCGGCCAGCAAACTGAAATATGCAAGATCCTTGAGAAGCTTGGCGGACGGCGTTTCAGAGCGACCGCGCACACGGCGCGCCATAGGATCGAGCGCGGGCGCCAGGCTGGTGGCGAGTCCCGCGGGGTTGTCGCGCAAGGAAAAATACTTGCGGCGGAGCACTTCGAAGCCGGTGGCGGCCAAGAGCGCCTCCAGGTCGCGGGTGCGAAAGTCGGTGAGATGGCGGGGCGCATCCACGCCGTTCCAGCGTGCGCCCAGCAGACGGAACTGCCAACAGGCGGCGTTGGGAACTTGCACGATCAAGCGGCCCTCGGGTTTCAGCAGGGCGTGCGCGGCTGCCAGATAGGCGCGCGGATCGTAGACGTGCTCCAGCACGTGAAACATGGTGACCCCGGCGCATGAACCGGGGCCCAGCGGCGCTTGCGCCAGATCGCCGCAGAGCACAGGCACGCCATTGGTATGCCAGGCGAGCGCCGCGGCTTCCGGAGAAGATTCCAGGCCGATAGCCGCGAAGCCCCGTTCGCGCAACAAGCGTGGAAACAAGCCGCCGCCGCAGCCCACATCCAGCACCGGACCGGATTCGACGGACTCGGCCAGCGCGCGGGTGGCAAACCGCACGTGATCGCGGAGCACCAGCCGCCTGTAGCGTTCTTCCAGTGTGGCTGCCAGGCTGCCATCCGGCTCGTACCAATAATGGGCGGGGTAATAGCGCGGCAGATCTTCGGGAGCGGGCACTGGCGTCAGGCGCATCAGTCCGCAGCCTTCGCAAGCGACTACCTGAAACTCGCGTTGCGTGGTTCCGTACAAGCGGTCGGTGGCCCTGCATCGCGGACGGAACGCGGCGTGGCCGCACACCAGGCAGGCTATCATTTTCGAAACAGGAGATTCACGGGGGTACTGTTGTATTATAGCGTTCAGGGGCTGCATCGAGGTTATGAGTTCCGTCGGCGAAGCGTTGCGCCGGGAACGTCTGCGGAAGGACTTGAGCCTGGAGCAGATCTCCCGCGAAACCAAGATCTCCACCCGCCTGCTGGAAGCCATCGAAGACGATCGGTTCGATTTGTTGCCCGGCGGCGTGTTCGCGAAGAGCTTTGTGCGGCAGTACGCCCGATTTTTGGGTTTGGACGAAGAGGAAATGGCCGCCGAAATGGACAGGGTCGTCAACGTCGTAGGGGACCTACCCAGCTTCACGGGCACGCCGCACGAGCCGGTTTTCAAAGTGCCGCGGGTGGCCGAATGGGAGGGCATGGGCCGCCCGAACTCTTCGGTATTGCCCGCGTTGGCGCTAGTGGTGGCGGTGATGCTGGTCTGTTCGGCGGTGTATGCATGGTGGCAGCGCAGCCGCCGGCCGGCCCCGGTTACGCCGCCAATGGCCATCGCACAAAAGGCGCCCGCGCCGGCTAAGCCGCCCGAACCCTCGCCCGTTACGCCGGCGGTAGCGACCAATCCCGAAACAGCACCAAAGACCGATGTTTCCGCACCGCCGCCCACGCCGCCGCAGGAAGCTGTCCCGGCGCCGCTCGAAACCGCCAATCCCGCAGCTACTTTGCAGGTCTCTCTGACCGCGGACGCCGACGACTGGGTGAGGGTGGCGACCGACGGCAAGGTGGTGATGAGCGATGTGCTGCGCTCCGGCCAGGTGAAGACGTTCGCGGCAGTGGAGGCTCTGCGCATCCGCATCGGCGATGCGGGCAGCTTGCAAATGACGGTGAATGGCAAGCCCGCGGGGCCGCTGGGTCCGAAGGGGCAAGTGCGCAACGTGGAAGTAACCCGCGACGGGGTTCACATCCTGCCGCCGCCACCCAAGCCCGCGCCCGCCGCACCGGCGCCGGAACCGCTCTGACGCATGGCCATCTGTTTCTTGCGTTTCTCGGTCAGCAACAATTCGCGCCGGCGTCGCCTCTTGATGCGGCTGTCGATCTTGCGCCAAAACTTGCGGAAGTAACTGAACGCCGAGAGCATGGCGAACACCACCACGCCCCACATGAGCACCATTCCCGGCAGCACCAGTACCGGGTAGCGGATACTCAGCAGCAGGCAGGAAATGGCGGCAACTTGCGATACCATCTTGGTCTTGCCAAGGTCGCTGGCTTTGATGGTGTAGCCTTCCGCGGCGGCGATGGCGCGCAGGCCGGAGACGGCGAATTCGCGCCCTACGATCAGGATCACCATCCAAGCCGGCACCGCGCGCTCCTGCACCAAGGCGATCAGCGCCGACGAGACTAGTAGTTTATCGGCGATCGGATCGAGCAGCGTGCCGATGGTGGTGATCTGACGCCAGCGGCGCGCCAGGTAACCGTCCAGCAGGTCGGTGCTGGCGGCGACGAGGAAGATGGCCAGGGCCAGCCAGACGTTGGTGATGGTGGCGCCGCGGAAGTGCAGCGCCACGCGCTCCTGGACCAGCGCGGCGACCAGCAACGGGACGAAGAAGATCCGCAAGATTGTGAGCAGGTTCGGGATATTCATCGTTCATCCCAACTATAATGCTTCCGGGGGTGGGGGGCAACTGGGGCGGGTTTGGGGGCTTTGGCGGGCATTGAAATAGGAAATCGGACATCCGACATTCCGCACTCAGCACAAGTCTTGTGATAATGGATCGAGGGATTCCTACGCTATACCAGGTGAAAGACCTCTCGCCCGGGCAGAAGCGGGCGGCCGAGATATTGCTTGGCCACGCCGTTTCGGAAGGCGAGGCAGTAAGCATCAAGAGCCTCGGTCTCACGACAATCATTCCTTCCAAACTTTCGCCCGAAGGCGTAGATTGCGATCTGGAGAAGCGTCTTGGCAATGCCTATCGGCCAGAGGTCGGCGAATAGGAGGAAGAGGCGGCCGTCAACGAAGCGTTGCAATCCACCCGGCCGAACTACAGGCCGGCCGGTTGAGGATTGTCCTTGACGCGACTGTCTTGGTCCGTGCGCATCCTCGCAGTCACTCTTACCGGGCGAAAACTGCTGGCCTTTTTGCTTGAAGGTCGTCACTCACTGCTCCCCTCACATGAAATCATTGTCGAAACGATTGAGGTGCTCCGCTGTCCGCGATTGCAAAAGCTCTTATGCGCTTGCGGAGGGCGAACTCTACGACTACGCGCAGTTTCCAAGAGGTATGCCAAACAGTCGTAATTTAAGCATCCTTACCACGCTCCCTTTGCGCGATCCCAACGATCTCGATGTGATGCAAACTGCCGAACGCGGGGAAGCAGATGTGCTCTGTCGCAATGATCGCGATTCCCCACGAGGCAGGCATTGTTGCATTCTGTGCAGCGCGGGGCTTCGTGGTGTGCACTGGAGTTGCATGAAGCAGGAAGACCTCAGCCGATCGCGTGGATCGCGGTCTGGTAGGATATTAATAGCCGCTGGCAGAAGAGGACCCTCATGGCTGAAACTGTCAATACGCGCGTGACGCGGCTGGAATACCTGATGGGGGTGCTGGCGGAGAAGCAGGCCAGGCTCGATGACGCGCTGGTAGCGCTCACGGATGCGCAGATCAAGACCGAGGAGCGCTTCCGCGAGACGGACCAGCGCTTCCGCGATACCGACGCCCGCATAGAAAAACTGGTGGTGGCGATCGTGGAATTCCTGCGGAACAAGCCTTAGTAATCAACCGTGGCCGCCCAACCGGAAATCAACCTTGAAAATCGGCGAAAGTCGGCTTTGTCAGTTTGGCTGTCCCAAAAACCTGGTGGATAACGAAGTCATGATGGGCCAGCTATGTCGCGCGGACACGAGCTGACGTCGCATCCGGGCCAGGCCTGCAAGTATTTTAAAAAGATGAAACGGGAGAGTGCAGACCTGTTCTTGCAGCCGGGAAGGGGAAATGGCGTGGGAGCCGCCAGTTCCAGCGCCAGCTCATTTTTCACATTATGCTGTAATATCGGGTATGCGGTTCGTGGCCGGCAGCCCTATCCTACTGGTTGCCACAGCATCGGCTTTACTTGCTCAGCCCGCGCCGGTTCCCGTTGCCTCCGACTCCTTCGAGACGCAGATCCGCCCCCTGTTCGCCGAGAAGTGCTATGCCTGTCACACCGACGCGCGCATGGGCGGGCTGCAACTCGACTCCCGTGAGCACTTCCTCAAAGGCGGGAAGTCCGGCCCCGTCGCCGTTCCTGGCGATCCCGACGCAAGCCTTCTGGTGAAAGCTCTGCGTTACGACGGGAACCCCAAGATGCCGCCCACCGGCAAACTGGCCGCCGGTCAGATCGCGGCTGTCGAAGCCTGGGTTAAAGCTGGCGCGGTGTGGCCGCAGAATGAGAAATCCGCCCTTAAATCGCCGCCTTACAACATCACCGCGGAGCAGCGCGCGTTCTGGTCCTTTGAACAAGTTAAGCCCGCGGCTCCGCCGGAGGTGAAGGATGCCCAGTGGGCCCGCACGGAGATTGACCGTTTCATCGCGGCAAAGCTCGAGGCGCGCGGACTGCGTCCCGTCCGCCCCACCTACCGGCGCACCCTCATTCGGCGTGCTACCAACGATCTGACCGGCCTGCCGCCCACCGCCGAAGAGGTCGATGCGTTTGAAAGGGATCGGTCGCCCGATGCGTTTGCCAAAGTCATCGATCGCCTGCTGGCCTCGCCGCGCTATGGCGAGCGCTGGGGACGTCTCTGGCTGGATGTCGCCCGCTACTCCGACGACCAGCTCGACTCGGAGCGCGACCACCCCTATCCGGCCTCCTTCCGCTATCGCGATTGGGTGATTCAGGCCATTCAGAACGATATGCCCTACGACGTTTTCGTGAAAGCCCAAATCGCCGGCGACCAGCTTCCGGATCGCGAGAAATACGAAGCAGGCCTGGGCTTCTATGCCTTGAGCCCCGAGATGCAGGACGATCGCGTGGACGCCACCACGCGCGCCTTCCTGGGCCTCACGGTGGCCTGCGCGCAATGTCACGATCATAAGTACGATCCCATTCCCACTCGCGATTTCTACTCTCTGATGGGCATCTTCCGCAACACGGACCTGCGGGAGATTCCTCTTGCTCCCAAGGATACCGTCGATGCGTATAAAGCGCAGGACGCCCTCATTCAGGCAAAAGAGAAAGAACTTAAGGAGTACGTCGACGCTCAATCCGCGCAGTTGGGTCTCATCCTCGCTTCCGAGACTGCGCGGTATCTGCTCACCTCCGGTCATCTCGATGTTGCGGACACAGCCGACGGCCCCGCACTTGATCCGGAAACGCTCGCCCGTTGGACGAAGTATTTGGCCGATCCCGAAAAACAACACCCTTTCCTGAAGGAGTGGTACGCCGCCACCACGCACGATCGGCGTGCGAAGGCGGCCACGGAATTCCAGGTCCAAGTGCTGGCCGTCATCGCCGAGAAGGCGCATGTCGACGACGAAAACCACGTCCGCCTGGGACTCAATCCCACTCGCGACGATCTCTCGAAAGCGAATCTCGTCTCGCTAGACCGCGCCAAGTTCGGCCTCTGGGAAGATATGCTTGGCGATCACGGGGTCCTGCACTACGGAGACTCAACCAAGGATAAGGACAAAATCGACCGTTTTCTGTCGGGCGTTTGGCTCGATCGCCTCACCCAGCTTCGCGCGCAATTGGCGGCGCTGAAGAAGGATCTGCCGCCTGCCTATCCCGTGCTGCAAACCATTGCCGACAAGGAGAAGCCCGAGGAGCAACATGTTTGGATTCGCGGCGATCAGAACAATCCCGGCGACCTCGCTCCGCCGCACTTCCTTTCCATCCTGTCACCCGCCGCACCGCAAATCTTCAAGCGCGGCAAAGAGCGGCTGGAACTCGCCGAAGCTATCGCCAGCCCGGCCAATCCGCTGACTGCCCGCGTGATTGTCAACCGCGTCTGGCAGCAGCACTTCGGATCCGGCCTGGTGCGCACGCCGAGCAACTTCGGCGCGCAGGGCGACCGCCCTTCACACCCCGAACTGCTGGACTATCTCGCCGGCCGGTTTGTGCGCGAAGGCTGGTCGCTTAAGAAACTTCACCGCGAAATCATGCTGACCGACGTCTATGCGTTGAGCGACGACCTGTCCAGCCGCAACTATGCCGAAGACCCCGACAATTGCCTGCTTTGGCGATACAACCGCCGACGCCTCGACGCCGAGTCGCTCCGCGATTCTATACTGTACGTGTCGGGCAAGCTCGATTTGCATGCGGGCGGCCCTGCCATCCGGCTCGACAAAGAAAATAACCGGCGCACAGTTTACGCCTACATTTCCCGCCGCCAACTCGATCCCATGCTTGCGCTATTCGATTTTCCGAATCCGAACAGCACCAGTGAGCAGCGCCTGCAAACCACGGTCCCGCTGCAGAAGCTTTTCTTCATGAACAGTTCGTTCATCATGGACCAGTCCACCGCGCTCGCCGCGCGCGTGGCTGCCAGTGCGTCGAGTGACGACCAGCGCATCTCGACCGCTTACCGTTTCGTTCTACAGCGCGATCCCACGCTCGAAGAGCGGCGGCTTGCCCGCGAATTCATCCGCGGAAACGCGAGCGCGTGGCCCGCATACGCCCAGGTTCTGCTAAGTTCCAATGAGTTCACTTACATAAACTAAGGGAAGGCAAGATGACCTTTAAGCCATCGCGACGGCAAATACTCCGCACCATGGGGACGGGCTTCGGCATGGCCGGACTCGCCGGTATTCTGAATGCATCGCGAACGGCCGGCTCAAAGACTCTACCCGGCGCGGCCGCTCCCATGGCCCCCAAGGCCCCCCACTTCGCGCCTTCGGCCAAACACGTGATCTTCCTCTTTCTCAACGGCGGTCCCTCCCAGGTGGACACGTTCGATCCCAAGCCGATGCTGCAGAAGTACAGTGGCCAGCCCATCCCCAGCGGCAACCTGCTGAGTGAGCGCAAGACCGGCAATCTGCTCGGCTCGCCTTTCAACTTCCGCCGCTGCGGCAAGAGCGGCATCGAGATCAGTGAGATTTTCCCCAAGCTGGGAGACTCGATTGACGACGTCTGCGTGATTCGCTCGATGTACACGGAGATCCCGAACCATGAGCCATCGCTCTTCCTGATGAACTGCGGCCATCGCGTTCCCGGCCGTCCGTCAATGGGTTCTTGGCTGACTTACGGCCTCGGCTCGGAGAACCAGAACCTGCCCGGCTTTGTGGTCTTGTGCCCGGGTTACCCCATCGTGGGCGCGCAACTGTGGAGTTCCACGTTCCTTCCGGCTATCTACCAGGGCACTTACATACCGAACAGCGAGAAGACTCCCGACAAACTGATCCGCTATATTCGCAATCCATCGACGCCACTGCCCGAGCAACGGCGCGCGCTGGATCTGTTGCGCCAGTTGAATCTGATCGAAGAGAAGCGCGAAGGCGAAGATAGCCAGCTTGAAAGCAGCATTCAGGCGGCTGAAATAGCCTATCGGATGCAAAGCGAGGCGCCGGAGGTGTTCGATATCGCCAAAGAGCCTGAAGCTGTCCGCGGCCGTTACGGCGATCATGACTTCGGGCGCGGTTGTCTGATGGCCCGCCGCCTGGTGGAGCGCGGCGTGCGCATGGTGCAGGTCTATTACGGAAATGGCCAGCCGTGGGATAACCACGACGACATCCTCATCCATCGCAAGCTGGCCAAGGAGGCCGACGGCCCTATCGCGGCGTTACTGGCCGATCTCAAAGCTAGTGGCCTGCTAAAGGAAACGCTGGTGATCGTCGGCGGCGAATTCGGGCGTACGCCGGTTCTTGAAGTCAGCGGCCTGGTGAAAGTGCAAAACGGACGCGATCACAATAGTCACGGCTTCTCGACGCTGCTGGCGGGTGGCGGAGTCAAGGGCGGCACGACCTATGGCAACACCGATGAGTTCGGCTTCAAGGCGGTGGAAAATCCCGTGCATATTCACGACCTGCACGCCACCGTTCTTCACGCAATGGGCATCGATCACACCAGATTGACCTACCGCTATAGCGGTCGCGACTTTCGCCTGACCGATGTCGCCGGCAATGTGGTGCACGAGATTTTGGCCTGAGCCGGGAAGCTTAACGTCGGAGGCTGGTAGGATATTAGCAGGCGCTGGAAGAGGGCTTATGCCTGAAAACGAACCTATTACGCGGTTAGAACACCTGATGGGAGTACTGGCGGAAAAACAGGTTAGGCTAGACGGCGTACTGGGGCGGCTAAGGGGGGCGCAGATCAAGACCGAGGAACAATTCCGCGACACGGACTGGCTGTCCTGCGCAACCGACGAGCGCTCCCGAGATCTGGATGCGCGCGTAGAAAGGCTGGTGGTGGCGATCGGGGAGTTCCTGCGGAACAAGCTTCAGTAATCAGCTCGAGGCCGAGGCCTCCAACCAGCCGTGTTATCCTTAACAGGGTACTTTCTTCCCGGAAATCAACCTTGAAAATCGGCTTTGTCAGTTTGGGCTGTCCCAAAAACCTGGTGGATAGCGAAGTCATGATGGGCCAGCTTGTGTCGCGCGGACACGAGCTGACGCCGCATCCCGACCAGGCCGACGTGTTGGTGGTGAACACCTGCAGCTTCATCGATCCCGCCAAGCAGGAATCCGTCGATACCATTTTGGAGATGGCCGAATACAAGAGGATCGGCCGCGCCAAGAAGCTGATCGTGGCCGGTTGCTTGGTGGAGCGCTATCGCGGCGACATCCGGAGGGACATGCCCGAGGTGGATGCGCTCATCGGCACCAACGAACTCGACCGCATCGCGGCCCTCTGCGAAGGCTGGGCGGACGATGCGGCCCCGGACCCCGCGCCCGCATATCTCTACCACGATCTCACGCCGCGCGTGCTGGCCACGCCGGGCCACTACGCGTATATCAAGATCGCGGAAGGTTGCGACCATCCCTGCACGTTTTGCGTGATCCCGCAGTATCGCGGCAAGTTTCGCAGCCGGCGTTTCGAGTCCGTGATCGCGGAAGCCACGCGCCTGTTCCAGCAGGGCGTACGGGAGGTCAACCTCATCGGGCAGGACACCACCTGCTTCGGCGAAGACTTAGGCATCCCGGACGGCCTGGCGCACCTGTTGGCGCGGCTGGCGCAAATCGAAACGCCGCGCGAGAAGTGGATCCGGTTTCTGTACGCCTATCCCAACAAGGTGACCCAGAAGCTGCTCGACACCATAGCGGCGCACGATGCACTGGTGAAATATATCGACATGCCGCTGCAGCACTCCAGCGCGGCGGTGTTGAAGCGCATGAAGCGCGGTGCATCCGGCGACATCTTTTTGAAGCTGATCGACCGTATCCGCCGCACCATTCCGGGCGTGGCCATCCGCACCAGCTTCATCGTGGGCTTTCCCGGCGAGACCGATCGGGATTTCGAGGAGCTGTGCAGTTTCGTGAAGGCCGCGGGCTTCGACCGCTTGGGCGTGTTCTCGTATTCCGATGAAGACACCAGCGACAGCTACGCGCTGGACGGCAAGGTGGACGCGCGCACCATTTACAATCGCAAGCGCCATTTGATGGCGGTGCAGCGCAAGGTGGCGCGCGCCCGCAACCGCAAGCTAGTGGGGTCGGAGGCGACCGTGCTGGTGTCCGGCTTATCGCCGGAAACCGATCTGTTGTGGGAGGGGCGCATGCCCACGCAGGCGCCGGAGATCGACGGCGTCACATTGATCAATGATTTCGAGGGCGAGGAACCACGAACTGGGCAGATGCGCAGGCTGCGCATCACCGAAGCGCACGATTACGATCTGGTGGGGACTTTGCTGGCGAGTGGCGCGAGCGCGGGCGATGGGGCGAGCGGGCGAGGGGGCGATAGAACTCTGGTGCAGATAGCTGTATGAAGTGTCCGATCTGCAAGAAGGAAGTCAAACTGGGCGATCCCGAGATGCCGTTTTGCAGTGAACGGTGCCGGATTATCGATTTGGGCAATTGGGCTTCGGATAAATATGTCATTTCGACTCCGGCGCGGCCCGAGGAGTTACGCGAACAGGAAGAGGATGACGCGAGTTAGTACAGTGCACGCAGTTCCGCCTGCCAAGCCGGCTCAGAGCCGGCTGCGGCCATGATTGGCCGCCCTCCAAGAGTAGCCAATGCGGTCTCTACCTGGTTTGGGTGCGGGTATTCTCCCTCGGCTCCGGGCACGGTTGGTTCTGCCGCGGCGATCGGTACCGCCATCTTGATCGAACATTTTGCCGGATGGAGACCGCTTTGGTTTGGGACGCTCGCCGTAATCGTGACCATGCCCGCTATGTGGGCGGCGGGCGAAACGGCGCGGCAGGCGAAAATCAAAGATCCGCAGTTTGTGGTGGTGGATGAAGTGGTGGGGCAGTGGCTGGCGCTGGCCGGCGCCCGCGCTTTGAATTGGAAAGCGTGGATCGCCGCCTTTGCCCTGTTCCGCCTGTTCGATATTTGGAAGCCATTTCCCGTGCGTCAACTCGAATCGCTGCCCGGCGGCGTGGGCATCGTGGCCGACGATCTGATGGCAGGCCTATATGCCGCACTTGTCTTATTTCTGGCAGGATGGTTCAATCTTTATTGAACATGGCTATTCGTAAATCGGCTGACGGCCGTCCGCAAATCGCGCAAGTCAAGCCAACGGCCGCCATCGCCGGCGGGGACTTTTTCATTCAGGGGAAGGGTTTCGCCAAGACGGACCGCCCGCGCGTGACCATCGGAGACGTGGCCGCCCCGGTGGTGATCGGCTCGGATTCACTGGTGATTGCGCGCGTGCCGGAAGGCGCCGCTGCCGGAGAGTTGGTGGTTGCCAGCGGTAACCAGTCGAGCGAAGCGTGGGCCTGCGATATCGGCTTCCCCGTCGCCGATAACCTGCACCCGGTAGCCAATCCCGCGGTCGATACCTTCGGCAATATTTACACCACCTTCAGCGGATCGCGCGGGCAAAAGGTCGCGGTAGCGGTTTTCAAGATCGATCTGAATTACAACGTGAAGCCGTTCATCAACGAGATGATGAACGCAACGGGTGTCGCCTTCGACAGCCACGGACTGCTGTATGTTTCCAGCCGCCACGATGGCACTGTCTATCAGGTAACGGCCAATGGCAACGCCAGCACGTTCGTGGAGGGCATGGGGGTGGCTACGGGCCTGGCTTTCGACCCCGATGGCAGCCTGTACGTCGGCGACCGCCAGGGGACCATTTTCAAAATCAGCCCCGGCCGCCAGATCTTCGTGTTCGCCACTCTGGAACCTTCCATCGCGGCCTATCATTTTGCGCACGGCCCGGATGGATATCTTTATGTCGCAGGCCCCACCACTTCCAGCTTCGATTGCGTGTATCGCGTGTCGCAAAAAGGCGAGGTGGAAGTGTATTATCGCGGCTTGGGGCGCCCGCAGGGCATGGCTTTCGACGATGAAGGCCGCCTTTACGTGGCGGCTTCGCTGGCCGGCCGCAAGGGTGTGGTGCGCATCAATCCCAACCGTCAGGCGGAGTTGTTCGTATCCGGTCCGGGTATCGTAGGGCTGGCTTTCACGCCATCGCGCTCGCTGGTGCTGGCCACCACCAACGCCCTGTATCGCGCGGATGTGGGGATCAAAGGCAAGCCGTTGTTCTAACCCGAGATGACCGCCGAAATCATCGCAGTCGGCTCCGAGCTGTTGACGCCGCAGCGCGTCGATACCAACTCCCTGTTTCTCACCGAGCAGCTTAACGATCTGGGCGTGGAAGTAGTCACCAAATCCGTCATCGGCGACGACTTGCGCCGCTTGGCGGACGCCGTGCGCCGGGCCGTCTCGCGCTCCGAGGTCGTGGTTCTTTGCGGAGGTCTGGGGCCCACGGAGGACGATCTGACGCGCGACGCGGTGGCCGCGGCGCTCGACCGCAAGGTGATCTACCACCCCGAAATCACCGAGGCGCTGGAGCAACGCTTCGCGCAATTGAAGCGCAAGATGGTGGAAGTCAACAAGCGGCAGGCGTTTGTGGTCGAAGGCGCCGAGATCCTGCCTAACGACCGCGGCACAGCGCCGGGCCAATGGATCGAGGATTCCGGATCGCACGTGATGTTGCTGCCGGGTCCGCCGCACGAAATGAAGGCCATGTTCACGCGGCAATGCCTGCCACGCCTGGCGCGCATCGTGCCCCGGCAGGTGATCCGCACGCTGGTGTTGCGCGTGACGGGGATGCCGGAGTCGGACCTGGATCAACTGATTGCGCCGGTTTACAAGAGATACGAGAACCCAGCGACGACCATCCTGGCGGCGGCCGGCGATCTGCAGATTCACCTGCGCGCGCGCTGCTCCACGGAGGGCGAAGCGGCGGCGTTGCTGGTGGAAGTGGGCGGACCCATCGAACTGCTGCTGGGCGACCGCATCTACTCGCGCAACGGCCAGTCGCTCGAAGAGGTGGTGGGAGATTTGCTGCGTGGCCGGCATAACACGCTGTCGGTGGCGGAAAGCTGCACCGGCGGCCTGTTGGGCGAGCGTATCACTTCTGTGCCCGGCAGTTCCGCGTACTTCGTGGGCGGCTTCATCACTTATACCAATCGCATGAAGGTGGAGTGGCTGGGCGTGCCGGAGGAGACCATTGTCGAATTCGGCGCGGTGAGCAAGGAAACAGCCGAGGCCATGGCGATGGGTGCACGGCGGCGCACCGGGTCTACGTATGCGCTGGCTATAACGGGCGTGGCCGGACCGGATGGAGGCACCGAGAAGAAGCCCGTGGGCACCGTCTATGTGGGCTTGGCGGACGCGGCCGGCTGCCAAGTGCTGCATCGCCAATTCTTCGGCGACCGGACCCGAATCCGGCAGTTTTCTACGCAAATGGCGCTGGATATGCTCCGGCGGAAGTGTATTTGAGATCGGCTGCATTTTGGAGTATGCTAGTAGCAGGACCGGGGTGGACGACCCCCGATCCTGCGCGGTCATTACCGCTGGCGCTTGCGGCGCCAAACGATAATGATCGTGAACTTGCCGATCAACGGCAGCTCAACTAGCAATTTGATCATTGAGATCCTCCTTTCCGCTTAGATTGGAAGGCCCGGCCTGTAACCGGGCTTTCCCAATCGAAGCTCTTGTGCTTCTTTCGGAAACCCGTTCTTCCAATATCCACGGCAAAGGACTCCGTCTATACAGTGCGCCAGCCGGTGCCGGTTTCTCCGGATTTGGTGGCGCAGGCGGTTCCGCCTCCGATCGGGGCAGCGGGATACCGGGTTGTACAATGAGGGTGCATGGACCAGCGCCGCATGTGCCCGAATTGCCGGGCCTTCATCACCACCCACGACAAGGTTTGCCCTTACTGCAACGAGCGCGTGGGGCCGCGCGCCGTGGAGCGCCGCGATCCGGGCGCCATCCTGGGCGGCTTCATTCCGCACGCAAGGTTTGTGACCATGATCATCCTGACGATCAACGTCGGCCTTTACCTAGCGACCGTGGTCTTCAGCCAACGGAACGGACAGGGCAGCTTCTTCAGCGTGGACGGGCAGACGCTCTTCGCTTTCGGGGCCAAGCTGCGGGCTGCCATTATTAATTACGGCCAGTGGTGGCGCCTGGTGACGGCAGGGTTCCTGCACGGCGGATTGATGCACATCGGCATGAATTCGTGGGTACTCTTCGATCTGGGCGCCCAGGTGGAAGACGTCTACGGCGCCAGCCGCTTGATTGTCCTATATTTTCTAGCCACCGTGTTCGGCTTCCTTCTGAGCACGTTCTGGACCGCGGCGCTCTCGCTGGGCGCCTCGGCCGGGATCATGGGCTTGCTCGGCGCGATGATCGCGCTGGGCGTAAGGAACCGCCATTCGTCGGCGGGCGTGGCGATGCGCGGGATGTATGTACGTTGGGCGGTCTACATCTTCATCTTCGGCTTACTGCCCGGACTGAATATCGATAACGCCGCGCATCTTGGCGGATTGGCCGCCGGATTTTGCATCGCCTATCTGGCTGGCACGCCGCGGATCGAGACGGCTTGGAGCGAGCGGCTTTGGCGCGGGGCGGCGGCGGCTTGCGTATTGATAACGGCCGCATGTTTTCTAAAGATGTACTTGTGGTTTTCCACAGCAACGCAATAAAATGGAAGTGATGCAACTCCGATTTATCCTACCGGCTTTGATGATCGGCGCGGGTTTGTTATTGCCCGTGCAAACGCCGGCCCTTGCCAAGACCAGCTACAAAGCACCGAAGTTCAAGAAGTACAAGGGCCCGAAGTTCAAGGGCAAGAAGGCGAAGGTGCGCAAGGTTGCGAAGCACAAGGTTGTGAAGCATAAGATTGCCAAGCACAGGTAGTCAGAAAACTACGACGGCGCGGCCTCGAATTTCGCCTTGCCGCATCCTTTCAAACAGTGCGGGCACTTCATCGAGCGCGTGCGTTTCGATGTGGGCGCGACCCACACCGGATTGCGCCAGGCGGAAGACTTCCTCCAGATCGGCGCGAGTGCCGAGATAGCTTCCCCGGATCGAAATTCCCTTCAGCACAGTATCCACGATCGGCAATTCATACTGGTTCGTCGACAGGCCGGATGCGATCAGCGTGCCCGTGCGCTTGAGCGACCGGAAAGCCTGCTGAATCGCGGCTGGCGAGCCGGTCAGGACGACGGCCGCGTCTGCGCCACCCCATTGTTTTTGGAGCGTACGGCCGGCATTCTCGGCCGCGAGCGCCAGATCCGCGCCCAGCGAGCGCGCCATTTCCAGCTTGCTTTCGGAGACATCCACGGCGGCCACGCGCAAGCCCAGATGCCGCGCGTATTGTATGGCCAGGTGGCCCAATCCGCCCATGCCGAATAGCGCCACGGATTGACCAGGCCGCAACCCGGCTTCGCGCAGCGCGCCGTAGGCAGTCCAGCCGGCGCAGCATAACGGGGCGGCCTCTGCGGCCGGGAGCGCATCCGGCACGCGGACCAGGAGGGACGCGGGAACCACCGCGTAGCCGGCCAGCGCGCCATGCACGGTGTAACCGAAATTGAGTTGGCGGCCGCAGAAGCGCTCGCGACCGGTGAGGCATAATTCGCAAGCGCCACAGGTGGAGGCCAGGAAGGTGATGCCGGCGCGATCGCCCACGGAGAAGCGGGCAACTGCCGCGCCAAGGGCCTCCACGCGACCGATACCCTCGTGCCCCAAGGTGAGCGGCGCCAGCGGCAGTTTTTCCAGGGAAGCCACGAACAGGTCGGAATGGCAGAGCCCGCAAGCCTCCATCTTCAGGAGCACTTCGCCGGCGCCAGGCTGGGCGAGCGGGACGGAGGCTACGGCAATGGCGCCGCGCGGCCGGGTGAGGACGGCGGCCGAAGTATGCGACAGGGTCACGACGCGACGGCGACCTCTGCGACAGGCAGCCCAGCGGCTTTCCAGGCGTCGAAGCCGCCGGTCACATTCACAACATGGGTGAATCCGGCGCGGCGCAGCAGGCTGGCGGCGATGGCGCTGCGATAGCCGCCTTTGCAGTGGACCGCGACGGGCCGGCCGAGATCCAACTGGCGGACGCCGGTGGCGATCTGGCTCAACGGCAACAGCAATGCGCCTTCAATATGCCCTTCATCCCATTCGGCTTCGCGCCGCACATCGGCTATCTGCAGGGGGGCCGGCTCGCGTCGAAGGCGGTCGAGGTCTTGCACGGCGATGTGGGGCAGTTGCTCGATAGGCCGATTAGCGGATTGCCACGCCTCGATGCCGCCCGCCAAATATCCGGCGATGCGTTCGATGCCGACGCGCGCGAGGCGGATGCGCGATTCCGCGGCGCGGTCCGGAGTCTCAGCCACCAGCAACAGATCCGTTTCGAGCCCCAGCAGAGCGCCGGCCCACGACGCAAACTGGCCGGAGAGAGGGATGTTTACCGACCCGGAAATGTGGCCCGCGGCGAATTGCGTATCCGACCGGGTATCCAGCACCATCGCGCCGTCCTCCCATAGCCGCTGAAACGGATCGGGCGCGAGTTCCAGCAGGGGCGGTAACTGGTCCAAAGCGGCTGCGCCGGTGCGGTTGATTTCGGCATCGCGCGCGAAGTAGGCCGGCCGCTCGGGAAGCGCGTCGGTGAGCAGGTGGACGAATTCTTCGCGGCTGGCGGCTCGCAGCGCGTAGTTCTTGACGCGTTGCTCGCCGATGGTGGAAGAGCGCTCGTCGCTCATTTGGCGGCCGCAGAGGGAGCCGGCGCCGTGGGCCGGGTAGACGCGAACATCGTCCGGCAGGCTCAATAGCTTGCGATGCAGGCTGTCATAAAGCAACCCGGCGAGTTGCTGTGGCGTGTGGTCCGGCGAGAGGTCCGGGCGGCCCACGTCGCCAATAAACAACGTGTCTCCGGTAAGCACTGCGAAAGGCTCCGGTGAGCGATCCAGGTCCGTGACTATGACGCAGATGCTCTCCAGGGTATGGCCGGGCGTCTCGATAAATCGCATGCGGCACTGGCCGAAGGTAATCTCGTCGCCCTGTGTGACCCCCACGTGCGGGAACTGCGCGCCAGCCCGCGCGCCCACATAGATCTTCGCGCCGGTGCGGGCGGCCAATTCGCGATGGCCGGAGACGAAATCGGCATGCAGGTGGGTCTCGATTACATGTTCGATACGCAGGCCGTTTTGGCGGGCGGCCTCCAGGTAGATTTCGACATCGCGCTGCGGGTCGACGACTGCGGCCACGCCTTCGGAGCCGGCCATGTATGAAGCGTGGGCCAGACAGCCGAGATAGAACTGTTCAAAATACATCTGTCCAATTATAACGCGCGATGGCCGGCCAGGGGGTCCGCCCCGCAGCACAGTCGAGTAGTCCGATGGTCTATCCAGATATTTTTATTTGACATATGCAACTATCTATAAATCAGTATGTTGGTTAGTATTGTATCTCTAGCTGTAATGCATGATGTACTTGACACAAGGGCCGGAAATGGCCTACACTCGACAAGATTGACGGCAGGAGCGTTCCCCAAATGCACCCATGTCCAGTTGACACACCCAATCCGATTCCGATGACGCTTTTGGATGCGATCGGCTTCTACGGCGACGCGGATGTCGCCACGGGGGCGCTGGCAGCGGCTCGCTGGGGGGAAAGCGCCGAGTGCCTGCATTGCCATTCCAGGGAGCGGCACTTTTATATATCCACCCGCCGCATCTGGAAGTGCCGAAGCTGCCGGAAGCAATTTTCACCTAAGGCCGGCACAATCTTCGAGGACTCGCCGATCGGCCTGGACAAGTGGCTGATTGCCATCTGGATGGTGGCAAACAGCGAGCAACGGGTCAGCTCGTACAAGCTGCACCGGTTGCTGGGCGTCACCCAAACCACCGCGCAGTTCATGCTGCGCCGCATTCGTCTGGCGGTGCAAGCGCGAAAGGCCGCGACCGCTTGCGCGCGATGAAAAGCCCGAAGGAAAACAAGCCGGAGGAGCCGCACCCGGATAAGTACGCGCGATTCATCCGGTTGCTTACGGATATTGCGGCCGTACCTAAGGCTGCGATTTACGAATTGGATCCGCGGTTGCGGCCGAAGCCGCGGCCTATTACGGGTGGGACGGAGAAGGGGGAGAAATAGCCCAGGACTCCCGGTGTGTGGCGAGACGCGGCGGACTTAACCCAGCAATTCCTCTACATTCTTGGCATCCAGCACGCGCTCACTCAAGTCTTCGAGCTGGGAGGCAGGCAGCGCCGCCGGCCCAAGCCGGCAGCGGCCCGAAGCGCTTCTGAATTTGCCGGCGAAGGACGGTCAACTCGCCCTCCTGACGGCCCTTCTGTTCCGCTTCGATAAACATAGGCCCTAAGACCTCCTGATCCCGAATATCCAAATCAATCGGCATGTTCCTTGTCTCCCGCTCCACCACTTGCGACAAGTGCCGCAAACCGGCCAGGATCATTAACTGGGCAAGCGCGGTCTCCCGCTCCGCCACCGCCAGACCCGCGATCCGCTCCACAATCCTGCGCACCGCACCTTCATGGTCGCGCAATCCGGTCAGGATCGCAATCACATTATCGCCGACTTCTCCGCTTTCGAGCAGCCGGTCCCCATCCAGGGTGCGAATGTCGATCAGCCGGTACTGGAACAACACGTCGGGAGCGCGCAGCTCGCTCGCCATGCGCAGTTCCGATTCGCCCACATACAGCACCACTTGGCGCGGGAATCGTCCGAACAGCCGAAATACGCCCAGGCTGTATTCGGCCATGCGCAGGGGCATCGCCATGTCATTGCCGCTTTGCAGTTCCACGTGGACCAGATCGCCGTCCACAGTCTCGCCGAGAAGGTCCAACCGCGGGTTCCGCACGTTTTGGACCTTGGGCAGTTCCACATCCAGCCACCTCGCGACCACGGTGCCGGTCGGCTCGCGCATGACCAGCTTGGCTGAACCTTGCAACAGCAACTTCAAGGCTACGTCGTATTCCTGCGTGCGAGTACGCTCAAAGGAAAATGGGTGAGCTAATCGCGGTCTTTCTCGCATCCGCGAATGAACTAAAATGCGTACCACAGCGTGGCGGACGAGAATCGCCAGTCGGACGCCGAAAGGTGGCAGCAGGTTATGGTTTCTCAAGTTTCTCAAGCTGAGGTGGTTCACTAATGGCCAGCCTCGAATTCGTTTGCCAAGAGTTCCGAGAATGATGCCCTGGCGCGGAACCTCCGCGCCGTTCCCATCCGCTCCTGCTCCGGCGGTCGACAATTGTACAGGTCGTATTTTCGATGAGGAATCGGTATCCTGAGGTCACAAGATGAAGCAGCCACCCTTCTTCTCCGAAGACATTGCAGCGAGGATCGGGATCGTATTGGGCGCGGGTGCCAGCCGTGCGGTCAGTTACGCAGACGAAGCCGCGGTTCTCTCACCGCTCGAGATAGGCGAGGCTTGCAGTAAGTCGAGTCAGTCGAAAAGACCGCTGGCAAACCGCCCGGTAGTTTCTGGGTGCTTCTCGTTCGGGCAGTCGAAAATGGCTTCCAAACCGGCTAGCGCGTCTTCGAGGTAGCGGACCTTAAGGCCATTGTTGAATTCGCCGGCGACCTGCTTCCGGGGAAGACAGCCGCTGTTCGTCCGCGGTTCTCATGCGCTGCTCAAGGACGCGGCTGGTTTCGGCATCGACCTCCACCTCCGGTTCACTGCAAACAAACGCGTCCATCTCTTGCGGCTTACCATACTGCCAGCGTAGAGGCCACCCGGTCAAACCACGCAAGTGGAGAAATCCGGCAAACTCCCCCACAACCACCCTACTTCCTCTTCCGCACTTCTCCGGCCAGCGTCCCGTCCCATGTGGCATCGCCCTGCGCCAGATACTTGCCCAACTTCTGCCAATCGTCGCGTGTAATGCCATTCAGGTCCCACACCACGCGGCCATCGCGAAGCGTCAACTCGCAATCCAGCCTGCGGTTCCCCCGCAGCCGCGCGCCAAACGTATCCACAAATCCAAAATGCCCTTCCTCCACGCGCAGCACCGCCACATCCGCCGCCGCGCCCACCGACAGGCTGCCGAGCTCTTCGTGCCGGATTTCGCGCGCGGGCGTCCAGGTCGATCGCAGGATCACTTCTTCCAGCGGCATGCCCATGTTCAAGAACTTCGACATCACGTTGAGCATATCCTTCATCCCCGCGTTCATGCTCCCGATGTGCAGATCGGTCGAAATCGAATCCGGCCCGAACCCCTGCCGCATCGCCGGCACCGCCTGCCGGAACAGAAAGCTGCCGCCGCCATGCCCCACGTCGAAGATCACTCCCCGGCGGCGGGCTTCCAAAAGGTACGGCAGCAAGTGTCCGTCATCGTCGAGGATCGGTACCCAGCCCAGATACGTGTGCGTGTAGATGTCCCCAGGGCGCAGTTTCTTCAGCACCAGATCCTGGAACGGGCGCTCTGGACGAAATGTCCCGAAATCCACCATCACCGGGATGTGGGCCAGGGTTCCCGCCTCCACGGCGTGCTCCACCGGCGTCCACTCGGGACCCGCGTAGTGCGCCGTCTTGATGCCCACGATGGTGTCCTTGTAGCGTATCGCCATCTCGGCCGCGGCTTTGGAATCCATCTCCGTCAGATCCTGTTCCGGCGCGCCCGCCATGCCTTTTCCCACGATGTTCAGGAATGCCAGCACGCGGGTCTTCGCGCGATCGATCACGCGGTCTTTGAAATCCGGGAAATTGCGCCAGCCGGAACTGCCCGCATCCGCCACCGTAGTTACGCCCGAGCGGAAAGTGAAACCATCCGGATAGACGCTGTTGTCGCCGTTATACGCGCCGCGCTGTCCGGTGCCGGCGTAAACGTGCACGTGCATGTCGATGAGGCCCGGCACCACGTACAGTCCGGAGACATCTACCACCTTGCCGGCTTTGGCGACTGGAATATCGGCGGCGACGGCCGCAATCTTGCCACCCGCGATAGCCACATCCAGCACGCCGTCGATCTTGTTCTTGCCGTCAATGACGTGGCCCCCTTTCAGCAGCAAATCGTAAGATGTTTGTGCGCAGGCCATGGACACGAGCAGAAAGGCCAACAGTAACTTCATGCGGCCATTATAGTGGAGTGCGGGGTTTCCGCTGGGCCTCGAACCTCCACGCGGTCGAAACAATATCGCGCACATCCGCATGCCGCGGTGTCCATCCGAATACTCTCCGCAGCTTGTCGGCATTCGCAACCAACGCCGGCGGATCGCCTTCCCGGCGCGCACCCACCACGTATGGCGCCTCCTGCCCGGTCACCTGCTCCACGCTGCGCATCATCTCCAGCACCGAATGCCCCTTGCCGGTGCCCACGTTGAATTGGCCCGAGCCGCCGCCCGCCAACAACGCCTCCAGCGCCAGGATATGCGCCTCCGCCAGATCGGTCACGTGGATATAATCGCGAATGCAGGTGCCGTCCGGCGTGTCGTAATCGTCGCCAAACACGGTGAACGGCTCGCCCGTGGACACCGCCCGCAACATCAGCGGGATCAGGTGCGTCTCCGGGTCGTGCTCCTCTCCGAGGCCGCCCTCCGGGTCCGCTCCGCAAGCGTTAAAGTAGCGCAAACACACGCTGCGCAAGCCGTGGATCGAATCGAACCACTGCAACATGCTTTCCACCATCACCTTCGATACGCCATACGGATTCACAGGCGCGATCGGAAAGCTCTCCAAAATCGGCGAGGCGTGCGGTATGCCATAGACCGCCGCCGTCGAAGAAAATACCAGATGCTTCACACCCGCCCGCAGCATGGCTGTGAGCAGGGACAGCGAGCCGGCCACGTTGTTCTCGAAGTACATCTCCGGCATGCGCATCGATTCGCCCACCGAGATATAAGCCGCGAAGTGAATCACCGCGTCGTGGCCCGCCAGCGCCTGGGCCATTTCATCGGCCTGCTGCAGGCGCAATTGGTGGAACGCGTCGCCAGGATCCACGTTGTGGCCGTATCCGCGCGACAGATCGTCCACTACGGTTACCGCATATCCGCGCCGGCGCAGCAGCCGGACCGTGTGCGCGCCGATATATCCCGCGCCGCCCGTCACCAAGATTCGTCGTTTGCCCACGATCCGATTGTAGTCGGATGAAGGCCTCCCGGTGCTGCGGGTATCCGCCGGTCACAGGTCGAGAGAATACCACGCCATCTTCGCAAAGCCAGCGTTGGTTATAACTTAGCGCGGAGAGCGCGTAGTTGATGGAGCTTCCGCGCGAGGTCTTGGGGTTAACCTATAGGCGTTAGGTGTTTGCGTTTGCGTTGATTTCAGTGCGATTGCTCCCCCCGGGCTCGTTCGTGAGCCCGGGGTTTCTTTTTGAACGAGGCAAAAAAATGTCTATCCGGAAATCTGTAGTCGCCGCAATGGCGGTCTGTGCGGCGGTTCCGCTGCTGGCCGGGCCGGTCCTGACCACGATCCAGGACGTTATCTATAATGCCAACGGCACTCCTTACAACGGATTCGTCGTCATCAGGTGGACACCATTCGTGGCCGGCGACACGTCCCAGATAGCCACGCAATCGGTAACCGTGAATATTACCGGCGGCAATCTGATGGTGCAGCTTGTTCCCACCACCAACGCTGCGCCCGCGGGATACTATACGGCCACTTTCACCAGCGCCGGCAACGACCAGTTCACGGAGACCTGGGCGGTTCCGCCGAGCACCGTGCCGCTACGGGTCCAAGCCGTGGTGATGTCGCAGGGTACGGGAGGCGCGGCCCCATCGCCGCTGACCACCGGAACTACCCCCATACCGGAATCGGGAGTCATCGGGTTGTTGGCGGATCTTGCCGTGCGCCCCGTGTCGGGACCCGCATATACCGCCGGGTACGCGGCCATGATCGATTCGACTGGGGCGCTGGAGGCCGTCACGGGCAGTGTCTCCGACTGCGTACACGTGGACGGTTCGTCCGGACCTTGCGGCAGCAGCGGTTCCGGCGGCGCCGGGCCGAACTTCACGGATGCGGAAGTGCCCGCCGGCCTAGTGAACGGCGTCAACGTGTTCTATACGCTGAGCATGGTTCCCGTGCCCACCTCCAGTCTGTATCTATACCGGAACGGTGTGCTGCAGAAGGCGGGGCAGGACTACACTCTCTCGGGCAATACCATTCAGTTCCTGGCCGTTTCCACTCCCCAGAACGGCGATACGCTGCTGGCGTCTTACCGCGTGACTCCGTCAGGCACGACGCAGGGGCCGACGGCGCCTCAAATCCTGTGCTCGGGCGTGGGTTCCGCCACATCTTCGACGACGCTTTCGAGTCTGGCCACATGCACGATTCCGGCGGGCACAATCCAACCGGGCGACCGGGTCAAGATCGGCTTCGACTATTCGCATGAAGGCACACTCACCGGCTTCACCTTCGCGGTCGATTGGGGGAGTACGCTGCTTGCGCAGCGCAATGGAGCCGTAAGCGACACGTTTGTTTCGGGGTGGGCCGAAGCCGGGGCCAACACGTCCGCCTGCCAGTTGTCGGTGCAGAGTTGGGGCACGGTGCTGGGCCTCGCCGCGGGCGTGTTGAACGCATACGACTCCCTGTCGTACACCATAGTGCTGGCCTTCCAAGGGCAAATGGCCGCCACCACCACCGATACGGTAACGCTGCGCAACTTCAGCGTGGTGCGTTATCCCGCGACACAATAATGGGTTAGCCGGGTGGGGCGGGATAGCGGCAGCTTTTACCACATTTTGCCCAGCAAAGAGGTCCTGCTGCTGGCCGTGTTGGACGAATATTTGAACCGCCTGGAGCCGGCCGTCCTGCGGCCTGCGTTTGCAGGCTACAGGGCTACCGCGAGAAACTCCACGCATCGCGTGCCAATATAACTGTCCGATCGGGAGACTGGCGCTCGAGATCGAGGCCGAGAACCTGCCGGTCCACAACCGAATCGCCGCCAACTCGATGCTCTTGGTGCGGAATGTGCGGAATAGTTAGTCGCAGTGCGTTTCCCCCGTCCCGTTTTGAAGGACAATCAAGCTGCGCCGAAGTAGGCGTGGATGACGGTTACGCATCCCAACGATGTCCGCCCACGGAATTTTGGGGTACTCTCAGGGCCGACCTTCGAGGCGGCTTCACCGATGATCTCGATACACCTCATCGCAGCAAGCATCAGGAACGCGATCGCCCTTGAGGCTCTCCCGATCCTTGCCACGCGCCAGGGCGGCTGCCTCCCGGCTGGCCTCCAGCATGTGGCGCAAGCGAATCAGATCACGTGGCGGCATACTGAACCGAGGCTGTGCGCAGAACTTCGTCGCGGAAGTACAAACTCAGTTCGCCCGGTGTTGCAGATCGACCGTGCGCCCTCCAAAAAGCCCCGAAAGCTCGCGCTCCATCGCCGCCATCCGAAGGTAGCCTACGCGAGCGCCCGGCTGGAACTCGACCAACACATCCACGTCGCTCGAATCCGAAAAGCGCTCCGTCAGCACCGACCCGAAGAGTGCCAGTTGCCTGATCGGGTTTCTCCTGCGAAACTCGTCCGGATCTTTGTGACTGACCTCAATTTGACCTGGAGTCATCCCGACACCGCCGCCTCCTGCCGCAGCTTGCTATGCTTCCGCCCAAACGGGAAGTAGATGGCGAATCCAATCACCAGCCAGACCACGAACCGCAGCCAGGTTTCCAGCGGCAGCGCCATCATCAGCACCAGGCAGGAGGCGATCGACAGCGCCGGCAGGTACGGCGATCCCGGTACGCGGAAGCCGCGCGGACGGTCCGGCTGCTGGCGGCGCAGCACGATCACACCGGCCGACACCACGATGAACGCGAACAGCGTCCCGATATTGGCCAGGTCCGCGAAGGTGCCGATGTCCCAGACGCCCGCCGGAATGCCGACCGCAAGGCCGGCGATCCAGGTGCTGATGTGCGGCGTCTTGAAGCGCGGGTGCACCTTGGAGAAAGCGCCCGGCAGCAGACCATCGCGCGACATGGCGAACCAGATGCGCGCCTGCCCGTATTGAAACACCAGCAGCGAGGAAAGCATGCCCACGATGGCGCCCACGCTCACCCATCCGCGAATGCGATTGAAGCCCAGCGCCTTCAGCGCGTTCGCCACGGGCGCGGCGTTGTTCAGCGTCTTGTAACTCGCAATGCCGGTCAGTACCAGCGAAACGGAGATATAGAGTACGGCGCAAATGATCAGCGTCGCGATGATTCCGAGGGGCAGATCCCGCTGCGGTTTCTTGCACTCTTCCGCCGCGGTGGATACCGAATCGAATCCGATGTAAGTGAAGAACACAATCGCCGCGCCCGTCAGAACACCGGGGAATCCGTTGGGCAAAAATGGATGCCAGTTATCGGTCTTCACGGAGTGCGCCGCGCCAAACACAAAAATCAGAATGGCTGCGATCTTCACCAGCACCATGACGTTGTTGGTGCTGGCGCTCTCGCGCACGCCGCGCACCAGGATATATGTCAGGACGATCAGGATCAGCAGCGCCGGCAAGTTGAACCAGGAGCCGGTCAACTGTCCCCCGGCAAGGATTGGTCCTGAGATCTTATCGGGCAGATGCCAGCCGAAGATGCCATCCAATATGTCGTTGAAATAAGCGGAGAAGCCCACCGCCACCGCCATGTTGGAGACGGCGTACTCCAGAATCAGGTCCCATCCGATAATCCAGGCGATGATCTCGCCCAGCGTAGCGTAGGCGTAAGTGTACGCGCTGCCCGCAATGGGGATCATGGAGGCCAGTTCCGCGTAACACAGCGCCGCGAAGCCGCAGCAAATTGCGGTCAGCAGGAACGACAGCGAAATGCCCGGTCCCGCGCCCGGCCGCCCTAGCATGGACAAAGCGTGCGGTCCATGCATGAGCAGATCCAGAACGGTGGCGTGCAGAATCGACGTGTTGCGCAGGGTTTCGCCCGCGGCCGCCGTCCCGGTCAGAATGAAGATGCCCGAGCCGATGACCGCGCCCACGCCGAACGCCGTAAGGCTCCAAGGGCCCAAGGTCTTGCGCAGACGTTTATCCGGCTCCTCGGAAGCCTTAATCAGAGCGTCGATGCTCTTGGTGCGGAATAGTTGGCTCAACGGCCTGTCCCGAAATTAGCGTTTACGCTGACCTTGCACCATCTTCTTGACTTTCTTCTTCATCGAGCCGCGCGCCACGCCCGCCGCGCGCTTAGCCTTGGGCGCCGCTTTCTTGCGCGCCGCCCTCTTCAGCTTCTTCCGTTCAACTCTATCACCGATTGTCGTTGTATTCATCTATTGACCTCTCTTCAGCCCCGCATACTTTTCCACGAGCTTCTTCAGCCCGTACCGCGGAAAGCTGACTGTAATTTTGGCGTCCTCGCCCTCGCCCTCGCGCCGCACCACCGTTCCGGTGCCGTACTTCGGATGCTCCACCGTCATGCCGGTGCGCGCGGACTTGCGCACTGCTGGGGGCGCGGCAGGCCGGGCCGGCGGGCTCACTGGCGCCGGTGGACGCTGCGTCAAGCCCGGCTTCTGCGCCGGAAACGCCACCCCGCGCTCCGAGAAAAACTGCGAAATGTTCTCCAGTGAATTATAAGTCTTTCCGTTGAAGGTATTGCGTTGCGCGCTCTGCCGCACCTGGTAGCGCTCCGCGTGCAGATCCACTTGCGGCACGCTATCGTCTTCGCCCAGATTGACGATCAGTTCCGCCGGCGCTTCACTCAAAAACCGCGACGGCACCATGCGCTCCTGTTCCCCGCCGCCAAACCGCCGCCGGTATTTGGCCCACGTCAGGTAAAGCCGTTTCTGCGCACGCGTCATTCCCACGTAGCATAAGCGCCGCTCTTCCTCCAGCGCCGCCACCGAAGCCATGGATCGCTGATGCGGGAACAACCCCTCTTCCAGGCCCGCCAAAAACACGATCGAAAACTCCAGCCCCTTGGCGTTGTGCAGCGTCAACAGGCTCACCTGCGCATGCTCGTCCACCGCGTCGGCGTCCGCCACCAGGGCCGCATGGTCCAGGAAATCGGCCAGTGTCTCGCCGCGCTCGGCGGCTTCCGTGGCCGCGTTCACCAACTCGCCAAGGTTTTCCAGGCGGCCTTCCGATTCGGGCGTGCCCTCCTGCTCCAGCATCTTGCCGTAGCCGGTGCGGTCCAGCATGAACCGTATGGCGTCCGGTAGCGGCTCGTTCATCACCCGCAGCGACAGCTCCTGAATCATGCTCCGGAACGCCTCCAGCGCCGATT
>Ga0209333_1000153_pt1 | contig 39207 bp, 30 predicted proteins | sample BlaSpr_A8_OM2_O3_FD_187982 | JGI IMG/M metagenome (GOLD analysis project Ga0209333, IMG submission 187982) | Forest soil microbial communities from Thunder Bay, Ontario, Canada - Black Spruce, Ontario site 2_A8_OM2_O3 (SPAdes) (version 2) | ecosystem: Environmental > Terrestrial > Soil > Boreal... | reverse complement strand
CAGATCGCGGCATTGAGCGTTCCCCCCCCGATTGCCAAGGCCACGGTTAGGAAGAAACCAGGCAATCCCCGCGGGGCAGACACGCGGGTTCGACATACGAGCATTGAAAGGCTCCGGAATCTAACTGGATTAATGCCGAGTTTAGCAGATCGCCTTGGTTAAGTAAGTACCGGTACTTATGAGCCTAGTCCTGCCTTAGGACCACGATCTAACAGGAAGACTTACGAAAGCGTCGATGTGGAGTGGGTGTTCGCCTATTCGCCTGCGATGCGGGATGCCCGGTTAGCCGCGGTGTGCGTGATAACCGGCAGGCGCTTGCGTTGTGCTTTTGTCACGTGCCGCTTGGCGGCAACCGCTCGCTTCGGCGCCGTGCTCTCCCGATACGCCACCGGAATCAGCAGCCGGTCGCCGGCCGCGGGCGATGCCTGCTTCAGTCCATTCGCCGCGGCGATGTTGCCGCCCGCCATGCCGTAGTTCCTGCCGATAGACGCCAGCGTCTCGCCGCTTGCTACCTTATGCATGCGCCACGCAGCGCGCCGCTCAGCCGGGATCATTTGCAGCGACGCGGATAGCGTGCCGCCCGTTCCCTTCGGCACATGCAACACGTAACCAGCCGGCGCCACGCCCTTCAGCAGCGCGGGATTCAGATCCTGCAACTCCGGTATGGGCGCGTCGGTTAAATCCGCCACCAGCCCCAGATGCGTCGGCGCATCCACCACAATGGTGTCGTATTCCAGCGGCGCATCCGGAACTACGCCCTCCAACCCGTACTGCGCCGCGTTCTTAGTCATGATGGTCATGGCCAGGATGATCGGCACGTAGTTGGTGGTCTGCTCAGGCAGCGCGTGGCGGCTGCGCAGTTCCCAGAAATCCGCGTATCCGGTGCGCTCCACCGCATGGGCCACCGCGTTCGGCCCGCAATTGTAAGCGGCCATCGCCAGGTACCAATCGCCGAACATATTGTACAGATCGTGCAGATGCCGGGCGGATGCGCGAGTGGCCTTCTCCGGATCGAAGCGGTCGTCCGTATACGCCGTGCGCATGAGCCCATATTCCTGGCCGCGCCATGCCACGAATTGCCACATCCCGCCGGCAGCCTTGTAGGAGATTGCCCGTGGAAAAAATCCGGACTCGGCCTGCGCCAGATGGATCAATTCCTGCGGAATGCCCTCCTCCTGGAGGATGCGCTCGATCAGCGGGCGATACCTGCCGGCCCGCTCCAACCCCGCGATCAGCGTTTTGCGCCCGCGTCCCGAAAAATAATTGATGTAGCCCAGTACGGCGTCGTTCACCGAGAGCGGAAGCTGGGAAGCCGTCGCCTGGACCTGCTCCTTCACCTTATCCTTCAGCTTGGGATCCACCGGAAAGGTCATCTGCAGGATATCTTCCAGAGGCGCCTTTTCGAACCGGGCTTCGTCCACATCCACGCCTGCGCCCAGTCCCGCCAGATCGTAGCGATGCACCGCGTCCACCATCTCGTCGAGCCGGGCTTCAAACGCCTGCCGGTCCGAGGGATTGTTCGCGGAAGCCTCCAGCATCAGGTCGACGGCCGTGTCAAACTCCCGGCGCGCCTGTTGAGCGTCGTTCGCCTGATAGGCCTTCTTGCCCCGGAGGAAAGCTTGATCGGCGTGCTGCATCAGCAGGTCGCCTTCGGATGGCGCAACCGGCAACTTCTGCACCAAAATGGGGGGGGCATCGTGCAGATACGGGTTCGGCTCCAGCGCCGGCGGCTCGGCGGCCTCCGCCTCAGCCGCCGGGGGTGGCGTGGACGGCAGGAAGGCTGATTGGAACTTGGATTGCTTATTGTAGGAGCAACCTGGCACGCCCAGGACGATGGAGAACGCGAAAATGTAGAGAACTCGCTTGGTTCGATTGGTCACTAAACCGATCCTTCGAACAGATTTACAGGCTGCCAGCGGATGTTGTAGCCGAAACGAAACCTAGAATTTAGCGCATCGCCCGGTTAAGGTCAACTGGGTCGTTGAAATCATTTGTGTGTCTGAACGACACAGAGGGAGGCTGACACCCTACCTCTATTCTACTCCTCTTCTTCCTCTTCTCCGGTCTTGGCCGCTTTGGCCGCGGCGATGATCTTCTCTGCCTGCAGCGACGGCACGTAATCGTAATGATCGAATTCCATGGTAAAAGAGCCGCGCCCTTGTGTCATGGACGTTAGATCGTTCTGATAGTTTAGCATTTCCGCCATCGGCGCTTGGGCGCGGATAAACTGAGTGTTACCTTTAGTATCCATGCCCGCGATGCGCCCACGGCGGCTGTTCAGATCGCCCATCAGGTCGCCCGCATACTCCACCGGCGCCTGGATTTCGACGTTCATGATGGGCTCGAGCAGCGCTGGCTTGGCCTCCTGCATGGCGTTCTTGAACGCTTTGCGCGCCGCCAGTTTGAACGCCAGTTCCGACGAATCCACATCATGGTAGGAGCCGTCGTACAGCACCACGCGGAAATCCACCATGGGGAATCCCGCTAGGAAACCGCCCTCGGCCGCTTCCAGAATGCCTTTTTCCACTGCCGGGATGTAGTTCTTGGGGATCGAGCCGCCAAAGATCTCATTGACGAACTCGAACTTGGCGCCGCGCGCCAGCGGCTCCATCTTGATCCAGCAATCGCCGAACTGGCCGTGCCCGCCGGTCTGCTTTTTGTGGCGGCCCTGCACGTCGGCGCGCCCCCGTATGGTTTCGCGATACGGAATCTTCGGCGCTTTCAGGATTACTTCCACGCCGTAACGCTTCTTCAACCGGCTGGCCACCACTTCCACGTGCTGTTGACCGCTGCCGCCCAGCAGGAATTCCTTGGTCTGTGGATCGCGGTAAAAGCGCAGGGATTGGTCTTCTTCCAGAATGCGGTGCACCGCGTTGCCCATGCGGTCCTCATCCTGCCGCGACTTTGCCTCGATCGCAAAAGCGATGGACGGTTCCGGAAGGTGTACTGGCGGATACGTGTACGTCACGCCTTTGTCGGCCAGGGTGTCGCCGGTGAGCGTGTCTTTCAGCTTGGCGACCGCCCCAATATCGCCCGCGTGTATTTCCGTGACCGGCGTAATGGTCTTCCCCACCGGTACGCCGATGTGCGCCAGGCGTTCCGCCGTGCCCTTCTGATTGAAGAGGTTGGCGTCGTTCTTCAGCACGCCCGAGTAGATCTTGAAATAGGTGATGCGGCCCGCGAACGGGTCGGCCGTGGTCTTGAAAACATAGGCTGAACAAGGGCCGGCATCGTTAATTTTGCAGGCTTTCTCCGCGCCATTCATCTGCACCACCACCTCGCGCTCGGTAGGCGCTGGCAGGTTGTCCACCACGAAGTTGAGGACCAAGTCCGTGCCGATGTTGTGCAGCGCAGAGCAGCACAGCACCGGAAACAGGCGCATATCCCGCGTGCCTTCGCGGATGCCGTCCAGGATGTGTTCCGCCGGCAACGTGCCTTTCTCGAAAAACTCTTCCATCAGGGCGTCGTTGCCTTCCGCGACCAGTTCGACCAGCGCCTCGTGCGCGGCCTGCGCGGCATCCGCCAGATCCGCCGGAATCTCGCTCTCCTTACCCTTGCCGTCTCCGTCCGGCGTGTAGGTATAAGCCTTCATGCGGACCAGATCCACCACGCCCTTGAAATCGCGCTCTGCGCCAATGGGAATTTGGATCGGAATGGCGGTGCGGCCGAAAGTCTCCTGAACGCTGCCCAGGGCCCGCTCGAACGACGAGCGTTCGCGGTCGAGTTTGTTGATGACGACGGCGCGCGGCAGCTTATAGTCGTTCGAGTAGCTCCAGACCTTTTCGGTCTGCACCTCGACGCCGGCCACCCCATCCACCACCACTAGCGCGGCATCGGCCGCTACCAGCGCGGCGCGCGTATCGTTTATAAATATGTTGTAACCGGGCGTGTCCAGGAGGTTGATTTTGGCCTTCTTCCACTCGGCCACGGCGATGGCTGTGGAAATGCTGACCTTGCGTTGGACCTCCTCCTCGTCGAAGTCAGTAATGGTGTTGCCTTCATCCACCCGCAACAGCCTGCCGGTGGCTCCGGACGTGAAGAGCAGCCCCGCGGTGAGCGTGGTCTTGCCGGAATCGCCGTGGCCCACCACACCGGCGTTCCGGATGTCCTTGCCTTCGTAGATCTTCACTAGAAAGCTCCAGTTTTGAAACCGGATGGTAACACAGGGAAAGAGACTCGTTTGGGTGAGAGGGAAATCGCCATGGCAAGAGCCTGAACTTCAATGCACGTCAGCGAATCCGGCTGAGCTTGCCAGGCACGCGGGGGCGTGCCGATAGGCAATAGATACCACTGATGGAACCTGCGCCCTCCGCGGGCCCATTCCAGTCTTCACGGCACCAGCCGTTTGCACGGTGATGAGCAAAGTCGGTGCAATTCCGGTGCCTGGGCCTATTCAGTCTTCGCGGCGCCAGCCATGTGCACCGCTTTCGAGGCGTAGTGGCGCGGATCAAGTCAAATGTGTCCTGGCGCAGGGGGCACGCGAAGCCGAGCAGCCTTGTCTATTTGATGCATCAGGGCCCGATCCGGCTAAGCTGTACAGAGAGGAAGAAGACTGTTGATCCGGAGTCCAAAACCTTTAGGACCGGCTCATTTGGGTGCCTGGCTATAGTAGTCCGCGAGCCCGCGTGGGTATTTTGCTATCTCACTGTTCACGGCGGTGGCATCGTCCAACAGGCGCTCAAGCTGGACTAGATCGCGCCGAGCCAAGTGCTCACGTCCCCAGGTGTTTGGGTGAGCAGGCCTAAATCCGCATCGGTCCATCAGCAAACCAGCCTGAGGCCCCATCTCAAGGTGGTCCTTGGCCCACTCCAAGTAGCATTGGACCTTGGAATCACCGGAGAGGCTGAGTCCCATGACGGTCTTTTTGGTTAGGTAGACGTTACGATCAAAATCGCTGGGAAAAGGGCCCTTCCAACCGACTTTGGACCATTGACTGGGATCAAGTAACCCCGCTCGGAGATAGGCAAACACGCGGTCGTGAGCAGCTTGCAGACTCGCCGCTGGAGCGGTATTGATCCGCTCGACGTCTCGACCATCAAGTTCAAGATCTGTTTGATTCAGTATACAGCCGAGGGCGATAAGGACGTCGCTCTTTGCTTGGTAAGCCTGGTAGCTCAAGGCCGCCCCCCCATCTCCGGTCTCCAGAAAACGGATCAGGCCGTCAATCGCTTCGATCCGCCCCATCATTCCCAAAGTGAAAACGATGTTGTCTGCATACTCGGTTTCGCTGGGCTTTCCTAGCAATTCAAGCAGCAAGGTCGGTGCCCACTGGCACCTGCTGAAGCTACGAACCTCCCCGAACGGGATTCCGCTTACGAACGTCTGACGCACGAACGACTCAAGCTCAGCACTGCTCACTCGGCACGATGTGCCCTCGGCAGGAATTGTCGGAGGCCGCTCGGCCCGCGCCGGAACTATCGCAATCCAAAAGGCGAGAGCCAAGCTATAAAGCCAACATCGAAACTGCATATACTATGCTAATCCTCCGAGGAACTGCTTGGCTATAGGGGGTGCCCCCTGCGCGTGCCCTCAAATTCTATCAAACGTACGTTCCAAACCCCTTAGCCATAAGGGACATAACACAACTCGTGCCGTTGGGTACTCCAAATTCCACCAATTGTACGTTCCGAACCCGCCTGATGTCAAGTGTTTTTGTTTTGAGCCGGTTTCTACGCCGTCAGAAGTCCAAACGGCATTCCTAACGAAGAACTGTGGCGGATCATCGGCAATTTTATCGGCGTTTTGGGAATTAAAAAATGTTAATGTTGATTTTTGAGGCAACGCCAGCGACTCGGCGAGATCGGAAAAGGTCGCGGCAGCGCTCCATTTTGTTGGGCACGTGATCTTCTCGATGCTTCGCCCGCGTGCCTAAGGATCCGGGCGTTTTCGCGGAATCAACCGGCGGAAACCCAGCCGAACCGCCCTTGATCAGTGGCGTTCCGCTCATGGAAGAAAGACAATGGAGCGATAATAGTGGATTTTTCTGGAGGCCGGCACGTAGCGCCAAGCGCAACAGAATTTCTTAAGGATCTTGCAAATCATCTCTTGACTTATGTTCAATATCAATGGCATAATGTGTCGGTCGCGCCTAAACATCCGGTATTCTTAGAGTCAAGTTGCCACTAAGCGATGGGACAGATTCTTTACCGTCTGCGTCGCCCAGGACGCAAACTGCGCCACCCTGACCACTTATGAGTTGGAAATCAATCGCCAATGTGGCGCGCTGGCCTCTGGCCTTGTGCTGCCTCCTCCCGGCCTATGCTCAGTCCACCCACTGGCTGCAAGTTAGCCGTCTTGGGGGAGCGAGAATAACTGAAAGAGAGGCCGATGCCATCCTTCGCGAAGCGACGGTGCTGTTGCGCATGCGAGATACGGCAAGCGACTTTGCGACTCTCGTCAGCCTTTGTCAGCAAAAACTGGATTCGGTAATTGTCATGCCAGGATGCGACGGTGGGGATCGCCCAACGGATTCGAGGGCAGGAGGCCCAAGCCTCGGACATCGCGATCCAATAATCGATGACGACGGCCCAGCCGACATTTTTAGCAGGAAAGACTTTGAAGACGCGATGAAGAAGAGAGGCTACATCAAGGTAGTGAGAGAAATCAAGTGGTGCGGTTATGAAATCCAGCCCGGCAGCCTCGGCCACTTTCTCGGTTGTGCGGCTCCCAACGCGTCATCTCTCATTGTCGTAGAGCCAGATCAGACACGGCAGGACAACCTCAAGGAGGCTGTCGTCTGGGCTCACGAGTATTGCCATTCCAAGGGCATGCCCCACCGCGAGGCACAAAATGCTTTGATGAAGGCGGTGGGGGACGCCAAGAATCGCGTGGTCAACGGTAACGAATGCCGGGCGATTCTAAGACCTCACCATGCGAGTAATCCCAACGCTCACAGCCGCACACGGCCATGTAGTTGCGTCTCCTCGTACCCCAAGGTTCGTTAGTTCAGTGCGTCTCTAGTCACTTCCGACCAGAGCTAACGCAGGCTTTCCACGCGGGTTGCAGCTCCCATATCGGGAAGGGTAGGCTTGCGCGTCGCCAGATCGCTTATGGGCTCCCGTGGATCGTCCTGTACGTGGTGCGCGTTGATTCCGCTCCGTCAGTTTCGAGTTAACTGGGTGACTGGACCCTGGGATTCCGTACCCAGGGATCGCCGGAATGGCCGGTCCCCTCGCCGAAGGGACTTCATGGCACGGCTGCCGGTCAGTTCGTGTAGTCGGCTGACACCGTCGTCGGTGGCGACCAGAGATTACGAGGCGTTGGCCGGCCCACCCCTTTTGTGGCAGGCGGTTCCGGTTGCCGAGGCAAGCGAAGCTCCCCGGCCAACTTCGCCGTCACCCAGTCTCTCTGACCGCCCCGTCCAGCCGCGCCGCGAAAGCCTCGAACCCATCCTTCGGACCGTGCCATTCCAATTCATCCACATCGTCAAACAGCGCGATGTCGGTGCGCAGAGTGGCGAGGGTCCGGAACAGCAGCGCAAGATCGCGCTCGCGCGCTAGCGTCTGCCCCAGCGAACTGGCGTTGGCGGCGTTCACGCTCCACGCGCGCCAGTCCTCCGGGATGGCTTCGATGTGGCCGAATTTGGCGAGCACCGCAGCCGTCGACTTCGCACCCCACCCGGCAAGGCCGGGGTAGCCATCCGCCGCGTCGCCCACCAGCGCCAGGTAATCCGGAATCGACGCCGGCCCGACGCCAAACTTCTTCACGATGGCATCTTCATCCAGCGTGGCGCGCGTCCGGCGGTTCAACTGCACCACCCGCGTGCCGCGCACGCATTGCGCGAGATCTTTATCCGGTGTGCAGATAATGACGTGTTCCACCCGCGCATCCCGCGCCGCAATGGCCGCGCCCGCAGCCAGCGCATCGTCCGCCTCGAACTCCACCATCGGCCACACCGTGACGCCCGCTGCGGAAAGCGTTTCTTCCAGCAATCCGAACTGGGCCATCAGGTCCGGTGCGACCCCTTCGCTGGTCTTGTAGCCCGCCCATAGCCCATTGCGAAACGACTCTATGACGTGATCGGTCGCCACGGCCACATGCGCCGCGCCGCCGCGAATCATCCCCAGGACCGACCGAAGCACGCCGCGCACGGCAGCCACCTCGCGTCCGTCCCGATCCTGCGCGGACGGCAGCGCGTAGTAGTGCCGGAACAACTCATATGTGCCGTCGATCAGATGAACGTCCATGATGGAAAAGCCGGCGGCTCCAAGACAAACGTACCGGATCGGTGGTGGCCGTATCAAGAGGGCGGGCATTGCCACGTCCTACCCAGTCCTGACCGCCCGTCACAACCAAGTCTAATACATCCACTTCGACGAGCCGCCCACAGGTCCAGGTGGGAGACCGATTCCCAGACGCCAGCGATCCCTACCGATCTAAAACGGGCCAGATATACGAGGCAGGACGGAAATGGTCATCGGCTTCTTACTGCCGCAACGTCCGCCAAGGCCTTGTGGTTGAGAGATCCTGCCTGTACAATGTTGGTTCCGGTCGGGGCGCAAATGGACCGCCAAGAATTCGGCACGCATTACCACCACATCTTGTTCAAGAACGCCTGCCACGAACGTAAGGGCTCCGCCTTTCAGACGCTATTCGAGCGCATTATGCAGAAGCACGATTCCACCTTTATTGCCGTCAAGCCGTCGGGCAGAGAAGGCGATTGGAAATGCGATGGGTTCTCGCAGGTGTCAGGAACTGTGTACCAATGTTATGCGCCCGAGGGGATGACGCACGCGAAAGCCGCGGCCAAAGTTGATGAGGACTTTAGTGGTGCCCGCAAACACTGGGAGACCGAAATGCTGGCTTGGACCTTCGTCTGGAGTGCCCACGATGCGCTGCCGCCGCAGGTGCTTAAGGCATTGCAGAGAGTGCGTCAGGGCAAGCATGGTGTTGCCATCGATGATTGGGACCGGGAGCGTCTTTGGGGTATAGTCAGGGCGCTGTCCGAACTGGTGCGTTCGGAATTCCTAGGTGCTGTCCCTGAGCTCGCCGCCGCTCCAGATACGACCGCGGCCGAAATCAAGGTGCTATTGACATTCCTGACAGCGAGGCCTTTGGCGCACGACTCTACGGAGTTCGATCTGACTGAGATTGCACAGAAGCTCGCAAAGAACAATTTGACGGATTCCGTGCGCGCCATGGTCATGCCAGCCGTACCGGTGGCCCGTCTGCTGCACAACTACTTGAACCGCCACCCAGATCCTGACTATTCTACCCGCGCCGCCCAGGCCCTGGCGGAAGAGTACCGGCGGCTCGTTGCCGACGGACCGACAGATACCGATAGGCTTTTCTGGCAGATCGTATTATATGTGGCAAGTAACGATTTGGCTGATCCCAAACGGTTCTGGGCATCTCTCGGAATCGTGACGTATTACTTCGAACTCTGCGACATTTTTGAACGATGATCCTTCCGACCAAGCACCTCGAGCCCGACAAGTCGCTATTCGCGATCGGCGGAAGCATCCTAGCCTCCCTGTTGCGGCCACGGACAGTGACCAGCGTTTGGGAGGCAGTGCAGAAAGAACGAAAGGTGCTGACGTTCGAACACTTTGCGCTCGCGCTTGCTTTCCTGCACACTATCGGCGCTATCGAACTGGAAGACGATCTTCTCCGGAGAGCGCGTAGATGATCCATGCCGTTCGCTGCGATCAGCCTGGTTTCAAGGACACAGAGTTTCTATCCGGCTTCAACGTTGTACTGGCAGAGCGGTCCAAAGAGGCGACAAGAAAGGATTCGCGCAATGGGCTGGGGAAGACCACATTCATCGACGTCATTCATTTCTGCCTCGGCGCTCGCGCTGACAAAAACAGTCGGTTAAGTGCCAAACGTCTGTCGAACTGGACCTTTTCACTTGATCTGGATCTGAGGGGCAAGCGTTGCACGGTTTCCCGAAACACGGCTGACGCCAAGAAAGTGACCGTAGAGGGCGACTTCTCCGGGTGGCCCGTCCGGCCCGGGCTTTTCGAAGACAGGATGGTCCTGAGCAATGCGGACTGGGCCGAACTGCTGGGCTGGCTCATGTTCGATTTGGGTGGTGCAGATGACTGCAAATACCACCCTTCCTTTCGCTCCCTGATCACGTATTTCGCCCGACGCGGCCGGACGGCATTTAGCGATCCCTTCGTTCCCGAACCCAAACAAAAGGAATGGGACAAGCAAATCCACAACGCCTTCCTCCTGGGTCTGAGCATCGAGCATGTCAGCCGGGCGCAGGAAATCCGAGACCGCGAGGCCACGCTAAATCAACTGAAACAGGCGGCCAAAGCCGGAGTGCTGCCGGGTCTTCTCGGAACTGTGGGACAGCTAGAAACCGACAAGGTGCGTCTCGAGCAGAAACTGGAACGTGCCTCCGAGCAGCTTCGAAGCTTCCGAGTTCATCCCCAGTACGTTGAAATCCAGGACCAAGCCGACGCCCTCCAGTCGACAATTCGGAAACTCAATACCGACAATACGGGCGATCAGTCGATGCTTACGTTCTATGAGGAAAGCCTGATGGAAGAAGCGGGTGCCGATAACGATCAGCTGGTAAGACTTTATTCCGAAGCCGGCGTCACGCTGCCGGACTCAGTTCTCAAACGCTTCGAGGACGTTCAGTCCTTTCATCGCCAAGTCGTGGCGAACAGGCGTAACTTCTTGCAGGCCGAAATCGCACGCCTTAAGCAAGCGATACTTGACCGGGCAAACGAGATTCGGACGCTGACCGAAGAACGCGCATCATTGTTAGCCGTGCTCCAGACGCATGGCGCCCTTGCCGAGTACAGCGAACTGCAGCGCCTCCATGGTGAGCACCAGGCGCAATTGGAACGTGTCCGTCAGCAGATCGAGATCCTTAAACAGGTCGAACAGGGAAGGACCACCCTCCGCATCGAGCAGGAGCAATTGCAGTTGCTGGCCGCTGCCGATTATGAAGAGCGACGGCCTGTCCGCGAAAGGGCTATTGCGCTCTTCAATGCATTCTCTGAAGAACTTTACCAGCGACCGGGCCGCCTGATCATCGACGTTGCGCCGGGTGGCGGTTTTCGTTTTGGAGTCGACATCGAGCGCCGGGACAGTCACGGGGTCGAGCAGATGAAGGTTTTCTGCTATGACCTCGTTCTGGCCGAATCATGGGCTTCCCGCCACGTCAATCCGGGTTTTCTTATTCACGACAGCACCCTCTTCGCCGACGTGGACGAACGCCAAAAGGCGCAAGCATTGGAACTGGCAGCGCGCGAATCGGCGTCGCACGGGTTTCAGTACATCTGCTGTCTTAATTCGGATACTCTGCCGTCGTCGGACTTTACGGAGGGATTCAAGATCGACGACTACGTCCGGCTTCGGCTGACCGACGCCACGGATACGGGCGGACTGCTCGGCATTAGGTTCTAAAGGGCCACAGCAGTTGCGTGATAAGCAACTCTCACTGAGGTTCCGTTGCGCTCTGGCCCCTTCGGGTTTGAGAGACGGGCGCTTGGCACGAGCCGTTAAGCCGGGTGCCCCTTAGACACGCATCGACCCATGGCGGCCCCGAAGGGGTTTTTTTTCAGTAGATTCGCTGCCAGTTCCTGCTTTTGCCGAGAAAACCCTCGCAGGGGTCGGGTAGATACCGCAGCGTCAGAAGAACAACGGCGTCCCTTCGGCTCAGGGACCGGGTCTCCAAACTCTTTCGCCACCTCGATCCACAGGCGAATCGCGTCCTGCGCATTGCTGAGGGCGCGGTCTTGTGTGGGGCCGTGCACAGCGCAACCCGGTAGCTCGGGCGCCTCGGCGACGAACGCCTCGTCCTCTTCACTCCAATAGATGATGACCCCGCATTTGCTCATTGTTTAAAACCAAGCAAGGCGAACGAATCCCCCCGCCTCACCGCCCCCCCAAACCATCCTCCGAAGTAAACGGCGACGCCGGCAATCCCTCCGAATTATAAAGATTCACCACCGGCGAATTAGCCCAACCATACCGGACATACTTCGCCTCCCTCACCCCCGCCGCGCCAACCACGACCGTCTTCCCCTCGATCCGCGCCGCCGCACTCACAAACCGGCCGTCGTCTCCAGCAATCTCAAACCCCTGCAGATCGCCGCCCCTGGCAACCAGTCCGCCGCCCGCATGATCGAACCACACCCGCATGCCGTCCCCCTCCGGCGTCGCCTGTCGAAACAGCGGCCCGGAATATTCCACGTTTTCGCCATACGCCAGCGCCCGCGCCGCCAACGCCAGCCGCGCGCCAACCGTCTGCTTGTCCGCCGGATGCACATTGTCCCGATCGCCGACATCGATGGTCACCGCCATTGCCGTATTCGCCACCGAGAGGCTGCGCCGCTGCGCCTCGCGGATCGTCGCCCATCCTTCGTCCGCGCCAGATCCGAAGCTGGAGATTTGCACGAACAGAAACGGAAAATCCCCCTCGCGCCACTGTGCGCGCCAGTCCGCAATGAGGGCCGGAAAAACTTTGCGGTACATCGGAGCGAACCCCGTCCGGCTGTTCGACTCGCCCTGATACCAGATAACCCCCTTAACCGCATACTCCACCGCCGGCGCCACCATGCCGTTGAACAACGCGGCCGGAGCCCAGGACGCGGGGTCAGGGCGCCAGTCGTGATGCGGCGGCGCTTGGCCCGCCTGCCGTGCGGCCAGATCTTCGCGCCTTTCCTGCGCCAGGATCGCCGCTGCCTCGGCTTGCGCCTTCACCATGTGCGCGCGCGTGGCGAACACCGGCATCAGCCCCGCATCCGCCGCGATGCCTTCCAGGCTCATCCAAGCTTCGGCCACGGTGCCGCCCCACGTGGAATCGATCAGTCCGATGGGCACACGCTCTCGCCCGGCAAGTTCGCGCCCGAAGAAGTAGGCTACCGCCGAAAAGGTGGCAGCCGTCTCGGGAGAGCAAACCGTCCACGACGCCGCGCTGTCCCGCAGAGGATAATCCGCGGCCTTGTTGGGGATGTGCAGCAGCCGCATCTGCGCCTGGCCGGCGTGCGCGATTTCCTCCGCGGAGTCTTTCAAAGGCGCCCCGGGAAAGCCTTTCAACGGCATCTCCATATTCGACTGGCCCGATGCGAACCACACGTCGCCGATCAAAACATCGTCCAGCACGATCCGGTTGCTGCCGGTCACAGTGAGTTGGTACGGTCCGCCCGCGGCCTCGGGAGGCAGGAAGACACTCCAGTCTCCCAAGCCGTTGGCGGCGCTTTCGCGGCTGATTCCATGCAGCGCGACTGAAACTTTCTCCCCCGGCGCAGCCCAGCCCCAGACGTGAATCGGCCGTTCGCGCTGCAATACCATATGACTGCTGAGAATCCCCGGCAGTTTGGCCTCGCATTTTCCACTGCTTGGCTGCCAGACCACCAAAACTGCGAGCGCCACAAACCGAACCCTGGTATGCATTTGCCTAAAGTATCACCTCGATGCCATGCGCACTGCGCGCCTGCGCCAGGTGGAAAATGTTCCAATGGCGTGAGAATCGCACCCGAGTCCCGCAAGAGCCGGAACGTCGATCCCGCTCCGCCCGGACCAGAGCTGGCTTCCTTCCTTCATCGTAGCAGCGTTGATTTTACGCTATTTGGGCCGGTTTGTCACGTGTTGCGGGGACGGTCGAGTGGCTTCTTACGTTCCTGTACAGATGGACAGAATGATAGGCAAGCGTACACGTGCGGGAGCGTCACCGCTTCAAGCTCAGCCGGCCAGAATTTCGCGGATTGGCAGGTCGAAATTCCAGGCCTTGGCTGCGCGGTCTGTTCACCTCGTTCTTTCCGCTAAGATGGCCTGACCGGCATTCCGACGCACATCTAACGGCCTGGGCTTGATTCCCGCCAGCGGCCGCCGCTGAATTTTAGCCGGTATCTCACCGAGCGCGACAATCAAATGGATAAAGTCAGCGTGCTTCTTCCTGGTACCGTCCATTACGCTTTGAAACGAGAGGCTCTTGAAGAGCGAACGAGCCTCCAAAAGGGGCTCACCGCGAGGCTCGTTACGCCCCCTTGAAGAAAAACCGCCGTGCCTGTTTTCGAATCGCAGCGTCGAAAGGCCGGCCAAATCCGCTCCATCATTTGACGGAGGCACTCTTGGGCGACAGCTTCTGCGGGCTGAAACGGGAGGCGGCGACGTGGGTGGATGGAGTGACCTGGAAGGAGTATGAAACCGGGCTGGCAGAGCGACTGCGAGATGTGCACGGCCGGGTGCATCGGGGCGCGTATCGGGCCCAGCCCTCCAGGCGGTGTATATCCCAAAAGCCGATGGTCGGCAACGACCGATCGGCACCGCGGCGCTGGAAGACAAGATCGTCCCAGGGGCGGTGGCGACCATCCTCAATCAGATCTACGAGGAGGACTCTCTGGGATTCTCCTGCGGATTCCGGCCAGGGCGAAGCCAACACGATGGGTTGGATGCGCTCACGGTAGGAATCACGCGAAAGCGGGTGAACTGGATGCTGGATGCAGACATGCGAGGGTTCTTCGACAACCTGGATCACGAATGGCTGCTGAAGTTCTTCCAGCACCGTGTGGCCGACCCGAGGATGCTCCGATGGATCTGGAAATGGCTAAAGGCCGGGATATCCGAGGAAGGCGCCTGGTCGGAGACGAAGATAGGAACGCCGCAAGGGGCCGTGATTTCTCCCCTGCTAGGTTTTCGACCGCTTGAAAGAGTATTTGTAGCCAAACTTCTTTCGGGCAGCTTTGCGATCGAACTTCCAGTTGATTTTGACCCGGTCGCGATTCACTCGTCGGTTCCAAGCCTTGGCTTGGCGGTTCAGCATCTTTAGAGTCGGGATGCGCCGCTTTCCGAGACAGCGGCGAGAGAATAGGCTGATTTCAATTTCCGCCTGATTCAACCAACTCCCGTGTTTTGGAGTGTAGTGGACGGTAAGGCGGTCCCAGATAGCTGCACCACGTTCCGCACCATAGTAGCCGGTGAGCGACTTTGGGCCGTGGATGTTCAGGTTGTCAATTCCCAGATGGATGGTGGATGCCGCCGGGTAGTGTGCCACGAGATCGCCGATCACTTGGGCGAATTGGACCGCCGAACGGTTTGGTGTGGGCCAGGTGAAATGCACGCCGGCTTTCGGCTCTACGGCGCAGAAAACATTGGCCGTACCGCATCGTTCGTACTCGTTGTCTTGCTTGGCGATCACGCCCGGTGCAGCCGGCGCCCCAGGGCGCACGTCGTCGTGCAGCAACACCGGTTTCTCATCAATGCACACCACTGGTTCCGCGACATCCAGAGGTTTTTCGTAGATTTCCAGAACGTCTTCCATCTTGGCGATGTATTCACGATCCAGTTCCGCCACGCACCACAATTTTTTCCCGCCACGGCTTGAAGTCGTGGTGGAGTAACAGTATCCGAATGGATTCGCGCCCAATGTCCGGCGCCAACTTGCGTTTCACGGCCTCCTCCGCCACCAGACGCACGGTCCATCGCGCGCACCCTTCGGGAGGATCACTACAAACCATCGCGATGATCCTCTGTTTCTGGCTCGCGTCGAACGTCACGGTCGCCCCTGGATGCTTTTTGTCGTGAATTGCCCGGTCCAGGCCTTGGTCCTCATACCGCCGCCCGATCTGGCGGACAGCTTTGGGAGTCAGCTTAACGTTAGAGGCCACTTCGGCCACCGCCTTACCCGCGTGCAACTGGGTGAGGGCGAGAGCGCGAAGGACCACCCGAACCGGTTGAATGCCGCCTCGAAGCAACTGGTTCACTTTGTCCCGGTGACGCTTGGGCAGCCGGATGTGGAGTCGATGGTAGGCTCGCATGACCAAGTATAGACCAACACATTCTCAAATGGAAGTGTTTCAGAATAACTTTTTCAAGCGGTCGAGGACCTAGCTAACATCTATCTACACTACGCGCTCGACCAGTGGGTGGAAGCATGGGGGAAGAAAATGGCGCGAGGGGACGCAGTCATCGTTTGATACGCCGACGATTGTGTGCCACGAGCGCAAAGGGCCGAGGAGGGCCCAATGTGTGCAACTGCTTGATCGATGAGGGCAGGCCCCTCGGAACGGGTTGGCAGCAGCAGGTTCCAAACCACCTTCGGCGGCTGGGGTCAAAAAGCCATGGTCGTGAGCACAGAGGAAAAGGCCTGGGAAGAACCAAGTCAGGTGACTGGCAAGAGGAGGACCGCAAGGGAACCACTGATGACATGTCGAAAGCGTAGGGACGATGTCAAAACCGCAGGGAGTCGATACTGCGGGACGAGCTTCGGCGGAGCCTATTTACGGACCGAAGCGGCATCCGGCATTGAGGCGGCCTGAGCTTGTCAGGGGCGATTGGGCGGAACGTGGGAACCTGGGACTCCGATGGTAACGGAGAAGCCGCAAGTGGAAGAACCACGAGGGCGAGAGTACGGAAGCGGAAACTCGGGGTGAAACTCTCTGGGCCCACTCACCTCGTCATGAAATTTCAGGAACGGGCGGAGGCCGAGCGATTCCTGGAGGAGTTGCGGAACGCTTGCGGAACTTCGGCCTGGAACTGCATCCGGATAAGACCCGGCTGATCGCGTTCGGGCGAAAGCCTGAAAACGATTGGCGCTGGAAAGGAGGAGGCAAACCTGGGACATTCGACTTTCTGGGATTCACCCACAGTTGCGGGCGGACACGGAAGGGCTATTTCACGGCGGGTCGCGAGACGGCGGGCAAACGAATGCGGGCCAAGCTGCAAGTCCATCAAGCAGCAACTGCGGATTCGGATGCACGCGCCGGTAGCGGAGACCGGGAAGTGGCTGAGGTCGCTCACGCGGCGAAGAGGATCTTCAGCGGTTCGGGAACGTCCTCGCCGCTTTCGATCATGTCAGCCAATACCTGGAGGGCTATCGACTTCACCTTTCGGGCCGCTTCTTCTTCGCTGGCACCGTAGGCCATCACGCCTGGAAGATCAGGAACGGAAGCTAGGACTCGACCGTCTTCCTCCCGTTCGAGTTCGACACGTATCGGCTGAATTTCAACCATGCTATTAACTATCGTAGCGGACGCGCGCTTCATGCCGGAGGCCGATTAACAATCGGCCTGTAGGTTGCCAACCTGCCCCACAAGAATCAATCAATCGCCGGAGACGGTCTCGTACTCCCGTGCAGGCGCCGGCTTGGACGCGGCCAGCGCACCCAAACTGACGTGGATGGTCGGCATGGCTCCGGTATCGAAGGATTGCTGCACTTTATCCCCGTCTTGGAGTTTCTCGCGCAGCATCTGCCGGCGCAGGCGAGCCTCGAATTCGGCCATCTGCTCATCAACGGTTTTCGCCTTGTTCTTATTCGCCACCATGTCTTCGCGGTAGCGCTTCAGGAAGTAGCCGATGGTCTCCACGCGGATCTTGATGGAGCCGGTGGGCTTGTTCTCGTCGATATCCTTGAAGCAGAAATACGGCGTACCGGAATGCTCGACCACTTCTTCCACCACCGAGTAGATAGGTGCATCGTGTCCGCACTTGAAGCTGGATAGCTCCAGAGCTACTAAGTTGGGGTGCCGGCCGGTGTACTTAGCCGCCCAAACTTTGCGCGAGGTATTCTCGCTGTAGGAATTCTTCCACACATCGTCGATGTTCATGGGATGCGGGATCTCGCCCGATTCGACTTCCGGCCCGAACAGGCGCCAAATCATATCCTCGTCGATGGGCAGCGAATCCTGGGTGAAGACCGGATAACCGAGCTTCTGGAACTCTTCCAGGATTTCGTGATTGACGCCTGGGTCATTGTGATACGGGCGGCCCAGCACCACCACGCCCAGGCGGTCCTCGCGCTCGAGTTCCTCCAGCACCTGGCGGGCTTCGCCGCGGATGGTCACGTTGTTGTAGTAATCGAGGGCGCGATAGCCTTCCTGGACGGCGCGCGCGTTCTCCTCGGCGGAGAGGCCGAAGATGTCCTTGAACTCCTCGAACATCTGACGCTCGAAGACGTCGGGCTTAGAGAGATTGACGAAGGTGTCCATGAAGCGGACGCCCTTTTCCTTGAACAAATCGCCTTCCTTGGTGAACGCGGCCTTCACCGCGGCCGGAGTGGTGGCCACGGTGGGGCATGATCGACTGGCTTGCACGCCATGCAGATCGCTGGTGAGGCAGTCGATCATGGGGAAGAAAATGATATCGAGCGGCTTCTTGGCATGCACCACGAACAGCAGATTGTGCACGTGCGGGATGCCCAGCTTCGACGGGAAGCATGGGTCGATTGCGCCGCGCTTTGCGCCTTCCTTATAAAGCTGCTCGCTGGTGTAATCGGAGTAGACGATGTTTTCCGCCTTGATGCCCAGGGACGCGAAGTAACCCGTGAAGACAGGGGTCATGGAGTACATGTTGAGCACGCGCGGCATGCCAATGCGGATTTCAGAGCGCTTCTTCATCAACTCGATGCGCTTCTTGGCTGACGATGTGAAGACGAACTTAGGCAGCGGATCAGCCACGATTGGCGCGTCTGGCACGCGGAAGACAGCCTTGGCGGATATCTCGACGAAGTTGGGATTGGCTTTCTTGATCTTGTCCAGGCTCCCTTTAATCTGGCGCATGTCGTCGACGCTCTCGACAGTGCCCTTCTCGCAGGTGGCGATGATCAGGCGCTGCGAGCCGGCTTCGAGCGGAACCTTGGTCTTCACAGGGGGCTTGTAGTCCGGGTTCATCACGGTGGTCTTCACGTCGATGAAGGTGCGCAGGCACTTATTCTTGCAGAAGTAACATCGGGTAGCTTCCTCGCGCGTGGTTTTGTAACTGATCTTCGAGATGGCGTCCATCCCGATGAAGGTGGACACGCGGCCGTGGTCCCAAAGGCGGCCGGCTTCGAGCGCCGAACCGATGGCGCCGGCTTCACCGCAGTGCTCGTGTACGATTACGTCGGCCTTGTGCTCTTTGCCCTTGAAGCGCGATTCGATGAAATCGACCTGCGCCTTAACGGCGGCCAAGTTGTATTGCGTTCCGCCTTGCAACAGGAAGCGCCGGCCGATGGCCGACAGATTCGGAATCTGGGAAACGTACAGCCAGATATTCTTGGGCAGTACGTTGCAGAGGCCGGCCATGATCTCTTCCGGCTTCCAGCCCTGGCGCTGGAAATCCACGATGTCGGACTGCATGAATACTGCGCAGCCGTAACCGAAACTCGGGTAGCCGTTGGCGCCGAATGCCGTGTCGGCATACTGCTCCACGGGCACGTTGAAGCCTTGCGCGGTGGACTGCAGGAAGTAGCCGTTGCCCGCCGAGCATTGCGTGTTCAGCTTGAAATCTTTAACGCGGCCGTCCTTCAAGATGATGATCTTGATGTCCTGCCCGCCGACGTCGCAGATCACATCCACATCGTCGTAGAAGTGCAGGCCGGCTTGGGTGTGGGCGACGGTCTCGACCAGCGCGGCATCCGCGCCTATCACGTCCTTCAGGATGTCCTTGGCGTAACCGGTGGTACCCACGCCCAGAACCTTGAGTGTGGCACCTTGTTCCGCAATCTGCTTCTCCAGCTTGCCCATCACCTCGATGGTGTCTTCAATGGGGTTGCCCTTCGAGAGCTGGTAAGTCTTGGCCAAGATACGGCGCTCTTTGTCTTTCGAAAGCAGCACGGCCTTGGTGGAGGTAGATCCGCCGTCGATGCCGACGAAACCTTCCACCACGTCACCTGGCTGGAACGTGGCCGCCACGAATTTCTTGGTGCGGTATTTTTCTTTGAAGCGCGCCAGATCGTCGGCATCCTTGGCCAAGCCGCCGGTGCCGCCGCGCTTGGATTTTTCTTCCTCGCGGCCCACGTTGACGTACCATTCGAGCTTGTCGAACCCGATGTAGCGGCCCACTTCGGCGTCTTCGGTCTTGCCGAATTCCACGGAGCCGATGGCGGCGAAATACTGGGCGTTATCCGGCGTGCGGATCAAATCCTCGGGTGGCACGCCCGCCGGCAATTCGGTACCGCGTTCTTCCCAGATCTTCGGGATGTTGTGCTTCCAGCAATCGCGCATGCCTTTGATGTAGCAATTGGGACCGCCCAGCAGAAGCACCACGGGCAGCAGCGTGTTGCCGCGCGTGAGGACGGAAAGGTTCTGCATCACGATGGCTTCGAACAGCGACGCCATCAACTGGTCGGGGGGCACGCCCATCTTCTGCAGGCCGTTGATGTCGGTCTCGGCGAACACGCCGCACTTGCCTGCCACGGGATGGAGTTTCAGCCCTTTGTAACCCATCTCGCAAAGCTGTTCAGTCGGGATGCGCAGCTTGGCGTTGATCTTGTCGATGACCGCGCCAGTGCCGCCCGCGCACTTATCGTTCATGGAGGGCAGCTTCTTCTTCCGCCCGGTTTCGGGGTCCTTCTTGAAGATGATGATCTTGGCGTCCTGGCCGCCGAGCTCGATCACCGAGCCGCATTCCGGATATAACTTCTCCACTGCGAGCGAGACGGCGTTGACTTCCTGGACGAACTTCGCGCCCAGATACTTGGACATGCCATTGCCGCCCGAGCCGGTGATGAATATGCGCGACCGGTTAGCCTGGAAACCATCGATCTCCGTGTCGAAGCGTTTCAGGAACTCCAGCACCTTTTCGGGCTGCTTGGTATCGTGGCGCTGGTAATCCGACCATAGGATCCGGTCGTCGGCCTGATCCACGACCACCGCTTTCACGGTGGTGGAACCCACGTCCATTCCGATGAAAAATTGTTTGTCCATGGCTGCCTCGGGCTATTGGACGGCTAGTGCTTCTTCGCGCTCGGGCGCGAGGCGCGCGACGCCTTCGTTCCTCATTTGCTCCGCGATGTGCAACACGAAATTGGCGGCCAGACCTACTACGCCCTTGCTATGCGGCACGTGAAACAACGGGCGCTTCGATTCGGGGTGCGCTTCCACCCAGGCACGGCACTCGTCGAGCGACAGGCCGGTACGTTCGAGGACTTCGGCCATTTCCTTCTTGGCCTTGTTCTTGGCTTCGCCGAGCGCCATCTGCACGCGCGAGTGGGCGTTGATCTCGCCTTCGCCGGAGGTTTCGACCGGCAGATAGATCATGTCTTTGTAATTCGACACCACGGCCGATTGCGCGCCATCGGATTGCGTGGAGGGCATGCAGCCGAAGGGCTTCACCGACAGCACCATGTGCGCCAGATCTTTGTTCGAGTAGTAGATGTTCTTGGCCACTTCCAGGTGGCCCTCGCCGCCGCCCGCGCGCGAGTTATAAAAGGGATGGCCGAGGCGCTGCAATTCGTACTGGTCGGCCAGGTGATGCGCGATGTCGCCCAGCGCGCCGACGATCTTGTGATATTCGTTTTTGAAGATGGCTTCCGCGAGTTTCAGCTTGGCGACTTTATTGCGGAAACTCCATTCGATCTTGGCGCGCTTGTCGAGGCGCCAAAGCGGTGGCAGGACTGCGCCCTCTTCGAGGCCCTTGAAGTCCTTGTACTTCTGGACCACCTGGTGAATCATATACATGATCCACGTGCCGATGGGCTCCACGAGCACCTGTGCTCCCTCGCGCTGCAGGAAGTTGAACATGTTGAAATTGCCGTCGCCTTCGGTCGTCTGCGCCCAGAATTCGCCGGTGATCTTGACGATAGGCTTCACGCGCAGGCGGTCGATTTCGATTTCGTTGAAAGCGTCGCGGCAGCGGTGCAGCGCCGGGATGTAATCGTCGCCCTTCAACTGGTTGACGAACTTGCCGATGTATTCCGCGGTATCCTTGAAGCCGCCCAGATACTTGGTCAGGCTATCGCCCAATTGCCAGGGCTGCTTCTTGCGGAAGACCTCGTGCATGTAGTCCATGCACTCGTCGAGTTTCTGGTCGGTCTCGCCGGCATTGACTTCGTACGGGCGAACCGCGTAGGCGACTTCGTTCAGCACGTCGCCGCAATTCAGCGCGTTGAGGATGCCCAGGAAGAAGTCCAGGTTCATCTCCAGGCCAGCCTCGGCGTCGGACTGGCTCAGGCCGCCGGACTGCTGGAACAGCAGCACGCGGAAGCCATCGAAACCCGCGTTGCGCAACGCCAAGCGATACTCGGCTTCGTACATGCCGAAGCGGCACGGTCCGCATGCGCCCGCGGTGAAGAAGACGTAGCGGTCGATGATTTCCTGTTTGGTCAGCCCTTGTTCTTCGAGGCTTTGGAGGTATTGCACCAGATTGCCGACAGTGAAGTAAGTCGGGTTGCACTGGCCGTTGTTGCCGTATTCCTTGCCGGTTTGAAACGCGCGTACGTTGGGCGTGGGCACGGCTTCAGCGATGTAGCCGAGACCTTCGAGCGCGCCATGCACCAGCTTTTCGTGTTTCCAGGTGAGGCCGCCGAACAGCAGGGTAGTCCGGCTGCGTTGTTCCTTGGTGAACGGGTGCTCCACCGGCTTCTTGAACTGATGCACTTCGCGCTTCACTACGCCGGCTTCACGTTCCAGGCGCGCGCGCTCTTCAGCGAGGCGTTTTTGGATGACGTCTTCGATGCCGGCATTGATCTGGACGAGTCCGGCAGGAGGTGCGGGTTTCGGCTCAAACGGCTGAGTGCTCATAGTACTCCTCTGAGTTCGGGAAGGTTTAGATACACCCCTCCCGATTAACCGCATCTTCGCCTGTTAAGCCATTGGAAATAAAGAGGGCTGCATCGAATGGCGGGTTTTTTGACAGGAATGGTGCGTATGGGGGGTGAGCGGGAGGTGCGATATGGTACGGCTGACGCGTACCGGATTATTGGCGGCCGGTTAGGAGCGATAGAAGGTAGTCCTGGGCGATCCCTCGTCCCGAATCGCATGCCAGACTTGGAAGGCTGAGTCGGCCTGCTCGATCATACGCAGCACCTCGGTTCGGGACCATTTCCTGAAGGAATCGTAATCTGCGATGTGACGAGCCTCCTGGAGGCTGGCAAAGGAAGCAGCAGCTTTCTTCAGGTCCCCTACGATCTGCTTGTCTTGGCCGGGAAACTTAGAATGAACAATGCGGTCGACACTGCCCGCCGCAGGCTCGCTTGTCTAGGTTTTGTCCTTTCCCGGCGAGCCAGATGATATGCCTGCTCAAGCAAGTCCTCGGCAAAGGCCATGGCTTACGACCAAGCTGGCTCTTTAAGCTCCGCTGGTTCGGAGACGCTTCGAAAGTTGAAATACACCCAGATGCCCAGTTCATCTTCAGCCTCTTGGACAATTCAGACTCTACGCTCTCGGCGACCTGCCGCAGCTTCTCTTCGCGGCTCGCATCGTCGGACAGAACGATTCGAAAAAAAATGGCTTCCTTATCGGTTGAATCCAAAGCTATTTCGTATCGAATCCGAACAACGTCAGGCGACAGCTTACGTGCCACAGCTTTGACGCGACGGGCCAGATCGGCCTCATTCAGCACGACGCGGGTAATAATCATGACGCTGATTCCCCTCCTTGAAAATAGCGCATCGTGCGGCCGCGGGATTGCTTGCGGCGCCACTTTCAAATACGTTAGCCTCTCCTTTAATGGCCACGCAGACCGCGGATGTCGCCATCGTCGGAGCGGGTATTTTGGGCCTCGCGCACGCCTTTGCATTGGCCCGCCGGGGACGATCGGTAGTAGTCTTCGAGCGCAACCCGCAGGCGGCGGGCGCGTCCGTACGCAACTTCGGCATGATCTGGCCGATCGGGCAGCCGGCCGGCCGCATGCACGCGATGGCTCTTCGCAGCCGTGATTTGTGGGTGGAAGTCCTGGAGACGGCCCGGCTGCCTTACTTTCCGACTGGTTCGCTGCATGTGGTTTACCAAGCGGATGAATCCGCGGTTGGGCAAGAGTTTTGCGAGGTGGCACCCAAGCTGGGTTACGCTTGCGAGTGGCTCAACGCTTCGGAGGTGCTGGAGCGGAGCGAGGCGGTTCGGCCCGCGGGGCTGCTCGGCGCAATTTGGAGTCCCACGGAAGTTACGGTCGACCCGCGCGTGACGCTGGCGCAGCTACCCGCTTTCCTGGCTGAACGATTCGGCGTACAGTTCCGCTGGAGTACGGCCGCCACCGCCGCGGATCTCTCCGCGTTCGACGCCGCGATCGTATGTACCGGCCACGACTTCCTAACCCTGTATCCGGAAATGTTCCGGGGCAGCGGCATTACCCGCTGCAAGCTCCAGATGATGCGCACCTGCCCGCAGCCGGATTGGTGGCAGCTCGGTCCGGCCCTGGCTGCGGGACTTACGTTACGTTTCTATGAATCGTTCCAGGTGTGCCGGACGCTGCCGGCGCTGCGGGAGCGCATTGCCGCGGAAACGCCGGAGTACGATCGCTGGGGCATTCACGTGCTCGTTTCGCAGACCGCCGCGGGCGAGTTGACCATTGGCGATTCGCACGAATATGGGGAGGCCGTGGATCCGTTCGACCGCGCCGAAATCGACGATCTCATTTTGCGTTACGCGCGCGGCTTTTTGCAGGCGCCTACGCTCGATATCGCGCAGCGCTGGCATGGGGTTTATGCGAAGCATCCGAGCCAGCCATTCGTTTCGCTCTCGCCGGGTCCGCACGCGCGCGTGGTCACGGCGACTGGCGGTTCGGGAATGACGCTATCGTTTGGGCTCGCCGAGGAGACCGTGAAAGAGATGGGATTCTGATGGGCCGCGTCACCGCGGTGATTCTCGATTGGGCCGGCACCACCGTGGACCATGGCAGCCTCGCGCCGGTGCGCACGCTGCAGAAGCTGTTTGCCTGGCGCGGCATGACGGTCACCGAAGAAGAGGCTCGCCGCGACATGGGCATCCACAAGAAGGACCATATCCGGGCGTTGCTGGGCGCGACGACCGGCCAGCCGCCGGACGAAGCGGCGGTTGAAGATTTATTCGCCGCGTTCATCCCCATGCAGATGAAGTGCCTGGCCGCCTACTCCGCCGTGATTCCCGGTGTGGCTGCAACGGTCGACAAGCTGCGTGCGCGCAGTGTCAAAATCGGCAGCACCACGGGATATACTCGGCCGATGCTCAACCTGCTGCTTGCTACAGCGGCCTCCCAGGGCTACCAACCGGATTGTGCCCTCTGCCCCGACGACACCGGCGCGGGCCGCCCCTGGCCCTGGATGTGCTACCTTAACGCGATCCGCTTGGGGACCTACCCGATGCGCACCATGGTCAAGATTGGCGATACGGTCAGCGACATCGAAGAAGGATCGAATGCCGGCATGTGGACCATTGGGATCGCGCGTACTGGAAACATGATCGGGCTTACTGCGGAGGGATTCGCGGCGCTTCCGGCCACCGAACAGGCCGTGCGCCTGGATACCGCCCACCGCAAGTTGAGCGGGGCTGGCGCGCACTACGTCGCGGACGCCGTCGCCGATTGCATCCCGCTGGTGGACGCGATTGAAGAGCGTCTGGAGAAGGGCGAGCGGCCGTGAACCGCGGGAATCGCCGGCTGGCCGGGTGGCAAGGGCTTACCATCGCCCTGCTCTTCATCGGCTATGCCGGCTACTATTTGTGCCGCTCGGATTTTTCGGTCAGCCTGCCGCTCATCATCGACGAGTTGGCGGCGCACGGCATGTCTCCGGCACAGGCTAAGATCCGCCTCGGCGCAGTTAGTTCTATCGCCGTACTGGCTTATGCGATCGGCAAGTTCTTCTTGGCGGGCATCGCCGATTTCCTGGGTGGGAAGCGGAATTTCCTGACCGGCATGGGCGGGTCGATTCTGTTCACCCTGCTGTTTTCGTTGGGGGGTGGACTGCCGGTCTTCACGCTGGCATGGATCGGCAACCGACTGGTGCAATCCACGGAATGGGCGGGGATGCTGAAGATCGCATCGCGATGGTTTTCTTACTCCTCGTATGGCGCGGCCATGGGGGCCATCAGCCTGAGTTACCTGTTTGGCGACGCCGCAGCGCGTCAGTTCATGGGCTTTCTGATCGGCCACGGGTTTGGGTGGCGCGGGGTTTTTCAAGTGGCGGCGGGCACGCTGTCCGTCATCTTCATTGCGAATCTGCTGCTGCTGAAAGAATCGCGCGCGCAGATGGGCATGGCGGAGCCGGAGGTGAATCCGTTGAACCTGTTTGGCGTAGAAGGCAGCGATCCGAAGCCGTCGAGCCTGCGCGACTTGCTGGCGCCCCTGTTTCGCAGTTCGGCTTTTTGGATCGTGTGCGCGCTGTCGCTGGGGACGACGCTGGTACGCGAGACTTTCAATACTTGGACGCCCACTTACTTCAACCAGATGGTGGGATATAGTAAAGCGGAGGCGGCCGGAATGAGCGCGGTTTTCCCGCTGTTCGGCGGCGTGGCGGTGCTGCTCACGGGTTTTTGGAGCGATCGGCTGGGCCGCACGGGGCGCTCGGCGATCATGTTCTGCAGCCTGCTGCTGTGCTCCGGTGCGCTGTTCGCGCTGGGATCTTTGCGCGCGGGCGGCGGGCACGCACTGCCGGCAGTTTTGGTGGGCGCGGTCGGCTTTCTGGTCATTGGGCCGTACGCTTACCTGGCGGGCGCCATCGCGCTGGATTTCGGCGGCAAGCATGGCAGCGCGACATCCTCAGGGATCATCGATGGGGTCGGCTATCTGGGCGGCATACTCGCCGGCGAGACTGTGGCACGCATTTCGGTTAGGTTTGGGTGGACCGGAGCCTTCCTGGCGCTGGCGGGCGTCGCGTTTCTTTCGAGCGGTGCAGCCGCGGCGCTGTTTATCGGACAGCGACGTGTCCCCCTGGCGCAGGGGGCGTGATCGTTATGGGGATCAGCGATCAAATTGTAGAGATCTTCGAAGCCAAAGGCGGCGCGGCGTACTTCGGCGAGCCGGTGTCGCAACTGGAACATGCTTTGCAGGCAGCGTACTACGCGGAGCGCGAAAATGCGCCTGACTGGCTGGTGGCCGCGGCGCTGCTGCACGATATCGGCCATTTGCTGCACGACGTGCCCGAGCATGTCGCGGATTTGGGAATCGACGCCCGACATGAGGATCTGGGGCATGCCTGGCTGGCGCAGTATTTCGGTCCTGAAGTGACCGCGCCGGTGCGCATGCATGTGGATGCTAAGCGCTATCTCTGCGCGACGGATGCCGAATACTTGAGTCTGCTTTCACCGGCTTCCGTGCAGAGCCTGCAACTGCAAGGCGGGCCTTATTCGGAAGCGGAAGCGCATGAATTCGAGCAGCGTCCTTTCGCGCGCGAAGCCGTGCGGTTGCGGCGTTGGGACGATCTGGCTAAGACGCCTGGCATGCGCGTGCCGGGGTTAGAGCGCTATCGGGCGGCGATCGACACATCGCAATTGCGGGCGTCGTGACTCAGGCAGGGCACGGCGACGCCCTTACGCGCTGCTGTTGATATGATGGCCAAAGCAACCGGGAGGAGTTCATGGACTGGAAGAAAGTCATTTGGCCCACTCACGCCGGTGCGGTACTCATGCTCATTACAGGAATCGCGATCCTGTGGTGCAGCGCGCCGATTATTTTTCGAATTGGCGCACCCACGGCGCAGGCGGCGCCGCCGCAGAAAGGAAATACAACCAAGGCCGGCATTGGCGGCAGGACCGGCTCCGACACGGCGGCGGCCGACTTGCAGACGCTGCAGAAGCTCGCGGCCGATCTGGATCTGAAATTCAACGATCTCAAGGCCCAACTTGACTACAATGCAAAGAACGCCGAGAATCTCGGCAAATTGCTGGCATTCCTGACGTTCGCTACCAGCCTTTTCGTCATTCTCCTAGGCGCCAATTCCTATTTCGGCTTCCGGCAGATTTTACAGAGCGCAAAGGACGATTTGGATCTGGCGCATCCGGAAGTCAAGGATATCCCCAAGAAGATGGATGCCATGCAGGCGGAAATCTACGCGGCTTATCCGCTGTTGCAGAACGTCAACGCGGCCGTGCGGGAGCTGGTGGCAACGCTACGCGTGGATGTGTTACCGGTGGATGCGAATTGGCGCTTGGACCTCCATCTGACCGAAGCAAACGTGCAACACGCTCTGACAGCGGAGCTAAGAGTAGCAGTGCTGGAGATTTTCCAACTGGGGCGGTTCGAACGATATCGCAGGCAGGCTTCCGAGATCTACCAGGCTCTGGCTTTGTTCTATGGCTACCGCGCCGCTCGAAAGGCCGACGCTGCCGGCACCGCCGGAGATCCCTTCCAAGGTCCCGAGATCCAGCGGGCGTTGTTATATATCGAGAAAGCATGCCAGACGGATGAGAAGAACGCTGCCGCCTTTCGGGATTTCGGAGCGCTGCTCGCGGCACGCCAGGATTTCAAGGCCGCCAAACGGAAATATGAGGAAAGCCTTGGAATCGACGGGGAGGAACCTGGCGCGCTGTTCGGCCTGGCATTCATACAAGCAAAGGCTACTGAGCCCCCCGACCTGAAGGGGGCGATCGAGCGGATGAACGCTCTGTCTAAAAAGAGCCACTGGGAGCCAGGCCAGAAGAAAAAGTATCTGGCGGAAGCTTATACCAACCGGGCCTGTTACCAAGCGCTATTGGGAAAAACGTCAACTCTGGCCGATCAGAATGCGCTTTACTCGACAGCCATGGGCGATCTGGAAGAAGGGCGCGGATCCGGATGCGCGATTCAAGGCGCGGATCGACGAATTGATCCAGTGACTGCGGATTCATCCGGCGTAGGGTGGGATTGCTGAGCGCATCTGATGTTTTGCCTCCAATTCGATTTTACAACATTTACAACAACTGAGTGCCGGAGCGATAGGGGCCGGAAGGCCGGCCAGCATCGTCAGCGCGCGTCGGGCGGTGGCGCGTAGCGCAGCACGGTGGTCAGATCTATTCCGCGAACGATGCTGGCGCTGTTATAAAACAAACCCCACGAATCGATCGAGGACATATCCGGGAAGATGCAAGCCTCCAGCACTGCGTCTTCCGATCCTTTGCCGTACCAGCCGCCGCCAGCCGCATTCACCCCGCCGAACAGGTCCGAGCCGCCCAGTTGCGTGCAATAGTACGATGCCGGGGTGCCTCCGCCGGACGTACCCGGCGCGACCTTCGCATAGTAGGCCAGGACGGCGAGGGTCGGGGTTGTGGCGTACAAATCCTCGACCAGGATATGAATACGCGAGCCATCCGTCGCCGATGTGAACTGGCAGAATTTCCGTATTCCAGTCAGTATGAGCCAGGTCGACGGCGGACCATTCGTTCCATAGGCAGGAGCGCGGTCGATCACCGTGCCGCCACTCTGTGTGCAATACGCGGCTGCGGCGCCTGGATCGAAGTCGGCGGCTTTTACGTGTCCCGCCGCTAAGAACAGCGCGGCGGCAGCTATCGCTATCAAGAACGAATGTTTCAAATTATCTCTCCTTTAGGGTTACATCAGCTTATCATGTTGCGGTGCTCGGGGAGGCGGCCCTACGCCTAGCCGCGCGGCGGTCTCCGCCAGACACTGCCACGTGCCGTCGCCCACCGGAATCCCGTTTTGGCCGCGTTCCGCCTCGGCGCGCCATTCCGGATCGCCCGCCACCAGCACTTCGCTGTAGCCTTTGGCTGGGACGGCCGATTTCACCGTGTTCACCAGCCATTCGATGCGCCGCCGGAACTCTTCAGCGGGCATGAAACGACCGGCATCGATGGCCACGAACGTCTGGCTCACGCGCGTGGGCTTGCCCTGGATGCGAATGCCGCCCACGTCGACGCTCATGGCGCCGCCGCTCAGCAGACCGCACAGAATCTCGACCATCATCCCCAACCCGCTGCCCTTGTATCCGCCAAGGGGCATGGGCATACCCCGGATGGCGGCGTCCGTATTAGTGGTGGGCACGCCTTCGGAATCCACGGCCCACCCCGCCGGAATGGTTTCTTCGCCATTCATCAGGGCCTTGAAGATGCGGTTATTCGCCACGGTGGTGGTGGCCATATCCAGGAGCCACGGTCCCGGCACGGACATGCAGATGGGGTTGGTCCCGAGCCGCGGCTGCTTGCCCTGCCAGGGGGCCACTATGGGAGAGGCATTGCACATCACGATACCGATCATCCCGGCCGCGGAGATTTTCTGGCACCAATAGGCCGCCGCGCCGAAATGGTTCGATTCGCGTGCCACCACCACCGCGATGCCATGTTTGTGTGCCAGCCGGACGGCATGTCCGCAGCAGACGTCGGCCACATGTTGTCCCACTCCGTTCGCGCCGTCATAGAGCAGGCATGCACCGGATTCCGATGCGATGCTACCTTCCGCGACAGGGTCCATGTCGCCACGCTCGACTTGTTCGATGTAATAGGGCAGCAACTGCACGCCGTGCGAATCCACACCGCGCAGGTTGGCCGCCACCAACGATGCGGCGACCAGGTGCGCGATGGGACGCGGGAAGGCGGCCGCTTCGAGCAGCCCAGCGGACCAGGAAGTGAGATCTTCGGCTGAGACGATAGGCAAGATACTAGAATAAACCTGTGACCGCACTCACATTCGAGGCAGCCCGGCGTTGCGTGTTGGATACCATCCGCAGCGCATGCGCAATGCCGGCGCTCGAGAGTGTAGCGCTGGAAGCGGCCGCGGGGCGTGTGCTTGCCGCGCCCATCGCGGCCGACCGCGACTATCCCGCCCTCGCCCGTTCAGTACGCGATGGATACGCGGTGCGCGCCATCGATCTGCCCGGCGAGTTGGAGGTGATAGGCGAAGTCCGCGCCGGCGAGAGTTTCAGCGGCGAGGTAGGCGCGCGACAGGCTGTCGAGATTATGACTGGCGCTCCGGTGCCGCGCGGCGCGGATGCGGTGATCATGCTCGAACACGTGCTTCGCGAAGGCGCGCGGGTGATTGCGGGGCAAGGCGCGGCGCCTGGCCAATTTATCAATCCGCGGGCGAGTGAGGCGCGCGCCGACGACATCCTGCTCGATCCCGGCAAGCGCCTGGATTACACGGATATCGCCATGTTGGCGGCTGCCGGCACACAGACAGTGCCGGTGTTTGCCGCGCCGCGCGTCGCCATCATCGCCACGGGCGACGAGATCGTACCGGTTTCCGAGACGCCGCGCGACTTCCAGATCCGCAACTCCAACGTATATTCGCTGGCTGCGCAGGTGGCTCGCGCCGGCGGCGTGCCGGAGATTCTGCCGGTGGCGCGCGACGAGATGGGGCCGACGCAGGAACTGATCGAGCGCGGGTTGTCCGCCGATCTGCTGCTGCTCTCGGGCGGTGTCTCGGCGGGCAAGTACGATATCGTCGAGGGCGTGCTGGAGGGGCTGGGCGCGGAGTTCTTTTTCGACCGCGTTCTGATTCAGCCGGGCCAGCCGCTGGTTTTCGGCAGGGCGCGCGGCAAGTTTTTCTTCGGGCTGCCGGGCAATCCGTCATCCACCATGGTAACCTTCGAGATCTTCGCCCGCGCCGCGCTGGAAGTGCTGGGCGGGCAGCGGGAGATCGCGCTGCACATGCCGTTCGCCCGGCTCACGGAGGCGTTTCATCACCGCGTGGGGCTGACGCGATTTTTGCCCGCACGTTTGAGCTCGGATGGCGCGGAGGTGACGCCCATCGCCTGGCGCGGCTCGAGCGATGTGCCCGCGCTGACTCGCGCCAGCGTGTTTATGGTGGTAGAAGCCGAGCGCCCCGTCTGGCAGGCCGGCGACTGGATCCGCGTACTAATGAAATGAAGACGCTCGAATGAAGAAGCTCTCGCATTTCGATTCCGCCGGCAGCCCGCGCATGGTGGACGTTTCGGCCAAGCCGGAGACCCGCCGCACGGCGCGGGCGCACGCTTTTGTGCGCATGCGGCGGGATGTGCTGCGCAGCCTGCCGGAAAATCCCAAAGGCAATCCGCTGGAGATCGCGCGCATTGCGGGCATCGGCGCCGCCAAGAAGACGGCAGACCTGATCCCGTTATGCCATCCGCTGATTCTGTCTCACGCCGATGTGGAAGTGCGCGTTGAAAAAACAGGTGTGCGCATCATCGCCAGCGCGGCCACTACCGCGCAAACCGGGGTAGAGATGGAAGCGCTGACGGCGGCGGCCGTCGCCGCGCTGACGGTCTACGACATGACTAAGGCGCTCGACAAATCGATTGAGATTCAGGACTTGTACTTGCTCGAGAAAGTGGGCGGCAAGAGCGGTACCTATCGCAGGAAGGGGGAGGGCCGTGAGTTGCGGAATATGCACTGATGATCTATACTGATATGCATGAGGACAACGCTCAACTTGGATGACGAACTGGTTCGAGAAGCCCGCGCGTATACCGGGATCGAGGAGAAGACGGCTCTGATTCATGAAGCCTTACGTCACTTGATCGCAAGAGAAGCCGGGAAACGACTGGCGGCCCTCGGGGGGACCATGCCCGATTTCGAGGTCCCGCGGCGCAGGCGTAGTGCAGCCGGGGCGGGATAATGATCCTGGTCGATTCTTCGGTGTGGATTGGGCACTTCCGGCATGCGGAGCCACGCTTGGAGGCTTTGCTGGAACATGAGCTGGTTGCGCTGCACCCATTCGTCCTGGGCGAATTGGCATGCGGGAACATGCATAAGCGCTCCGAAACGATGGGCTACCTGAAAGATCTGCCCGCCGCATCGGTTGCCTCCGAACCGGAAGTTCGTCACCTGCTGGAATCGCGGCGATTTTGGGGTACGGGCCTCGGTTGGGTCGATATGCACCTGCTCGCGTCGGCAATCATCGGAGAAATGAAGCTCTGGACGGCCGATCGCGGTATGGCCTCCGCCGCAGCCAGCCTAGGGATCGGCTTCGCGTAGCGGACGATGTCAACGAGAAGAACAGGACCCGGCGAGACCATAAACCTGTCCGGCAGGGGCCAAATGCGATCGGTGCCGCCAGCGCAGCAATCCGCCGCACCATGGCCCCAAACAGCCGTCGAGTTAAGTGCACTCCCCCCAAATTGCCCGCCGCCCGTCATTCACGCGGGTTGATCCAGATCGCGCAGCATGCGCTAACACCGGCTCGCGGAAATCGGAGACCAGAATCGGATTTAGCGATGTTACCCCAATGGCCACGCTGCCGGAAAATCGCCGACACGCGATCGTCGTCGTGCACCGCCTCAAGATCCAGCAGCAGGGGCGGGAAACCATGCACGCGCAAGGCGGCTCCGAACGGCGCGCCTTCCATGCAATGCGCGAGACAGTCCCGCAGAACCCGGCGCGCTGAGCGACACGTAGCGCCTTGGGGTGCATCTGGCAGCCGGTTGTATCCGATCTCGCTGGCGAGGAAGAGTTGGATCCTCGGGCGTCTTCAAACGACGCAGCATGGCGAGATCGTCCCGGCCGAAGCCGTTCGGCGGATCAATCACCCGCGCAACAGGGCCCGTTTGGCTGCTCGGCGCGCCTTCAGGCGGGCGTTGGCCTTCTGCTGCTTCTCATAGGCCACCACCTCCTGGCACGCGTCGCAGCGCTTACGGATGCGCGATTTCGTCGTAAACGTCGCCCCACAACGTCGGCACGCCTTCGTGATCGTTTCATCAAAGGGGAGAATCCCCGGTTTTTGGGGCAAAAGGTAAGAATAGTGGAATTCGCAATGACTCATAAGCAAACACCGATCCCAGTGCCGCACTGGGCGAAATTACGCACCCAACTTCACGCAGGCCAAAGGCCCGCTTCGTTCAAGCCGCATTCAAAAGCTGCGCAACTCTTCACCGTCCATACGCCGGGGGAACCCCGCTCGCGCGGATCGATATAGTTGTAGCGCACGGAGTTGCTGTTTCTCCGTTTGTGGGACGCTCTCCCCACGAGTTCCTCGATGCAACGGCAATGCTCAGGACACACTCGTACAAGCTCCCAACGGATTCATGATTGTACAGTTTTCCATGCACTCTTGCAACAGATAAAATTGACCGGCGTTTTTCACGCCGCGGAAGCCGGCGCAAATGGCTCGGCTCGATCGGTCAGTTCCCATGACAGGTGATTAATGTAAAACAGCAGAACCGGCTCGGAATAAACGGCCCGAAACTTCTCAAACACCCGTTCCGCCCAACCCTCGGTCAAATAGCTCTTCGCGTTCAGGTCCTTGTTGAAGAACCCACTTTCGTGCGGGACCCCCAGGAAATCGAGGACCGCCACAATCATGTCCAGGTGTGATACTAACACAGTCTGGGCCAGGTCTTTGGCGAATTGTTCATCGTGCCCGCTCAGGCGCGTCCAGAATTTCGGAATGTGCTTGTGCAGGGACTCGGTGTTGAGCTTGGTCAGGCGCCCGCTGGCCTTGAACGCATCGTAGAGTTGGTAGGTCTTCAGCTTGCCGATCGAGATGCCTCGAATCAGTTGTCCAAAGCCGCTCTCCCCGAGCGACAGGTACACTTCCGAAAGCTGCATTTAAGGTCAGGTTATCACATGCGGTAGAATGAATGGGTTTGGCCATCATGAGCAATGCAAGCAACGTAATCGTTTTGGGCGCGCAATGGGGCGATGAAGGCAAGGGAAAGGTGGTCGACCTTTTCTCGGAACGGTTCGACGTGGTGGCCCGCTACCAGGGCGGGCACAACGCCGGACATACTGTGCGCATCGGCGACCTGAAGTTCGTGCTGAAACTGATCCCCAGCGGAATTCTGCGGCCCGGCAAGCAAGCGGTGATCGGCAACGGCCTGGTGGTGGACCCGGCCGCCCTGCTGGAAGAGATCCAAATGCTGGAAGCCGCCGGCCTGCATGTCGAGGGCAATCTCTTCATCAGCAACCGCGCGCAGGTTCTGCTGCCCACGCATCGTCTGATGGAGAAGCTGGGCGAGGCGCGGCCTGGGCGAGTTTCGATCGGCACCACGTCGCGCGGCATAGGACCCTGCTACGAAGATAAGATCGGGCGCCGCGGCATTCGCATCGGCGACATGATGGATCGCGAAGTGTTCGAGCCGCTGTTCGACACGCTGTTTGCGGAACATCAGGCGGCCGCGCGGGCCTTGGGTCTGGACGGTGGGCTGGACTGCCTGAGCGTCCGCGCCGAATATGAAAGGCTGGCGGAGCGCATCCGCCCCATGGTCTGCGACACCGCCCGACTGCTGAACGATGCCATCGCGGCCGGCAGGAGTGTGATGTTCGAGGGCGCGCAGGGCACTATGCTGGATATCGATCATGGCACCTATCCGTTCGTGACCTCTTCCAGCGCCTCGGCGGGGGGCGCTTGCACCGGTACGGGCGTGCCGCCCACCCGCATCGACAGCGTGATCGGCGTTTCCAAGGCCTACATCACACGCGTGGGGGGCGGGCCGTTCCCCACCGAAGCATTGGATTCCTGGGGAGACCATATCCGCAATCGCGGCAACGAATTCGGGTCGGTGACGGGGCGCCCGCGCCGCTGCGGCTGGTATGACGTACCCCTGATGAAGTATGCGGCCACGATCAACGGCTTCGACAGCCTGGTGGTGACCAAGCTGGACGTCCTGGATGAGATGGAAAAGATCCCAGTATGCGTGGGCTACCGGTCGGGAGGAGAGGAGGTGGAGACCATGCCCGCGACCGTGACGGGAATGGCCGCACTGGAGCCGGTTTATGAATGCCTGCCGGGCTGGCAGAGCTCCACGTTCGGTATTTCCTCCTATGGCGAGTTGCCGGCGCGCGCGCGCGATTACCTCGATTTCCTGGAAAATAAGAGCGGCGTGGAGGTGGGCTGCATTTCCACCGGACCCGAGCGCAACCAGACCATCGTGAAGCCCGGGTCGCACTTTGCGCGGCTATTCGCATAGCTGGTGAGGCACCCGAGCGGCTGCTTGCCGCCACTCATTCACACAGGACGTGGACTGCGTTTCCAACATCCGCAGTAACCGAGGCGCCCAGTTTCGGCATCTGAGCACGGGCAGATTGACGGCTTATATAGACCGTGAGCGGCTCCGGCAGATCTTCGATTCGAATCAGGACCTCCACGTAATTCCCCTCGTCCGCGACCCGGGTGACTTCTCCCCGCAGGAGGTTGGGTCCGGCTGCGGTTTCCCCAGGCAGAAGGCAGACCTCGTCGGGATGAACAATCAGGTGGACCATTCCGGTGTTTCCGCCGGACGCTTTCGCCATCGCCGGTTGGGCTTTGATCGGTCCTGCGACCACCTGTCTTTCGGAGTCCTCTCCCTCGAACCTTGCCCTATACACATTAACGGCGCCAATAAACTTTGCGGCAAACAGGGTCGGGGGACGGCGCAGCAAGTCCGCCGCAGCCCCGAGGAAGTTCAGCTCCCCGTCGTTCATCAGGGCGATGGAATCGCCCATCTGCCGGGCTTCGGAAAGATCGTGGGTGACGTGGACAACGGTAAGTTTTTTCGACGCGTGCAGAGATTTGAGTTCGGTGCGAAGACGACGGGCAGTACTCCGGTCGAGAGCGCTAAGGGGCTCATCCAGGAGGAGGACCCGGGGCTCCGTGACCAGCGCGCGTCCGATCGCGACCCGCTGTTTTTCGCCGCCGCTCAGAGTGTATTGGTAGCGATGCATGAGGTGATCGATGCCCAACAAGCGGGCCGTTTCGGATACCTTTTGACTCGCCGATTCGCGACTCCCCCGCTGGTAGCGCAGGCCGAAGGCCAGGTTCTGCTCGACGTTCAGGTGCGGAAACACCAGGTAATCCTGGTACACCATGCCGATGCCGCGCTTCTCCGGCGGCAAGACCGTCACATCCTTCCCGCCCACGAAGATCCGTCCGCGATCCGGGTTGTGGACGCCAAGAAGGAGTTCCAGCAGCAGGGTCTTGCCCGCGCCCGTCGGGCCAACGATCGCGAGGTACTGGCCCTCTGTCACCTCTAGAGTCACGTCCGTGATGGAAAATTCGGGCCACCGGCGGCTGACATGCTCAAGTCTGATCATGTTCCGCTTTCGTCAGCCTGGGAATGGCCCTGAGGGTCACGAATATCGCCAATGCAACGAGGAGAAGAAGGGCGGCCAGAGGCTTGGTATACGTGTAGCCAAAGAAGTTGTACCACTCGAACAAAAGGGTATTTATGGTCCTGGGATAGTAGGCTATCACCGCCACGGAACCAAACTCGCTAATGGCGCGCGCCCAGGTCATGATGGCGCCCGAAAGCAACGCCCGCCACGTGAGAGGGATCGTGACGCGGAAGAAGGCGCCCAGGAAACCCGCACCTAGGCTCCGTGCCACATTCTCCATCCTCGGATCCACTTTCAGGAAACCGTCGCGCGAGTGATTGACCACGAACGGCATGCCGACGAAGACCATAGCCAACACAATTCCCCAAAAAGAATCGCTCAAGACGACGTGAAAGCTGGCGTTGAGCGGGGCGCCTACGATCCCCGCCCGCCCGAAAATAAAGAGCAGCGCTATGCCGGCGATCGTGTGGGGGATGACCACCGGCATATCCACGATGCCTTCGACGGCGGCCTTTCCGGCGAACTGTTCCCTGGCAAGAACATAAGCGAGCGGAATCCCGAACAAGAGCGAGATAAATGTGCTTGCGGCGGCGGCGCCGAGCGTGAGGAACAGGGCGCTGCGAACGGACGAGTCGCGAGCCATAGCCGCGATACGGGCGGGATCGGTGGTGAACAGAAGATTCAGGATAGGCAGGACGATAAAGAGGATCAGAAGGCCGCCTACGATCGAGAAAACAACGAGCGGCCTGTCGCTCTTGCGGCGCTGCGGCTTCCCCGCCAGCCGTGCCGCGAGGATGCCTGCCGCCAGGATCGCGCCGGCAATCGCGTAGCGGCCAAAGAGAAGAAAGACGATGAAAAGCGGCGCGAAAACCAGCAGGTGACTGAAAGCGGAGACTTGCCGGTAGCTGAAGCCTTCGGCCTGTTTCTTATCCGTCGCACTCACGTCTGTGCCGGCCCTCCCGGCCTTGGCCCGCTCCCTACGCCGCCCTTCACTGCGCTTGCTTCAGCAGGGGCCGCAAGATCTCCGGCGCCTTAGCGAGGTCGTTGGTCTCGGCGGGAACCAACGGCGTGATATGGACGCGCGTGAGGGCCTCTTGCCCCACCTTCCCGAGGAATATCTCCAGGTAATCGGCGGCTGCCTTCTTGTTCCTGGCGTTCAACGGAATAGTCAGTCCATTAGCCTTCGCTCCTAGGGTGACGGATATTCTCCGATCGGGCTTATCGCTGAACATGTTGACAGTCACTTTGTTATAAACGCTCGAAACCAGCGATAAGTCCGAAAGATCCACCTGGGGCGGCAGATCGACCGTGCGGATGCCTTCCGGCCCCTCGCCGATCACCGATCCCATGTATCCGAAGGCATAATCGATTTCCCCCGAAAGGATCATCGGATACAGCGTTTCCGGATCTGGCCGGATCACCACCTTGGGCGACTTCGGATTGAGATTCTCCGGGCAATCGATAATATATCTGCCGCCGGATTCGACCGCTGTGATGGCGGTATTGGCGGCCACCAGTTGCTTGAAAATATCGCTTTTGTAATACATATTCGACAGCATGATCTGGCCCAGGGAGAAGTAACCGTCCGGCCCGGCGTTGGGGTCCGCGATGCCCCACTTCACATCGGGCCTTTGCAGAATCTTGTACCAGTTGCCGGGATTGACTTCTCCGGCGTATTTCGAATTGGCGGCGTAGGCCAGAGTCATCTTGTCGTGCGCGTAACTTATCCAGAAATCGGCATACTTGGGAAACATGACCGGTGGGATGATGGAATAGTCGTCGGTGTACACGATATCGGCGAACTTCCCGAGATCCGTGACCTTGCGCATGTTCGCCAGGGCGTCGTCTTTTTCGCGCATTACTTTGACGTCCGGATACTTGGCCTCGAATACTTTTTGCGCCGCCTCGATAGCCGGCGTCGGGGACCCGTGATGGTAAATGACCAGGGTCTTTTCGGAGTTTGAAGGCGATGGGCAGCCTGCCATCGCTAGACATGCAATCGCCGCAAGGGCCGCGGCCGGCTTAGCCGTCGGGTTAATCGTCTGGGTAAGGGATCTCATAAATAGATTTACGCTTTGATGGGCTGCCCCCCGCGAAGACGGCCGCTAACGGTGTACCAGAACGTGCCCAGCAGACCGATGCCGCCGCCGATGAGAAAGGTGTAATCCGGACCGATCCTGTGCCAGAGCAGAGCGGCGACCAGTGGGGCGGGGCAAAAAGCAAACGAGCGGAGACCCCAGTAGAGTCCGACCGCGCGCGCGCAGATCTCCGGGGGGAAGCCGGATGCGATCAGAGCCTTGCGCGCCGGCTCGCCCACTTCGCGCAGCCCGTTGATTATATATGCAAGCGCGAGACCGGCCATTACGGGGAGTCCCGCGTACGCGCAGAACTTGGGCAGCATTACAAGGCAAATGGGAAACAGGGAGAACATCAGGAAAGTTGTGCGAATGAAAGGACGCGGCGAAGGAGACCGGTCCACCCATTTCGCTATGGGAACGTATGTCGCGAGCGCCGTGATGCCCATAATCCCCAGCAAATACCCGGCGTTCCTGGCGGCGGCGGGCTCGGCCCAGCCCCATCGGGTAACTAACAGATTCACGATGTAGAGGACGGCGAAGTCGCGGGCAAACCAGTCGCTCCAGCGAATGAAAATCTCCGCGCTCAGCAGCAGGCGGAGGTCGCGCGGCATCTCCTTGAGAAC
>Ga0209333_1000152_pt1 | contig 39482 bp, 37 predicted proteins | sample BlaSpr_A8_OM2_O3_FD_187982 | JGI IMG/M metagenome (GOLD analysis project Ga0209333, IMG submission 187982) | Forest soil microbial communities from Thunder Bay, Ontario, Canada - Black Spruce, Ontario site 2_A8_OM2_O3 (SPAdes) (version 2) | ecosystem: Environmental > Terrestrial > Soil > Boreal... | reverse complement strand
TCGCGCTGCTCAGGGCGTTCCGCTGGTCCGCCGTGGCCCGCGAGGCGCACGCCGCCGTGGCGCTGCTCGTCGAGATGCAGGCCGACGACCGGGCGCTGCGGCACCGCCCGGCCAGGGAGCTCGCCACGGCCCTGCTCAGGGTCGGCGCGGCCGGCGGCGTGCCCGCGCCGAACGGCGCGCTCGCGGCAGCCGACGGCCAGGTGGCGGCCAGGGTTTCGCGGCTGCTGAAGCCGGCTCCGCGGCTGCCGGTGGCCGCGGTGGCGCTGATCGGGGTCATCGCCATCGCGACGGTGGCGATTCCGGCGGCGTTCCTGACAATCCCCTTTTGAGCCCTTAACGCGACGTCAGCCGCTTGGTCGCGCCCGCAGTGAAGGGGGATGGGGAGGTGGGCGGGGGGGTCAGTCCGCGATCCGGATCCGCAGGCGGCGGAAGCCCTTCCCCTTGTTCTCGATCTTGACGACCTCGATTTTGCCGATCTGGCTGGTCGAGGCCACGTGCGTGCCCCCGTCCGCCTGCTGGTCCAGGCCGACGATGTCCACGATCCGGACGTCGGGCACGTCATCGGGGATGAGGTTCTTCGCGGTGCGGATGATGTCCGGGATCGCCAGGGCATCATCACGGGGCAGCACCCGGACGTCGATCCGGCGCCCGGCCGCAATCTCGGCGTTGCAGGCCGTCTCCACGGCGTCCTTGAAGCCCTCCGGGACGACCGGCAGGTCAAAGTCCATCCTGGCGATGAACGGCTCCATATTCCCGCCGGTCACCAGCGAGCCGTAGTCGCGGAACACCACACCGCAGAGCACGTGCAACCCGGAATGGGTCCGCATCAGCGCGGTGCGCCGGTCGTCCTCGATCGCGCCGGCAACAGCGGTTCCTGGCGGCGGAACCGGGTCACCTTCGGCCGGGATCAGGTACTCCTCGTCACCCTTGCGCACTCCCTCGATCCGGGTCTGCACGCCGCCCCAGAGCAGCACGCCGTGGTCGGGAGGCTGACCGCCACCGCCGGGGTAGAACGCCGAGCGGTCGAGCACGATCCCGTCCGGCCCGGCGTCAAGGACGGTGGCGTCCCACTCGCGGAGGGTCTGGTCGTCGAGATCGAGCCGGTGCGTGCGCCAGGCCGTCACCATGGCCCGTACGGGCCCATGTGGGACCCCGCGCCGCCGCTCCGGAAGTCCTTTACCTTGGGCCGGACGTCGGTGAGGTAGATGGCCGCGGCCACGAACGCGACCACGGACAGGATGCCAACGACCGAAAAGCTGCCGCTGGCGGCGGTGCCAATGCCGATCGCCGTGGCGACACCGGTGATGACCAGCCACAACGGCTTGGTCTGCTTGCTGACCGCGGTGAACGCCTGCTTGGGCCGCCGGATGGCGTCCACGAACGCGAAGCCCTCGAATCCGAGCGCGGCTATGGCGAGCACCTCGAAGAACCAGTCGAGCACCGAGAGCGCCGCCGGATGACTGTAAATCACGATGTCACGCTACCTTGCCCGGCTCATCGGGAGGTACGGTCTCGCCAACCAGCACGGTCCGGGTCTTTCCCGCCGTCTCCTTGCGGAACGAGTCGTAGACCTCGAGCAGCATCTGCTTCTGCCGCTCGGTCAGGTCGGGGTCGGTGAGCACCGCGTCGCGAACCTCCAGACCGGGCGGCCGGTCCTCGAGAAAGCCGGCCTGCACGTACAGCGCCTCAGCCGAGATCCGCAGGCCCCTGGCTATCTGCTGCAGGATGTCGGCACTCGGGCGGCGCAGGCCCCGCTCGATCTGGCTCAGGTAGGGGTTGGAGACGCCAGCCGCCTGGGCGAGCTGGCGGAGTGAGATCTTGGCCTGCTCCCGCTGTTCGCGGATGTAGGACCCGATCGCTGGCACGTTCACCGGACTCATGATTTCAGTCTCGCGCCAGGTGCTTGCAATTGCAAACTCAACCGGCCCGATAACGTTGCGTAACGGCCCCTAGAAGGGCAGGCTGATCCTCACCTCGCCCACCACCCGCCCGCCGCCGTACAGGAGAGGGCGGCCCAGCTCATCCGGAACGGGCACTTCAACGCCGAGAGCGCGCAGCGCCGCGACCGTCGCCGGGATCCGGACGCGCCGGGCGGCGTCGCCGTCGTCAACCTTGATCGCCACGGCCCGCCCGTCAGCGAGCGCGAAGCCCTGGACTCCCTCGGCGCCCGACTTCAGCAGCAGCCCGGGAACGGCCTCCACGATCTCGCGGTCCGGGCGCTTGCTGCCCGAGGTCCACTTGGGGTTCGCGCGCATGGCGTCCGCGACCTTGCGCTCGCGGGAACCGGGCTCGGACGTGACCAGGGCGCTGAACGCCCGGGCCACGCCGGTCAGCGAGACCGCGAACACCGGGGCCCCGCAGGCGTCCACGCCGGGGGGCAGGGTGATCTGCTCTCCGGTGAGCCGCTCGATCGTCCGCTTGACCTCGACCTGCAGTGGATGGCCGGGGTCGGTGTAGGTGGCGGTGTCCCAGCCAGCCGCCACGCACGTTGCGAGCATGGCCGAGTGCTTGCCCGAGCAGTTCATGTACAGCCGGCGCTTCTCGCCGCCGGCCAGCAGCACCGCAAGCTTGGCGTCCTCGTCGCCCGGAAGATCAGGCGGGCAGTGCAGCGCGTCCTCGGTCAGCCCGGCCCCGGCCAGGATCTTCTGCGCCCCGGCGACGTGAAAGTCCTCGCCCGCATGGCTCGCCGCGGCCAGCGCCAGCAACTCCCCTTCCAGGTCCAGGCCGCTGGAGACCATGGCCACGGCCTGCATGGGCTTGTTCGACGACCGCGGGAAGATGGGCACGTCCACCGCGCCCGCCTGGTGCAGGAGACTGCCGTCTGGGCCGGTGATGACGATCGCGCCGCGGTGGCGTGATTCGGCGAAGCCGGACCTGATTACATCCGCGAGCACCGGATTCTCATGGGTCATGGGGGCAGAATTCCTTCTCGTGCGAGCAGTGGTGCAGCGGGCCAGCCAGGCCAGCGTCAAGGTGAGCGGTGCGACGGTCGGCAGCCTGCCAGGTCCCGGCCTGGTGGTTCTCGTCGGGGTCACCCATGCGGACACGGCGGCGACGGCTGCCGACCTGGCTAGGAAGATCTTTTATCTCCGGATCCTCCGCGACGAGAAATCGTGCGCGGACACCGGGGCGCCGCTGCTGGTGATCAGCCAGTTCACCCTCTATGGAGACACCAGGAAGGGACGCCGGCCGACCTGGCAGGCGGCCGCTCCCGGGCCCGTCGCCGAGCCACTGGTCACCGCGTTCGCCGACGCGCTGACCGAACTCGGAGCGACCGTGCAGACCGGTGTGTTCGGAGCGGACATGCAGGTCATGCTCGTCAATGATGGGCCGGTCACGCTGATCCTGGATGCAGAGCCGCCCCGAGGTGCTGGCGGGTGAACGCGAGCGACTCGGCCAGCTCCGCACGGCGCTCCTCGCTGGTCTGCGCGCGGCGGGTGTTCACCTCGAGCACCACCATGCCGGAGTATCCGCGGGACCCCAGGCTGGACAGCAGCGCCGCGCACGGCTGAGTGCCGCGGCCGGGCACCAGGTGCTCGTCGGGCAGGCCCGGGGCCGTGCCGTCGGCCATGTGCACGTGTGCCAGCCTGCTGCCAAGCTCGTCGGCCATGGCCATCGCGTCAGACCCGGACACGGCGGTGTGTGAGAGGTCGAGCGTGGCGTGCGGGCAGTCGATCTCGACCGGGTTCCAGTTCGGCGCGTACGCGGTCACCTCGGCGGCCCGCACCCGGAGCGTGTTCGCGCGCAGCGGATAGAGGTTCTCGACCGCGAATTTGACGTCGGTCTCGGCGTCCAGCTGGGCAAGGCCCATCTCGAAGTCCCTGGCGTACTCGCGCTGCCAGCGAAACGGCGGGTGCACCACGACCACCTTCGCGCCGAGCTTCTCCGCCACCTCCCTGGCGCGGTTCAGCTTGCCCCATGGCTCGCGTCCCCAGACCCACTGGGTGACCATCAGGCAGGGGGCATGCACGGCCAGGACTGGGACGCCGTGGTAGTCCGAGAGCCGGCGCAGGATATCCAGGTCCTGGCTGATCGGGTCCATGGTGACCATGACTTCGACGCCGTCATAGCCAAGCCGTGCCGCTGTCTCGAAAGCGTCCGGCGTCCGCTCGGGATAGACCGAGGACGTGGACAGCGCCACTTGCACACCCGCGGGCGGGGTGACCTGGCCCAAGGCATCTCCTCTGCGGCTGGCTGGGTAATTTCTGGGTGCTGCGCGCGTGGCGTCCTGCGCTGCCAGCTTATGCCGACCGGACACGCTGTCGGCGCCAAGAAGCGGCTGTCGGTGCTTGCCGCTACGGTGCCATGCATGGGAAAGTCTGCGGCTGCGGCAGCGCTCTACCAGTGCTCGGAGTGCGGCTGGCAGACCACCAAGTGGGTCGGCCGGTGCGGCGAGTGCCAGCAGTGGGGCTCGGTGGCCGAGAGCAAGATTCCAGCGCGGGACCGGGTGCTGGACCAGGCCAGGGGCCGGGCCGCGCGGAAGGGCCGGATGGGCCCGCCCACGACGACCGCCGTGCCGATCGCCGAGGTGGACGCCACGGTGGCCCGCGCCCGGCCCACCGGGCTCGGCGAGCTCGACCGGGTACTCGGCGGCGGGCTCGTCCCCGGCGCCGTGGTCCTGCTGGCCGGGGAGCCCGGCGTGGGCAAGTCCACGCTGCTGCTCGAGGCGGGCGCGCTGGCCGCCGGCAACGGCCGGGTCCTGTACGTGACCGGGGAGGAATCCGCAGCGCAGGTGCGGATGCGCGCCGACCGCATCGGCGCGGTCAGCCAGAACCTCTTTCTCGCCGCCGAGACCGACATGGGCGCGCTGCTCGAGCACGTGGAGGCGGTGCAGCCGGGGCTGCTCATCGTCGACTCGGTCCAGACGATCTCGGTCGACGGTGTCGAGGGCGTGCCCGGCGGGGTCACCCAGATCCGCGAGGTCACCGGCGCGCTGACCGCGCTGGCCAAGCAGCGGACGCTGACCACCGTGCTGGTCGGCCACGTCACCAAGGACGGGTCGATCGCCGGGCCCCGCTCGCTCGAGCACCTGGTGGACGTGGTGCTGCACTTCGACGGGGACCGGCACGCCCAGCTGCGCATGGTCCGCGCGCTGAAGAACCGGTTCGGCCCGACCGACGAGATCGGCTGCTTCGAGCTCGGCGAGGTCGGCCTGACCGAGCTGCCGGACCCGAGCGGGCTGTTCCTGTCCCGGCTGAGCGAGCCGGTCCCGGGGACCTGCGTGACCGTCACCCTCGAGGGCCGGCGCCCGCTCGTGGCCGAGGTGCAGACCCTGATCTGCGAGGCGGTGTCCGACCCCGTGCAGCGGCGGACCTCGGGCCTCGACTCGTCCCGGGTGGCGATGCTCGTGGCCGTGCTGCAGGCCCGGGCCAACATGGGAATCGGCAAGAAGGACGTGTACTCGGCGACCGTCGGCGGGGTACGGCTGACCGAGCCGTCCGTGGACCTCGCGATCGCGCTCTCGCTGGCTAGCGCGCTGTCCAAGCTGAACCTGCCCGCCGGCCTCATCGCGATTGGCGAAGTCGGGCTGGCCGGCGAGATCCGCCGGGTCACCGGCGTGCAGCGGCGGCTCGCCGAGGCCGCGCGGATGGGGTTCCGGCAGGCGATCGTGCCGCCCGATTCACCGGGCCTGCCTCCCGGCGAGGACTCGGCGATGGTCGTCACAGAGGCCGGGCACATCAGACAGGCCATCGCCATCGCCCTGGGCACCCAGGCCGGGGACGGCTGAGGCTGTCGCGGCCGCAACCGGCAGGGCGTCTATACACTGGCGTCAATGACCCACCGTCCCGGGACCGGGTGCCTGCCGTGAGCAAGGACCAAGACGAGCGCCGCCGCGCCCTAGCGGCGGTCGCGCCGGGCACGGCCCTGCGGGACGGCCTCGAGCGGATACTGCGGGGCAGCACGGGCGCGCTCATCGTGCTCGGCTTCGATCAGGCTGTTGCCGATTTGTGCTCCGGCGGGTTCGAGCTGAACGCCGAGTTCTCGGCCACGCGGCTGCGCGAGCTGGCCAAGATGGACGGCGCGATCGTGCTCGACGGCGCCGCCGGCGCGATCGTGCGCGCAGCCGTCCAGCTGGTCCCCGACCCGGGCATACCGACCGACGAGGCGGGCACCAGGCACCGGACCGCGGAGCGGGTCTCGCGGCAGACCGGGCACACGGTGATCTCGGTCAGCAAGTCCATGCGGATCATCGCGCTGTTCATCGACGGGGCGCGGTTCGTGCTCGAGGACCCCGCAGCGATCCTGTCGCACGCCAACCAGGCCCTGGCCACCCTGGAGCGGTACCGGCGCCGGCTGGACGAGGTCTCCGGCGCGCTCTCTGGGCTCGAGCTCGAGGATCTTGCCACCGTCCGTGATGTCACGGCCGTGGCGCAGCGGCTCGAGATGGTCCGCAGGATCTCGGGCGAGATCGAGGGCTACATGGTGGAGCTGGGCACCGACGGCAGGCTGCTGGCCCTGCACCTCGACGAGCTCGTGGCCGGTACCGGCCAGGAGCAGGTGCTGCTGGCGCAGGACTACGTGCCCGCGCAGCAGCAGGACCTGGCCGAGGGTGCGGCCGCCGGGCTGGCCCGGCTGGAGAGCCTGAGCCTCGACGAGCTGCTCGACGTGGCCTCGGTTGCCGAGGTGCTCGGGCTCGGCGGGTCCGACGCCCTCGACGACGTGGTGAGCCCGCATGGGTACCGGCTGCTCGCCCGGATCCCGCGGATACCGATGCCGGTAGTGGACAGTCTCATTGAGCACTTCGGTGGGCTGCAGAAGCTGCTGGCCGCGGGTGTAGACGAGTTGAACCAGGTGGACGGCGTGGGAGCAGCGCACGCGCGCAGCGTCCGCGAGGGCCTGTCCCGGCTGGCCGAGTCATCCGTCCTGGAACGCTACGTCTAGTGTCGCGTTTGGTGCCGCCCGGCCGGCGCCGTCAGCCGATCGTGAACCGCACCGGGTTGCTGGCCACGCCGCCATCCGAGGCCGATGCGGTGTAACGCCCGGCCGGGGCCTGCTGGCCGGTGCCCTGGCAGGCGAGTGCCGAGGTCTGCCGGTTCCAGGAGACCGGCACGATCACCGGCACTCCCCTGGCCAGGTTGGTCGTGAGCGTGCCGTGCCCGGCGGCACACTTGACCGAGGCCCAGACGCGCTTCCCGTGCGCCCGCACGACCAGCGAGAGGTGCTTCGCCCCGACGTTGAATCCGCAGGTCCTGGTCGCCGTCGACACCACGTTGACGTCGAACTCGGGCAGTTGGCCCTCGCCGTAGCTGTCCTGGTCGACGAACAGGCTGAGCACGACGTCGCCGGGCTTGCAGGTCCGCGCTGGATGCGGCGCGCGGCGCGGCGCGAAGGCAGCCAGCTGGGCAGGCGGGTGGTCAGCCTGCGCCAGCGCACCCGTTGCGGGCGAGGCGGACGGCTGGGCCAAAGCAGACGGCCGGGCCGCGGGCGACGCGGTGGCCGACGCGGTGGTCTGGGGCTGAGTGGCGTGCCTGGACGCGCCCCCGGACCCGCCGGAACCCGCTGCGGTTCTGGCCGAATGTCCGTGCGATGCGCGCGCATCGCTGGCCGCGGTGCTGCCGCCAGCCTGGCTTGTGCCCAAAGTTCCGGAGAATGCCCAGGCAATCAGGGAAAGGATGCCGAGGCCGACCGTGAGCGCTATGAACCGGCGCCTCCAGTACGTCATCGCCCCGAGCTCGCGCCCATCCGGCTCGCGCCCAACGGGCTCACACCCATCCGGCTCCTGCCCAAAAGGCTCGTGATCACCCGGCTCGCGGCCGCCCAGCTCATCCCCACCCAGGTCGTAGTCACCCGGCTCGCGCCCATCAGGCTCGAACCGACCCGGCCCGCGCCGACCCTGCTCACCCTCACCCGGCTGACTACTGAGCGTGTCGAATGTTCCCCCTTCCATAACGCTGAGTATGCAAGAGAAGGCGGTCAGCAGCAGCGAAGACCCGCCGGCCAGGTCATGCGAGGATCGTGTCCGTCATGACGAACGCCTATGCCGCGCCGGTGCTGCGCTGGTACGCCGCGCACGCGCGGGACCTCCCTTGGCGGCGGCCCGGAGCGTCGCCGTGGTCGGTGCTGGTGAGCGAGATCATGCTGCAGCAGACACCGGTCGCGCGGGTGCTGCCGGCGCACGCGGCCTGGCTGGCCCGCTGGCCCACCCCGCCATCCCTGGCCGCGGCGGCCCCGGGCGACGCCGTGCGCCAGTGGGCGCGGCTTGGCTACCCGCGCAGGGCACTGTGGCTGCACGCGGCTGCCAGGATCCTGGCCGACGAGCATGCGGGCCAGGTTCCTTCCTCGGTGCAGGCCCTGCGCGAGCTGCCGGGGGTGGGCAGCTACACCGCTGCAGCCGTGGCCAGCTTCGCCTTCGGGCAGCGCCATGCGGTGCTGGATACGAACGTGCGCCGGGTGCTCGCCCGCCTGGTGCGGGGCGTGGAACTGCCGCCGCGCAGCACTTCCGCGGCCGAGGTCGCGCTGGCCGAGGCTCTGCTCCCGACACCGCCGCGGCGCGCCGCGCGCTGGTCAGTGGCTGTCATGGAACTAGGAGCGCTCGTCTGCACCGCCGCGAGTCCCGACTGCGCCGGCTGCCCAGTCGCGCGGCAGTGCGCGTGGCGGCGCGCCGGAAGCCCGGCGTCCGCGGCACGCCCAGCGGCGCAGCCGCGCTACCCAGGCAGCGACCGCGAGTGCCGCGGACGGCTGCTGGGCATCCTGCGGGACGCGGCAGGCCCGGTCCCGGCGGCCCGGCTCGATGCCGCCTGGCCTGACCAGGCACAGCGAGCCAGAGCGCTGCACACACTGGTGGTGGACGGCCTGGCCGAGGCGCTGGACTTCGACACGTACGCGCTGCCAGGCCACGAGGATGCCAGTTCGGAGCGCTCCTACCGCGCCTGAGCACCGCCCGCGCGCGGCCTGACCCCGCTTGTTCTGCTCACACATGCTCCGGTGCGGTTCGGGAGCGGTCGATTCCTTTTTGCGGCAGCCGAGGTCTACCTGTCGACGGCGATCACGTACGCCGAGAAAGGAATGTCGATTGCCATGAGCATCCCTGCCACAATGCGCTCCCTGCAGCCCGCCGTTGTGTATCACCGGGACTCCGGCGGTGTGCTCCGAGCCGACGGCACCGTGGTGCTGGCCCCCACCGCCACTGGCGTCGCCCGCGTGATCAAGTTCCACGATCCCGCGCTCGTCGCGGCGTTCGGCTTCCCGGACGTGCTGGCGCAATGACCCGACAACGGGTACAGCCGGGGCCGGTTCGCGCACCATCGAGAAACGCCCGCGCCCGGTCATCAAGGCTGGTGACCGGGCGCGGGATCGCCGCTCTGGCGGTTACTCGGCGGCGAGCCGTCCCTCGGCCCCGCCGGTGGGCCCGCTGCTGCTGACGCCCGTCGCGGCTGGCCGGGACTCGATCTCGGCCGGCGGCACGTCGGGAACGGCGTCGGGCTTCTGCTCGCCCTTGAAGGTGAACTGCGCCTCCGGCCCGGTGCCTCCCTCCGCGTCGACCATCACGATCTGGCCCGCCTTCAGCTCCCCGAAGAGGATCTTCTCGGACAGGTTGTCCTCGATCTCGCGCTGGATGGTCCGCCGCAGCGGCCTGGCGCCGAGGACCGGGTCGTAGCCTCGGGCCGACAGCAGCGCCTTGGCGGCCGGCTTGAGCTCGAGGCCCATGTCGCGGTCCTTCAGCCGGTCGTCCACCTTGGCGATCATCAGGTCGACGATGCTGAAGATCTCATCCTGGCTGAGCTGGTGGAACACGATCGTGTCGTCCACCCGGTTGAGGAACTCGGGCCGGAAGTGACCCTTCAGCTCGTCCGCGACCTTGGCCTTCATCCGGTCGTACGAGCCCTTCGACTGGCCAGCGGTGCCGAACCCGACCGAGACGCCCTTGGAGATGTCCTTGGTGCCCAGGTTCGTGGTCATGATGATGACCGTGTTCTTGAAGTCCACGACCCGGCCCTGGGCATCGGTGAGGCGCCCGTCCTCCAGGATCTGGAGCAGCGAGTTGAAGATGTCCGGGTGGGCCTTCTCGATCTCGTCGAAGAGCACCACCGAGAACGGCCTGCGGCGCACCTTCTCGGTGAGCTGGCCGCCCTCCTCGTACCCGACGTAGCCGGGCGGGGAGCCGAACAGCCGCGACACCGTGTGCTTCTCCATGTACTCGCTCATGTCCAGCTGGATCAGCGAGTCCTCGTCGCCGAACAGGAACTCGGCGAGCGTCTTGGAGAGCTCGGTCTTGCCGACACCGGACGGCCCGGCGAAGATGAACGACCCGCCGGGACGCTTCGGGTCCTTGAGGCCCGCACGGGTACGCCGGATCGCCTGCGACAGCGACTTGATCGCCTCGTTCTGGCCGATCACCCGCCGGTGCAGCTCATCCTCCATGCGCAGCAGCCGCTGCGACTCTTCCTCGGTGAGCTTGAACACCGGGATGCCGGTAGCGGTCGCCAGCACCTCCGCGATCAGTTCCTCGTTCACCTCGGCGACGGCGTCCATGTCGCCGGCCTTCCACTCCTTCTCCCTGGTGTCCTTCTTGTCGATCAGCTGCTTCTCGCTGTCCCGCAGTGCAGCCGCCTTCTCGAAGTCCTGGGAGTCGATGGCCGACTCCTTTTCCCGCCGCACGTCGGCGATCTTCTCGTCGTACTCACGCAGGTCCGGCGGCGCGGTCATGCGCCGGATACGCATCCGCGAGCCAGCCTCGTCGATCAGGTCGATCGCCTTGTCCGGCAGGAACCTGTCGCTGATGTAACGGTCGGCCAGCTGCGCCGCCGCGACCAGAGCGTCGTCGGTGATCGACACCCGGTGGTGCGCCTCGTACCGGTCGCGGAGGCCCTTGAGAATCTCGATCGTGTGCGAGATCGTCGGCTCGGCCACCTGAATTGGCTGGAAACGGCGCTCGAGCGCCGCGTCCTTCTCGAGGTGCTTGCGGTACTCGTCGAGCGTGGTCGCGCCGATGGTCTGCAGTTCTCCGCGGGCCAGCATCGGCTTCAGGATCGAGGCGGCGTCGATCGCGCCCTCCGCGGCGCCCGCGCCGACCAGGGTGTGGATCTCGTCGATGAACAGGATGATGTCGCCGCGGGTGCGGATCTCCTTCAGGACCTTCTTCAGCCGCTCCTCGAAATCACCGCGATACCTCGAGCCGGCGACCAGCGCGCCCAGGTCGAGGGTGTAGAGCTGCTTGTCCTTGATGGTCTCCGGCACTTCGCTCTTGACGATCTTCTGGGCGAGCCCCTCGACGACCGCCGTCTTGCCCACGCCGGGCTCACCGACCAGCACCGGGTTGTTCTTGGTGCGGCGGGACAGCACCTGCATCACGCGCTCGATTTCCTTCTCCCGGCCGATCACCGGGTCGAGCTTGCCCTCACGGGCAGCGGCGGTGAGGTTCCGGCCGAACTGGTCGAGCACGAGCGAGGTCGACGGTGCACTCTCCGACGGCGCGCCAGCGGCGGCGGGCTCCTTGCCCTGGTAGCCGTGCAGCAGCTGGATGACCTGCTGGCGGACCCGGTTCAGGTCGGCGCCGAGCCGGACCAGGACCTGGGCGGCGACGCCCTCACCCTCGCGGATCAGGCCGAGCAGGATGTGCTCGGTGCCGATGTAGTTGTGGCCGAGCTGCAGCGCCTCACGCAGCGACAGCTCCAGCACCTTCTTGGCCCGGGGCGTGAACGGGATGTGCCCCGACGGCGCCTGCTGCCCCTGGCCGATGATCTCCTCGACCTGCTGGCGCACCGCCTCCAGGCTGATGCCTAGTGACTCAAGCGCCTTGGCAGCGACGCCCTCACCCTCGTGGATGAGGCCGAGCAGGATATGCTCCGTGCCGATGTAGTTGTGGTTTAGCATCCTGGCCTCTTCTTGAGCCAGGACCACGACCCGGCGCGCCCGGTCGGTAAACCTCTCGAACATCTCGTCGCTCCCTTACAGGGCGGTCGCGGAGGCACACTGGATGCTGCCTCTTCTTTTCGCATGGTAGCCGGTGCGCCGGGCGACGCCTCGCGTGCAATGTGTCACACGTGTAAAACGTTCCCCGGCCACTGGGGGTTCACCCAATAAAAACCTAGGCCAGAGGGCCAGTGTTCCCGGCTACGCCGCGAGCGAACGCCCGGCCGGGCGGCGGGTCAGAGCCTGGATCCGGCACGAGGGCAGATAAGCGGCCCAGCGTCGGCTCACGCCCACGGATCCGCACGTGGGAACGTCCGTTGCCGAGCACCGGGGCACGGTAGGGATGTAGAAGGCCCACGGCCAATGCCACGGCCGGGATCTGGCTCGGTGAGAGGCGGGCAGCCCACGGCGGCGGGAGATAGGCGGCGGGAGATAAAGGCCCGGAGGCCCGGACCTGAGATCACGGCCCGGATCCGGCACGGCGGGAGGCACGCGGCGCGGAGGCAGGCGGCCCAGGCCGGCAGGAGATAGGCGGCCACGCCGGCGGAGCGGCAGGAGGCGCGCGGGGGCGGGAAGCAGGCGGCCCACGCTGGCAGGAGATAGAAGGCCCAGCCCCGACGTCACGGCGGGACATAGGAGATAGCGGGAGATTAGGAGATAGCGGGATATGGGAGATAGAAGGCCGAGAGCGCCGGGTCCAGCCGGGATCCGGACACTGTGGGGTTGTGCGGCCGGGTGCGGCTCGCGCCCCGCGATTCCGGGCCGTTACGCGACGCGCGGCGGCCGGTGCCCGCACACCGGCGGCTGCCCGCGTTTGGCGCAACCCACGCGAGCCCGAATCATGCTGAACGAAGACCGGCGGCGCACCGCGCCTCGCTCAGATGAGCGGAGCATGGTTCGCCGCCGGCATTCCTGCTGCGCTTACCCGATTCCGCGTTTGCCCGATATAGGGCTGGCACATCGGGCCGCTCTGTTAAACCGCGCTTTGACTTGCCCGCCAGATGGCTCACGCCGGGGGGAGACGGCACCATCTCGCTGTGCAGTCTGGCGACTAATGCGATGCCTCGTACTCGGAGATGATCGTTGCCGGAATGCGGCCGCGCTCGCTCACCTTGTGTCCGCGCTGCCTAGCCCAAGCCCTGATCTCTGCGCTGCGCTCACGTCCCGGGCCAGTTCTGGCGCGACGACGCCGGCCACCGCCACCGCCCTTGCGAGCGTGGTCGATGTATGACTGAAAATCTTTGCGGAGCTTGCCCGCGTTATCCGAACTCAGGTCGATCTCGTAGGTAGTGCCGTCGAGACTGAACGACACAGTCTCCGACGCCTCGCCCCCATCGAGATCGTCGACGAGCAGCACCTGAACCTTCTGCGCCATGGGGAGCCAGCCTTTCTGCTGAGCAAGGTATTAGGGAGTCGCTAAAACATATACCAGAAGTCTTGCGTTTGCCAATTAGAGCCACAAAAATAGTTGACATGAGTTCCACATCACGAGCACACGACGGCAATCCGGAAGATGGTCGTAACTCTCCGTAATCAGCGCGGGAGTAGCCGTCGTCAATCGGCTCGAGATGCGCCCGCATCATCAGGGCGCGCAGTCGCTTGACTGCTTGTACTATCCGGAATCGTGCTCTCACCGGAAATATCGGCAGACTGATCCCGATCACGGCGCCTGCGCGATGCGACCATCTCATGTCGCAGGAACGCGCCAACCGCGATGAGGAATGCAGCGCACATCAGTAGCGGAGGCGTAAGCACAGTCAGGTCGTTCAACGGGCGCACCTCCCTTCGGCCCCCGCGATCTTTGCCTGTTACGGCCATCAGGCCCGCGCAGCAAGGGCTGGTCACCCACGGCTGCCGTTGGGGCGCGACTCGCCCCGCCCACCTCCCCGTCCTTCTGCATTTCCCCTTCGCAGCATTCTCGCCGATCGCACCAACCGGTCGGCCGCCGGCCCACCCCCGGGGCGGCGGCACGGCCCAATGAATGCGAAAGCCCCTACCCAACGGCCGCCTCGCCAGCCCTTCGCTGCCCCGGCCCATTGGGCGCAACCTCCCCGCCCTGTCGGACCCGCGTGGCAGTATCGGATCGGCCAAGCCGCCGACAATAACGGGAGAGCGGACGACGACGGTATGTTCTACGCCGACCTGCACATCCACTCGAGGTTCTCCCGCGCCTGCAGCAGGGACTGCGATCTCGAGCATCTGGCCTGGTGGGCGCGCCGCAAGGGGATAACGGTCGTCGGAACGGGTGACTTCACGCACCCGGGCTGGGCGGAGGAGTTGCGCGAGTCGCTGGTCCCCGCCGAACCGGGCCTGTTCCGGCTCGGCAAGGAAGCCGAAGAGCGGCTGCAGCGCACCTCGGCCCCCAGTTGCACCGCAGAAGTGCGGTTCATGCTTTCCGCAGAGATATCCACGATCTACCGGGGCGGCGACCGGACAAGGAAAGTCCATCACCTTCTCTACGCGCCAACATTCGAGGCGGCGGACCGGATCACCCGGGCGCTATCGAAGATCGGCAATCTGGCGTCGGACGGACGGCCGATCCTCGGCCTGGACTCACGCCATCTGCTCGAGATCACGCTCGACGGTGGGCCGGGCTGCTACCTGGTCCCGGCGCACGCGTGGACGCCGTGGTTTGCGGTGCTCGGATCTAAATCGGGGTTCAATGTCGTGGCGGACTGCTACGGCGATCTGGCCGCCGAAGTATTTGCGATCGAGACCGGGTTGTCGTCGGATCCGCCGATGAACTGGAGGTGCTCGTCACTAGATGGCTATCGCCTCGTGAGCAACTCGGACGCACATTCACCGCCTATGCTCGGTCGCGAGGCCACGACCTTCGATGTTCAGCTTGATTACTTCGCCATGGCCGACGCCCTGCGCACCGGGGACGGGCTGGCGGGCACGATCGAGTTCTATCCAGAAGAAGGCAAGTACCACCTCGACGGCCACAGGAAATGCGGCGTTCGCTTTGAGCCCGAGCAGAGCAGGGAGCACGAAGGCGCGTGCCCGGAGTGTGGCAAGCCGCTCACGATCGGCGTGCTGCATCGGGTCACCGAGCTCGCCGACAGGCCCGTCGGCTATCGGCCTCCCGGCGCACCAGGATTCACCAACTTGGTTCAACTGCCGCAGATAATCGGGGAAATTCTGGCCACCGGGCCGAAGAGTAAGAAAGTTAGTCACGAAGTCGGCAGGCTCGTCGCCGCGCTCGGGCCGGAGCTTCGGATCCTGACCGAGACCCCGGCCGAAGATCTGCGCCGCGCCGGCGGCAGCCTGCTCGCGGAGGCCGTCGGCAGGCTGCGCCGTGGCGAGGTACGGCGCGAGGCCGGATACGACGGCGAGTACGGAATCGTCGCCTTGTTCCGCCGCGGAGAACTAGACGCCCCCGACGCGCTGTTCGATCTGGCTATCCCGGCGGGAAAACAAGAGAAACCGCTGGGAAAGAACGCAGAGTCGCCCGCACCGGCCGGCCTAAAAAAGCAGCGAAAAGCGGTGCCTGCGCGCCGTTCGCCGGTCGGGCGCCCCGGCAGCGACCTCGATCCCGATCAGCTGGCGGCGGCTGAGGCGGATGGCCCACTGATGATCGTCGCCGGGCCGGGAACCGGCAAGACGCACACGCTGACGCACCGGATCGCCCGCCAGGTGGCGGGTTTTGGGGCCGGCCCGGGGTCATGCCTGGCGATCACGTTCACCCGCCGGGCCGCCGAGGAGATGCAGGCCCGGCTAACCGCCAAGCTGCCCGCCGGGGCGGAGCGGCGCGTCACAGTCACCACTCTGCACGGGCTCGGCCTGATGATCCTGCGGGAGCACCACGAGCTGGCCGGGCTTGCCACCGGGTTCCGCGTCGCCGACGACACCGAACTGCTCGAGGTCGCCGCCGAGCTCGCCGGATCCGCCGCCGCGGGCAAGCGGCTGCTCGCCGACGCGGCGGGCGACCCGGTAACCCGGGAGAAGCTGGCCAAGGCCCTCGGCTCCCGGGACCTCGTTGACCTCGACGGCCTCATCGAGCTGCCCGCTGCCCTGCTGGCCGCGGAACCCGAGGTCGCCGAGTCGCTGCGCAGACGCTGGCCGCTGATCAGCGTCGATGAATACCAGGACATCGACGCCGCTCAGTACCGGCTGCTGCGACTGCTGGCCGGGGACGGCAGCGGGCTGACCGTGATCGGCGACCCTGATCAGGCCATCTACGGCTTCCGCGGCGCCGACGTCGGCGTGTTCCTTCGCTTCGGCAGCGACTACCCGGGCGCCGTGACCAGGCAGCTGACCCGGAACTACCGGTCCAGCCCGGCGATCGTCGGCGGCGCGCTCCAGGCCATAGCGCCGTCCTCGCTCGTGCCCGGCCGGGTTCTGCGGGCCGCAGCCAGTCCGGGTGCTACCTGGCGCAACGCCGCTTTAATCGGTTTTCACGAGGCGGCCGACGAGCGCGGCGAGGCCGCGTGGATCGCTCGCGAGATCGACCGGCTGCTCGGCGGCGCGTCCTTCCACGCGCTGGACACCGGCCGCGCCGGGGATCCCGGCCACGAAGGACTCGGCCTGTCGGACATCGCGGTGCTCTACCGCACCGATGCGCAGGCGGAGTCGCTCGGTCAGGCCATGACCCGCGCCGGGCTGCCGTTCCAGAAGAGCTCGCACGACCTGCTGGAACGCCGCACCGGGGTTCCCGGCATCGTCAGGGAAATGCGGTTGGCCAGCCCGGGCAGCGCCACCGTGGCGGATCGGCTGCGCCGTGCGGTGCGGGCGCTCGCCGCGAGAGCCGGAGACGCGGCGGCCGAGGTGGACGTGCGCGCCGCCGGCGAGGTCCTTGCCCCGCTCGCCCGCCGGTGTGGCAGCGACCTGGAGCAGTTTCTCACTGAAATCTCGCTGGGTGCGGAGGTCGACGCGCTCGACCCCCGGGCCGACGCGGTCACGCTGCTGACATTGCACGCGGCCAAGGGCCTGGAGTTCGAGGTGGTGTTCCTGGCCGGCTGCGAGAAGGACCTGCTGCCGCTGCGATTCCCCGGATCCGGCACCATCACCGACGCCGACCTGGCCGAGGAACGGCGCCTGCTGTTCGTCGGCATCACCAGGGCGCGAGCGCGGCTGTACCTGACCTGTGCGAGCCGCCGGACCAGGCACGGCAGCACCGGCGCGACCGGCTCGTCGCCGTTCCTTGCGGCGATCGACCCCGCACTCCTTGATCGGTCCGGAGCGATGGAGCGGCCGGCCCGGCCCGGACGGGGCAGCCGGCAGCTCAGGCTGCTCTGAGCCGGCGCCGTCAGAACCGGAGCAGCATCCTGGTGTTGCCGAGCGTGTTTGGCTTCACCCGGTCCAGGTCGAGGAACTCGGCAACGCCCTCGTCGTAGGAGCGGAGCAGCTCGGCATAGACCTCGGGCGACGCGGCGTCCCCGGTGATCTCCTCGAAGCCGAGGCGGCCGAAGAACTTGACCGCGAACGTCAGCACGAAGACCCGGCTCACGCCGAGCTCGCGAGCGCGGGCGAGCAGGCTTTCCACGACCATCTGCCCGACGCCCTCGCGCTGGCAGGTCTCGTCAACGGCGATCGTGCGGATCTCCGCCAGGTCCTCCCACATGACGTGCAGCGCGCCGCAGCCGACGACCTGCCCGTCTCGGGCCCGCTCGGTGACCAGGAACTCCTGGATGTCCTCGTACAGCGTCACCGTCGCCTTGTCCAGCAGACGGCCGGACGCGACATTCGCGTCCACTAGGCGGCGAATCGCACGCACGTCGCTGGTGCGAGCCGGCCGGACCGTGTAGTTCATCCCCGCGCCTTCTGTTATCTCTACCTGCGGGGGGCTCCGCCCCCCGCACTCCCCCCGACAAACCCAGCACACCGATCTGCCCAAACAAACCTACGCGGGGGGCTCCGCGCCCCGCACTCCCCCAGCAAACCGCTCCACATTAACCCCGCCTGCGGCGGGCTCCGCGCCCCAGCACCCCTCCAACAAGCCCCGCGCCAATCTGACCAAACCTGCGGGAGGGCTCTGCCCCGCACGCCAACCCGCATACAGAACGTTAGCGAACAAGTACGGAATGCACAGACGCTCCGATGGAGTCATTTCTTTGCGCCGATCACGGACTGATCACGAGTGCCTGCATAACGTATCAGCAGCGGGCTTCAGGATGGGCAGAAGGGCGCCCACGGGTGCAGATGTCCCTTGGGGGGGTGCTTTGCCGTACGTTTCCTGCGCAAGAATTTGGTCGTTTCACGTGTGCACCATGGTCCACGTGGATTAACCTGCATCGCTGTCACCAAGTAGCGTCGCATCCTGCCCGGAGACGGCCGGATACGGTGCATGACCCGCCGAGTTCCTGGCGCACAGAAACGTGTTCCGGGGAGCCGGGGACCCATCATCCCCGGGGTGAATCGACCGGTCACGGCCTGCCTTCGGGCGGATCGCGCCCAGCCGTAGGGCTGCTCCGGCCCGAACCCGTCAGCTAACCCGGTAGGCGGCCTAGGAGAGGAGAGGCTCCACGTGGAGTTCTTGCCCCGTAGCGGATCCGGCAAGAGGCGTTCACGGGGGACTCGTGCCCGCGCCGTCTCACGACGTGCGTGGGGACGGGTGGCGATCCTGGCCGCCGCGGCCACGGCGATCAGCTTCGCTCTGCCCAGCGGCATCGGCAGCGCAGCCACGGCGAGCGCGCCGAAGACCCTGAAGCAGCTCGTGGCGGAAGCCAACACCCTGTCCAACCAGATCGACGCGCTCAGCCAGCAGTACGACGCGCTGAAGATTCAGCTGACCGAGGCACGCCAGGAAGCCGCGATCGCCAAGCAGACGGCGCAGCGCGACCACAAGGCCATGGGTGCCGGGCAGGCACAGCTCGGCCAGATTGCCTCGCAGAGTTACATGACCGGGAGCCTCGACCCGACCATCCAGATACTGCAGACCACGAACCCGCAGCAGTTCCTGAACCGCGCGTCGATCATGCTGCAGCTGCAGCACCAGCAGGGCGGCACGATGAGCCTGCTGCAATCGGCCGAGGACGCCGCCAACCGCGCCGAGCAGACGGCGACGCAGCAGGAAGCGAAGGCCACCTCGCTCTCCGCAGTGATGAGCAAGAAGGTCGGCCAGATCCAGGCCAAGGAGAACGTGCTGAACAGCTCCGCGTTCAGCCAGGCCCTGTCCATCTTCCAGCAGACCGGCCACTACCCGGACATCCAGGTCACTGGCGACTCGCTCGGCGAGCAGGCCCTGAAGTGGGCGCTGACCAGGCTCGGGGACGCTTACGTCTGGGGTGCCGCCGGGCCCACTACCTTCGACTGCTCCGGCCTGGTGATGTGGGCCTACGCCCACGTCGGGATCAGCCTCGAGCACTTCACCGGCGACCAGTGGAACGAGGGCCAGCACATCTCCCGCAGCCAGCTGGAGCCGGGCGACCTGGTGTTCTTCTTCCAGGACATCAGCCACGTCGGCATGTACGTCGGCAACGGCATGATGGTGGACGCACCCACGTTCGGCCAGCCGGTGCAGATCCAGCCGGTCCTGTGGGACGTGTACGTCGGCGCGGTCCGCATCATCGCCTGAGGATCTGCTGTCAGAGGTCGATGCCCGGGCTCATTCCGGGCGGACGGTCGGGAACAGGATCGTCTCCCTGATGGTGGCCCCGGTGAGCAGGATCAGCAGCCGGTCGGTGCCCATGCCCATGCCGCCACTCGGCGGCATGCCGTACTCCAGTGCCCGCAGGAATTCCTCGTCGAGCTGCATCGCATCCGGGTCCCCGCCGGCGGCGAGCAGGGACTGCGCTGTCAGCCGCTCGCGCTCCTGCACCGGGTCCACCAGCTCGCTGTAGCCGGTGCCGATCTCCGCGCCGAACGCGACCAGGTCCCAGCGCTCGGCGAGCCTGGGGTCGGTCCGGTGCTCGCGGGTCAGCGGCGACACCTCGACGGGGAAGTCGCGATAGAAGGTCGGCTCCACGGTCCGCGCCTCGACGAGGTGTTCGTAGAGCTCCAGCACTACCTGGCCGCGGCTCCACTTCGGTTCCTGGTGGATGCCGGCCCGGTCGGACAGCTGGCGCAGCGTCTCCTCGGTCGTATCGGCCGTGACCTCCTCGCCGAGGGCACGGGAGATCGCCTCGTGCACGCCGACCCAGGGCCATTCGCCGCCGATGTCGTGTTCCGAGCCGTCCAGCCGGCGCACGACCGTGCTGCCGAGCGCGGCAACCGCGGCGGCCTGGATCAGCTCCCTGGTCAGCGTGCCGATCGTGGTGTAGTCGCCGTAGGCCTCGTAGGCCTCGAGCATGGTGAACTCGGGGTTGTGGGTGGCGTCAGCGCCCTCGTTGCGGAAGATCCGGCCGATCTCGTAGACCTTCTCGATGCCGCCGACCACGAGGCGCTTCAGGTAGAGCTCGAGCGCGATCCTCAGGTAGAGCTGGATGTCGTAGGCGTTGCTATGGGTGACAAACGGCCGGGCGTTCGCGCCGCCGTGCAGGACCTGCAGCACCGGCGTCTCCGCCTCGAGGAAGCCGCGGGCGTGCAGTTCCTCGCGCAGCGACCTGGTGACCGTGGCGCGCAGTTCCGCCATCCGACGCGCCTCCGGGTTGATGATCAGGTCGAGGTAGCGCTGGCGCACTCGCGCCTCGGGGTCGTTCAGGCCGGCGTGCTTTTCCGGCAGCGGCCGCAGCGCCTTGGCGGTGATCGCGTAGGAGTCCGCGAGCACCGAAAGCTCCCCGCTGCGCGAGGTGATTACCTCGCCCTCGACCCCGATGTGGTCCCCAAGGTCAACGTCGCTCTTCCAGGCGGCGAGCGCCGGCTCGCCGACCCGGCCCTGCGAGATCATGACCTGGATGTCGCCGGTGCCGTCCCTGATCGTCGCGAAGCAGAGCTTGCCCCCGATGCGGGACAGCACGACGCGCCCGGTGACGCCGACCTTCTCGCCGGTTGCGGTATCCGGCTCCAGGTCGGGGTACTTCTCACGGATCTCGGCGATCGTCGTGGTACGCGGGAACCCGACCGGGTACGGGTCGCCGCCGGCGGCCCGTATGCGGTCAACCTTGGCCAGGCGCACCTGCATCTGCTCGGGCAGGTGCCCACGATCATCGTCGGTCACCTGCCAGAGATTACCGGTCCCGCCTCGGCTCAGGCACCGGGGTTTCCTGCCCGGCCGGTGGCGATGGCCTCGCTCAGCCAGGCGAAGGCGGCCTGCTGCCAGAGCATCTGCCCCATTCCCTCGCAATGCCCTCCGCCGCCTTCGGCCGCGGTGAACTCGCGGTACTGCTTAGGGCAGTTCAGAGCCCCGGACGCTAACCGCCCGGGGCGTTGCGTTCAAAGACAAGCCGAAGGCCGATCAGGGTCAGCCACGGTTCGTAGGCATCGATGATGCCCACCTCGTCGATGACCAGCGGCGCCAGACCTCCGGTGGCGATGATTGTCACCGAGTCGGGGTCACCGGGTGCAAGCTCGTCCGCCATCCGCCTGGCGATGCCCTCGACCTGGCCGGCGAAACCGAAGATTATCCCGGACTGCAGCGACTCCACGGTGCTGCGGCCGATCACCCGGCTGGGGCGGGTCAGCTCCACCTTGAGCAGCTGGGCCGCCCGGCGTGACAGCGCGTCGACCGAGATCTCGATGCCGGGGGCGAACGCACCGCCGATGAACTCGCCGTTCCTGCTGACTGCGTCGAAGTTCGTCGCGGTGCCGAAGTCGACCACGATGGCAGGACCGCCGTAGAGATGCACGGCGGCCAGAGCGTTCATGATCCGGTCGCTGCCCACCTCCTTGGGATTATCGGTCCGCACGGGGACGCCGGTCCGCACCCCCGGCTCCACGATGACCGCTGGCACCTCCGGGTAGTAGCGCTGGAACATTTCCCGCATCTCATGCAGCACCGAGGGAACGGTCGAGCACAGCGACAGGCCGCTGATGTCAGGGGCCTTACCCGCCGCGCTCTGGTCCAGCAGGCCCTGCAGGATCACCGCCAGCTCGTCGGCGGTGCGGACCGGGTCGGTGGCGATCCGCCAGTGCTCGACCACCTCGTCACCGGAGAACACACCGAGCACGGTGTTGGTGTTGCCCACGTCGATCGTCAGCAGCATGGCGTTCCTCCACGGTCGCCGCAGAGCTCTACCGGCGCGTTGTCTATGAGCCGCGTCGCGCCGGACCTGGCAGCGACCAGCAGCAGCGCCTGGCCCTCGTAGCCATCGCCCACCCCGGTGAACGTCACCGGGTCTACCAGTTCCAGGTAGTCGAGCACCAGCGGCGGGTCGGCGGCTGCGGCCTTGTCGAGCACGGCGCGCGTGGCGGCGAGTACCGCGTCAGGCCCGGAAGCCGCCGCTTGAGCCCCGGCCGCGAGCCCGCGGGACAGCGCCTGCGCCGTCGAACGCTCATCGGGTGAGAGGTACGCGTTCCTGCTGGAGACGGCCAGCCCGTCCGGATCCCGCACGATCGGGACACCCACGACCTCCACGCCGAGGTCCAGGTCCGCAGCCATCTGGCGGACGAGCGCGAGCTGCTGCACGTCCTTCTGGCCGAAGACCGCCACATCGGGCCGGACCACCTCGAAGAGCTTCAGCACGATGGTCAGCACGCCGGTGAAGAAGCCGGGCCGCGAGCGGCCCTCCAGAAGCTGCCCGACCGGGCCGGGGTCGACGCGGATCAGCGGTTGCGACGGGTACATCTCGTCCGGTGACGGGGCGAACACGGCCGCGACGCCCTCTTCGGCGCAGACGGCCAGGTCCGCAGCCAGCGTCCGCGGGTACCTGCCGAAGTCCTCTCCGGCGCCGAACTGGAGCGGGTTGACGAACACGGACACCACGACGGTCCCGTTGCGCCCAGCGATCCCATGGGCCACGCGGAACAGGACCCGGTGCGCATGATGCAGCGCCCCCATCGTGGGGACCAGCACCACCGGGCCGGAGGGCAGGCCCGCCCGCAGCGCGGCGAACTCCGCCTTGGTCCTCGTCAGTGCCACTCCTCCGCCCACCCCCCCACCCTCGCCCACCCCGCCACCCTCGCCCACCTGCCCATCCGCCTTCAATGCGGCGTTCCGCCGAGCACGCCGAGCAGCCGCTGCGCGTCCGGCGCGCTGAGCGTCCCGGCCGCGACCGCCCGGTCCGCGGTCAGCCTTGCCAAGGCGAGGTAGGTGGGCAGCGCCTCGGGTGCGTCGGCTCGCAGCGCGTTGACATGACTGGCCACCGTGTCCGCGTCGCCGCGCGCAACCGGGCCGGTGAGGGCGGCATCACCAAGGCGCAGCGCGTTGTCGAGCGCGGCCGAGAGCAGCGGGCCGAGCATCCGGGCCGGATGCGTCACGCCCGCGTCCCGCAGCAGGTCGCTGGCCTGTACCACGAGTGTCACCAGGTAGTTGGCGCCGCTGGCGAGTGCCGCATGGTACAGATCGCGCTGCTCCTCGGCGATGAACACCGGCTCGCCGCCCATCTCGACGACCAGTGCCTCGGCGACCGGCCGCAGCGGGTCCGGTGCGGTGACCCCGAAGCTGATCCCGGCCAGCCTGTCGATGTCGTCGGGTCGCCCGGTGAAGGTCATCACCGGGTGCAGCGCGAGCGGCAGCGCGCCGGCCCGGACAACCGGATCAAGCACCCCGAGGCCGTGGCGGCCGCTGGCGTGCGCGATCAGGCGGCCCTCGACGGCGGCTCCGGTCGCGGCCAGCCCGGCCACCAGGCCCGGCAGCACGTCATCGGGAACGGTCATCAGGACGAGGTCGGCGCTCGCCACCACCTCGGGCGGCTGCCTGATCGCGACGCCGGGCAGGCGCTGCTCGATCCGCCGGATCGACGCGTCGGACACGGCCGAAACGACGGAAACCTCGTGACCCGCGCGGCCGAGCGCGACGGCGAGGGCGGTCCCCACCCGGCCTGCCCCGACGACACCCACCCGCAGCCTGGCCGGGTGTTCGCCCGGGATAGGCGAATTATCAGCGTTCATTTCGTTCCAGTCCTCGCCGGTGCCGGACAGCGACGCTCAGGATATTCAATCTGCGTCGTCGCGGTCGCGCGGCGGGGTGCGGCAGCAGCGCTCCAGGTACAGGGCGGCTGCGACCAGCGTGCCGGCCGCCGCGGCCGTGATCCCGGCATTGATCGCGTCGCCACGCGGGACCGCCAGGTTGAGGAAGCCCGCGGAGTACACGAAGAACCCTGCGGCGAGTCCCCCGAACGCGGCGCCGCCGAGGGAGCTCGCCTTGGCCAGCGCGGCCATCCGGGTGACCGCGATCGGCGCGAAGGGCTTGCCGTCACGGCGGCCCATGATCTTCGCGCGCAGGTTCCGGCCGCTCAGGGCTTCGGCGGCGGCGAGCACGACCAGGGCGGGCGCCCCGGTCCACGGCAGCGTCGGCAGATCGGCAGCCGACGACCTGACGAACAGCCACGCCGCGAGCGCGCAGGCGGCTGCGACGGCCAGCAGCGTCCACGGCCGGGTTGGGGTCATGAGGGTCTGCGCAGCGTCGCGTCGGGACACAGCCGGACGTCTGCGGTGCCGACCGCGGCGAGCAGATCGGCCACCCGGCCGCGCCCAGGGATAACGGCGCCGGGATCCACGTCGTGCCACGGAGCGAGCACGAAGGCCCGCTCGTGTACCCGCGGGTGCGGCAGGGTGAGCCCCGGGTCGTCGCTGACCTCGGTCCCGTAGACGATGACATCGACGTCGATCCTGCGGGGTCCCCAGCGCTCCGTCCGGACCCGGCCCAGCGCGTTCTCGGCCTCCTGGCAGCGGTCCAGGACCGCCCGGGCGGACAGCGTCGTGGCCGCGACGAGCACGGCGTTCAGGTACTCGGGCTGGGCCGGGCCGCCCACCGGCGCGGTCTCGTACACCGGCGAGACCTGGACGCCGGACAGGCCCGGCCGGGCACATAGCGCGTCAACGCCGCCCTGCAGGTTGGCCAGCCGGTCGCCGAGGTTGCTGCCGAGGGCGAGCACCACCGTCGGCCCGGGATCCACCGCCGTCACGCACGGCTCCGGCGGATCGTCACGGTCACGTCTCTCAGCGACTGGACCAGCGGCGCGTGCGGCTTGTGCACGGTTATCTCGACCTCGCGCACGGCCTCGTGGGCGGACAGGCACATGGCGGCCAGGCGGTCGGCCAGCGTCTCGATCAGAGCGACCGGCTCTCCGGATACGACCGCCGCCAGCTGGCCGGCCACCGCCCCGTAGTCGACAGTCAGCGAAAGGTCATCGGTGGCCGCTGCCTGCCGGGTGTCCACCCAGAGCACCGCATCCACCACGAACTCCTGGCCGTCGCGGCGCTCGTGATCGAGCACGCCGTGCCGGCCGAACGCACGCAGGCCGAGCAGGCTGATGCGGTCCTCAGCCGCCCCGTCTGTGCCGCTCATCACCCGGTTCCCGCCGTACGGGCCGGGTCGGCCGCCCCGGCGCCGTTGGCCGGTCCGGCCGCCGGGACGGCCAGCCCAGAAGCCGCCGTCCAGCGGGCGGCGACCCGGACGGCATCGGCGTTCGCAGCGACGGCGTGCACTCGCACGCACCACGCGCCGGCGGCCGCCACGAGCGCGGACACGGCGACCGTCGCCTCGTCCCGCTCGTCGGCCGGGCGCGGCTCGCCGCCGGTGTCCCGAAGCAGCGAGCCGAGGAAGCTCTTGCGCGAAGCGCCGACCAGTACCGGGAACGGACGGTCGCCGCCGAGCCTGGCGATCTCGCCGAGACTGGTCAGCAGGGCCCAGTTGTGCCCGTGCAGCTTGGCGAACCCGATACCCGGGTCCACGATGACCGCTGCTGGGTCGACCCCGGCCGCGACGACCGCGTCTACGCGCCGCCTGAGTTCGGCGCCGACCTCACGTACCACGTCGTCATACACCGCCCGCTCCTGCATATCGCGGCCGTACCCGCGCCAGTGCGTGACCACGTACGGCACGCCGGCCTCGGCGACCAATCGGGGCATCCGCGGGTCGGCCAGGCCCCCGCTGACGTCGTTCACCAGCCGGGCGCCGGCGCCGAGGGCGGCCTCGGCCACGCCGGCCCGCATGGTGTCCACGCTGACCAGGACCCCGGCGGCGGCGAGCTCGGAGATCACCGGGCTGATCCGCCGCAGTTCCTCCGCCTCGTCCACCCGCCGCGCCCCGGGCCGGGTGGACTCGCCGCCGACGTCGACGATGTCCGCTCCCTCGGCGGCGAGGCGGAGGCCATGGGCCACGGCCGCGACCGGATCGAGCCACCTGCCGCCGTCGGAGAACGAGTCCGGGGTCACGTTGACGATGCCCATGACCAAGCACCGGTCCGGCGCGGGCAGGCCCGGGAGAATGGTCATGGTGGTCAATCTACGGGCTGCCGGGCCGTACGGGGCCGCCGCCCTGCGGTGCGGAGCAACGGGCCTGGCTACCCGTGGAATGCGGCGCTCACGCGCCGCCTGACTCTGCCGAGGCCGAGCCTGCGTGCGGCCTGCCGCGCGATCCTGCGCACCTCGACCGTGGGCCAGACGACGAAGGCCTCTGCCTCGAGCGCGGCAAGGCCGATCCTCGGGATGTCTCTGGTGCCGGTGTAGACGACGAACCGCGGCACCCACTCCGGGCAGAACTTCGCGTTGAACTTGTACAGCGACTCGATCTGGAACCACCGCGACGCGACCAGCAGCAGTCCGCGCCAGGCCCGCAGCACCGGCCCGGCCCCGATCCGCTCGCCGCGCTCCAGGGCCGCGCGGAACATGGCGAAGTTCAGCGAGATGCGCTTCACGCCGAGATCCGGCGCGCGCTTGATCGCCTCCACGATGAGGAAGTCATTCAGGCCGGGCTGGGCGGCGCGGTCCCGGCGCATCAGGTCCAGCGAGAGGCCGTCCGGCCCCCAGGGCACGAAGTGCAGGATCGCGCGGAGCACGCCGTCCTCGGTGGCCGTGGCGATCACGCAGTCGTCGTCGCCCACGCCGCCGACGCGGCCAAGCGCCATCGAGAACCCGCGCTCGGTCGGGTTCCCCCGCCAGGAGTCGGCCTGCCGGTTCAGCCGGTCGATCTCCTTCCGGGGGACGTCGCCGATCCGGCGGACCTCGGCCACGTAGCCGTGTTTGCACACCCGGGTCACCATCTGCCTGACATTCCGCATGGACCGGCCCTGCAGGGTGAAGTCGGCCACGTTGACGATGGCCTCGTCGCCGAGTTCCAGCGCGGTCAGCCCGTCGCCCTCGCGGCACCAGGTTTCGGCGCCAAGCTCGCTGCACCCCAGGACCGCGGGCACCCACGCGTGCCGCGCCGCCTCGTCGAGGAATGCGCTGATCGCGCCCGGCCAGGCCTCGGGATCGCCGATCGGGTCGCCGCTGGCCAGCATGACCCCGGACTGGACCCGGTAGCCGATGCAGGACTTGCCGGTGGGCGACCAGATGATGCTCTTGTCGGTGCGCAACGTGAAATAGCCGAGCGAGTCCCGCTCTCCATGTCTGCCCAGCAGCTCGTGGATCCGGGCCGCGTCCTGCGCACCGAGCCTGCCCTCGCGGCGGGCCGGGCGCAGGAACAGGAACCCGGCGACGACGACCGTGAGCAGCCCGAGGCCCCCCATCACGACGCCGTACATGTCGGCGCGCGTCTCGGTGACGAAGTGGACCGGGCCGTTGAGGCCGACCAGGTTGTAGATCGCTGACTGCAGGCGCTCGGCCGGCGAGTAGTCGGCCTGCAGGCCGCCGCCGACCGAAACATAAGTGAAGCCGATGATGATGTCGGCCACGACGAGGCCGGAGAATGCCCACAACGCGCGCCACCGGGTCCGCGGGTCGCCGGTCGCGTAGAACTCGCTGCGGTAGATCCACAGCAGGGCCAGGAGAATCGCGGCGCCGGCCACGGCCACGAAGTGGTCCCGGTCCGGCAGCGAGGCATGTGCGATCGCTCTGACGGCGTGCACGATCACGCTGAAGGCGAGCAGCAGCATCACGCCCTGCCAGGCACGCTTCTTCCGCCTGCGCAGGGCGTGCGCGAGCATCAGCAGCAGCATCCCGACGATGACGTCGGCGACCCGGGGGAACAGGCTCAGCACACCCGGCGCGACCTCGTTGAGCTTGTGCAGGGAGTGCTTGAGATGGTTGTAGACCGGCCCGCTGCGCAGGCCCTCGATGATGTAGGCAAGGCCTACCAGCAGCGACAGCAGCGCCGCGGTGACCGGCACCCAGCGGCGCTGGTGCCTGCGGTCCGGCGGGCGGCCGGCCAGCAGGCGATCGAGCGGCGCTGCCGCCCGCGGGGCGATGCCCTGCGCCCCGTCGCCGGTTCGGGGCTCGCCCTGCTCTGGCTCGCTGCGCTCAGTAATCTCGGACATCTGCGTCGAGCCCCGGATCACGGGGCACCAGGGTAGTCATCGTCGGCACGCAACGCGGGCAAACCCGTGAACACCACGGCTAGCCTCTTCCTGAGCGGTCTGCTTCGCCGCCCGGAGGGCGATAAGGCAGTCGCGTCCGTTGATCGTACGTCTGATTCAGCCATCTTTAAGACGCTCCCGGCGCCGGATCGGTTCTGCTTTCGCTGAGGAAACGCTCAGCGACGCCCAAGCAGCAAACTCATAGCTTCGGCGCGAGTTCGGTCGGAGTCAAGGAACATGCCGCGCACGGCAGATGTCACCGTCTTGGCTCCTGGCTTCCGCACGCCGCGCATGGACATGCACAAGTGCTCGGCCTCTATCACTACGATAACGCCGCGCGGCTCGAGCACGCTCATGAGTGCGTCAGCGATCTGGCTGGTCATTCTCTCCTGGACCTGCGGCCGCCTCGCGTACAGGTCCACCAGCCTGGCCAGCTTGGACAGACCTGTGATCTGCCCCTTTTCGCTCGGTATGTACCCCACGTGAGCGGCCCCGAAGAACGGGGTGAGGTGATGCTCGCAGGTGCTGTACATCTCAATGTCCTTAACCAGCACCATCTCGTCATGGTCGGCGTCGAACACCGTGGTGAGCACGTCCTCGGGCCGTCCGCGCAGCCCGGCGAACTGTTCCGCGTAGGCCCTGGCGACGCGGGCCGGGGTATCGCGCAGGCCGTCTCGGTCCGGGTCGTCGCCGATGGCCAGCAGGATCTCGCGCACCGCGCGCTCGATGCGGGCCTGGTCGATCGCTGGCGAGTCCTGCTCGCTCAATGAGTGAACCCTTCCATCCGGCTGTCTCACACCGGGTACGTGGCAGTAAGGGGGAGGACGAAGGGGTTCAGGAGCCGCCCGCCGGGCCACCGGCGGAACCGTCCGCCGGGGGGCCTCCCGGCGCACCGTTGTCCGGGCCCTGCGGTGAGCCGTAGCCCTGCGGCGGAGCGAATCCGCCAGACCCGGCCGTGTCCGGGCCCTGCGGTGAGCCGTAGCCCTGCGGCGGAGCGAATCCGCCAGACCCGGCCGGGCCGAGGGCCTGGCTGGGCCCCTCCGGCCCGCTGACGCCCAGAGCCTGCCCGTTGCCGCTGCCGGGCTGCTCGGAGCCGTCCGGCGCCGCGGTCAGGGCCATCTCCTTGGGCGTCAGCACCGGCGGCCGGTCAGACGGCAGCCGCTTGCCGTAGCCGGTGTAGGAGCCGCGGCTCGGCCGCTGCCGGATCGGGCTGAAGATCTGGAGCACCTGATCCCTGGACAGGGTCTCGTGCTCTATCAGCTGCAGCACCAGGTTGTCGAGCACGTCACGGTACTGGACCAGGATCTCCCAGGCTTCGTCGTGCGCTGACTCGATCAGCCTGCGGACCTCCTCGTCGATCGCGGACGCGATCTCCTCCGAGTAGTCCCTGCTGTGCGACATCTCGCGACCCAGGAACGGCTCGCCATCGCCGCTGCCGAACTTGCGCGCGCCGAGCCGCTCGCTCATCCCGTACTCGGTGATCATGCCGCGGGCGATCTGGCTGGCCTTCTCGATGTCGTTGGCGGCACCGGTGGTCGGCTCGTGGAACACCAGTTCCTCGGCCGTCCGCCCGCCGAGCAGCATGGCCAGCTGGTCCATCATCTCGGCGCGGCTGACCAGGAATTTGTCCTCGACAGGGGCCGACGCGGTGTAGCCGAGCGCCCGCCCACGCGGGATGATCGTGATCTTGTGCACCGGGTCGGCGTTCGGCAGCGCGTGCCCGACCAGCGCGTGGCCGCCCTCGTGGTAGGCGATGATCTTCCGCTCCTTCTCGGACAGGAGCACGCTCTTGCGCTTGGGGCCGGCCGTGACCCGGTCGATCGCCTCCTCCAGCGAGGCCATCGTGATCTGGGTGGCGTTCCACCGAGCGGTGAGCAGGGCGCCCTCGTTGATCACGTTGGCCAGGTCGGCACCGGTGAACCCGGGCGTCCGGCGCGCGATCATGTCGAGCTCGACGTCGGGAGCGAACGGCTTGCCGCGCGCGTGCACCCGCAGGATGCCCTTGCGCCCGGCGAGGTCGGGCTGGGCGACCACGATCTGGCGGTCGAACCGGCCCGGGCGCAGCAGCGCCGGGTCCAGGATGTCCGGCCGGTTCGTGGCCGCGATCACGATCACGCCGCCCTTGGTGTCGAAGCCGTCGAGCTCCACCAGCAGCTGGTTGAGCGTCTGCTCCCGCTCGTCGTGGCCGCCGCCGAAGCCGGCCCCGCGGTGCCTGCCGACCGCGTCGATCTCGTCCACGAACACGATCGCCGGCGCGTTGGCCTTGGCCTGCTCGAACAGGTCGCGGACCCGGGAGGCGCCGACGCCGACGAACATCTCGACGAAGTCGGACCCGGAGATCGAGTAGAACGGGACCCCGGCCTCGCCGGCCACGGCCCGGGCCAGCAGGGTCTTGCCGGTGCCCGGCGGGCCGTACAGCAGCACGCCCTTGGGGATCTTGGCCCCGATCGACTGGAACTTGCCCGGGCTCTGCAGGAACTCCTTGATCTCCTGCAGTTCCTCGATCGCCTCATCCGCGCCGGCGACGTCGGCGAATGTGGTCTTCGGCGTGTCCTTGGTAATGAGCTTGGCCTTGGACTTCCCGAAGTTCATCACCCGTGACCCGCCGCCCTGCATCTGATTCATGATGAACAGGAAGAACAGGATGATGATGATGAACGGCAGCCAGTCAAAGATCACGTCGAAGATCGAGCTGCCCTTGGGCGCCTGGACGCTATAGCCGCCGGGCAGGTTACCCTTCGCCGCCTGCTGCTGCAGGGTGGTGGCCAGCTGCTGGCCCTGGTTGCCGACCCAGGACGCCTGCAGCGGCTGGCTTCCGTTCTTCGGCGTGATCTGGATGGTCTGGGTCGAGTCAATCAGCAGGGCAGACTTGACCTGCCCCTTGTCGATCATGCTGACGACTGTCGAGGTGTCGGCCGCCTTGTATGAGGTGCCGGAGCTTGCATAGCGGTACAGGAAGAAAAACAGCAGCAAAACTACGAGGACGGCAACAAACGGCCCGCGGAAATAGCGCTTCACATCCATCGATGAACGGCCGCGCCGCTAGCGGGCCGACCCCTCCTGACGAGCCTCAGGTCCCGCCGACCTCCGGCAGGACTGCCTTGCGTACCAGCGCCCACGCGCAGCTTTCCTTTCTGCCCGCCTGATTAACGGCAATAACCGACGGTACACCGCGCCGGCCCGTGCTGACACGCAGGAGCCACGTTCGGGAGCCCCGGCCTCCGCAAGGTTCCCTACCCCCGTGAACGTATTTCATCTCACTGTCTGTTCCCAGCGAGTTCCCCGCCGTCCTGGCCCCAGGTTGATACCCAGCGTTTCACTGCCCGCCGTAGACGTGCGGTGCCAGGGTCCCGATGAACGGCAGGTTGCGGTAACGCTCGGAGTAGTCGAGCCCGTAGCCGATGACGAACGCGTTGCCGATGTCGAAGCCTGTGTACGCCACGTCGACTTCTACCCGCGCGGCACCGGGTTTGCGCAGCAGGGCGCACACTTTCAGCGACGCAGGGCCGCGCGACTGCAGATTCCGGACCAGCCAGGACAAGGTCAGGCCGGAGTCGATGATGTCCTCGACGATCAGCACGTGACAGTCGGTGATGTCGGCGTCGAGGTCCTTGAGGATGCGCACCACACCGGACGACTTCGTGCCGGAGCCGTATGAGGACACCGCCATCCAGTCCATCTGGACCGGGAGCCGCATGGCGCGGGCCAGATCGGCCATCACCATGACCGCGCCCTTCAGCACGCCGACGAGCAGCAGTTCGCGATCGGCGTAATCCGCGTCGATCTGCTCCGCGAGCTCCGCGATGCGCTGCTGCAGCTGTTCCGCGGTGATGAGCACGTCCTCGAGGTCGGCGCCCATGTCATTCGCGTCCACCTGCGCCCTCCACATCGTCGCCCGAGCCGAACTGCAGCTTGCCATACCCGCGCCAAGCGCGGACACCGCCCGGCAGGTCGGTCCAGCGCTGGCCGCGCCAGCCGGTCACCAGGGCCTCGAGCCCGGCGACGTGGCGCGCGCTCAGCGCGCCCGGCGGGCACCCCGCGGCCATGGCCGCGTTCCTGAGCACCCGTGACCTGATCGCCTCTGGCAGCGCGGCCAGAGCATCCAGCGGAAGCGAGTGGCCAGAGCCGGGAGGAGCTATGCGTTCCAGCTCGCTCTCCGCGAGTGCGTCAAGGAAATCGGCGTCAGCGCGCAGCAGCCGGGCACTGCGGGCCAGTGCTTCGGCCACGCCGGGCCCGAGCTCCGCCTCGAGCACCGGGAGCAGCCGGTGCCGGACCCGGGCGCGGGCAAAGCCCGGGTCGGCGTTCTGCGGGTCATCCCATGGCTCGAGGTCCTGCGCGGCGCAGGCGGCCCTGGTCGTGGCCCGGCTGATCCGCAGCAGCGGGCGCAGGAAAGGGCCGGTGCGCTCGGGCATCCCGGCCAGCGAGCGGGCGCCGGAGCCACGCGCCAGGCCCAGGAGCACGGTCTCGGCCTGGTCGTCCATGGTGTGGCCGAGCAGTACCGCCGCGGCAGCGCACGCGCTGGCGGCCCGGTGCAGGGCCGCGTACCTGGCCTCCCGCGCCGCCGCCTCGGGACCGGGGTAGCCGGGCCCGCCCGGGCGGGCCACGGCCGCGGTGACGCTGTCCACCGGCTGCAGGCCCATGCCCTTCAGGGCCTTTGCCGCGCTCCGTGCCTGCTCATCCGATCCGTCCTGCAGCCCGTGGTCCACGGTGACGCCACCGCCACGCAGCCCCAGCCTGGGCGCCTCGAACGCCAGCGCCGAGGCCAGGGCCAGCGAGTCCGCCCCCCCGGAGCAGGCCGCGAGCACCAGGTCACCGGGCGCCAGGCCGAACCCGGACAGGCAGCGGCGCACGGCGAGGCGAACCTGGGCGACCGCGGGGTGGGGGCCCATCCGGGGTCACTCCGCTCAGCCAGCAGCTGCGGCGCTGCCGTTCGCTTCGTGGCCGCCGCTGCCGCCGACCCGGTCCAGCCAGGCCTGCGGGCTGGCGATCTCGTCCTTGGTGGGGAGCGTCTCCGGGGAGGTCCAGACCTTGTTGAACACTTCCATCCCGGCCTCGTCAACGACCGCCTTGACGAACTTCGATCCCTGCTCGTACTGCTTCATCTTCAGGTCGATGCCGAGGACCCGGCGGATCGCCTGCTCGATCCGGCCCGCGCTGACCCGCCGGGCCGAGAACTTGGCCCTGATCTCGGCCACCGAGGGCACCACCTTGGGGCCCACCGCATCCATCACGTAGTCGCCGTGCCCCTCGACCAGCGTCATCACCGACGTCAGCCGGTCCAGGATCTCGCGCTGGCGCGGGGTCTGGATCGCCTCGATCAGGCTCTCGCCGCCGCCGCGGACCGCGCCGGCCACCGCGTCCGCAGCCGACCTGACCCGGTCCAGGATCGAAGCCGGGTCCAGGTCCGAGGCCAGCAGGAACTCGGTCATCTGCTCCTGCACGTAGGGGCGCAGCCAGGGCACCGAGGTGAACTGAGTCCGGTGCGTCTCCTCGTGCAGGCAGACCCAGCGCCGGAAGTCGTGCGGGTCGACCCCGAGTTCGCGCTCCACCATGACGATGTTCGGCGCGACCAGGGTCAGCCTGCCCGCCGGGGCCTCGGACGCGCCGGGCACCGGCGCGTCCGGGTCGGGCGGCAGGAACAGCTCGTACTGGCCGAGTACCCGGCCCGCCAGGTAGGCGAGGATCAGTCCGGCCTGCATGCCGGTGACCCGCGAGCCGACTGCGGTGATCACCGAGCCTGCAGGCGGCGCCGAGCCGCGCTGCTGCATGTGCTCGACCAGCGGGTCGAGCACCACCCGGAACCCGTCGACGTTGGCCCGGATCCACCCGGGCCGGTCCACGACCGCGATCTTGCCGCCGTCGCCCGAGCCGGACAGCCCGGTGAGCTCATGGACCGGCTCTTGCACGGCGGCCGCCAGGCTGCGGAGCTCGGCGACCACCTTTCTGGCCTCGGCCATGCTGACGGCGGGCCCCGGCCGAGCCCACCTGACACCGGTCGAGGTGGCGACGTTCCAGTCAATCATCTGAGAGCTGCTCACCCTCCCACCGTACGTTGGCCAGCCGCATGGCTCACGCCGGGGCGAGCGCTCAGCCGCAGCCACAGCCCGCCAGGGCCGTGGCGAGCCTGGTCAGATCGGACGCCCCGGCGTCCAGGCCGCTGCTGCTCAGCCGGTCGGCCATGAACGCGAACGCGAACAGCTGACCGTCCCTGGCCTCCGCGATCCCGGCCAGTGACACCACGGTCGACAGGTTTCCGGTCTTGGCCCGCACCACGCCGAGCCCGGCCTGGCCCACGTCGGGGAAGACGCTGCCGCCCGGGGCCAGCGTGCCGGAGAACCCCGCCACCGGCAGGCCGGTGATGACGGCCCGCAGGCCAGGCTGGCTCGCCGAGGCGGCGAGCCGGACCAGCTGGACCTCGGCGTTGGGCGCGATCCGGTCCCTCGGCGACAGGCCGCTGCCGTCGACCAGCCGGATCGTGCCGCTGACGCCGAGCTTGCGCAGCACCGCGGTCTCGGCGGCGGCCGCGCCGCTGTACGAGGCGGGCCGCCCGGTGGCGATCGCGACCTGCCTGGCCAGGTTCTCCGCGATCACGTTGTTGCTCTGGCTGAGCATCCAGTAGACGATCTCGGCCAGCGGCGGCGACTTCACCGCGGCGATGGCCGCCGCCCCGTGCGGCGCGGCCGTCTGGGTCACCGCCCCGCGCACCCGGATCCCGTCTCCGGCCAGGAAACCGGCGAAGGACTGCGCGGCCTCGGCCGCCGGGGCGAACGTGCGGGGCCGGAAGTTCTCCGCGTCGTTGGCGTCCTGCGGGGCACCGCTCGCGGTGAGCCTGCCCTGATCCACCTCGAGCGAGGAGATCGGGGTGACGTTGCCGGTGGTGACGTAGCTGCGCGGCCACCCGGGCGCCAGCACCGGGCCGGTGAACAGCGACGTGTCGTAGCCCAGCCGCACCGCGCGGACGCCCCTGGCCCGCAGCTCCCGCGCCGTCTGCCCGGCGAGCGACGCCAGCGTGGCGGACTGGGGGTAATTCGAGGCGGGCGGGTCCCCGGCGGCCAGCGTGGGATCGCCGCCGCCGACAAGGACGATCGAGGACGCGGAGGAGCCGGCCACGACCCTGGTGGTGAACGTGGCGGCCGGGCCCAGCACGTCGAGCGCGGCGACCGCGACCGCGAGCTTGGCGGTGGAGGCCGGGGCAAAGCCCGAGCTTGCGTTGCGGGAGAGCAGGACCTGGCCGGAGGACAGGTCGTCGACCACCGCGCCGACGTGCTTGCCGAGCGTGGCCAGCCCGAGCACCGGGGAGAGCGCGGCTTCGACGCCGGCCGCGGTCGCGGCCTGCTCGGAATAGCCGGAATGGCCGGTCTGCACCGATCCGGCCGAGCCATCAGCCGGGTCCGCAACCGGAACGAGCACCGAGCCGGCCCCGGCGAGGCCGTGGCTGGCCACGGTGGGCAGCCGCCACAGCGCCAGCCGCGGCGGCAGCATGCGCGCCACGGCGACGCCTGCGGTGAGCGTGAACACGATGAGCAGGGCCAGCAACGCCGTGGCGGCACGGCGGAACCGACGCACCGGTTGCCTCCTCTCGGAAATGCTGGATCCCGCCTGACACCGGCCTACCCCAGACCGGGTAGACATCGAAGCACGGAGTCAATCATCCACGTGGCCGAGAGGTGGAGTCGTGAACTTCGATGTGACCATCGAAATACCTAAGGGCGCAGCCGAGGCACTGGCCGAGATCGACGACTGCCGCAAGCGCCTCGCCGACTCCGAAGGCGGACATCCCTGAGAATCACCCGAGTGTTGGCTCAAGGGGTGCAAGTCGCGTCCTGGTGATCTATGGGCGACACTGAGTAGTAACTCCTGGAAGCGCGCGAGGAGGTGCCGTGGAGAACGCCGAGGACATGCTGCGGCGGGCGCCGCTGTTCGAGGCCCTTGACGATGAGGGGACGAAGGCGCTCCGGGCCGGGGTGACCGAGGTCGCGCTGGCCAGGGGCGAGCGGCTGTTCGACGAGGGCGAGACGGGTGACGCGCTGTACGTGGTGCTCGATGGCAAGGTCAAGCTGACCAGGACGTCGGCGGACGGCAGAGAGAACCTGATCAGCCTCATCGGGCCGGGCGAGATGTTCGGCGAGCTCTCGCTGTTCGACCCGCGGCCGCGCACGATGAGCGCGTCCGCCGTCACCGACGTCCAGCTCGCCGCCCTGGCCCACGACGACCTGCGGAAATGGCTGACCGGACGGCCCGACGTGGCCATGCACCTGCTCGCGGCGCTGGCCCGGAGGCTGCGGCGCACCAACGACGTCATGTCCGACCTGGTCTTCACCGACGTGCCGGGCCGGGTTGCGAAGGCTCTGCTCGACCTGGCGGCGCGGTTCGGCACCCGGCAGGAGGACGGCCTGCAGGTCAATCACGACCTGACTCAGGAGGAACTCGCCCAGCTGGTCGGGGCCTCACGCGAGACGGTCAACAAGGCGCTCGCCGACTTCGTCGCCCGCGGCTGGATCCAGCTGCACCCCAAGTCGGTGCTGCTGATCGACCCGGAGCGGATGCGGCGGCGGGCCAGGTAAGGGCGGGTAGGGGCGGGTCAGCTAGTCAGGCACCTGCATGCCGGGCGGCAGCGCGCCGCGCTCGGCCAGGTAAGCGAGCTGCGCCCGCACCGACCACTCGGCGAACGGCCACAGCGCCTGGTCCACGTCCACGTACACCCTGGCCACGATGTCGGCCAGGGTCCGGCACCCGGCAGCGAGCGCGGCCTCGATCTCGGCGAGCCGCTCCGCCCGGTGCGCGATGTAGTAATCCAGGGTCTGCGCGGGCTCGCTGAGCAGCGGCCCGTGCCCGGGCAGCAGCACCCGCAGGCCGGGGTCGTCGGCCAGGGCCCGCAGCCGGTCAAGCGACCGCAGGTAGTCGCCCAGGTTCCCGTCGCTGGCGATCACGGTGGTGCCGCGGCCCAGCACGGTGTCCCCGGTCAGCACCGCGCCGTCCGCCTCCAGCAGCAGGCTCACCGAGTCGTCCGTGTGCCCCGGGGTCTCGATCACCCGCAGCAGCTCGGTGCCCCCGGCCCGCACCGTGTCCCCGGGGCCGAGCGCGGCGCTCGCCCCGACCCGGTGCTCGGGGTCGACCGCCAGGACCGGGGCCCCGGTGAGCTCGGCGAGCCGCCGCGCCCCGCCGGAGTGGTCCACGTGGCGGTGGGTGAGCACGATCGTCTCGATGCGCTGGCCCGAGCCGGCCGCGGTTGCCCGGACCCGGTTCAGGTGGCCCTCGTCGTCCGCCGGGCCGGGATCCACGACGATGACCGCCTCCGCGCCAGGCTCGGCGATCAGCCAGGTGTTGGTCCCGTCCAGCGTCATCAGGGACGGATTAGGGGCCAGAACGCAACGTGCGCGGGTGGTTCCGGATCCGTCGATGCCGGTCGCCTGCGGCTCGCTCACAGCGGGTACTCCAAGTCAGCGGGGATGGTGAGCCAGGCGGCGCCCTCGGCCAGGCTCGCCTCCGGCAGCACCGGCCTGACCTTGCGCGGCCTGAGCGCCGCCGCCACGTCGCCGCAGGCCGCGAGCTCGGCCAGGCTCACCGCGGTCGGCGGCCACAGGAGAATCTCCCTGCGGCGCCCCATCGCGATCGCGTCCGCCGGGCTGACCCAGGCCACCTCGGCCGCCTCGCCGCCGACGTCCCTGGTGCGCTGCTGCGGCGGCAGCGCGGCGGCGAAGAACCTGGCGTCAAAGCGGCGCTCCTCGATCACTGGCGTGATCCACCGGGACCAGGGTCTGAGCAGGTCGGACCGGAGCACCAGGCCGCGCCGGGCGAGCAGCTCGGCCAGCGAGAGCGAGCGGTCGAGCAGCGCCAGGCGGTCGGCCTCCCAGTCCGCCCCGGTCGTGTCGGCCACCACCGAGTCGGCGGACGGCCCGGCCAGGAGCACCCCGGACTCCTCGAACGTCTCCCGCACCGCGGCGCATACCAGCGCGCGGGCCAGTTGCGGCGGGGCGTCGAAGATCTGGCCCCACTCGGCGGGCTCGGGCCCGGCCCAGGCCACCTGCTCGTCGGCGTCCCTGGTGTCGACCGAACCGCCGGGGAACACGTAGGCGCCGGGAGCGAACGCCATGGAGGACTTGCGGCGCAGCATGTAGACCTCGGGGCCCCCGCTGCCGTCCGGCCCGCCGGCAGCGGCGGGCCGCAGCAGCATCACGGTGGCCGCGTCACGCGGCTGCGCGGGGGGCTGCTTCCCGGCGAGGACGTCGAGGGCCCGCTGGCCGAGCTGGCCACCGATCCTGATCGGCCCCCGGCTAATCCCGGACCTCTGCGATCAGCTCGACCTCGACGGGGGCGTCGAGCGGGAGGACCGCCATCCCGACCGCGCTTCGCGCGTGCCGGCCCGCCTCGCCGAACACCTCGATCAGCAGCTCGCTGGCGCCGTTGATCACCTGGGCCTGCTCAGTGAAGTGCACATCGCTGGCCACGAAGCCGGTCACCTTGACGATGCGCACGATCGCATCAAGCCCGCCGGTCACCGTCGTCACGGCGGCCAGCGCGTTAAGGGCGCAGGTCCGGGCCAGGGCGGCGGCTTCGGCGGTGCCGATATCGGCGCCGACCTTGCCGGTGGCCAGCAGCTTCCCGTCGACCACCGGCAGCTGCCCGGCCGTGTAAACGTAGCTGCCGGTGCGCACCGCCGGCACATACGCGGCGAGCGGGGGCGTCACCTTCGGCAGCGTGAGCCCGAGCGCGGCAAGCCTTTCCCCGGGCGTGCGGTCGCCCTGCTCCGGGCTCACGACCGTTCCCGCTTCATGTAGGCAACGAGCTGCTCGGAGTTCGGCCCGGGAACGACCGCCACGAGCTCCCAGCCGTCGTCGCCCCAGTTGTCCAGGATTTCCTTGGTCGCGTGCACCAGCAGCGGAACCGTTACGTACTCCCACTTCGCCATACGGGAACGATAGCGGGGAGACGCTGCCTGCCGTGCGCCTCCCCACCGTGCCAGGCGGCTGACCGCCGCCGCGCGCTATGTGCCCGCGGAGTCGCCGCGCCCGGCCTGCCCTTCCGCGGCCTTGCCGTCATCCCCGGCCCGTGCGTCCGCGGCGTGGCCGTCGGCCGAGATCGTGGTGGCCTCGGGTGCGGCGTCGGTAGCCACCTTGTCCAGGCCCGTGTCGGCCCCGGGCAGCTCCGGAATGGCCGGCACCTCCGGGATCTCGACCGGCGCTCCGCCCTCGATCTCGGCCTCTGCCTGTTCCACGTCCTCGCCGCCGAAGTCGGCCATCGAGGCAGAGTCCGCGGCTGACCTCTGCCCGCCTCCAGGCGTCGTGGGAGTGAACTTGTCGAAGAACCGGAGCAGCTCGACCGGAACCGGCATGACCAGCGTGCTGTTGCGCTCGGCCGCGACCTCGACCACGGTCTGCAGCAGCCGCAGCTGCAGCGCGGCGGGGTCACGCG
>Ga0209333_1000150_pt1 | contig 39603 bp, 32 predicted proteins | sample BlaSpr_A8_OM2_O3_FD_187982 | JGI IMG/M metagenome (GOLD analysis project Ga0209333, IMG submission 187982) | Forest soil microbial communities from Thunder Bay, Ontario, Canada - Black Spruce, Ontario site 2_A8_OM2_O3 (SPAdes) (version 2) | ecosystem: Environmental > Terrestrial > Soil > Boreal... | reverse complement strand
CGTAGTGATCGCAGACGAAGCCACCGCGCCGCGCTGGGTGGGAATCGTTGTGGTTGCTCTCGCGGTAGTCTCACTGGTAGCACTGGGTGCAGGCTGGACGGCGTCCACGCGCTCAAAAGAGCTCGAACAATCTTTGGCGACGCAAGCGCAACAGTTCAAGCAGAACGACGACGTGATCAGCCAGCGTCTGGCCAAAGCCGAAGACACAAACGCGCAGCTGGAAGGCGAGCTGAGCGTGGTGACCGACAAGATGAAGCTGACCGAAGGCGAGCTATCTAAGGCGCGCTCGCAGGCTAAGAAGATCAAGGAAGACGACGCTAAGGAATTGGCGGAGATGCAGAATCAGACCAACGCACAACTGGCGACCAAGGCGAGCGTTGATGACGTGAACAAGATCGGCACGGACGTGAACGGCGTGAAGACCGACCTGGACACCACCAAGAACAATTTGCAGATGGCCCGGGGCGAATTCGGCACGCTCATCGCGCGCAACCACGACGAAGTGGAAGAACTTCGCCGCCTGGGCGAGCGCGATTACTACGAGTTCACGATTGACAAGAAGAACTCGCGCGAGAAAGTAGGCAATCTGATGGTGGAACTGCATGCCACGAACCTGAAGAAGAGCCAGTACGGCGTCACGATCTTTGTTGACGACCAGCGCCATGACAAGAGGAACCTGACGGCCAACGAGCCGTTGTACTTCTTTGAAAGTGGCGCACGGGCTCCGCTGGAGTTCGTGGTGAACCAGGTAGGCAAGGACAAGATCACCGGATATCTGAGCGTGCCGAAGGCGAATGCAACGCACGCGCAGGCTGCTACTTCCGGCGGCAATTAACGCATCACCATGGAACGAGCCACACCTTGGCGGGTTTGACTCGGTTCAGCGCAGCAAAAAGAGGGGGCGCTCCCACGGGCGCCCCCTCTTTTTTTGCTTATTCGGCTTTTTTCAGAGCGCGATTCTTGCGGCTCAAGAATTTCTTGGCCAGTGCGGGGAGTTTGTCGTGCGGCAGTTTTCCTTGCTCGTACAGCTTCACCTTCGCCTTGGCGGTCTTGCGGCGGCGGCGCTGGCGTTTCTGAGCTACGTATCTTTTGTCGTAAGACATCCAATTCCTCCCCATAAGTTGCGCCCCATGATTGTAGCGGACTAGGAAAAGGATGCAAGGCTGGGCGCTGATTTTCGGCCTGACTTCAAGTAGCATGGACGGGCTATGACGGCTATCGCAATCTACGCGGAGCGCATTCTGACGCCGCAGGAAGAACTGCGGAACAATGTCATTGTTGTCGAAGGCGGGCGCATTACGGGCATCGGCCATCGCGATGAAGTGCACATTCCTCCGGGCGCAAAGGATTATGTGGCGGCGGGAATGACGGTGGTGCCCGGCTTTGTGGACGTGCATATCCACGGCGCGGGCGGGCACGACGTGATGGAGGCTACGCCACAGGCGCTGGATGCGATCACGGCGACGGTGGCGCGCTTTGGGACGACATCGATTGTGGCGACTACCGTTACGGCACCGATCGATGAGACTTGCCGCAGCCTGGAAGGCATTGCGCAGTATGTGCGCAGCCATGAGAAGCCGGAAGAGAATAAGCGCGCGGCGGCGGAAATTGTGGGCGTGCATCTGGAGGGGCCTTTTATCAATAAAGCGCGGCGCGGGGTGCATCCGCCGGATTCGATTGCGACGCCTTCGATTGACGCGCTGGAAAAACTTCGAGCGGCTGCGGACGGGCTGGTAAAGATTGTCACGGTGGCGCCGGAAATTCCCGGGGCTTTGCAATTGATTGCTCGGGCGGTGGCCGACGGGCTGGTGGTTGCGGTCGGACACACGGATGCGGACTACGATCAGGCGCGCGCGGCGTTTAAGGCGGGAGCCCGGCATGCGGTGCACGTTTACAACGCGATGCGACCGTTCACTCATCGCGATCCTGGGGTGATCAGCGCGATTATGACGGACACGGATGTGACGGCGGAAATTATTGCCGATGGCGTGCATGTGGCGGGGCCGGCGATCCAGGTGCTGGTGGGTACGAAGGGATTTGATACGGTGTTGCTGGTGAGCGACGGGACTTCGGCTACTGGGATGCGCGACGGGAATTACCGCTTGGGAAATTTTGAAGTTACGGTGAAGGGCGGCGTGGTGCGGAACTCCGAAGGCAAGTTGGCAGGCAGCACGCTTACGCTCGATCGCGCGTTGCGTTATATGGTGGAAGTGGGCGTGCCGTTTGCGGATGCCTTGCGCATGGCAACGATTTTGCCGGCGCGGCGATTGGGCTTGGCGGGAAAGAAAGGGATTTTGGCGATTGGCGGGGACGCGGATTTGGTGTTGTTGACGCCGGACCTGCATGTGGCTGGAGTGATGACGCGCGGCGTGGGGTTGATGTGAGTTATCGGCAGCGCTGCGCACCGGGTCGTGAAATCAACGGATTTGACACAGGGAAGCCAGAGAAAAGCGGCGATCGCGGCAGCGCTCTCTTGTGAGCGTTTCTGATGACCCACCGCTTGATTTATTTGTTCAGCGGGATTTTCAGTTCTTCGGCGAATTTGTAGGGGTCGAAAGGGCTTAGGGAGAAGTAACGGCCCTCGATGCCGATCATCGGCACTTTGCGCTTGCCGTTATTGATCTGCAGGACGATGGCTTCGGCGGCGGCGTCGTCATCAATATTGACTTCGCGGTAAGGAATGCCGCGGTCACGCAAGAAATGTTTAGCCCGGCGGCAATCGCAGCACCAGGAAGTTGAATACACAGTAATGTCTAACATACGCCCCTTCTACTACATTTGTACCATGGTTATCAGATGCGCTCGCCCAGCGGGGGGATGCGACGATATCCAAAAGTAAACAAGGCACATAGCGCCTAAGCCGCCGTGTGCTCTGGCGCGCGAGTCGAGCGACTGGCCGCGCCCGCCGCGCCGGAACCTGTACCGGCTTTGTTAGCGGCTTGCAGGCGAGCGGTGGCGCGTTCGATCGCGGCGTTGACGACATCCCACTCGGCTTCGGTGGATCCGGCCTTCGGGGTGTCGGACTTGGCGCGTTCCAGAGCGGCGGCGGCGCGCACGCGGTCGATTTCTTCGGCGCGCTCGGAAACCTCCGCCAGGACGATCACGCGATCCGGCAGCACTTCGGCGAAACCGTACATCACCGTGAGGTAACGGGTTTCGTTGCCCTTCCGGTAGGTGAGTACTCCGACCCCCAGTTCGGTAATCAGCGGCGCGTGCCCGGGGAGAATGCCGAGGTAGCCGTCTTTGCCGGGCATTTCGAGCGCGTCAACATCTTCGCTGAGAATGTGTCGCTCGGGCGTCACCACTTGCAGCTCGATTTTTTCTGGTAGTGTGGCCATTTATTTCGTTTTATTTCGCGTCGCGCTGGCTGCCGCTGACTATGCTGCCGCGCCCGCCGCCATCTTTTCTGCTTTCTCGCGCACTTCTTCGATCGTACCGACCATATAAAAAGCCTGCTCGGGCAAATCGTCGTGCTTGCCTTCTACGATTTCTTTGAAACCGCGCACAGTGTCTTCGATTTTCACGTACTTCCCGGCAAGGCCTGTGAATTGTTCGGCGACGAACATCGGCTGCGACAGGAATTTTTCGATTTTGCGGGCGCGTGTGACGGTTTGCTTGTCGTCGTCTGAAAGTTCTTCGATGCCCAGAATCGCGATGATGTCCTGCAGTTCCTTGTAGCGCTGCAGAACGGCTTTCACCGAGCGGGCCACGTTGTAATGTTCCTGGCCGACGATGCGCGGATCGAGAATGCGCGAGAAGCTGGCCAGCGGATCGACCGCGGGATAAATTCCGCGTTCGACGATCTGGCGGCTGAGGTTGGTGGTGGCGTCCAGGTGCGCGAAAGTTGCGGCTGGCGCGGGATCGGTGTAATCGTCCGCCGGAACGTAAATGGCTTGCACGGAAGTGATCGAGCCATTTTTCGTGGAAGTGATGCGCTCCTGCAGTTCGCCGATTTCGGTGTTGAGGTTCGGCTGATAACCAACGGCGGAAGGCATGCGTCCTAGAAGCGCGGAAACCTCGGAGCCAGCTTGCACGAAGCGGAAAATGTTGTCGATGAAGAGCAGTACGTCGAGCTTTTCTTCATCGCGGAAATATTCGGCAACCGTGAGGCCGGTTAGTCCGACGCGGAGACGGGCGCCGGGTGGTTCGGTCATCTGCCCGTAGATCAAGGCGCAGCGGGATTTTTCGGAATTCCCCGGGACGATTACGCCGGATTCCTGCATTTCCAGCCACAAGTCGTTGCCTTCGCGGGTGCGTTCGCCGACGCCGGAGAATACGGAGACGCCGCCGTGTTTCATGGCGACGTTGTGGATCAGCTCTTGGATGAGCACGGTCTTGCCGACGCCCGCGCCGCCGAATAGGCCGATTTTTCCGCCTTTCAGGTACGGCTCGGTGAGGTCCACGACTTTGATGCCGGTCTCGAACATTTCCAGAGTGGTGGATTGGTCTTCGAGCAACGGAGCCGGGCGGTGAATCGGGTAACGTTTTTCGTATTTCACGGGCCCGAGATTGTCGACCGGCTCGCCCAGGACGTTAAGCACGCGGCCTAGCACGCCGCGGCCGACCGGGACGGAAATGGGCTCGCCCAGATCGAGCGCTTTCATTCCGCGCACCAGGCCTTCGGTAGGCTTCATCGCGACGCAGCGCACGCGGCCTTCGCCGAGGTGTTGGGCTACTTCAGCGACGATGTCGAGCGGCTCGGGGTTGTTGAAGCCTTCGCTGGTGATCTTCACGGCATTATGAATCAGCGGAAGATGACCTTCCTCGAATTGCACGTCCACCACCGGACCAATGACTTCTACGACGTGGCCGGTTTTATGTTCATTCGTTGCCATAATGAGCGTTCTCCCTCTGCGAGCCTGATGATCGCTTCGTGAATCGCGTGCCGACGCCGATCACGAATTTGCCGACGCTGCACCGCTTACGATCTCGATCAGTTCCTTGGTGATTGCTGCTTGACGGATATTGTTCATCCGCAGCGTTAACTTATCGATCAGTTCCGACGCGTTTCTTGTGGCTGCATCCATGGCGGTCATGCGCGCGGCATGTTCTGCGGCGGCGGATTCGAGCAGGATGCGGAAAATTTCGCCTTCGAGATAGCGCGGGACGAGGCCCGCGAAGATTTGCTCGACGGGCTGCTCGTAGATGTAATCCACCAGGCGGCCTTGGCCGTCCGGGCCAGGCTCGGTGGGCAAGGAGCCGCCGGGGCCGGCGTGGGCAGCCAGTTCTTCGCCGTCCGCAGATTTCTTCACGACTTCGGGATCTACGGGCAGAAGTTTTTCCGCGCGCAGATTCTGTACCATCACGTTCTTGAATTCGTTGTAGATCGCATAGACCGCATCCACTTCGCCGCTGGTGTAAAGCTCGGCAACGCGGGCGGCAATTTCCTTGGCCTTGGAGAACTCCACTTTCGCCGAGACGTCCAGATACTCTGCGACGAAGGAATAGCCGCGCTTGCGCAGCGTGTCACGGCCCTTTTTGCCCACGACGAGTAATTCCAGCTTCCGCGCGTGATGATCGCGTAGGAAGTCCATGGCATGACGCAGCACGTTGGAATTGAATGCGCCGCAGAGGCTGCGGTCGCCCGTGAGAATCATCACCAGAATCTTTTCCTCGGGCCGGCGCTGCAGCAAAGGATGCGCAGCAGATTCCATGCGCGCGGCCGCGGAGCGCAGCACGCGAATAATTTCCTTGGCGTAGGGCCGGGCGGCGAATACGCCCTCCTGAGCGCGACGCAATTTCGCCGCAGCGACGAACTTCATCGCGCGCGTGATCTGCTGCGTGCTTTTCACGGAGCGAATGCGGCGCCGATAATCGAGAAGTGTGGGCATTATGGAACTGGATTATTTCGCCTGGGCTGCTGCCGCTGGAGCGGACTTGAGGGTCGTCTGGAAACGCTCTTTGAAAGCGTCCAGCGCTTTTTTCGCTTCGGCCCTATTGCTGTCGTCGAACGCTTTCTTCTCGCGCAACGATTTCAGCAGGCCGCTGTAGTTCGTTTCGATGAACGGATACAACTCCGTTTCGAAGCGGCGACATTCATTGACCGGCAGATCATCCAGATACTTGTTGGAAGCGGCGAAAATAATCAGGACCTGATTTTCAACGGAGAGCGGCTGGTACTGATCCTGCTTCAAGATTTCCATCAAGCGCTGGCCGCGCGCCAGCTGCGCTTGCGTGGCTTTGTCGAGCTGTTCGGTGCCGAACTGCGCGAAGGCTGCCAGGTCGCGATACTGCGCGAGATCGAGGCGCAACGTGCCGGCAACCTGACGCATGGCTTTGATTTGCGCATTGCCGCCGACGCGGCTGACGGAAATGCCCGCGTTCACGGCGGGGCGGATGCCGCTGTTGAAAAGATCGGCCTCCAGGAATATTTGGCCGTCGGTGATGGAGATCACGTTCGTCGGAATGTAGGCAGAAATATCGCCGGCCTGCGTTTCGATCACGGGCAACGCGGTCAGCGAACCCGCGCCGAGCTCGTCGTTGAGTTTCGCGGCGCGTTCGAGCAGGCGTGAGTGGAGGAAGAATACGTCTCCGGGGAAAGCTTCGCGGCCCGGCGGGCGGCGCAGCAAGAGCGAAATCTCGCGGTAAGACTGTGCGTGCTTTGAAAGATCGTCGTAAAAGCAGATGGCGTGGCGTTTGCTGTCGCGGAAATATTCGCCGATGGCGCAGGCGGCGAAGGGCGCGATGTATTGCATAGACGCGGATTCCGAAGCCGTGGCCGCGACGACGATGCTGTGCTCCATCGCGCCGTAATCGGTGAGCGTCTTGATCACTTGCGCGACCGTGGAGCGTTTCTGGCCGATGGCGCAGTAGATGCAGATCATGTCGCCGCCGCGCTGGTTCAGAATCGTGTCAATGATGATGGCGGTTTTTCCGATTTGGCGGTCGCCGATGATCAGCTCGCGCTGTCCGCGGCCGATGGGAATCATGGCGTCAATGGACTTGATGCCGGTCTGAATCGGTTCGCGCACGGGTTGGCGCGCGACGACGCCCGGAGCGAGGCGTTCGAGCGGATTGCGCTGCGCGGATTGAATGGGGCCTTTGTCGTCAATGGGATTGCCGAGCGCGTCCACCACGCGGCCGATCATGCCGTCACCGACCGGCACGGACATGATCTTGCCGGTGCGCTTCACGGTATCGCCTTCCTTGATTTCGGTGTAGTCGCCCAGGAGCACAGCGCCGACCTGGTCTTCTTCCAGGTTCAGCGCGATACCGAAAACGTCGTGCGGAAATTCGATCATTTCGCCGGCCATGCACTTGTCCAGGCCGTGGATGCGCGCGATGCCGTCACCGACGGAGATGACGGTGCCGACTTCCTCGACGGCGAGGGTCTGTTGATAATTTTCGATCTGCTCGCGCAGGATCTTTGTGATCTCGTCCGCTTTGATGTTGGCCATCCTGACTCCTGTTTTCTAGTGACCGGCTGACGCCAGCGCTTGCGCGCGCTACGCGGCGCTGTGTTTTTTATTCAGCTTCCAATTGTTCGCGCAAACGATTCAATTGCTCGCGCACCGAGCCATCGTACACGGTGGACCCGACGCGCACGACGGCGCCGCCCAGCAGGTTTGCGTCTTCGGCAAAGCGCGCTTCGATTTTTTTTCCGGTGCAACGCTGCAGCACGGAGAGCAGCTCTTTTTTCTCCGCCTCATTTAACCCGCGCGCCGTGGTGACTTCGGCTTCGGCGATGCCCAGGCGCTTGTTTAATTCGGTGCCGAATACTTGCAAAATCTCGTGCAACAGATGCGTGCGGCGGTGATCCACGATTAGGCAAATGAAATTGCGCACGGCATCGTTCAGGCCCATTTTCGCAGCCACTGCGCTGATCACCTTATTTTTCACGGCGCCGTCCACGGCGGGGCTTTCCAGAGCACTGCGCAGATCGGCCGACGCAAGAAAGGTATCGACAAACGCGCCCAGATCCTTGCGCACGGCTTCCCCGCTCTTGCGCTCGAGCGCGACGTCAGCCAGGGCCGCGGCGTAGCGTTCGGCGACAGCGCTCAATTGACGCTCCTTTCCAGCTCGGCGATGAAAGTGCGAAGCAGCGCGGCTTCGGATTTAGGCGAGAGCTGCTGGCGCAACAGCACTTCCGCGCGTTCGACGGCGAGGCGGGCGCCCAGCGCTTTCAGCTCCAGGCGGCCGGCACGGTTCGCCGCGTCAATTTCGGCGCGCGCCGCCCGTTCGATTTTTTCTGCTTCGGCGCGGCCCATATCGCGCAGGCGCTGTGCTTCGGCTTCAGCGTCGCGCTTGGCATCCACGCGCAATTGCTCAATTTCGCGCTCGAGGCCTTCGAGCTTGGTTTTGATTTCGCGACGCTGGCGTTCGGCGGCCTCGCGGGCGCGCGCCCCTTCGGCGATCTTCCTGGAAATTTCCTCGGCTTGCACGCGGAAAGCCGGCGCGGCATATTTTACGACGCAGTAGCCGATGGCGCCGAATACCAGCACGAAGTTAAGCCAGCGAAAAACCCAGCCGGTTGTGGAATCGGCGGGCGAAGCTTCGCCCTCCTGCGCAAAAACCGGCCCGGCGGCAAGCGCTAGAAAAATAATCAGAAAGCAGAGCGCGCGAGTGCCCGACCTTACACGGCGCATGGCTTGGAGCGTCATTGCCGCGCACCGCCCCCGGAAGGATCGCTGCCTTCCAGAATGCCGCGCGCGATCGCGCCCGCCAGCTCCGGAGTTTGGCGCTCGACTTCTTTGCGGGCTTCGGCCAACTCGGCTTCGATGCGCTTCTTGGCCTCGTCCACTTCCTTGCGCGCCAGGGAGCGTTGCGCTTTCAAATTCTTGGCGCGCTCATCGAGCACAGCCTGGCGAGCTTCTTCCTGCTCCAGATAAATTTCACCCTGCGCTTTGCGCAGAGCTGCGTTGTAATTTTCCAGGTCCTGGCGCGCCGCGGCTTCGACCGCGGCGGCTTCGGCGCGCGCGCCTTCAATTTTCGCGCTGCGCTCGGCCATGGCTTTTTGAATGGGCGTGAAAAAGGCCCAGCGCATGAAGAGATAAAAAAGGAAGACGATGATGACCGTAGGCACAGCTTGAAGAAACAGGTCACCGAGCTGGCGAAGGATTTCCATCGTTAGGAAAGCTTACGAATACTTTTGCCCCGTTTGTGTCGCTTGTATCGTTTGTCGCACTGTTGCCCGGGATTGCGCGCAGCCGCTCCGGGACACACTTCTAGGCTCAAGCAAAGGCCGCGATTATCGCATCGAGTCCCGCTCCCGTCAACGCTTTACGGGCATTCTTGCATTGCGGAAGGAGAAACACGACTGCTTACATTCTACTTCGGAGGCGTGCAGTAACGCCAGCGGCGCACGCCGAAGCCTCGCGCTGATATCGCCAGGCCGGGGTGCGGCTAGCGCGAGGCGAGCCGGTTGTGCGGACCTTCAAACGCCTGACGGCGCGTGACTACAAACCACAATTGAACGGCGATCATGGGCAGGGAGAAAACCAGGCTGAACCAGATGGGAAACTGGAAGGGGCTGGGCGGCAGTCCCATCGAGTTTTGCATGGCGGTGGTGGCTTCTTCGTAACGCGCTTGGGCGCCGGGAAGAATTACGGAAATGATCGAATTGAAGATCGCGAAATTGAAATAGTAGATGGCCAGGCTGCGGCCCCACTTTTCCAGCTTCAGCAGACCGTAGGCCATCAGGAGTTGCACGGCCATGTAACCGCTGACGATCAGCGCGGCTTTTCCACCGCTGAAAAAGAACCCCAGGAACGTGAGCGGCAAATGCAAAATATTGAGAATCGGAAACATGCAGGCGCCAACCAGCGCCAGGTAAGCGATGATCGTGATGCTCACCGGCCTTTTCGGTGCGCCGGGCAATTCGGTAGGCGCAAGTGCAGCAGGCGCCCAAGTTGACGCGGGATTCATCGCACCCGCTTCGCGGAAACGCTCCTTGATTGGGCGCGTGTTGAAGAAATAGATCCACCAACCGCCCAGCAGCGCAAGCAGCGCGTAGAAAATCGCCATTCCGACGCGCACGGCCGTCATCAGGTGCTCCATAGGTGGCATCGCGGCGCCCGATGGCAGGGTGGGCGTTGGCGGAGCGGGCAGCGGCATTACCAGCATCATGAGCAGGCCTGGCACACCCATGACCAGAAGCAGGCCGCTAAAGACAATCATGGAAATTCTGGCCCATTCGCGCAAGTGCAGCAGGTTGACGCCGGTGGCGATGCCCCAGGCTGCAAAGCCCAGCATAAATATGGACACGATTAAACCCGCGCCTCGAGTGAAGGCGGGGGTGGCTTCGGCGGGCATGACGGCAAAGGCCAGGATCATGAGCGCGGCGGAAAGCAGCGCGAGGCCGGAGCCGATGAAGACGACGACTGCGGAAATTGTCACACCTGCCGGGCGCTGCATCGTTCGCCTCTCGTGACGCGTCTATCTGCTTTTCGCGGGAGTATACACCACGATGCGGGATGGCTGGCGGATCTCACACCAGGCCCGGTGAATCAATACGCGTAAGCCTGCAGCAGCGCGAAAACGATCACCCCCGTGACCGAGACGTACAGCCAGATAGGAAAAGTGTAGCGCGCAATGCGCTTGTGTTGCGGGAAACGGCCGCTGAGTGAAAAGAAGAAGGTGATGAGCACCAGAGGAAGCGCCACGACCGAAAGGATAATGTGGCTGGCGAGGATTAAGAGGTACATGGCGCGAATCGTCGCGTGGCCCGCCGGAAAACGCGTGTCGCCGTGCAGAGCGTGGTTGACGATATAGCTGACCAGGAAGAAGGACGAGAACGCGAAGGCGAACAGCATGCTGGCGCGGTGGGCTTTGCGGTCGCGTCTCTTGATGAAATAGAAGCCGGTGCAGAGGGCGACGGCGCTCAGTCCATTCAGTACCGCGTTCAGCGCGGGCAAGAAAACGTAACGGCCTGCGAATTGTGCGGGAGCCCGGTGCAGATATAGCAGCCACAGCAGAAAAGATACGGCTGCGGCGCTTACGACGACAATCGAGCCGAGTGCCGTGCGTTGGTTGGTTTGCGTAGGGTCCATAGAACTTCGTAAGATACTACAAATTTCAACGCGAGGCACGGCCCCCGATTCAAGAACGTGCAAGCAAAAACCCCACGATTCAAAACCGAACGGCGGTGAACCCCGTCGCCTGATCAGACGCTGCGATCATCCCTCCGAGAGCGCCGCTCACAACACAACGGCACTGTTTGTGAGCCGTTGCGGCAGATATGGCAGAGCTTCGGCGGAGCGCTGCAAATAAACTGCAGCGCCGGATTCACAAAGGTCGGTTTCACGCGCAGGCTATGGCAATTTGACGGAGGCCGCGGGAGGAGCGGGCGGAACGTATTCCGCGGAGAGCCGGGAGCGTTGCAGGCGATACCCGTCGCGCGTGCGAATGTGATAGTGCTTGTGCTGGTCGTTCACGAGTTTTACGGTGATGGTGCGCCAGCCGCGGTTGGGATTGGGCTTGGGGTAGTAACTCAAAGAATAAAGATGCGCTAAATCATCGCGGATGGATGCGAAGGCGTTTTGTTCGTCCTTCCAGTTTTTTGCGAAATAGACTTTGCCGCCTGTGGCAGCGGTCATGCGCTGAAACACCGCGTTGGAAATGGGCTCGAGGTGAGCTTCCTGGGTGCTGACCATGTAGATGGTGGTGCCGGTCGATTGCGCCAGCTCGGCGACGTCCTCGGGCGGGACCATGCTGTAGTTGTCGGGACCGTTGGAGAAAACCACGATTACCTTCCGTCCTGTGAAGTGCGCGGCATCCTGCACGGTGAGCAACAGACAATTGTAGAGCGCGGCGTCGTCTCCGGCTACCGTCGTGCGCGCGGCACGCAGGACCTGCGCGCGGTCAGCCGTGAGCAGAGCGGCGCGAGAAAGATCTCGGCTGTAGGAATAGAAGGCGACTTTGTCCGCGCCCTCGAGCGAACGCACGAAATCCGCGATGGCGTCCTGCGCGAATACAAAGCCGCGGTACATATAGTTGCTGGTGTCGAAAAGCACGAAAACGTTGGCGCCTTCTACCAGCGAACTGAGTTCACTGGCAGACAGGCTGGCGCCGGAATCTTTCTGCTGCTCGCCGGCGGCATCGGGTGAGCCGGCGCCCGATGGCGCTTTGGCCGGCAGTGCGCGAGCCGAGACGTTGCCTTCTCCGTAGGTGGCGATGTCTTCGGGAATGCCGTCCTCGGCAATCACGAAATCCTGCGGACGCAAGCCGGTAACGTACTTCCCTTTGCTGTCCGTCACGGCGACGTTCAGCTGCACCAGGTCCACGGTGACGTTGATGCGCGGCGGGCCGCTCTCCTGCGCGACCGGAGAGTGTGCTGCGAAAATGGAGAGAGCTGCGAGGAGGACAATCGCTACAGCGAGTCTTTTGAGCATGACGGGCCTCGTTGTTTGTAACTAAACTTTTGCAGAGCCGGCCGGGCGCGTGTTCCGCCGCAGCGCAGCCACCGAGTTCTCAGGGCTGGGGACTGCCGAAACTCGCGGGCAGCGAAGTGACCTTGCCCTGACGAAATTCCTCGCCGGTTTCGCGCATGGCGCGCAGAATCGCGGGCCAATCGTTCAAGTCCGTGGCAAAAATTTTCGCGACCATGCGGCCGGTGAGTTCCGGCGCCAGGCGATTCAGCGTTACCGGCGCGTAGCCCATTTCATCGGCCAGGCGCGCCCAGTACAGATTCGTGGAATCCCAGGTTTCGGCCAGCAAGCGGCTGGAATAGCCCTGGAACATGGGGAAGGGCCTGACGTTAAGCAGTTCGCGGGCGTAGGAGCGCGCCAGCACGGGATGCGGCACACCGAAATCCTGCGACAGACGCGCCCAAGTGACATCGGCTGGAGCCTGCTGCGTTAAATCCTGCAATTCGCGTCCGGCCATTCCCCAGGCGCCGCTGTCGTCTGGAAATCTGCGGCGAAATTCCGCGGTGAGATAGAAAGTATCGGCAGGTGTGATTTCCGACGACACTTCGGCGAGGCGTCCTGCGCGCAGAGAAGCATCCAACTGCGATGCGCGCTGCGGAATCATGCGATCGGAAAGAATACCGGTTACTTTCGCGCGCAGGTCATCACTTTGTACGGAGGCTGCGAGGATTTCTTCTCCCGCGCGTTGGTAGAGCGCGACGGCGTGCAGCTCGTTGCGGCTGACGTTCCACCAGCGCGGCAGAACGGCGTTGGTCAAAACGGACGGCACCAGGTCGGACCAGATCAGCGCTTGAACGTTTTCCGGAGCGATAAAATCTTCTTCCATTTGTGCCAATACGTAAGGCAAGTCTGCGAGCGAGCCGACCAGATGCGCGCCGCCGCCTGCGGGGGAGCCGCCGCCGAACAAGCGGGGAGTTTGCCAGAGCGAATCTTCCGTGCCCATGACCGTCTCGCCGGAGAAATCATGCGAGCGAATGAGAAGCGGATTGTTGTGCAGAGCCTGCGCGCCGGGCGGTTCGTAATAGGCGTAACTGAAACCGACCAGCGTGTCGCGGAAAAAAGGAACCAGTTGCCCGCGAGCCTGTTCCAGTTCCGGGCCGGAAGCTTTGGATTTCAGAATCTTGCTGATGTCGGTGCGCATTTCCAAATCGGTGTGGTGGTTATTGTAGGAGCCCGCGGTGAACGTGGTGCGCTCGCTATTGGTAAAGATCGGGCGCGGCATCTGAAATTCGCCAAGTTGTTCTGCGAGCGGCAGCAGCGTATCGCCCGCGGGAGTCCCTTGCGGGGTGGGCGTGAGGCCGTCACCCAGCGCCAGCAGCGTATCGAGCGAAACCAGGCGCTGATCATCCAAGACCGCGCGGATTCGTTCCGCCACTTCGCGGTGAATGCGCTGGCCTTCGGAATTTGTCTGGCGAGGACCAGCGATCAAATCAACGATTTCATCCTGCGAGCTTTTCGACTCACCGGTGGCTGCGCGCAACAGGTGCGCCAGCGAGCTGCGTCCGGCGTCAAAGAGTTGCGCGGACGTGGTGAAATGGGAAAGAGGCTTGATCATTCCCTGCCAGGATTCGTCACGGGCGCTCAGCGGAATTTCACCTTGGCGAGCCATGATTTGCCACAGCATCACGTTGGCGTCAAAAATGCCCATGGCGTTCCCGCGCAATGTGTGATCAGGAACTTTATTGAGGGCCTCGGCTGTCGTCAGGAACGCGGTGATGGACGCATCGCCCAACTCTGGAAATTCTGAAAATATCGAATACTGATTGCGATAAAGCGCGAACTTGGTGGCCATCAGCTCCACGGTGGGCCCGCTCAAGCGATGCCCCGGCGCGCGCCTGGCATCGATTTCACTCAGCACCAGAAAGGCTTCCGCCGGCGTGCCTTCCGTGCCCACGCGCGAGAGGGCGAACATGGTGTCCAGCAAGCCGTCCGGACTGTTCCATCCTTTGGTTTCCACGCTCCAGTTGCGCGCAAGCTCGGTATTGCTCCTCTGCCGCAGAATGTTTTTCCATGCCTGCAGATTTCCGGGCACGTGCGGATCGCCGTTGGCCTCCCACTGCAGGCGAGTGGTCAGAAGCAAAAGGGCCGGGTCGGGGCGAAACACGGACGACATGGCGCTGGGAGAAAGCGTCTTGCCGCGCAACGCTTCGTAGCAATCGTGCAATCGGGGGCGTGCGACGAAGTGCGCTTGCTGCTCCGGCGGGATGCGCGAGAGCGAGTCAAAATACGCGGCGAGCCAGCCGTTGTCCTTTGTAAGCAGCCGGGGAACAAAATCTCCCACTGCGTGCGGGCTGGCGCCGACCAAATCCTTCCACTCCGCCTCGGCGTTCGGCCCGCCGGGCACGATTACGCGCCCGGCCTCGACGCGAATGTAGCTTCCGTAAAAATCCAGCGGCGCGGCGAGCGAAACTAGTCTTTTCAGTCCGGGCGAATGCAGCAGCGCGGTCCGCGTGTCCGGATCCACGTGAGCCCAGGCATAGTAAAGACGAGCCAGCGCAGGATCGTGCAGCAGCGCATCAATTAATTGATGGCTGTCTCTGTCCTTGGCGCCTTCGCCTGCGGCCTCCACCCACTCTCGTTCGGTCAAGACGATCGGCACTTGGGAATTGGGGTACGCGTAGGAGAACGGCTTGCCGCCTTGCAGAGTGGCCTCGAGCTCGGGCAGCGGGAAGCCGGAATCAATCGTAAGAAAAGCTCGGCGCGGGTCGGACGTCATTACGTACGTGGTGGCTTTTCCGCAGTCCGCCGTGGGCTTGTAACCCAGGATGTCGAGCAGTTGTTTGGCATCGGCGCAACCGGTGACGCGAATCACGCCATCTTTCCCGGCTAAATCGGAAAGTTCCCTGGCCTGCTGGACATAGCGCCGCAGCAGAATCAGAAATTCGGTGGCGCGGCTACCCAGGCCGGAGCCCTGATAGCCGATCAGAAATACGTTTCGGGCGAGCAAGGGCATCACTTCTTGCGGAGCGGCTTTCTGGCTGATTCCGGCGATACGTTCGAACGAACGGAGCGGACCTGGAATGGTGGCTGTCGCTGGTTCCGACGTGACAATGCGCTCTTGGGTCGCGGGCAAACCAGCAGGAACAGCGCTGCGCACTCGAGGGGCAAAACCGGAGCAACCCAACGCTACAACCACGAACAGGGCCGAAAGACGCAGGGGACTTTTCATCGCTGGCACCCACCCCGACTGCTTTCGAAACGTTGCACAACTACGTCTTTGAACGACCGGCGCAAATCGCAAGGCGCGCTCCGCACCGGATGAACGGTTACGTCAGGATCCAAACCTGGACAGGGCTTGGACCCGCTCGTTGGTGCATCCTACGCCTCTAGGTCTCCAGACGCAACGAATATGGCAGCAGTCGCCCAAATGTTACAAGCGCGAGACATGGCGAACATGCAGAGAAGCGTGTTCCGTCCAAAATACATCTCGTGCCATGACCATCTGTCTGCCGGTGCGGACCCAATTTTGAAGGCGGCGCGACCGAAGATGCCACACGGTTCTGCAGAAGTGCTCGGCAAGTCGCGTCGCTGGAAACGGTCGTGCACCTACTGGCACTTACTGGCGCAGGGTGCCGCGAATTCGATACAATCGCGGTTTGGGCTGCGCTATAAATTGTGACCTGCCGATTCGCGCCGCCCATTTTCAAGGAGACATTCCATGCCATCGTTCCCCGGGGTTGATTACCTCGACTTCGATTCCCTGCTGAGCGACGAAGAAAAACTCGCACGCAATACCGCGCGGCAATTCGTGGATGCGGAGATCATGCCGCTCATCGAGGAATACAACCGCGAAGGGAAATTTCCGGTGCAGCTGGTGCCGCAGATGGCGGAACTGGGACTTTTCGGGGCGAGCTTGAAGGGCTACGGCTGCGCGGGAATGTCCAACGTGGAATACGGCCTGGTGACGCAGGAGTTGGAGCGCGGCGACTCCGGCTTGCGCAGTTTTGTTTCGGTGCAATCGGCGCTGGTGATGTATCCGATTCACGCCTTCGGCTCGGACGCGCAGAAAGAAAAATGGTTGCCCCTGCTGCAACAGGGAAAAGCGATCGGATGCTTCGGGCTGACGGAGCCGCAATTCGGATCCAATCCGGGCGGAATGCTGACGCGCGCGGTGAAGAAAGGCGGCACCTACATTCTGAACGGCGAAAAAATGTGGATCACCAGCGGCTCCATCGCGGACGTGGCGGTGATCTGGGCGAAGTGCGAGGACGAAGTGATCCGCGGATTCCTGGTGGAGAAAGGCACGCCCGGATACAAGGCCTGGGACGTGCACGGAAAATATTCGCTGCGCGCTTCGGTGACTTCTGGTCTGGCGATGACGGATTGCAAAGTCCCGGCGGGAAATTTGCTTCCCGGCGTAGAAGGATTGAAAGGCCCGCTTTCCTGTTTGAATCAGGCGCGCTATGGGATTGGGTGGGGCGGGATCGGAGCGGCGATGGCTTGTTACGACACGGCGCTACATTACGCCAAGCAGCGCAAACAATTCGACAACAAGCCGATTGCTTCGCACCAACTGGTGCAGGAAAAATTGGTGTGGATGATCACCGAGATCACCAAGGCGCAATTTCTGGCGCTGCAAGTGGGCCGGCTGAAAGATGCGGGGCGCGTGCATCCTTCGCACATTTCCATGCTGAAGATGAACAACGTGTGGATGGCGCGGGAAACGGCGCGCCTGGCGCGGGAAATTCTGGGCGCCAATGGGATCGTGGACGATTACTGCGTGATGCGGCATATGAACAACCTGGAATCGGTTTTCACCTACGAAGGCACGCACGACATACACAAGTTGATCATCGGTGAGCGCATCACCGGAATCGCGGCGTTTTCGTGAGCGGCTCGCGCAAACTTCACGAGGCCGCGCTGGCATTGAGCATCGTAGGCTGCGCGCTCGCCGCAGTTTTCAGCGCGGCGCTTCCGGCGCGTGGCGCGGATGCAGGCTCTAAGCCGAAAGTGCGTGCGATCACTGCGTTCGTGCGGCTCGACCGCGCCTATTACCAGGAGCAAATTCAGGAGGCTCTGAAATTTTTGCGGCAGGCCAAGGCCGCATATGAAAAATCCGGCTATGAAGTGATGACGCTGCGCATCACCACGCAGCCTTTTCCGGAATACACGCGCGGCATGACGGACGAGCAGGTGCTGACTTTCTTCCGCGACTACGACGCGCTCGCCGTGAAGGAGGGTTTCGACGCAGCGATCGGTCCGGCGATGATGAGCGACGCAGACGACCCCCACGAAGCGGAACTGCTGGCGAAAATCATCGCGAATTCGAAGACGCTCGAAGGCTCGGTGTTCATCGCGGGCGAAGACGGAATTCACTGGAAATCCATCCAGGCCGCGGCGGGCGTGATCAAGTACCTGGAAGCGAATACGCCGCATAGCCAGGGCAATTTCAGCTTTACGGCTACGGCGCTGGTTCCCTCCGGCACGCCTTTTTATCCGGCGTCTTATTTCACAGGCGAAGGAAAGCAGTTCGCGGTAGGGCTGCAGTCGGCGAACGTGGTGAGTGAAGTGTTCGCTACGACGCAGTCTGCGGGCGAAGCCGAACAGCGGCTGGAGAATACTCTGGGCATGTATGCCGCGCAGATTGAAAAGACTGCAGTAGAAATCAGCGATGCCAGCGGCTGGAAATACGGCGGGCTGGACCTGTCGCCTGCGCCGCTGCTGAATGTTTCCATCGGCCGCGCCATTGAAAATTTTCTGGGCGCGCCCGCCGGTTCCAGCGGCACGCTCACCACGGCGGCGATTATCACGCGCGCGCTGAAAGCGATCCCGGTGAAGCAGGCCGGTTATTCGGGATTGATGCTGCCGGTGCTCGAAGATACGGTGCTCGCGCAACGTTGGAGCGAGGGTCGGCTCTCGACCGATGCACTGCTTTCGTATTCGGCGGTGTGCGGCACCGGACTGGACACGATTCCGATGCGTGGCGATGTGACGCCCGAGCAACTGGAGCGCATCCTGGGCGACGTTGCCAGCCTAGCAGTGAAGTGGCACAAACCGCTTGCAGCGCGTCTGCAGCCTGTCACGGGAAAGAAAGCGGGCGAGATGACCGAGTTCGACGATCCCTTTCTGGTGAACGCGAAGATTCAGCCGCAGCCATGACGGGCACTGATTGCAGTCATGGGATTGGCTCATTTGGATTATGATAGTTCGCCCGAAGAACGGTATCGGCCGCTGGGAATGAGTACAATGAAATTGTTGAGCGATGCCCTGAATTCAAGGCTTGATCGTTTGCGCGTCGCGGGCATGCCGCAGCGCCGCGCCGCGAGAATCTGTGCGGCGCTGAGCGGCGTGCTGCTTGCGGCCAGCGCTGCCGCGGCGTTCGGTTCCCTCGCTTTGCGCGCGCAGCAAACCGATTCCGCGACGGCTCCGGTGGTGGTGCAGCCTGGAGCACCGGGAAAACCGAGCAAGATTCTGCCGCCATCCACGAAGGGAGTGCTGCCCGCGCGCTCGCCGGCCGATGTGGCATTCATGCAGGGCATGATCATGCATCATCAGCAGGCGGTGGAAATGACGGCGCTGATCGCCTCGCACACGGAGAACAAAGATTTGCGGCTGTTGGGCGCGAAGATCAGTAGCTCGCAATCGGACGAAATAAGATTCATGCAGCGGTGGCTGGCGGCTCGCGGGGAACCGATTTCGATGACGATGGCGGGAATGTCCGACATGGACGCCTCGGGCAAACCGGTGGCTCTGATGCCCGGCATGCTGACGCCGGAGCAGATGGCCGCGCTGCGCAACGCCAAAGGCGCGGAGTTTGACCATTTATTTTTGACTGGCATGATTCAGCACCACAATGGCGCGTTGATCATGGTGAAGGATCTGTTCAATACGGCGGGCGCGGGCCAAGAGGCCGACATTTTCAACTTCGCGACGGATGCGGACAACACGCAACGCGCGGAGATCAAGATCATGCAGGCTATGCTGGAGAAAAAATCCTCCGAGGAGAAAAGATGATTCGAGTGCCCAGTTTTTCTTTCCGTGCGGCGGTGGCCGCGATTATTTTGTGCAGCGGTGCGAGCCGGATGGCGGCCCAGACCGGCAGTCAGCCGCCCGAAACGCCGCCGGCCGCGCAGGAGCCGGCGAAGGCGCCGGATGCCGATCAGAATCCGTTCGCGGCGGTGCCCGCTGCTCCGCTGCCACCAGGGATGACGGGATCGGATACCAACGATCCGCGCTACAAGCTGACGCCGGGGCTTTACGACGCGGGTGAAACCTCGCTGGGTATGAAGCATCTGCTGCTCCTGAAGAAGCCCGACTCGTTTCAATTGGGCGTCACCGACCCTGACGACCCGAAAGTGCAGAAATTGCTGGGCCAGCTGGGGATCGGGGCCGGCATGAAATTGCCGAAAGAGCTGCAGCTGGTGATCGCGGAGCTTGCTTTTTCCAACTCGGACCTGGCATTCCAGGGCAATCACCTGTTCCAAGGAAATTTTTACGGCATGAACATCTACGACATCTCCAATCCGGCGCAGACCAGGCTGGTAACTTCGATGGTGTGCCCTGGCGGGCAGGGCGACGTATCGGTCTACAAAAACCTGATGTTCATGTCGGTGGAAATGCCGAATGGACGCCTCGATTGCGGCACGCAGGGATTTCCGCCCGAGCCCCCGCCTCCCGCAGGACACGAAAAGGAGCGCCGGCCGCCCGTAGCGCAAGCGGATCGTTTCCGCGGCGTGCGAATTTTCGACATCTCGGACATCAAGAACCCGAAGCAAATGGCGGCGGTGCAGACCTGCCGCGGCTCGCACACGCACACGCTCGTGGTGGACCCGAACGATAAGGACAACGTTTATATCTACGTCTCGGGGACATCGTTCGTGCGCCAGGCCGAAGAATTGGCCGGATGCTCGGGCGAAGCGCCGGACAAGAATCCGAACACGGCGCTATTTCGCATCGAAGTGATCAAGGTGCCGGTAGCGGCGCCGCAGGACGCCAAAGTCGTCGCCAGCCCGCGCGTGTTCATTGATCCGCGGACCGGCGCGTTGAATGGCCTGAACAACGGCGGCAGCCACGGCAAGAATGATGAGGAAACCAAGCCTGCGGATACGAATCAGTGCCACGACATCACCGTGTATTCGGCGATTGGCCTCGCGGCGGGCGCCTGTTCCGGCAATGGAATTCTGCTGGACATCAAAGACCCGGTTCATCCGAAGCGTTTGGACGCGGTGAACGATCCGAACTACTCCTACTGGCATTCCGCTTCGTTCTCGAATGATGGAACGAAGGTGGTGTTTACCGATGAGTGGGGCGGCGGATTGGGCGCGCGTTGCCGTCCAAACGACCCGAGCAAGTGGGGTGCGGATGCGATCTTTCATCTGCATGACGACAAGTTGACCTTCGCGAGCTACTACAAGCTGCCCGCCGCGCAGGGCGATACGGAGAATTGCGTGGCGCACAATGGTTCGCTGATCCCTGTCCCAGGGCGCGACATCGAAGTGCAGGCGTGGTACCAAGGCGGAGTTTCGGTGATGGATTTCACCGACGCGGCCCATCCGAAGGAGATTGCTTATTTCGACCGCGGACCGATTGATTCGAAGATGCTGGTGCTGGGAGGCGAGTGGTCGGCGTATTGGTACAACGGCAACATCTATGGTTCGGAAATTGCGCGCGGGCTGGATATTTTCGAACTGACGCCGACGCAATTCCTGACGCAGAACGAAATTGACGCCGCGAAAACCGTGCGTGTGGACGCGCTGAACGTGCAGAACCAGCAGAAGCTGGAGTGGCCTGCGCAGTTGGTGGTGGCGAAGGCTTATGTAGATCAGCTGGACCGGTCGCAGGCTTTGCCGGCGGAACGCATCGTTGCTTTGCGAACGGCGATCCACAACGCCGAAACCTCGCACATGAACAAGGGCAAAGTGGCGAAGTTGAGCGGGATGGCGCCTTCGTTAGAGCAGAGTGCTAATGCGGCGAATAATCCTGCTGACGCGAACCGGTTGCGCGCTTTGGCAGAGATCTTGAAACATCCGTCAGCGTAACTGTGCAGCGAGCTTGGTCGGAGAAACCCGCTCGCAAGTGGGCGAGCGGGTTATTTCGTTTAGGGGGTCGATTGCAGGCTTCGCGTTCGACTTCCGTTGTGCAATCGCGATCGGCGGAGCAGTCGCCTGCTCGGCCCTCCCGCGCCATCGTACGGGAGGGTCCGAGTCGTCGTTCGCTACGAAAAGCCCCGCCCTTCAAAAAAGGGTGGGGCTCCCCCCTCGCTGTGTGATTTGACGGCGCGATAATTTGTGCCCTCCCGGCTGCTTGCGACTTGTAGGGCGTGGGCTCGGGTTGATCTTGAACCGTCGAAGCGCGACGGCATATACCCGCGCGGCGCATCGCTCACGGCCACTCCGCTGCTAATCCTGTTCCCCTATGGTTTGCGCGTATGTTTTGCCGTAAGGGTAGAAGAGCTCCTTGCGCCCTTGTTGCCACGCTGCTCTCAGTTCGGGCGTGGTGATGTCCCAGTCCGGCCGGCATTTCCTGCTCACCTCGCGCAGATCCTGGCGCAGCTCCTCCACGGTGGGTCGGCCCACGAACCAGTAGCCATTGTAGATTTTGTAGATAACCAGGCCAGGCTCGAGCACAATCACATGCGGAATCATGGGATTGTGGGCGGGATCGGTGTATTCAGCGATATCCAGATCTTTTTGCACCACACGCCCTGCGTCTGAAAGAAACGGCCAGTGCGCGCCGATGCCGGTACGAAATTCATTGGTCTCAGCGATGTTGTCGGTACTGATTGTTACGAGCCGGCAATAGGAGACCTCCAGCTCGCGATGGAGCTGCACGAGCCCTTCAGCCTGGCGGCGGTCCTTGGGACAGAAACCGCCGCGGCTGAGCACCAGCACCATGGGGTGTTGCCCCTGCAGATCGGAGAGCTTGCGGCGTTTTGCAGTATGGTCGGAAAGCTCGTAGTCGGGGAGCACGGCTCCGGGAACAATGTCAGTTCGCATGTAAACTCCTTAACGATTGGATGCGCGCCGCCTGATTCCGCCGCCGCAGCGAGCGCGAATTTGGAAGCATCGTCAAAATGGAAGATGATCTCGCAGGAATGTCTAGAGATGCTTTGCGTCTCCCGACGCTCTGGCCGCTTCGGAAATCGGGTTCTCCTGGAAGAGCCGAGCGACCAAGGCTGAATCAAGATATGCCCGGACCGCAACGATCTTGTCGCCACGGAACTGGCAGACCCAACAATAACGGTTGTCAAACCTGAGGCCATTGTTCGCCGTAGCAAGGGAATGCAGTTCAACGACAGCCCAGTCCCCGCTCACCAATACATGCTCCACGTGAAGTTGCGTGCCTTGCGGTAAAACCTTGTTAAGTTTTTCGAATGTGTGCGCCACAAAATCCGCCTTGCTGTGATAATGGCCGGCAAGCGGATGAGTTCCCTCGACGGTCCAATCCACATCGTCTGCAACGTGGGTGAAGAACGCCGCGCCGTCGCCGGTTTCAAGGTTTTTGAAAATATCGCGGACCTGCGTAAGAGTGGTGGCATTTTGATCTCCCCTGCAGTGGAAGCTTCGGCCTCTTCGTCACCGCTACTTCATGAATGTCGCGACCAGCATCGCTATTTCGCCTGCTGCGGTGTCGAGCGCGAAATGCCCGCCGTCCACGATGTGGATTTCGGCCTTCGGAACGTCGCGGCGATAAGATTCCGGCTCCGAAGGATCGAATGAGCTTTCATACTTGCCCCAGATCACCAGCAGGCGCGGCTGTTTCTCGCGCATCCAGGCTTGCCACTTGGGATAATTCTCGACGTTGCTGCGGTAGTCATAGAACAGATCGCTTTGAATATCGGCCTGTCCGGGCTGGTTGAGAAAATAATATTCATCGGTCCATAGATCTGGATCATGGCGCTCCGAGTCGGGATCATCGCCGACGTGTCGCGCGCGGGTCGTTGCGAGCGAGAGGAGATTGGTGCGCAGCGCGGCTTCGTTCGCGGCACGATCGGCCCAGTAAGCGCGGCGCGTCTTCCAATTCGCGCCCAGGCCTTCGTTGTGTGCTACCGCATCCTGAACGATGAGCGCTTCCACGCGTTCGGGATGCGCCAGGATCATGCGAAATCCTACCGGGCCTCCGTAATCCTGCATGTACAGCGTGTAGTGCGAGATGCCGAGCGTTTCCGTGAAGTGATTCATGACCTCGGCGATGTGATCGAACGTGTAGGCGAATTTCTTGGGGTCGGGCCAGTCGCTGTGCCCGAAGCCGGGATAATCGGGCGCGACCAGGTGATAGCGATCGGCGAGGCGAACGAACAGCGGGTCGAACATTCGCGACGAAGATGGCAGGCCGTGCAGCAGAAGAAGCGTTGGCGCGTCTTTCGGGCCGGCCTCGCGGTAAAAAATGGAGAGCCCGTCAATTTGTATGGTGCGAAAAGCAGTCCGATGTTCCACAGGACGTTCCTTTCCTGGCTCTTGGCCTTGGCCATACGATGACAACGAAATCGATGCGAGCACCACGGAAACCACCAGTGCGATACGGAAGCGGTGCAAGCAGGATGGTGCTTGCTTCATTACCAATCTCCTTTCGAATTCGTACAAATCCAATCTCAGCGATAATACCGACGGAACGCATAAGGGTCAGCCCCACAGCCGGGGGGAGATTCTTGACTCAAGTTATATTCGCAGTCAATAAAATTAAAACCTGGAAACGTCGTCAGCTTTCTTGGCACCGCCCGCAAATAACGTCTTGATTGGAATTCGCCCAATTGGATTATGATAGGCCGCCCGGAAGGACCATCCCAGCTACCGGAAACAAATCACGATTCAGGAGCCGCCATGGAGAAAGAACTCAGCCTCGAATTTCTGCGCACGGTTGAAAACGCGGCAATCGCTTCGGCGCGCACGATGGGCCAGGGCGACCGCTCGGGTTCCGACCAGGCCGCCGTCGAAGCCATGCGCGCGGAAATGGATCGCGTCGGGATGGATGGCACGATCGTGATCGGTGAAGGCGAGCGCGACGAAGCGCCCATGCTTTTTATCGGCGAAAAAGTGGGCGCGGCCGTGCGCGATAAGTCGCGCGAATACCCCAAGGTGGACATCGCCGTGGATCCGCTCGAAGGCACTAACCTATGCGCGACGGGTGAACCGGGCGCGATCGTAGTGCTGGCCGCAAGCGAGCATGGCGGCCTGCTGCATGCGCCCGATCTTTACATGGAGAAAATTATTGTGGGGCCGCCGGCGAAGGGCGCGATTGATCTGGACGCACCGGTGAAAGACAACCTGCGCGCGATCGCGCGCCGCTATGACCGGGATGTGGAGGATCTAGTGATTGTGGTGTTGGACCGCCCGCGGCACGAAAAGCTGATCGCAGATATACGCAAGGCTGGCGCGCGCATTCGATTGATATCGGATGGCGATCTTTCGGCAGGCATTTCGGCGGCGGTGCGCGGCACTTCCGTGCATGCGGTGATGGGAACGGGCGGCGCGCCCGAAGGCGTGCTCACCGCAGCTGCGTTGCGCTGCTTGAACGGGCAAATTCTGGCGCGATTGGTGGTAGCAAAGCCCGAACACCTGGAGCGCACTGCAGCGATGGGCATCAAGGATCCCAAGAGGATTTACGAGACGGTGGATCTAGCGCCGGGGAAGAAAATCATCTTCGCGTGCACAGGCGTTACGGGAGGTGGGTTGCTGCACGGCGTGAATTTCTTTCGGGATGGAACGCGCACGCATTCGTTGATCATGACGCTGGAGGAAGCGGAAGTGCGCTTCATTGATTCCGTGCACCTCGATCGGCATCCCGGCGTGGAAGTGCGCTTCAACTAAGGCGATCGCTCGGGCGGGCGCGAAACATTTTCAAGCCCCATTGCGTATCTATAGGCGTCTAACATGCAAGGGGTGAATCATGTCTAGCGCGTCCGGACGGCCACCCGCCGCCATTCCTCCGCAACGGCGCAGCAACAATGCTGTCTGGTGGATTCTGGGGATTGTCGCTGGCGGCATTGTGGTGATGGTCCTGTTCGGCCTGGCGCTCGCCGGCTTGTTTATCCGCAATCTGCGCGTACGCAATCAGGGCAATAACGTTGAGATTCAGACTCCGGTCGGCGCGATCAAAGTAAATAAAGACGTGCCGCGCGCCACCGGTTTGCCGGTATATCCCGGGGCGACCTCTGGGGCAAAAGACAACAACGCGCAGGTGGAACTTTCGGCGGGAGATGGAGGAGTAGGAATCGCCGTCGAGCACTTCACCACATCGGACAATTTGGACGAGGTGGATAAGTGGTACGCGCACCGTCTGGGTAGCAGCTTCCGCCGCGAGGAAAACCACGATCACCATCCCATTCACGGCGTAACGGTTGACTCGGATACGGACATTGCATTCGTCGACGACCACGGCGACGGCGCGCGCGTGGTGGCACTGACGAAGAAAAGCCAGGGAGTGGATATCGTGCTGTTTCGCGCCGCCAAGAAGGAGGCACAGTAACCGGCGAAAGGTGCTGCGAAGAAGTTCGCCCTGTGCGCGATAAACCATCAAGCACGAAGCCTGGTCGAGCGACAGCGACACGCAATCGTGCTTCTGCAGTTCGGGCCATCCAGTTCTGGAGCCCGCCGATTAAAACGATTCACTCAGGTTTTTGTGGATTGGTGTAAGCGTGAGGACGCGCTGTTCATGCCCGCTCAGTCGTGTTGGCGCGAACGAAGTTCGGATCGTTCGGGATCGAGCTGGGCACCCTGCCGATGCAGGCGTGCCGAGCCCTACCCAGAATCCGACCTGTCCATCAGGCGTTCCGCGCCATCCGGCCCCGCGACGACTAGCGGTGCAGCGCCGTCGCTGTGTGGGGCATCGGCTGTTGCCGGCGGGGCATGTGGTTAGGCAACCGCTCCGCGGATTGCGGCGGCAACGGACGCACGTGATTGGTGCTCACATGCTCGCTGATCGCCTGCAAACGCTTCAGGATGCCCTGCCACTGCGTCCAATCGAGCTGCCGCAGGTACGGGCGAAGACCCTGAATGAACGGATCTTCCAACACCGTCTCGCCATTGGTCTCCGGCACGAAGAAGCGGTTCAGTCCAACGCCCAATGCTTCGGCAATCTTTTCCAGCGTGCCGAGACTGGGTGTCATCTGTCCGCTCTCGATCCGGGACAAATAGGAGCGAGATACGCGCGAACGAGCCTGTAGCTGGCTCTGCGTCATGCCACGCGACTCTCGCAATTGCCTGATGCGCTGGCCGATGTTCTCCACAGTTTCGCGGTTTGGCCAGTTCTCAAACAGTTGACGGTCGTCCCCCGGCAAATCTTGAGGCGACGGCGTCGGAATGACGAACGTCACCTTCGGAGGTAGCAAACGCAGACAACGACGGCAGTTGTCCGTGCGTGTCCGGTATTGCACTAAACCGCATACCTGACATCGAAGTACTTCTCGATCCAAATCCATGCTCGCTTCTATGGCTTCTTTTTCCGCCACCGGTTCTCCTCACAGACTATTCCGGCGATGCGAAGGGGAGGAACGTCACAACAGGGGAAGGCAGAAACAGGCGCGGGAGCGATTCTCCACACGGTGCCATTTCTTGTCAAGCCCTTTTTCGTCCTCTAGCCGGAGTCATTTTAACTTGCCTGCATCGGATACCACAATCAGAGGCCGTTACGCTTCCCCCACAGCCCCGGAAGTGGTGCGACTTTTGTTCGCCCTCGCCGTTTCGCGTCCGCTAACGAGATGAACACAATGCCATTCAGCGTCATCCGCTGACGATTTGTGCTTGCAATTCTGTTGCCCACAGTTCGCATGAGTTTTTCGGGTTCGTTTCGGTGATTTGCAGGTCGTTGCTCAGGATTCCGCGCCCGCAAAGTGTTTGTGTTCAATGAATGAAGAGAACAAACACCGAATCGCTCGCGGCAACTACTGATTCGCTGCTGCAATTGTCTCAAAACAATACGTCTCATTTCTTCCGCACGAGTCCGATTGAGACAGTTCTGCCGTAAGTCCTATCGATGACACGCAGCGTTTGCCCCCGATCTCGAGTGTTCCTGGGTGCGGCGGCGGCGGCACCCCATTGCGGGCATTTCGGCGCTCCTGCCACGACACTTCAATGGAGTTTTATTATCTGGATGGGCTGTGACGGCCTCTGGCGGTGCCATTCTGCAATGCGGTAAACTCCAAACCGGGGAAAAATGCCAAATCGGGACGAGTCTTGGAACCTTCTGTGCGAGTACACGCAGGGTGAAAGCCTCCGCAAACACGCACTGGCCGTAGAAGCCTGCGTGCGCGCGTACGCCCGCAAATTGGGCGCCGACGAAGATCTTTGGGGCGTCACCGCGCTGCTGCACGATTTCGACTATGAACGCTGGCCGAATACGGCGCATCACCCGACCCAGGAACATCCCTACGAAGGATCAAAGATTCTGCGCGAGCGCGGTTACCCCGAAGAAATGATCCACGCCATCCTGGGACACGCCGATTACTGCAATGTGGCGCGCAGCTCGCAGCTGGACAAGACTCTATTCGCCTGCGACGAACTGGCCGGCTTCCTCACCGCCTGCGCGCTGATCAAGCCCAGCAAAAGCATTCACGAAGTTGAAGCAGCATCGGTAAAGAAAAAGCTGAAAGACAAGGCATTCGCCCGCGGCGTGAATCGCGACGATGTGTACAAAGGCGCCGAAGAACTAGCAGTTCCGCTCGATGAGCATATCGCCTTCTGCATCGCCGCGCTGCGCGGCGTCGCAGCTGAGCTGGGCCTGGATGGGAGGAGCGCTGCCGCGACGACTTGAATGACGTTAGGTTCGCGCGGGGGGTGCGTGCGCCCCTACTCTTCCGGTCTCTGGCTATTCCCCCTGCCTGAACTTCGCGGCGCGCCATTCGCGCGTTCGATGCGAAACGTATAGCAGCCTGCCGTAGTGCTGCGCACGTGGATGTAATCCACATCCGGACGCGCGAAGAGCTTTTCAATCCCCGCGTCCACGTTACCGTTCTCGACGTGTTCCGCCGCCAGCAGTTGCCGTCCTTTTGCATAGGCGTTCAGAGTTCGCGGGCTATGGCGCAACGCCGGAGGGAATCCCGCGTTTTCCGGATAGCGCTGGCAAGCTTCAGCGTGAATGTAAACCGGTCCCGGCAGAGGCAACGATTCAAGACCTTCGAACGCGTCGTAGGTGAAGAGCGTGGCCTTTGCGGAGCCGGCCGCAATGACTTGCAGGCAATGACGGCACGGTGCGCCTTCGCCGGCAATCTCCGTGTACGCCGGATGGCCATAGCGCGGGTCTTTGTGCGTGCGGCGAACTGCCTCGGCAATTTCCGTGGGTATCGCGACTACGCGTATCGGAATCATTTCGTGCTCCTCGAGCAAAATGTGTTCTCTACTGCATCGTCCTAAAACTACTTTGTCACGCCTCGGATTTCGCAGCTATCCGCTTCTCGCGCGCAAACTTTCTGTGCTGCAACTTTTGTTTTTCTAGTCAGAATGGGTCGTGTAACGGCAGTTGTCGTACCCACAACAATCTCTCGCTGTGGCGCTCGTATCTGGATCGCCAAGAGAATTGCAGGACCTTCGTCCGGGTAAATCGTAGAGAAATGTTCAGGGCTGCTCGCAAAACCCGCGTGTGTGCTAGAATCCCGCTTCCATGGAACGCGCCGGAAATTTTCTGGGTGGAATGCTGCGCCAATTGAAGCGTCCGGAGGCTGCCGTCGCGTGGCTCTCGGGCGTATGGCCCAGCGTGGTGGGAAAAACTCTGGCGCGGCACACGCGTCCGGTACGCTGTCACAAGGGATGCCTGGAGGTAGCGGCCGACGGCAAGGCCTGGCGGAAGCAGCTGGAGGAAATGAAGAGCGAGTTCTGCGCGCAGGTCAACAAGGCTTGGGGCAGCACACTGGTGCGCGAAGTGAAATTCGTCGCCGCCAAGCCCGGGCCTCGTCACATCTCTCACGAGCTCGATAACGAGCACACTCCTTTCATTCGCCGCCGCAAAGCCTGACGAATTTTGCGGCGCTTGTCCGCGTGATTTCCTTGCGCACGCAGCTTGCGCTGAACCTCTTCTGTACTAAGATGGATGCCATGAAATTCCGACTCCTCACGATTGATCGCGCTGGCGGACTGCGCCTTTCGCGGAGCCTCCATGAAAATTAGCCGCGAAGAAGTGCTGCGGGTCGCACAACTGGCGCACCTGGAGCTGGCCCCGGAGGAAGTCGAGACTTACCGCGGCCAGCTGGACGAGATCCTCTCCTACATTGGCAAGCTGCAGGAGTTGGACGTCTCCGGTGTTGAGCCCATGTCCCAGATGGGCCCTCAGCAGGGCCCCGGTATGGCTGGGGGCGCCAAGGGTGCAACAGCTGCCGCCGGAGCCGAGCACGAGCTGCGCGATGACGTGGTGGTACCTTGCAATGTGGCCGAGGCCGTATTGGCGGAGGCGCCTGACGCTGCCAAGCCGTTCTTCCGCGTGCCGAAGGTAATCGAGCGATGAGCGTCGCTCCGACATGGACGATAGCCAGCGTCCGCGACGCGCTACTGGCCAAGAAAACCTCCGCGCGCGAACTGGCGAAGGACTTTTACGCCCAAATTGAACGCCGCAACCCGGAGATCAATGCCTTCCTCGCGCTCTGTCCGGAGCGTGCCTACGCCCAAGCCGATCGGGTCGATACTGCCATCGCAAGAGGCCAGCCGTTGGGCTCGCTCGCCGGAGTTCCGGTGGCAATTAAGGACGTGATCAGCACCAAAGGCGTGCGAACCACCTGCGGGTCGAAGATTCTGGAAAACTATACGCCACCGTACGATGCCACGGCCATAGAGCGCCTCGAAAATGCCGGTGCCGTGATCCTGGGCAAGACCAATTGCGACGAGTTTGCCATGGGAAGCTCGAATGAGAACTCAGCATACGGTCCAGTACGGAACCCCGTGGCGCTAGATCGCGTGCCCGGAGGCTCGAGCGGCGGTTCTGCAGCAGCTGTGGCCGCTGGTTTGTCGGTAGCTGCACTCGGTACTGACACCGGTGGCTCCATTCGGCAGCCCGGCGCGTACTGCGGTGTGCCGGCGCTGATGCCAACATACGGACGCGTATCTAGATATGGGCTTATCGCCTTCGCCTCATCGCTCGACCGTATCGGCCCGTTCGCTACGAACATAGCGGACGCGGCGACCGTAATGTCCGTGATCGCCGGACATGACTCAAACGACTCGACTTCGGCAGCTGTCGATGTACCCGATTACGCTGCCGAGATGGAAAAGTCCCTCGGCGGGCTGCGAATTGGCGTGCCGGAGGATTACTTCGGCGAAGGCCTTGACCCGGAATTGAGGGCGAAGATTCAGGCTGGCATCGCGTTGCTCGAAAAGCTCGGCTGCAAGCGTGTACCCCTGAAGATGCCGCACACTGATTACGCCATCGCGACCTACTATATCGTGGCGACGGCGGAGGCCAGCTCGAACTTGGCCCGCTACGACGGGGTGCGCTACGGTCTGCGTGTCCAGGGTAACACACTGATGGATATGTATCGCAGGACGCGAGAGCACGGCTTCGGTCCAGAGGTGAAGCGACGCATCATGCTTGGAACCTACGCGCTTTCGTCCGGCTACTATGATGCCTATTATCTGCGCGCACAAAAGGTCCGCGCCTTGATCGCACGGGACTTCGCGAACGCCTTCGAGAAGGTTGACGCTATCCTCACGCCCACGGCACCGACTCCGGCATTCAAGCTGGGCGAAAAAACGGCCGACCCGCTGGAGATGTATCTCGCTGATATATATACAGTTACAGGTTCGCTCGCGGGTGTGCCAGGCATCTCGGTTCCCTGCGGAAAGACGGCTGCCGGACTGCCGATCGGCATGCAGATCTTCGCCAGCCACTTCGCCGAAGCCCGCATCCTGCAGCTGGCGCGTGGGTTTGAAAAGGCCGGTGGCTTCTCGACCTGAGGAGATGCGCAGTTGGAAGACTTGGCGCCAATCGTCCGGCATCTGCAAACCTCGCGCGCGAAACTGCTGTCCGAGGCTGAAGAAGTCAGCGACTTGCGCTGGCGCCAATCTCCTGCGCCAGACTGCTGGTCCGCAGCCGAAGTTTTTGCGCATGTGGCGATCGTCGAAGAACGCACAATTTTGGGGATGAAAAGACTGCTGCAGTCGGCGCCCAGACCGGTGCCACTGCGCAAGCGCTTCCACTTGCCCCTGGCAATAGCCACCTGGCGCGGGCGCAAAGTGCGCACTCCGATTCCGCTGGACGCAAAACGGGTTTGCGACAAGCACGAATCCTTCGCAGGCTTACTCGCCACACGCCAGGCCACGTTGGAATTCATGGAGTCAACGCGCGGGATGGATGTGAGCGCCTATCATTATGAACACCCCTTCCTCGGCAACCTCAACATGTATGAATGGTTCCGAACCATCGGCTTTCACGAATTGCGCCACGCGAAACAAATCCGTGAACTTATAGAAACATTCCACCATTAGACTTTTCTTTCCTGTTTGTGCCAAGAATGTGCAATCAAGAGCTTCGGAGGAAATTCGCCTGTTCCGGTGTCAAACCACAGAGAGAACGGGGGTTCGGCAGATCCGCACTAGGAAGGGTTCTAGCCGCATAGAACGGAAGGGCTATTGCTTACAGCTTTAGCAGCCGTTAATTTGTTTGGAGCATCCAACAAGCAGGAGGTCGTCGATGGTGCGAATCAAGGTGAGCCAGAAAATCTTCACCGAAGACGAAGTGGTCTCCCTCACGGGCATCTGCACCGACCATTTGCGCAAGCTCGCGCAGAACAAGCACCTGGGCACGATCGCGCGGGCCGCGGAAGCCGCCGGCGCCGAAGCCGAAAAGTGGCTTTTCTCGCATTCCGATCTGATGATCCTCACGGTGCTGCAGCCGCGCTGCGACCACTAATCATCGTCGCCGCTCGGCCGTTCCAACCTCAGCACTGCAAACCGCATTTTTTGGGCCTACCAGTACGCTGCAAGGCCATTTTTTCGCCTGCCTCATCCGAAGTTGTGCCTTCCGCCAGCTCAAGCTATTCTTGCCAGGCTCAACCCCGCGTCTGGAATTTGCATCCTAGGTCTGTGTGGGGAGAGCGCGCCGGAGCCAGGCTCGGCGAATCTCCCGAGCACGGCAGCTGATGGCCACAAATGCAAAATTCGAGCATTGCGCGTCGGACCTGCTCGGCCCGATCGTGCCATACGCTCTCGCCTTGCTGTTGCTGTGCCCCGCCCTTCGCGCACAAACTCCCGCGAATCCGCCCGCTACCAGTCCCGGTTCGCCCGCGGCCGCCCCGCCAGCACAAGATGCCCCGGAACCGGGACTACCGACCGGCAAGAAGCTGATGCTCAAGGACGGCAGCTTCCAATTGGTGCGCGAGTACGAAGTGGACGGCGATCGCGTGCGCTACTTCAGCATTGACCAACGGGATTGGGAAGAGATTCCGGCATCGCTAGTGGATTGGGACGCCACTAAGAAAAGCGCCTCAGACGAGGCAGCGCGAAAGGCCGCGCTGATCGCCAAGGTGCACGCAGCGGAAGTGGCGCGGCGCGCCGACGCCATGGACGTGGACGCCAGCATCGAAATCGCGCCCAAAGTGTTTTTGCCCCCGGGCGACGGACTTTTTGAGTTTGACGGGAAAGCCATCTATCCGCTGACGCAAGCCGAAGCGGACATGAAGTTCAGCAAGACGCAAATGCTGAAGCAGGTGCTGATTCCGGTGCCGATCGTCCCCACGCGGCACACCATTTCATTGCGAGGTGCGCGCGCGAAATTCCGGCTGAAAAGCACGCAGACCGAGTTCTACATGCGCACCTCTGACGGACGCGAGCCGCAACTGGACCTGATCCGCGCGAAGGTGAAAGGCGATAAACGCGACCTGGAAAATCTGGATGAACTTTTCAAGGAACAGGCCGCCACCGGAAAAATTTCGATCCCCATCCAGCGGTGGGAGATCGCCCACGGCGTGTACCGCTTTACTCTGGGCGCGAGCTTGGAACCGGGTGAATACGCGATGGCGGAGGTGGTACAAGGGGGAGCGACGAGCCTGTATTTCTGGGATTTTGGCGTGGACGGAAATTCTGCGGCGCCCGCGAGTAGCACAAACAGCAAGCCGAAATAGCGGGAACGGCGCAAGCGCTCGCCGCCGCGGCTAGTTCGTTGCGGCCGTTTGCGGCTGCAGCAGTTCCGTGAGCAGAGTGGCCAGCGCCGCGATGTGAAACGGTTTTTGCAGCACGGAAGCGCCCTTCTCCGTGAAATGCGCCAGCGTGGCCGAATCCAGCAGCGCGCCGCTCATGAAAACGAATTTGGGAACGGAACTTCCCGGCTGCGGCTGAATACGCTTGAAGAACTCTTCGCCATTCATCCCCGGCAAATTGAAATCGCAAAGCACAAAGTCGTAGGTGTGCGCGGCGAGATGCGACAGCGCCTCTTCGGAACTGGACGCGCCCTCCACCGTCATGCCGCGCGCCGAAAGCCCTTCCTGCACGATCTCGCGAATGCTTTCTTCGTCATCCACCACGTAAACCGAGTGTCCGCGCAAAGCTCCCGAGCCCGTCGGAGCGGCGACCGCAGGCCGCACCGCAAGCGGCGGCGCGCTGAATTCCTCCGCATACTCCGGCAAGCACACGCGAAATTCCGCGCCCTTGCCGAGGATGGACTGTACTTCGATGGATCCGCCGTGCTCCTTAATGATGGCCGTGCAAATCGCCAGCCCCAGGCCGGTGCCGCCGCCGGGACGCTTGGTGGTAAAAAACGGATCGAAGATTTTGCTGATGTTTTCCGCAGAAATGCCGGGGCCATCGTCCGCGAATACGAAGGCGATTTTGCCGTCGGCGTGTGCGATGGAAACACGCAGCGCGCCGCGCTCGCCGTGGCTGGTGATCGCTTGCTCAGCGTTGACGATCAAATTCACGAAGACCTGATGCAAGAGTTTGGGGTCGGCTTCCAGAGCCAGCCCCGCGGGCACGGGCGCGAGCTCAATCGAAATATTTTTCTGCGAGAGCGCAGGGCGCTGCTGGTCGATCGCTGCTTGCAGCGCTTCTTCCGGCCGCATTTTCTTACGCGCCAGCGCCGAAGGCCGTGCATAGGCCAGCAGGTTCTGCACGATCACGGCGGCGCGCCGCGCCTGCTTCAGTATGATTTCCGCCTGGCGGCGCGTCGCGTCGTCCGGGGCGCGTTCGCGCAATAAATCGCTGACACCCAGAATCGCGGTAAGCGGGTTGTTCAGCTCGTGCGCCACGCCGGACATCATTTCGCCCATGGCCGCGAGCTTCTCCCTCTGCAGATTCTGCTTTTCCACGGTTTTGGAGTCGGTGACGTCGCGCGCCGAGGCCACCACGCCATTGATTTTCCCGGCCGCGTCATAGAGCGGGCTGGCGCTGGCGCGCATGGAGCGCCAGGAACCATCGGCGTGCTTCGTGCGGTAGTCGAACTGCGCGTTGGCGATGCGGCCGCTCATCAGCCTGCCAAAAGCTTCACGCAGCTGCGGCACATCGTCGCGGTGAATTTGTTCGCTCAGCAGCTGGCCCACCAGTTCCTGGGCCGGATGTCCCAAAATATCTTCCACACGCGGACTGACGAAGGTGAAGCGTCCCTCAAAATCCATCACCGCGATCATGTCTGGAAAGCTGATCACCAGGCGCCGCACGAATTCCTGTTCCCGGTGCAGGCGCGCTTCGATTTCGATGCGCTCGGTGATGTCCACCAGCGTGCCCTGCATGCGGATGGTGCGGCCAAATGTGTCGCGACTGGCGAATCCGGAAGCGAGACAGTGGATGAGCGATCCGTCTTTGCGGCGGTAGATCACGTCAACGTCCTGCACCGCGCCTTGATACACGACTTGATGCACCAGTGCGTCACGTTGCGCGGGCTCGGCGTAAATGTCGCGGAAATTGAGCTTCTTCAGTTCCTCTTTGCTTTCGTATCCCAGCATGCGCACCAGCGCAGGATTGGCATCGAGCAGCGCGCCTTCAGGAGTGGTGAAGAAAATGCCTTCGCGCAGCGACTCGAAAAGTTCGGTAAAGCGAATTTCCGATTCGTGTTGCGAAGTGACGTCGCGCACCCAGCCGCTGATCGAGGTGACGTGCTCGTCGTCGGTCAGCGCCTGCAGCCAGCAATCGTAGAACCGGCGCCGCGGATCGCTTTTCAGCTGAATCGCAATTCGTCCCGCCCAGTGGCCCTTTTCAAGAAAGGCAGCGCGACCGCTGATAGCGTCGGCCATGGTGGGAACAGCGATGAATTCATCCAGGCGGTGGCCGATCAGATCCTGAAACGAGACACCCAGAATTTTCACGAAGCGGAGATTGGCGACGCGAATCTCACCATCGAGCGAAATCGTGAAGACCGCGTGGTCCAGGCTGTCGATCAGTTCGCGATAATTCAGCTGCGAGCGGGAAATCACTTCTACAAGCTTCCGGAACTGCGCTTCGGTAGAAGCGCCCGCGGCCGCCGTCGGCAGCGCCAGTTCGGTCGCTGGCTGAAGCACGGGATTTGACGCCGGTGAGGGCGATTGATCTGAGGGTCGTTTGGACATGCGGGTATCCGCGCGCCTTCTCCACGGAGAAAGCCACAATACTCCATTCTCCCATCGATTTTACTGAGTGTGCGCGCTAAGAGGAAAAGAAAGAGACGGTGTATGCCAAGTTACATAACAGTCCGCCAGGCCAGGTTGACGGGACGAAATCCTCGCGCTATGTACAATCGGGAAAGAGGAGCAGTCACCTACCCGCCCCTCCAAAAAAAAGGCGCTGCAGAAAAATCGCAGCGCCTCTTTGCTTTCCCTTGGCCTGAAAGCCCGCAAATCGCGCGCCGCCAGGGTTGTATTGCAAATTGCGTCTAGCTTTCGGCCACCGCGTCCGTATCCTTGCGCAGGAAATCCAGCGCCGCCGCTTCTTCCGGCGTAAGCTCCGGCTCCATGGACTCCGGCTCTTCCTTGGGGATTTCGGTGAGGAGCTGAATGTTGCGGTAGCGCTCCAAACCGGTGCCCGCGGGAATCAACCGGCCCATGATCACGTTTTCCTTCAAGCCGCGCAGGTAATCCACCTTACCGGAGATCGCCGCTTCGGTAAGCACGCGGGTGGTCTCCTGGAAGCTGGCCGCGGAGATGAACGAATCGGTGGACAGCGACGCCTTGGTGATGCCGAGGAGCAAAGGACGCCCAGTCGCAGGCCGCCCGCCGTCGCGGATCACACGATCGTTTTCTTCGCGGAAGCGGAACTTGTCCACCTGCTCCTCGAGAAGGAACGTTGTATCGCCCACGTCCTCGACCTTCACCCAACGCATCATCTGCCGGACGATGCACTCGATGTGCTTGTCGTTGATGTTCACGCCCTGCAACCGGTAAACCTCTTGAATCGAGTTCACTAGGTACGCTTGCGTGTACTTTTCACCGAGCACGGCGAGAATATCGTGCGGATTCAGCGGACCGTCAATCAACGGTTCGCCCGCCGCAACGTGTTCGCCTTCCTGCACGTTGATGTGCACGCCGCGCGAGATGGAATATTCCTTGATGGTCTGCGCGACGCCCTTGCCGTCTTCGCTTTCGACGTAAATCTTGCGCTGGCCCTTGACGATTTCGCCGTACTTCACGACGCCGTCGATTTCGCTGATAACCGCAGGATCCTTCGGTTTGCGCGTTTCGAAAAGTTCCACGACGCGCGGCAAACCTCCGGTGATGTCCTTGGTCTTGGTGGTCTCACGCGGGATCTTCGCGAGCACGTCGCCAGGTTGCACCTCGTCGCCATCCACCACCATCAAGTGAGCGCGCGACGGCATCAAGTATTTCTTGGTGCGGCCCTGCGCCCCGCGGATCAAGATCGTCGGCTGGTGCTTTTCATCCCCCGGGGGCAGCGTTACGACCAGCTGCGACAACCCGGTGACTTCGTCCACCTGCTCTTCGATCGTGATGCCCGCCTGCAGATCCTTGAACTGCACCTGACCTGCGGTTTCCGTGAGAATCGAGAACGTGTAGGGATCCCACTCGACCATCGTCTGGCCCAGCGTGACCGGCTGCCCATCCTCAACCTTCAAGCGCGCGCCATAAACCACGTGGTGACGCTCTTTTTCACGGCCCTTTTCGTCAACGACAGCGATCAAGCCAGAGCGATTCATGGAAACGATCTGCTTGCCGCGGCCTTCGACCACTTTCAGGTCAATGAACTTCACGAAGCCGTTGTTGCGCGCTTCCACCTTGGACTGTTCGGTGACGCGTGTAGCCGTGCCGCCGATGTGGAACGTACGCATGGTCAACTGCGTGCCGGGCTCGCCGATGGATTGCGCCGCGATCACGCCGATGGCCTCACCCATTTCCACGAAGCGTCCGGTAGCCAGGTTGCGGCCGTAGCAGCGTCCGCAAACTCCGCGCCGTGATTCGCAGGTCAACACCGAGCGAATTTTCACGCGCTCGATGCCAGCTGCTTGAATCGAGTTCGCCAGTTCTTCAGTGATTTCCTGGTTGATCTCGACAATCACGTTGCCTTCGTAGTCCTTGATCTTCTCCAGTGATACGCGGCCTACGACGCGGTCGCGCAACGGCTCGACTTCGACGCCGGCTTCCAAAATCGGCTCCACGTAAATCCCGTCCGCCGTGCCGCAGTCGAACTCATTGATGATCACGTCTTGCGCCACGTCCACCAGCCGCCGCGTCAGGTAGCCCGAATCGGCCGTCTTCAGTGCGGTATCGGCCAGACCCTTACGCGCGCCGTGCGTCGAAATGAAGTACTGCAGCACGGTCAATCCTTCGCGGAAGTTAGAAGTGATCGGCGTCTCGATGACTTCGCCCGAGGGCTTGGCCATCAGTCCGCGCATGCCGGAAAGCTGGCGGATCTGCTGTTTCGAACCGCGCGCTCCGGAATCGGCCATCACGTACACCGGGTTGATCACGCCCTGCTTGTCCTGCTCTTCCAGGGCCTTGAACATTTCGTCCGCCACTTTTTCGGTGACGTCCGACCAGATGGCGATGACCTTGTTGTAGCGTTCGCCGTTGGTGATGGCGCCGTCCAGATATTGCTGTTGGACTTTCACCACCTCGTGCTCGGCCGTATCCACCAGCTTGAATTTAACGCTGGGGATGACCATGTCGCTGATGCCGATGGAAACTCCGGACTTGGTCGCGTACAGGAAGCCCAGTTCCTTCAGCTTATCGAGCGCCAGCACCGTCTTCTCCAGGCCGAAGCGCAGGTAGCAATATTGCACCAGCGCCTGCACGCCCTTCTTCTTCAGCAAACCGTTGATGAACGGCATGTCCGTAGGCAGGTGATCGTTGAAGATCACGCGACCAACGGTCGTGTGCAGGAACTGCTTGTTCAAGTTCACCGGCTCGGTGTGCGAGACGTCCTGATCGTCATACGCGTTGGTGAGGTCAATCAGTTCACCGGTGTAACGCATGCGAATCGGAGTTAGCAACTCCACTTCGTTCGCTTCCAGAGCCATCACAACTTCTTCCGGTGAGCCGAACGCGCGCCCTTCGCCCTTGGCCTGCGGCTTGGACTTGGTCATGTAATAAATTCCCAGGACCATGTCCTGCGTGGGCACCGCCAGCGGATAGCCGTTGGCAGGCGAAAGAATGTTGTGCGAGCTGAGCATCAACACCGAGGCCTCGACCTGCGCTTCCGGTGACAGCGGAATATGCACGGCCATTTGGTCGCCGTCGAAGTCCGCGTTGAACGCGGTGCAAACCAGGGGGTGAATGCGGATCGCTTTCCCTTCCACGAGCACGGGTTCAAACGCCTGAATGCCCAAGCGATGCAACGTCGGAGCGCGGTTCAGCAGCACGGGATGTTCGCGAATCACGTCTTCCAGAATGTCCCACACCACCGGTTCCTGCGCTTCCACCAATTCCTTGGCCTGCTTGATGGTGGTGCAGTGTCCCGCGGCTTCCAGTTTGTGATAGATGAACGGCTTGAAAAGCTCCAGCGCCATTTTCTTCGGCAGACCGCACTGGTGCAGCTTCAGCTCCGGGCCGACGACGATGACCGAACGTCCCGAATAGTCCACGCGCTTGCCGAGCAAGTTCTGGCGAAAACGGCCTTGCTTGCCCTTCAGCGTGTCGGACAACGACTTCAGCGGGCGATTATTCGTGCCGCGCAGCACACGTCCGCGGCGGCCGTTGTCGAACAGCGCATCGACAGCTTCCTGCAGCATGCGCTTTTCGTTGCGCACGATCACGTCCGGCGCGTGCAATTCCATCAGCTTCTTTAACCGGTTATTGCGGTTGATCACGCGGCGATACAGATCGTTCAAGTCGGAAGTGGCGAAACGTCCGCCATCCAGAGGCACGAGCGGCCGCAGCTCGGGCGGCAGCACCGGAATCACATCCAAAATCATCCACTCCGGCTTGTTGCCGCTCTTGCGGAACGCTTCCAGCACCTTCAGCCGCTTGGCG
>Ga0209333_1000148_pt1 | contig 39789 bp, 39 predicted proteins | sample BlaSpr_A8_OM2_O3_FD_187982 | JGI IMG/M metagenome (GOLD analysis project Ga0209333, IMG submission 187982) | Forest soil microbial communities from Thunder Bay, Ontario, Canada - Black Spruce, Ontario site 2_A8_OM2_O3 (SPAdes) (version 2) | ecosystem: Environmental > Terrestrial > Soil > Boreal... | reverse complement strand
GCGTAGTCGTAGGCATTGGTGTGCACGATGCGCAGCCGGTCGGCCAGGTCGCGCAGTTCCTCGGGCAGGCTCTCGTAGGCGGTCACCGTGTTGGCCCACAGCGTGTCGCCGCCCACCGGCGGGATCACCACCGCGTGCAGCAACGTGAACGCGGGCGGCCGGTCCACGAACGTCACGTCCGTATGCCAGCTGTTCGCGCGTACGCCCTTGCGCGAGTCGATCTCCTCGAGGAAGGGCTGGTCAGGCGGTGATTCCACGGTCGGGTGGCCCAGGGTGAGCGGGCCCAGCCGCTCGGCGAACGCCACCTGCCGGGCGTAGTCCAGGCTCTGGCCGCGCAGGAACACCACCTTGTGATCCAGCAGCGCCTGCCGGATCTGGGCGATCGCGTCATCCCCCAGATCGGTTCCGGTGTCGGCGCCGGTGATCTCGGCGCCGATGTTGCCAGCGAGCCTGCGGACGCCGAGCTTGGCGCTGGTGGCGATCGTGTCGGTCATGGTGAATGCCTCCCGAATGGGGGTGTGCGGGACTAATCCGGGCATGCGAGGGGCCCGTCAGCCGGGACGGTGGATGCGGTCGGATCGGGATAAGCGGCTGAGCAGCGCGGGCGGACAGATGGCACTGGCCACGAGGAGCAGGTCCACGTGGCGGCGCTTGGTGCTGAGGTGAGGCGCCACGGTTAAAGCGTGCCCGCGCCTCACCGCAAAGTCAATGTTTCCGATCAAAATTATCGGAATAGCCAGCTCAGACCACTAGGGGCGGGTTTCTGCGCAGCCCAATCCCGGCGTGACGGCAAGCCGCTGCAAGACGCGACCAAGCCGCTATCCGTGGTGGCCAAGCCCGCGCAGACGATCTTCCGGGCCGGAGACCAGGACAGCGCGGGGACGTGGCAGACTCAGCTGCCCGCTATGCGTTCCGAAAGATAGGGGACGAGGTTGTCGATACCGACCCGCTCCTGCTTCATCGAGTCCCGCTCCCGCACGGTGACCGCCTGATCGTCCAGCGTCTCGAAGTCGATGGTGACGCAGTAGGGCGTGCCGATCTCGTCCTGGCGCCGGTAACGGCGGCCGATCGCGCTCGCGTCGTCGAAGTCGGTGTTCCAGCGCTTGCGCAGGCGGGCCGCGATGTCCCTCGCCTTTGGCGACAGGTCGGCGTTGCGCGACAGCGGCAGCACGGCGACCTTGACCGGCGCGATCCTGGCGTCGAGGCGCAGCACGCTGCGCTTCTCCATGTTCCCCTTCGCATCCGGCGCCTCGTCCTGCGTGTAGCCGTCGAGCAGGAACGCCAGCAGGCACCGGTCCACGCCGACGGCCGGCTCGATGACGTACGGGACGTACCGCGCGCCCGACGTCGCGTCGAGGTAGGACATGTCCTGGCCGGAGGCCTTGGCATGGGTGCTGAGGTCGAAGTCGGTGCGGTTGGCCAGGCCCTCGAGTTCGCCCCACTCGGCACCGGGGAAGCCGAACCGGTACTCGATGTCGACCGTGCTCTTGGAGTAGTGCGACCGCTTATCTTCGGGATGGGTGTACAGCCGGAGGTTGTCCTTGCTGAGGCCGAGGCCGGTGTGCCAGGCCAGCCGGGTTTCGATCCACTTCTCGTGCCACTCCTCGTCGGTGCCCGGCTCGACGAAGAACTCCATCTCCATCTGCTCGAACTCGCGGGTGCGGAAGATGAAGTTGCCCGGCGTGATCTCGTTGCGGAACGACTTGCCGATCTGGCCGATGCCGAACGGGATCTTCTTGCGCGAGGTCTGCAGCACGTTGCGGTAGTTGATGAAGATGCCCTGCGCGGTCTCCGGCCGGAGATAGGCCAGGCCAGATTCGTCCTCGGTCGCACCAAGGTACGTGCGGAGCAGCCCGTTGAACATGCGCGGCTCGGTGAAGGCGCCCTTGGTGCCGCAGTGCGGGCAGGCGATGTCGGCGAGGCCGTTCTCCGGCGGGTGGCCGTGCTTCTCCTCGTACGCCTCGATCAGGTGGTCGGCGCGGAACCGGTGGTGGCAGGACAGGCACTCGGTCAGCGGGTCGACGAACTCGGTGATGTGCCCGCTGGCCTGCCACACCTCGGGCGCGAGGATCACCGAGGAGTCGAGCCCGACGATGTCGTCGCGCTCCTGCACCATCGAGCGCCACCACTCGCGCTTGATGTTGTTCTTCATCTCCACGCCGAGCGGGCCGTAGTCCCAGGACGCCCGGAGCCCTCCGTAGATCTCACTGGAGGGGTAGACGATCCCGCGCCGCTTGCTAAGGCTGACGATCTCGTCCAGGCGATCACTGCGTCGTGCCATCAAGTATCTCCATCCGGCTGGCGGTCGGCGGCTTGTGGTTGGCGGCCCGCGTCTGGTCAGCGGGGCGCGCGTGCCCGGTTTCCTGGCTTCCCGCCAGCCGGGGGCTGCCGGGTGAGCTGTGTATCTGGGTGCGCCGTTGCTCAAGCTTAGCGTTGCTCCGGGCCCGGTCCATCCGGTTATCCGGCCGCGTGGCCGGGGACACGGCGCCAGGCCCGAGCACGTATCTTGGCCCAGAGAGCCGAAACCGGCAGCAACGCACTCACCGGCCCGAAGGGACCACAGCCCCGTGAGCACGAACCGGCCCGCACCGCCGCGGGCACCGTCCGGCGCCAGGCAGGCGGCCGAGCGGCGCAGCGCGGTGCCGCTGGTCTACTTGCGTCACCTGCCGTCCTGGGTGCCGCCCGTGGTGCTCGCAGCCCTCCTCGTGACCGGGCTCGCGGTGCGGGGCTGGGGCGGAGCGGTGGCGCTGTGCGTCGTGGCGGCGTTCCTCGGCTGGCTGGCCTACCTGTCCTGGCCCGCCCAGGGCAGCCGCGGGCGGCTTGGCCGCGTGGTGGTGATCGCGTGCCTGCTCGCCCTGGCCGCGTTCCAGGCCACCCGCTGACCGGCCGCGTCAGCCGGCGTCCGGCTCCGGCTTGTCACCTGTGATCACGGTGCCGATGTCCTCGCCCTGGCAGATAGCGCTCATCGCGCCCAGTGCGGCCACATCGAAGATGTGCATGAGCAGCCCGTGCTCGTTGGCGAGCACGAAAGCGCTCTGATCCATGACCTTGATCCCCTCGGCCAGCGCCTCCCGGTAGGTGAGCCTGGTGTAGCGCTTGGCGCCGGGGTCGACATTCGGGTCGGAGTCGTAGACCCCGTCCACGCCGCGCTTGGCGACCAGCAGCGCATCGGCCTCGAGTTCCAGAGCCCGCTGCACGCCCGGGTAATCGGTGGTCACGTACGGCTGCCCGATCCCGCCGGCCAGCAAGACGATCAGCCCGCGGCGCAGGTGCCGGTCCGCGCGCAGCCGGATGAACGGCTCGGCCACGCTCTGCATCGGCACCGCGGTCATCACCCGCACGTCCGACTCGCTGCGCGCGGTCAGCACCCCGCGCAGCATCAGGGCGTTCATGACCGTGCCGAGCATCCCGATGTTGTCCGCCTCGGCGCGGCCGATGCCCCAGCCGTCGGCCATCCGGCCGCGGAAGTAGTTGCCGCCGCCGATGACCACGGCCACCTCGACCCCGAGCTTGTGCACGGACAGCAACTCGTCCGCGATCATCGCGAGGCTCGCCGGATCCGCCCCCGTCCCGGCCGCGCCGGCCAGAGCCTCACCACTGAGCTTGATCACAACGCGTGAATAGCGCACCACGTCTGCCCCCGTCGTGTGCCGCACGGTCGGCGACCCGGCCCAGCATACGAGAGTCCTGCGGCGCCGGCGGCCATACCCCCGCCGGCGGTCACGGGCCGGGGACCGGGTTCGGCTCGGCGCCGCCATAGCGCCGGTCCCTGCTCGCGTATATCTCGCACGCCTGCCACAGGTGCCGCCGGTCGAAGTCGGGAAAGAGCGTGTCGAGGAACACCAGCTCGGCATAGGCCGACTGCCAGATCAGGAAGTTGGACGTGCGCTGTTCCCCGGATGAGCGGATGAACAGGTCGACATCCGGAATACCCGGCTCGTCCAGGTAACGCGCGAAGACCTTCTCATTGATCTTGTCCGGGCGCAGCTTGCCCGCTGCCACGTCGGCGGCGAGCGCCGCGGCCGCGTCGGCGATCTCCGCCCGGCCGCCGTAGTTCACGCAGAACTGGAGCGTGAGCTTGTCGTTGCTGGCGGTGAGCCGTTCGGCGTACTCGAGCTCGGTGATGACGCTCCGCCACAGCCGGGGCCGCCGTCCGGCCCAGCGCACCCGCACGCCCATCTCGTGGAACTCGTCCCGGCGGCGGTGGATCACGTCCCTGTTGAACCCCATCAGGAAGCGGACCTCGTCCGGGGACCGGCGCCAGTTCTCCGTGGAGAACGCGTAGGCCGACAGGTACGGGATGCCGAGCTCGAGGGCGCCCATGATCACGTCAAACAGGGCCGCCTCGCCGCGCTTGTGGCCCTCGGTTCGCGGCAGGCCGCGCTGCTTGGCCCAGCGGCCGTTGCCGTCCATGACCAGCGCCACGTGCCGCGGGATGAACTCCTTGGGTATGCCGGGCGCCGTGGCGCCGCCCGGGTGCGGGTCCGGCGGCCGGATCGGGCGGGTCACGCGTGCTCCACGTGGCGCAGCGACCGGATCGAGTGCTCCAGATGCCACTGCAGGTAGGCGGCGACCAGACCGCTGCACTCGGCCCGGTGCCGGTGCTCGCTGCTGTCGGCGTGCGCCCAGTCGCCGCGCATCAGCGCGCCCATCAGCACGACCGTCTGCGGGGCCGGCGTGGCGGCACCCGGTGTCCGGCAGGACCGGCAGACTAGCCCGCCGGCGCCGATCGCGAACGCGAACGCGCGCAGCGCGGCAGAGGTGACGGCGCCCTGCAGACCGTCCGGGTCGGCGGCCCGGGTCCCGCACACGGCGCACTCGTCGAGCGCGGGCGCGTAACCGGCCACGGCGAGCGACCTGAGCAGGTACGCGTCGAGGATCAGCCGAGGTTCGTGTGCACCCTCACCGAGCGCCCGCAGCCCGCCGACCAGGAGCAGGAACTGGCGCATGGCCGGCTCTTTCTCCACCGGGGTGAACTTCTCGGCCGTCTCCAGCATCGCGGTTCCCGTGGTGTACCTCGGGTAATCCGACGAGAACGGCTCGCCGTACGGCCGCACGGTTTCGGCCTGAGTGATGTAATCCAGCGACCTTCCGGTGTGCATCAGCAGGTCGACGTGGGTGAACGGCTCGAGCCGCGCGCCGAACCTGGACTTGGTGCGCCGCACGCCCTTCGCCACGGCGCGGACCCTGCCGGTCCGCCGCGCGAGCAGCGTGACGATCCGGTCGGCCTCGCCCAGCTTATGCGTGCGCAGCACGATGCCGTCGTCACGGTAGGCGCCCACAAGGTCATTCTCCCGCATGCCGGGACACGGCGGCGTTTGCCACACTCACAACGGGCCGCGGCTAGGCCGACGCGCCCTCCTCGGTCATCGTGATGACGCCGCGCGCCTGGGCCGGGGTCATGCCGATCTGGGCGGCGATCTCCCGCGCTGCCTGCCGCTCGTCGTCGGACAGCATCCCGTCGGCGAGGCCGATCCGCACCACCTCGGCCAGGAACCACTCCGTGCCCGGGAGGGCGAACTGCATCATGAGCCGGTTCAGCGGCCTGGCCAGGTCCATGGCCGACTCCGACAGGTCGGCGTCCAGGACTGCCTCGTCGTAGTCGGGCAGGCCGGCACCCCTGACCGCGTCGATGGCCCGGCGCCTGGCCGGAGTGCTGTTCCGGCCGCCCGCGCGGAGCATGGCGATCGCCGCCGCCCGCGTCCCGGCCGGGAGCGCCTCCTTCATCTGGGCCGTCGTCGGCAGGGACAGCACGTCCATGCGGTAGCGGGTGCCGCAGACCGCGCATTGCACGTGCTGGCCTGCCTTGTTGATCGGAATGATCGGGATGAAGAACAGCGTGAACCAGCGGCGCCCGACTCGGACCCGGTACTCGCGGTCACCGCCGCAGCGCTGGCAGTGGAACATCCCCTGCCCGGCCGCTCGGTAGAACACGCGGAGCCCAAAGAAGATCAGCAAGCTCGGTCCCCTCCCAGTCACTTCACCCGCAGCCGCACCGTCGGCACCCGCCGATCATCACACGCCTGGCCTCGGCAGATACCCAAGTCGAGCATTTTCACCACGATCGGCGCCGACCGGATCGGGCCAGTTCAATCGTAGAATCCGAGCCGGCGCAACTGCTTCGGATCGCGCTGCCAGTCCTTGGCGATCTTGATGCGGAGATCGAGGTAAACCTTGGTGCCAAGCAGCGCCTCGATCTGGTGTCTGGCACGGGAGCCGACCTCCTTCAGCCGCGCCCCCTTCGCGCCGATCACGATCGCTTTCTGGCTCGGACGCTCCACGTACATCAGCGCGTGCACGTCGATGAGGTCGTCGCGGCCCTCCCTGGGCGCCATCTCCTCGACCACAACCGCGATCGAGTGCGGCAGCTCGTCCCGGACTCCCTCCAGGATTGCCTCCCGGATCAGCTCGGCGACCAGCACCTGCTCGGGCTCGTCGGTCTCCTCACCGTCCGGGTACAGCGGCTGCCCCTCCGGCAGGTGCGAGACGAGCACGTCTTCCAGCACATCGAGCTGAAAGCCGGTCACGGCGGACACCGGCACCACATCGGCCCAGTCGCCCAGTTCTGCAACGGCCGCGAGCTGGGCCGCGACCTGTTCCCTGGCGGCCAGGTCGGTCTTGGTGACCACGACGACCACCGGCGTCTTGCCCAGCCCGGCCAGCTCGCCCGCCAGGTACCTGTCCCCCGGTCCGATGCGCTCCGAGGCCGGCAGGCAGAACCCGATCACGTCCACCTCGGTGAGCGTGGACCGGGCCAGGCTGTCCAGGCGCTCACCGAGCAGAGTCCTTGGCCGGTGCAGCCCGGGCGTGTCCACGATGACCAGCTCGGCGTCGGGCCGGTGCACGATTCCCCTGATCGCCCGGCGGGTGGTCTGCGGCCTGCTGCTGGTGATCGCCACCTTGGCCCCGACCAGCGCATTCATCAGCGTTGACTTGCCGACGTTCGGCCGCCCGGCAAAGCCGGCGAAGCCCGACCTGAATCCGGGCGGAACGGGGTGCTGCGCCGACTCGGGCTGCGGCGATGGTGACGTCTGCGGGGATCCCACGCCCGTGATTCTCCTCCAGTCGCGCGTCAAGCCCTAACTGGCACCGGCGCAGGCCCACCGGTCAGCCGGGCGGGGGCGAGCCCTGCTGAGTGCCTGTGGACCTGGTGGGCACGGCGAGCACGGCCAGCGCCAGGCCGACCAGGATCAGGCCCGCGGTGGCGGTCGCCGTCAGCCGCTCGTCGAGGACCAGCAGCCCGAGCAGCGCGGCCACGAGTGGCTCGGCCAGCCCGAGGGTCACCGCGACCGGGGCGGCCACGGTGCGGAACCCCCACCCGACGAGCAGGTAGCCAACGACAGTGATCAGGCCCAGGTACAGGCCTACGGCCAGGCCCCTGGGCGAGACCAGCCAGCCGGGCGAGCTGGCCGCGAGCACCGGCGTGAGCAGCTCGGCGGCGCCGCCGAGCAGCGCGCCCATCACTACGCGCTCGGAGTTCCCGCGGCTGATCAAGCGCGCCGCGGCGACCGCGTACACCGCGAAGCAGAGCCCGGCGACGAGCGCGAGGCCCACCCCGCCGAGGCTGACGCCGGCGGCGCGGCCGCTGGCGATCAGCAGCGCGCAGCCGGCGACCGCGCCGGCGGTCGCGACCGTCCAGCGGACTGTCAGCGGACCGCCGCCGGTGAGCCTGCTGATCAGCCCGGCGAACACCGGGCCGCTGCCGACCGCCACGACCGTGCCCACCGCGACGCCGGTCAGCCGCACCGCGGAGAAGAAGCAAAGCTGGTAACCGCTGATGCCGACCATGCCCGCCGCAAGGCTGACCCGGTTGGCGGTGCTGGAGCGGAGCAGCGCCACCAGGTCGCGCCGTGTTCCGGGGTGGCCGACCGCCAGGCCGAACAGCACGGCGCCGCCGAGCACGATGCGCACCGCACCCACCGACACTGAGCTGGCGCCGCCGGGGGCGAAGTGCGCGGCCGTACCCGCAGTCCCCGACGCCGCCGCGCCGGCCAGGACCGCGGCCGCGCCACCCGCGCTGCCCCGCGCTGACGCGGCGCTGCCGCCAGGCGCATCCGCGCTGCCCGCACGGGCGAGCCCGCTGCCCGCGCCAGTCCCCCGATCTTGCCGCACCGCGCCAGTCTGCCCCGCGAACTCAAAGATCACGAATGAGATTTGCCCCTCGGCCGCCAAACCGAGCCCCGGGGGGTCAGGGGAGCAGGGTTGCCCGGAGGGTGCCGTCCGGCGCCGCATGGAAGACGACGGCGTTTGGGCCCAGGTCACGGACCGCGGCCAGGTCGCCTGGGTCCGGGCCGTCACCATCGCTGACCAGTGCCGCCGCCTCCAGGCTGTCGGCTCCGCTGGACACCGCCATGGCCACGGCCAGATGCAGGGCGGACAGCCGCAGCGACGGCAGAGCCACGGCGGCCGCTGCATAGGTACGCCCGGTCTCATCGCGCACCGCGGCACCCTCGGCAGCCATCACCCGCGCACGAGCCGAGCGGGCTAGCGTAATGATCTTGAGGTCTTCCGGGCCTGGCTGGACCTCGCTCACCCGGCAGAGTCTAATCCGGCTGCCCCGGGCCCGCTCGCGCCGGCGCGATTGCCGGGACGGCCTTCACCCGCCGTGCCGTGGCCTTCACCCCCTGTGCTGCGGCCGTTCCCGGCCGTGCGGCGCCCGTTACCCTCCCCGTCGTGCCCGTCGCCTGCCTGGGCTATCCGCTCGACGGTCACCGCGGCGATCCGGTTGCGCCGGCCGGCCAGGCTCTCCGCGGTCAGCCGCAGGCCCGCCACTGTGGCCACCGAGCCCGCGATCGGCACCCGGCCGAGCCGCTGGGCCAGCAGCCCGCCCACGGTCTCCACGTCCTCGGCCTCGATGTGCACGCCGAACAGCTCAGCCAGCTCCTCGACCGGCAGCCGCGCGGTCACCCTGGCCCGTCCCTCGCCGAGCCATTCGACCGGCGGCTGCTCCTTGTCGTACTCGTCGGCGATCTCGCCAACGATCTCCTCGAGGATGTCCTCGATCGTGGCCAGGCCGGCGGTGCCGCCGTACTCGTCGATCACGATCGCGACGTGGATCTGGCGCGCCTGCATCTCCCGCAGCAGCGCGTCGACCGGCTTGCTCTCCGGCACGAACGTGGCGGGCCGCATGATCGACTCGACCTTCTCGACCGACTCGCCCTCGCGGTGCTCGTAGCTGCGGGTGACGATGTCCTTGAGGTAGGCGATCCCGACGATGTCGTCCTCGTTCTCGCCGACGACCGGGATCCGGGAGAACCCGCTCCGCAACGCCAGCGACAGCGCCTGGCGCAGGGTCTTGCCGCGCTCGACGAAAACCATGTCGGTGCGCGGCACCATCACCTCGCGGACGATCGTGTCGCCGAGCTCGAACACCGAGTGGATCATCGCGCGCTCGGTGGGCTGGATCACCCGGCGCTGTTCCAGCAGGTCCACCAAGCCCCGCAGGTCCTCCTCTGATCCCGGGCCGCCACCCCGGCCCGCCGCCCCGCCCGGCGCGAGCAGCAGCCGCGGCAGCGGCCCGAGCAGCCGGGTGACCGGAGCCACGATCGCGGCGGCGGTGCTGGCCATCCGTACCGCGTTGCGCCGCCCAAGCGACCTCGGCACGGTCCCAGAGACCAGGTAGATCACCACAGTCATGACGCCGGCCGCGATCACGAACGCGCGCCACCCCGTCCCGAACCAGTGCACGAGCACGGCGGTGACCAGGACGACCGCGCCCAGCTCGGCAGCTATCCGGGCGAGCAGCAGAACCGACAGGTATCGGGTGACGTCGGCGAGCACCACGTGCAGCGGCGTCGATCCCTGGCCAGCGCCACGGCCCAGTTCCTTGGCACCGGCCCTGGAGACCCTGGCCAGGGCCGCCTCTGCGGCCGCGCACCAGCCAGCCAGCAGCGTCAGGACTATCGCCGCTACCAGCAGCCAGCCCATGGCCTGCTCACCCCTCTGCCCCGTCGCCCCGCGTCTCTGCCTGGCCAGGCTGGCCTGCCGCGCCGCCAGGGTCGCCGTTGGCGTCGCGTAACGGCCCCCATTCCGCCAGGAGGCGGTCCTGCAAGCCGAACATCGCCGCGTGCTCTTCCGGCTCTGCGTGGTCATACCCCAGCAGGTGCAGGATGCCGTGCGTGCAGAGCAGGTCGAGTTCCTGCTGCACGCCGTGCCCCGCCTTGTCGGCCTGCCGGACGGCTACCTGCGGGCACAGCACGACGTCGCCGAGCAGGGTTTCCACCGTGTCGTCGTCGGTGCCGTGCTCGGCCTGGCCGCCGCCGGGATGCGGCACCCCGAGCTCGTCCATGGGGAACGCGAGCACGTCGGTCGGCCCGTCCTCGCCCATCCAGCGCTGGTGCAGGCCGGTCATGGCCTCCTCGTCAACGAGCAGCACCGACAGCTCGGCCAGCGGGTGCACCCGCATCTGGTCAAGCACGTGCCTGGCCAGCGCCGCGAGGCCCGCCTCGTCCACCGCCACGCCGGATTCGTTGCGGATCTCGATGCTCATGTGCCCTCAGCGGGTCCGGTTGCCCGTGCGGCGGGACCGGCCGGGATCCCCGGCCGCCGCGTTGCGGGCGTCGAAGCGCTCGTAGGCGTCCACGATGTCCGCGACCAGCTTGTGCCTGACCACGTCGTGGCTGGTCAGCCTCGAGAAGTAGACGTCCTCGACCCCGTCCAGGATGTCCTGCACCAGGCGCAGCCCGCTGGTGTGCCCGGCGGGCAGGTCGACCTGGGTCACGTCCCCGGTCACCACGATCTTGGAGCCGAACCCGAGCCTGGTCAGGAACATCTTCATCTGCTCGGGCGAGGTGTTCTGCGCCTCGTCGAGAATGATGAACGAGTCGTTGAGGGTGTTGTGGGTCAGCAGGAAGTCTTCCGTGGTGTACAGCGAGTCGGCCGCCGCCACCGAGATGCACACGGCCTCAGCGGTGCCAGCCGGCTCGATACTCTCGATGAACCGCATCGGCCGCCCACCGCCGCCCTCTGCGCGGTACTTCTCGCGCTTGCGGGTGAGCCGGAACGGCTCGATGCCTTCCGGAAGCCGGATGTCGACGATATACGCGTCATGCCGGTGATGAACCGGGCGGCCGTTGGCTCGACCAGGAGCCCGGCCGAGTGCTGGGCGAACCCGCGTGTATGTGACTCCACCGAGCGAACGAACCAGGAAGATCACGTCGTCACGCAACCGCGGCGATACGGTCGAGTACTGCACTCGGCAGGTCCGCCCGCGCTGCGTGACCGGGCCGCCATCGGTGTCGAGCAGGCCCTGCAGCACCGCCAGCCGGACGTTCGCCGAGTTGTACAGGTAGCTCTCGGGCACGAACTTGGTCGTCGATCGCGCACCGTACAGCCCAAGCTGCCGCGCCACCCCGGTCACCGGGTTCTCCACGCGGACGGTGGTCTGCGACGGCGACGCCGTTTGGCTCAGCTCGTAGTTCGGACCGGGCTTGGGCCGGACCTGGGTGCCCGGCAGCAGCCGCTGCAGCTCCCAGGCGAGCTCGACGTCGGCGGTGGCGAAACTCGGTGTGGTCGACCCGGTTAGGCAGCCGTCGCCGAGCAGCAGCCCGAGCGCGTACGGGTCCATCGGCACCCGCTGGTACGGGAAGCAGACCGGCGCACTGTGCATGGGGAGCTCGTAGCGGTGGTAATGGTTGGCGCGCAGGTTCCCGATCATCTCGCGGGTTTCCAGTACCCGGTACGGCTTGCCGCGGCGGCGGTCGTCGCGGGTGGTCACCGCCCACAGGTGATCGCCCGAGCACAGCGTCGAGGCGCCGTCCTGCGTTGTGAGCCGGTAGATGTCCTTCTCGCCCTGCGGGTACACACCGATCACCGGCGTGGGCTCGCCGTTCGACCCGATGACCAGATCGCCGACGGCCAGCGACCCGATGGGCCGGAAGCCGTCCGGCGTCAGCACGGGTGTGTCCGTTGGGTGGCAGCGACCGCGCATGTACGCCAGCGGCGCGATCTCGATCGTGCCTGCGGCCATCAGCTTGGGGATCGAGTCCGGGTCGATCATGTCGTGCAGGGCGTCGTAGAGCGGGCGCAGGTACGGGTCGATCTTCTCGTAGAGCGTCCCGGGGAGGAAGCCGAGCCGCTCCCCCGCCTCCACCGCCGGCCGGGTCAGGATGATCCGGTTGTACTCCTTGGCCTGCAGCGCCTTCACGGCCTTGGCCATGGCCAGGTACGTCTTGCCGGTGCCGGCCGGGCCGATCGCGAACACGATCGTGTGCTTGTCGATCGCGTCCACGTAGCGCTTCTGATTCAGCGTCTTGGGCCGGATGGTCCGGCCGCGCGCCGACAGGATGTCCAGCGTCAGCACGTCGGCGGGCCGGGCGCCGGACTTGCGGCGCAGCATCGCGACGCTGCGCTCGACCACGTCGGCGGCGAGTTCCGCGCCGCTGGCCAGCAGCCGGGTGAGCTCGTCGAACAGCCGCGCGACGAGCGCGGTCTCCTCCGGCGTCCCGGTGACGGTGATCTCGTTGCCGCGCACGTGGATGTCGGCGCCAAAGGCGCCCTCGATCACGTGCAGCAGCTCGTCCCGGGAGCCGAGCAGGCTGACCATCGAGTGGTCATCCGGAATAACGATCTTGACGCGCGTGCGGCCGTCCGGTGACAGCTCGCCTTTGCGCGGATCTGTGGGAGTTTCTGTCAAGTGCCCTTCCCCGCCCGGGCGTATTTCCGGGCCCGCCTGCCCGCCATGTTATCCGCAGCGGTTGCCCCTGCGGGCCCCATCGGTATGCGCATCATGACCTAGCCGGGCGGCCAGCCCAGCGGCCTGCCGCCGAGGACGTGCGCGTGCACGTGGTGGACGGTCTGGCCGGCGTCGTCCCCGGTGTTGAACACCACCCGGTAGCCGGTCTCCGCCACGCCTGCCTTGGCTGCCACCAGCGCCGCCTGAGCCGCGATCTCGTCAAGCAGGCCATCGCCTGCCTCCGCCACTGCGGCCAGGTTCTGATGGTGCTCTTTCGGTATCACCAAAACGTGCAGCGGGGCCTGAGGGTTTATGTCCTGGAATGCGATAGTGCGCGGGCTTTCAAGAACCCGCGTCGCCGGGATCTCCCCCGCCGCGATGCCACAGAACAAGCAATCAGCCACGCGGAAGATCTTAACCGTTGCCCCGCCTAATGGCTCGACGACATATATGGTTGCAGTACTGCGAACCCCCGGCGCACCACCCCTTGGGGTGCACGGCCCAGCGAGCGCTGAACTTCCGTGTCACCACAACTCCTCACGCAGCGGCGGTCGCGGGGATGCGAACTCCTTACGGCATGGGTGTGGGGGCGGTGGGATCGTTCAAACTACGCAGCGCGTGGTGGCCCGGCGTGAAGATACGACATGATGACCGGTGAACCTGCAGACGCGCCTACGCGTCCAATTCACGTGACCGAAACCCTGGTGGCGGATACCGCCCTGGGCTCGGTTCCGGCCGACTGGGACGCCGACCGGGCAGTGACCGCTCTGTACAGCACGCACTACCGTTCCTTGGTGCGGCTCGCGGCTCTGCTCGTTCGTGACGTCGCAACGGCGGAAGAGGTAGTGCAGGACTCGTTTGTCGCGATGCACGGCGGTTGGCGCCGGCTGAGGGACAGCGAGAAGGCACTGTCTTACCTCCGCCAGTCGGTTGTGAACCGGTCCCGCTCCGTGCTGAGACACCGCGTGGTCGTGGACCGGAACGCCCCGAAGCCCTCGCCGGACATGCCGAGCGCCGAGCATGGCGCGATCGTCCTGCTGGAGCGGTCGGCCGTGGTCTCGGCCCTGCGCACGCTGCCGCCGCGGCAGCGTGAGGCGCTCGTGCTGCGGTACTACGGCGACATGTCCGAAGCCCAGATCGCCGACATCATGGGGATCAGCAGGGGCGCGGTGAAGAGTCATACGGCCCGGGCGATGTCTGCGCTGCGAAGTGTGCTGGAGCGTGAGGCATGACCCGTCTCGACCTCGATGAGATCCTGCGCCGGGAGTTGCATACCGCGGCAGAGTCGTTCGAGCCTGCCGCCGACGGACTCAACCGGATCCGCGGGCGGCTGTCGACTCCTCGGCCGCTGGCCGTCGCCTGGCTGATGGTCGGGTGGACCAGCGTCGGCCAGCCCGCCTTGCTCCGCATCGACGAGCTGCTGGTGGCGTTCGGAGATTGGCTGCGCGCGATGCTGCGGCCGGTATCCGAACTGCTGCACCCCGTCGCCGAGAGGCTGCGGCCGGTGCTGCAGCCCGCGTGGACCAAGGTGCGTGCCTTGTTCACACCGCGCACCGAGTCCGGTGCTCGTCCGTCGCCTTACGCGTGGCTGCGGCCCGCCCTGGCGATGGCCGCCGTGGTCGCGGTCGCGGTGGCCGGCGGCTTCGCACTGTCCGGGCTGCCGCGCCAGATCCAGCAGGCCGCGAATTCGATGCTGTCGAACCCGTCGCACACCACGAAGGGCGGCCAGGGCTCCGGGGTGACCGGCAGCGGAAAGCCAATCCCGACGGGTGGCGCCTCCAGCCCGACGCCAAGGCCGACCCCGAGTTGCACGCCGTCGCCGAAGCCGAGTGCGAACCCGTCGGCGAGCACGTCGCCATCGCCATCGCCAAGCCCGTCGCCGTCACCAAGCCCGTCGCCGTCGCCGTCACCAAGCCCGTCGCCGTCGCCATCACCGTCCGACAGCGCCAGCGGCGACGTCCCCACGACGTCGTCGCTGTCTGGTGGCCAGTCCGCCCAGGACACCAGCAACGTGATCCTTGCCAGCGCGATCAGCACGGGGTCGGCTGCCAAGGCTCACCCGACGCCGTCTCCGTCTTGCTCGTCCGGCTCCAGCTGAGTCAGCGCTGCGCAGGCCCGGTTAGGCCCATCGGCCCGACCCGGCCAGCGCCAGCGCTGCCGCAACAGCACCGGCCGAGGACGTGCGGAGTACCGTCGGCCCCAGCCGGGCGGGAACGGCCCCGGCGCCCGTCAGGGCGTCGGCTTCCGCCGGGCTGACCCCGCCTTCCGGCCCGACAATCACGACGATCTCGCCCTGGTGCGGAATGGCCAGGCTGCCGAACGCGGCCTCAGCGCCGGGATCCAGCAGGATCGCCAGACCCGCGGCGGCGACCCTGCGCGCGACGGCCGACGTCCGCTCCGGGCCGGTTACCTCGGGAATCCAGGCGCGCCGCGACTGCTTGGCCGCCTCGCGCGCCGTCGCCTGCCAGCGCGCCAGCGCCTTGCCCGCCCGATCAACCCGGCCGCCGCGGTCACCCCGGCCCACCCCATCACCACGGTCCCCGCGGTCGCCGCGCCAGCGGGCCACGCTGCGCTCGGCCTGCCAGGCGATGACCTCGTCGACGCCCACCTCGGTCATGATCTCGACGGCAAGCTCGCCGCGGTCGCCCTTGGGAATCGCCTGAACCACGACGATCCGCGGCTCGGCGGCCGGGATCGTGCGCTTGCTCAGGACCGCGAGCTCGATCACGCCAGGCCCGGAGCGGGTCACCGTGCACTCGGCGATCGTGCCAGCCCCGTCCGTGACGTCGGCCCGCTCGCCCGCGGACAGCCGGCGCACGGTGGCCGCATGACGCCCCTCGGCCCCGGTGAGGGTGATCGAGCCGCGCTCGAGCTCGGCGGTGCCGGCCAGAAAGACCGGCGGCGTTGCCTTGCCTTGCGCCTCCGAGGTTCCCCCGCCCGCCTCCCCGTCCCCCTTCACGGCCGGCCCTCTTCCCCTTCGGCTCCCCTTGGGCGCAGGGGGTCAGCGGCCGTTGAACGCGTCGCGCAGCCGGGAGAAGAACCTTTGCTGGCCCGGCTGGAACTTGCCGGGCGGCGACTCCTCGCCGCGCATCTTGGCCAGCTCCCTGAGCAGGTTCTCCTGCTCTGGCTCCAGCTTCATCGGCGTCTCCACGGTCACGTGGATGACCAGATCACCGCGGCCCGACGCGTTCAGGTGCGCCGTTCCCTGCCCATAGAGCGGTATCGCCTGCCCGGACTGGGTCCCTGGCCTGATGTCTATGTCGGCCGGGCCGTCCAGGGTCTGCACCTTCAGGGTCGCCCCGAGCGCCGCTGCCACCATCGGGATCGTCACCGTGCAGTGCAGGTCATCTCCCGTCCGCTCAAAGATCGTGTGCGGCCGCTGCACGATCTCGAGGAAGAGGTCGCCGGCTGGCCCGCCGCCCGGCCCGGTCTCGCCCTCACCGGCCAGCTGGATGTGTGTCCCGTCCTCGACACCGGCCGGAATCCGCACCTTGATGGTGCGGCGGGTGCGTACCCGGCCCTCGCCGTCGCACTCCGGGCACGGCCTGCGGATCACGGTGCCGAAGCCACCGCAGCCGGGGCACGGCCGTGACGTCATCACCTGGCCGAGGAACGAACGGGTGACCTGGCTCACCTCGCCGCGCCCGCTGCAGACGTCGCAGGTCTCCGGGTGGGTGCCGGGCGCCGTGCCCTCGCCCGAGCAGCTCGGGCAGACGACCGCGGTGTCCACCACGAGGTCCCTTGTCGTGCCGAACGCGCACTCGGACAGGTCGAGCTCGACCCGGATGGTCGCGTTCCTGCCGCGCCGCGCCCTGCTCCGCGGCCCCCTGGTGGCCGTACCGGCCCCGAAGAAGGCGTCCATGATGTCGCTGAACGGGAACCCGGCCCCGAAGCCGCCTGCGCCCGCTCCGGCCTGTGCGAAGGGATCGGCGCCCAGGTCGTACATCTGCCGCTTGCCCGGGTCGGAAAGCACCTCGTAGGCCTGGGTGATCTCCTTGAACCGCTCCTGCGTCTCCGGATCGGGGTTGACGTCCGGATGCAGCTCCCTGGCCAGCCTGCGATAGGCCTTCTTGATCTCGTCAGGATCAGCGTCGCGCCTAACGCCAAGGACGCCGTAGTAATCGTTCGCCACCCGCATCCCCTACGACTCCGCCAAGATCTGACCCACGTACCGTGCCACCGCGCGCACCGCTCCCATCGCCGTCGGGTAGTCCATTCGTGTCGGGCCGAGCACGCCCAGGCTGGCCAGCGCCCGATCGCCGGAGCCATAGCCCGTTGCCACCACAGAGGTACTCCGCAGCCCCTGCACCTCGTTCTCAGAACCGATCCTGACCGTCAGCGATTCCTGATCACCAGACTCGCCGAGCAGCCGCATGAGCACAACCTGCTCCTCGAGCGCCTCGAGCACCTCGTGCAGGCCCTGGGTGAAGTCGGCGGCCGTCAGGTTGGCCGCACCGCCGACGACGATCCGCTCCTCGTGCCGTTCCACCAGAGTTTCCAGGATCACCGAGAAAACCGCAGCCGCATTGGCTCGCTCGGTGGGCGCAACACGCCCGGGCAACTCGGCCACGACCGACGCGACCTCGGTCAGCTTGCGCCCGTCGAGGCAGGCGTTCAGCACCGCGCGCAGCTGGTTGATCGACTCCTCGTCGATCGCGCCGGGCAGGTCCACCGAGCGCTGCTCCACCCGCCCGGTGTTGGTGATCAGCACCAGCAGCAGCCGCCGGTCGGTCAGCGTCACCAGCTCGACGTGACGCACCGCCGACCTGCTCAGCGAGGGGTACTGGACGACCGCCACCTGGCGGGTCAGCTGCGCGAGCAGCCGGACCGTCCGCATGACGACGTCGTCCAGGTCGTACGCGCCGGCCAGGAACGTCTCGATCGCCCTGCGCTCGGCGGACGAAAACGGCCGGACCGCGGACAGCCGGTCGACGAAAAGCCGGTAACCCTTCTCCGTCGGAACACGGCCCGCGCTCGTGTGCGGTTGCACAATGAAGCCCTGCTCCTCGAGCACGGCCATATCATTGCGGATGGTCGCCGGGGAAACGTCAAGGTTGTGCCGGTCGACGAGGGATTTCGAGCCAACCGGCTCATTAGTGGACACATAGTCCTCGACGATGGCGCGCAGCACCGCCAACTTCCTGTCGTCGAGCACGCGCCCACCTCCCTGGCACTCCGATGTCTGGAGTGCCAAGTCTATGGCGGGAAGGATACTGGGATGGAGCAGCAACGTCACCACCGTGTTCAAGCGACGCCGTAGGTAGGGCTACCGTGGGAGCGGGAAAGGACCGGGCAGCGGAACGTTCATGACCAGCAACCCATCCAGGCCGACGCCGCAGTGGCCGGCGCCGGGGCCAGCGCCAGCGGAGCCACTCGACGCTCTCCCCGCTTCCGGCGACGGCTTCCAGGCGCCGCCGGAACGCTTCCACAGCGGCCCGCAGGAAGCTGTCCATACCGGCCCGCAGGACCGCGTTACGGGCGGCGGTGGTACGGCCCGCTGGCCGACGAAACGGGCGCCATGGCCGGGGCCGAGCGTGGCACAGGCCGCCGACGGCCCGGAGCCGGCCACCGGGCAGCCCGGAGCCGCAGCGCAGACGACCGCTGAACCAGCGGCCGCGCCGGGTCCCGCCGACCCAGGCGACGAGCGCCTGGCCACACTCAGCTACCTGGGGGTGCCCTTCCTCGGCCCGCTCGTCCCGCTGGTCGTCTTCCTGCTCAAGAGGCGGTCGTCGGCCTACGCGCGCCGCCACGCGGCCCAGGCCCTCGACCTGGCGATCACCACGCTCCTTTACAGCATCTGCGCGCTGATCCTGGGCACGATGCTGGCCCTGGACAACATCGTGCTCGCGCTCATCGTCGTGGTACCGCTGGCCGTGGCGTTGTGGCTGGTCACCCTCGCTTACGTGATCGTCGCCGGATCCAGCGCGAACCGCGGCGACTACTACTCGATCCCGTCCTGGATCTGCGCCTCCCTCGCGCATTAGAGCAGTGCCCGGAACGGGTCGCGCCGGGGCACTCGCCCCCGTTCAGTCGGTCAGGCCGCGGATCACCGCGTCGGCCAGAAGCCTGCCGCGCGCGGTCAGGACCACTCTTGCCTGCGCGTAAGCATCGGGGTCGGCCAGGCCATCCTGGACTGCCACTGCTGCGGCCGCGCACCCGGCCGGGGACAGCTCAGCCAGCGGGCAGCCGGCCGCCAGCCGGGTCAGCAGCATGATGCGTTCGGTGCGGCGCTCCGCCGGGGTCAGGATCTCGCGCGCCTGCCCCGGGCTCACCCCGGCCGCGATCCTGGCCGCGTACGCGGCCGGGTGCCGCACGTTCCACCACCGGGTTCCGGCGACGTGGCTGTGCGCGCCGGGGCCGATGCCCCACCAGTCCCCGTCGGTCCAGTAGAGCAGGTTGTGCCGGCACATCGCGTCCGGCGACGCCGCCCAGTTGGAGACCTCGTACCAGCGCAGGCCCGCGGCGCTGAGCAGTTCGTCTGCGGCCAGGTAGCGGTCGGCCATCACGTCGTCGTCCGGCGCGGGGAGCTCTCCCCGGCCGATCCTGGCGGCCAGCCTGGTGCCCTGCTCGACGATCAGCGAATAGGCGGAGATGTGGTCGGGCCCGGCGGACACGGCGCTGCGCAGCGAGGCGTTCCAGTCCTCGTCGCTCTCCCCCGGGGTCCCGTAGATCAGGTCCAGGCTGACGTGCTCGAAACCCGCGGAGCGGGCCCACGCCACGCACCTTTCCGGCCGCCCGGGTTCATGCTTGCGGTCCAGAACGGTCAGCACGTGGCTCACCGCGCTCTGCATGCCGATCGAGATGCGGGTGAAGCCGCTTGCGCGCAGCTGCGCCAAGGCCCGCTGGTCGATGGTTTCGGGGTTCGCCTCCGCGGTCACCTCGGCGCCCGGGACCAGCCCGAACTCCCCGTCGATCGCGGCCAGGATTGCGGCGAGGTCGGCGGGCGGCAGCAGCGTCGGCGTACCGCCGCCGAAGAACACCGCCGCGGCCGGCCTGGCCGCCGCGCCGAGCACCTTCCGCGCCAGCCGGATCTCCTCGATGGCCTGGCCCGCGTAGGACTCCCTGGTGGCGCCGGGCCCAAGCTGGTCGGCGGTGTAGGTGTTGAAGTCGCAGTAACCGCACCGGGTCACGCAGAACGGCACGTGCACGTAGACGCCGAACGGGCGCTCGCCCGACCCGGCAAGGGCGTCCGGTGGCAGCGCGCCGTCGGCGGGGACGGGCGCGCCTTCCGGTGGCGGACCTGGGGACACACCGGAACGGTAGCCGCGGTTGAGCCGCCGGTCGAACCGCGGCCGGACGACGCCGCCCGATGCGGCCCCGGAGCCGGCCCAGGCGGCGCCACCCCACCCGGGCCGCCGAAGCGCGGGTTAAGCTGGCGGGATCGGGGAGCTGGAGGCAGGCGATGACGGTGCGAACGGGGTTGGGGATTCCCGCCGGGGGCAACGCCTACCTGCGTGCGTCCAGCGCTGACCGGGATCGCGCCGTCGACGTGATCAAGGCCGGCTACGCCGAGGGCAGGCTGACCAAGGATGAGTACGACAGCCGGGCGGGCCAGGCGTTCGCCGCGCGCACGCTCGGCGACCTGGCCAGGGTCACCGCCGACCTCCCGGGCGGGCATCTCGCCCAGCCCGCCTGGCCGGTCGCGCCGACGCCGGCCAGGACCAACGCGCTCGCGATCGCATCGCTGGCGTGCGGCATCGGCCAGCCGTTCACCGGAATGCTGAGCACGATCCCGGCCATCGTCCTCGGCCACATGGCCCGGCGCGAGATACGCCGCACCGGCGAGGACGGCACGGGCCTGGCCACCGTCGGGCTGGTGCTCGGCTGGGCAGGTTTCGCCGTGCTGGTCGTGGCCTGCCTGTTCATCGTCGTGATCGTGTCCGCGATCGCGCGGAGCTGACCGGAGCGCTCAGCGTCACGATCGCGCGGAGCTGACCGGAGCGCTCAGCGGCGCTTCTCCGGGCCCTGCTCCGTCGACAGGGCCGCGACGAAGGCCTCCTGCGGCACCTCGACCCGGCCGATGACCTTCATCCGGCGCTTGCCTTCCTTCTGCCGCTCCAGCAGCTTGCGCTTGCGGGTGATGTCACCGCCGTAGCACTTGGCGAGCACGTCCTTGCGCAGCGCGCGGATGTTCTCCCTGGCGATCACCCGCGCGCCGATGGCCGCCTGGATCGGCACCTCGAACTGCTGCCGCGGGATCAGCTCCCTCAGCCGGGCGGTCATCGCCAGGCCGTACTCGCGTGCCTTGTCCGCGTGCACGATCTGGCTGAACGCGTCCACCGGCTGGCCCTGCAGCAGGATGTCGACCTTGACGAGGTTGGCCTCCTGCTCGCCGGCCGGCTCGTAGTCGAGTGACGCGTAACCCCGGCTGCGCGACTTCAGCTGGTCGAAGAAGTCGAAGATGATCTCGGCGAGCGGCATCGTGTACCGGATCTCCACCCGGTCGGCGGACAGGTAGTCCATGCCGAGCAGCGTGCCGCGCCTGCCCTGGCACAGTTCCATGATCGTGCCGATGTAGTCGCTGGGGGCGAGCACCGTCGCCCGCACCACGGGCTCGAAGACCTTGCCGATCTTGCCGTCCGGGAACTCGCTGGGGTTCGTGACGATCAGCTCCTCGCCTGTCTCCATCACCACCCGGTAGACGACGTTCGGCGCGGTGGAGATCAGCGACAGGTCGAATTCCCGCTCCAGCCGCTCCCTGACGATGTCCATGTGCAGCAGGCCGAGGAACCCGCAGCGGAAGCCGAACCCGAGTGCGGTCGACGTCTCCGGCTCGTAGACCAGCGAGGCGTCGTTCAGCCGGAGCTTGTCCAGCGCGTCCCGGAGCTCGGGGTAGTCGTCCCCGTCCAGCGGGTACAGCCCCGAGAACACCATCGGCCGGGGGTGGTCGTAGCCGGCCAGCGGCTCGAGGGCGGGCCTGCTCGCGCTCGTGACGGTGTCGCCGACGCGCGCCTGGCGCACGTCCTTGACGCCGGTGATCAGGTAGCCGACCTCGCCGGCGGCCAGGCCATCGGAGGGAACCGGCTCCGGCGAGATCACGCCGACCTCGAGGGTCTCGTGCACCGCCTTGGTGGACAGCATCAGCGTCTTCTCGCGCCGGGACAGCCGGCCGTCCACGACCCGGACGTACGTGACCACGCCGCGGTAGGTGTCGTACACCGAGTCGAAGATCATGGCCCGGGCCGGCGCGTCGAGCTCGCCGGACGGCGGCGGCACCTTCTCCACGACGGTGTTCAGCAACTCGGCGACGCCCTCGCCGGTCTTGGCCGAGACCCGGAGGATTTCGGCAGGGTCGGAGCCGATCAGGCCCGCGATCTCGGCCGCGTACTTCTCCGGCTCGGCCGCCGGCAAGTCGATCTTGTTCAGCGCCGGGATCACGACCAGGTCGGCCTCGAGCGCGAGGTACAGGTTGGCCAGGGTCTGCGCCTCGATGCCCTGCGCGGCGTCCACCAGCAGCACCGCGCCCTCGCAGGCGGCCAGCGACCTGGACACCTCGTAGGAAAAGTCGACGTGGCCCGGGGTATCGATGAGGTTCAGCACGTACTCGCGGCCGTCGCTGCCCCGCCAGGGCAGCCGGACCGCCTGGCTCTTGATCGTGATGCCGCGCTCGCGCTCGATGTCCATCCGGTCCAGATACTGCGCGCGCATCTGCCGCTCGCCCACGACGCCGGTGAGCTGGAGCATCCGGTCCGCGAGCGTGGACTTGCCGTGATCGATGTGGGCGATGATGCAGAAATTGCGGATCACCGCCTGGTCGGTACGGCCAGGCTCGGGCATGTGTGGCTGCTCCCGCAGGACTCGGTCCGATCGGCCATCGGGCTCGAGTGCGCGCTGGCAGATCCTTGTCGCCGTCTATGGTTGCATGCCGGAGCGGATGCCGAGGCCAGCAGGCGGCCCGGGCCCGTCTCGGCTCAGCCTCGTATTAGGCGGCGGCCACCCCCGTGTCGCTGCTGTTGCTGATCACTTAGCGTCGCCTTAAGCTAGCCCCCCAGCACGGCGCCTCGGCCGCGGGATCGGGCCGGTTTGAGCCGCCGGGCCTATCTCGGATACCCTTGCCAGTCGGCTGCCCGCATGCCCGCAGTGTTCTGCCGGGTGCGACGCCGCGGTTTCGTCGCGGCGGGCATATCCGACAGAGCTCACAAACTCCTAGCGAGGCACACGCGTGGCGAATATCAAGTCCCAGATCAAGCGCAACAAGCAGAACGAAAAGGCGCGCCAGCGCAACAAGGCGGTCAAGTCGGCGCTGAAGACGTCGGTGCGCCAGTTCCGCGAGGCAGCGGACGCAGGCGACGAAGAGAAGACCACGCAGGCCATGCGGGCTGCGTTCGTCAAGCTGGACAAGGCGGCCAGCAAGGGCGTCATCCACAAGAACCAGGCGGCCAACCGCAAGTCGGCGATCTCCAAGCGCGCCGCGCAGCTCAACGTCAGCTGACAGGTCGGCGCCGGCCATCACCGTCGGCTCGGACCGGTCAACATCAGCTGACAGGGTCGGCGGCGGGCAGCACCTGCCTACCCCGGCTCAACACGGGTCGGGCCGGACCGGTCAACGTGAGCCGGGTCGGCCGCGGTCGACCAAATAGCCGGCCTGCCGCCGGTCAGCCGCCCGAGCGGCAGGCCACGATCTCGGTGATCGCGCGCTCCAGCGCGTAACCCGGGCTCGCGCCCTCGCCCTTAACCTGGGCGTCGACCTGCGCCACGACGGAGTGCGCCTGGGCGACGCCCTCGGCTGTCCAGCCCCTGAGCTGCTGGCGCACCCGGTCCACCTTCCACGGCGGCATGCCGAGCTCGGACGCCAGCGCGTCCGGGCGCCTGGTCTGTGCCGCCGTGCCCACCCGGCCGAGCGCCCTGACCCCCTGCGCCAGGGCGCTGGTGATCAGCACCGGCGAGACCCCGGTGGCCAGGGCCCAGCGCAGCTGGGCGAGCGCCTCGCCCAGCTTCCCTTCGACCGCGCGATCGGCGACGGTGAATCCGGTCGCCTCCGCCCGGCCGCGGTAGTACTGCGCCACCACGCCCTGGTCGATCACCCCGGTGGTGTCGGCGGCGAGCTGGCTGCACGCCGCGGCCAGCTCGCGCAGGTCGTTTCCGACGGCGTCGAGCAGCGCGCGCAGCCCTCCGTCGTCCGCCTTCCGCCCGGCCCGGGCGAACTCGGAGCGCATGAAGTCGAGCCGCTCGCCGAAGCGCTTGACCGCCGGGCAGTCGACCCGCCGGCCGCCGTGGCCGGTCAGCAGCGACTTGTTCTTGGCCGCGCCCGAATGGGTCAGCACGAACGTCACGTCCGGCGGCGGCGCGGCCAGCTGGCTCGCCAGCTCGGCGGCGACGTCCTTGGTGGCCTCCTGGGCCGACCGGACGATGACCAGGCAGCCGCCGCCGAACAGCGACGGCGCGGTGAGCATGGGCAGGTCACCGGGCCGCAGGTCGGCGGCGCGCACATCATGCACGTCCGGTGTTTCGGCCGAGGCGGCTCCGGCCTCGGCCACGACCGCGTGCACGGCGCGCTCGACCAGCAGCTCCTCGTCTCCGACGATCACCGTCACCGCGGTACCGGCTGCAGAAGCTGGGGGCATGCCTGCAGCATGCCACGAACGAATCGCCGCTGCCGAGCTCAGCCAGTCACTGGCTCGCCGCCCCGCCACACGCGGACCGGCTTGAGGCCGTAGGCCCAGGCGAAGGCGCCTTCGTGATCGGCGTCCCAGGCCACGATGTCCGCGAACCTGCCGCGGACCATGGCGCCGCGGTCGGGTGCGCGGAGGGCGTGAGCACCGCCGATCGTCGCCGCGCGCAGCGCCTCGGTGACGGTCATCCCGAAGTGCGACACGGCCAGCGCGATCACGAGCGGCATGGATGTGATCCCGACGCCGCCGGGCGAGTGGTCAGACCCGAGCCCGACGGCCACGCCCTTGTCGAGCAGGCTGCGGACCGGCGGGATGCGGCCGGTCCTCAGTGAGGTGGCCGGGCAGAGCACGGCGGCGACGCCCGCCCGTGCCAGCGCGGTCACGTCCTTTTCGTCGGCCTCCTGCAGCAGGTCGGCCGATGCGCAGCCAATCTCGGCCGCCAGCCTGGCCGCCCCGTTGCGCGGGTCACCGCACGCATGCAGCCGGGGCAGCAGGCCCGCCTGCCGCCCCGCGTTGAGCACCCAGCGGGCCTCCCGCTCGGTGAAGCGCCCGTCGTCGCAGTACACGTCCACGCTGTCGGCACCGGCGACGGCCGCGTCCGCGCACCAGCCGCTGACCGCGTCGATGTAGTCGTGGCGGCGGCCGAAGTACTCAGGCGGCACCGCGTTCGCAGCCAGGAACGTCGCGTGCACCCGCGGCACGCCGTGCTCGCCTTCGAGCGAGCGCAGCAGCCGGATGTCCGCAAGCTCACCGTCCCTGGTCAGGTGGTAGCCGGTCTTGGCCTCGATCGTCGTGGTGCCGCTCAGCATCCAGTTGCGCAGCCGTGCTCGCACCGCGTCACACAGCGTCCAGGGGTCTGTCCCCCTGGTCACGGTGACCGTGGAGGCCATCCCGCCGCCGGCAGCTGCGATGTCCGCGGACGAAGAGCCGCTGGCGCGCATTGCCAGTTCCGCATACCGGTTGCCCGCGTAGACGGGGTGCGTGTGCGCGTCGATGAGCCCGGGCGTCACCAGCCCGCCGTTGAGATTCTCGACGTGGTCGACATCGACGATGTCTGCGATAACGCCGGGAATGCTGCCGGGAAGTTCTGATGCCGGACCAACCCACGCAATACGGTCGTTATGAACAAGAATGGCCGCATTACTCCACACTTCGGAACCGGTCCACAGCCGGCCGATGTTGGTGAGCAAGCGAACAGTCACCGTCCGGCGCCTCCCTGCGGGAAAGCGCGTGGGGTGGTGGTCCGGCTGGCCATGCGCGGTCACCTGCTATGACTCGTGTCCCGGTGCTCCAGCACCGACAAACACTCAGTTGGGAGGATCTATAGAACGCTGCTGATACGCCAACCAACAATATCGGTTGAGTCACGCTATTGCACAAGAGGGCCGTTGTACAGAGGCGCACGCAGATTTGCCATGGTTGAATGGCGGCTCAAAAACGCTGCGTGCTCTTCCGCATGCGGGCAGTTGCCACCGCCCCCTCAGGACAGCGCCAGGCAGAACCGCCAAGCCCTGTACACGAAGCGGACCTGCGCCGATTGCGCGCTGCCGGGACGGCCCTGGCCGGACACTCCTGCCCCGACAACCGTGCCCACACCAGCCGGGACCCGGCCACCGCGCTTTTTCCGCTGACCTGCGTCGTCCGCTTAACGCCTGCCCTTGTGCCACCGCGATTCGGCGCTTTCAGCCTGGCTATTCGCCCGCCGGAGTTCTGCGTGGCCGCCGGTCGCCATCCGCCGGCGGTGGCCTGCACTGCCACCGGAGTCCGATAGCGGCGTTCCCGGACCGGCCAATATTGTCCGGCCAAGGAATTCGGCGGCCACTTACCCACTTCGAACTTCCACCACGTAATTGCGTCATTATCGCGACATTAAAGACTGCAAAGGATTGCATACCCGTATGCGGCAACTGCCGGTATTCAGGCTGCCGATGTCCACGCCGGATTGGCTGGTGTCAGCTGGATGCCGCCGACGCGGCGAGGCGGCCAAGTTCCGCCGCGAGGCCCGGGGGGACACGCGCGATGAGCTCGGTGCCCTCCGTCCCATGCCGGACGGCGAGCACCTCGCCCTCCTGGTGCGCACGGGAGACAAGATCGCCCCGGTCATACGGGACCGTGACGACGACCTCCGTGTCGCGCCGCGGGAGCAGCCGGTCAATCTCGCGGAGCAGCTCGTCCATGCCGTCCCCGGTATGGGCGGAAACCACCACCGCTCCGCGCTCGGACAGCCGCAGCCCCTCCACCTCGATCGGGTCGGCCTGGTCGGCCTTGTTGATCACCACGATCTCGGGAACGTCGCCGACCCCGATCTCAGCAAGCACCTCGCGGACGGCTGCGATCTGGGCCCGCGGGTCGGCATCGGAGCCGTCGACCACGTGCAGGATCAGATCCGCGTCGGTGACCTCTTCCAGCGTGGACCGGAACGCGTCGACGAGCTGATGCGGCAGATGCCGGACGAAACCCACCGTGTCGGTGAGCGTGAACGCCCGGCCCGCCGGGGTGCGCGCGCGCCGCACGGCCGGGTCGAGCGTGGCGAACAGCGAGTCGTCCACCAGCACGTGCGCTCCGGTAAGCCGGTTGAGCAGGCTCGACTTGCCCGCGTTGGTGTACCCGGCGATTGCGACCGAGGGGACTTCCCGCCTGCGCCGCTGCCCACGCTGCACCTCCCGCCCGACTGCCATCTCGGCCAGCTCGCGGCGCAGCTTGGTGATGCGTGACCGGATCCGGCGCCGGTCCGTCTCGATCTTCGTCTCACCGGGGCCGCGGGTGCCGATCCCGCCGCCGCCAGCCACCCGGCCTCCGGCCTGCCGGGACAGCGTCTCGCCCCAGCCGCGCAGCCGGGGCAGGAGGTACTGCAGCTGCGCGAGCTCGACCTGGGCCTTGCCTTCCTTGCTGCGGGCGTGCTGGGCGAAGATGTCGAGGATCAGTGCGGTCCGGTCGACGACCTTGACCCGCACGATGCCCTCAAGCCTGCGCAGCTGGCTGGCCGCGAGCTCGCCGTCGCAGATGACCGTGTCCGCCCCGGTCGACGCCACCAGCTCGGCCAGCTCGGCTGCCTTGCCCGCGCCGACGTAGGTCGCCGTGTCGGGCCGGCGCCGCCGCTGGATCAGGCCGTCGAGGACCTGCGACCCGGCGGTCTCGGCGAGCCGGGACAGCTCGCGGAGCGAGTTCTCCGCCGTGGCCAGGGTCCCGTCGGTCCAGACCCCCATCAGCACCACGCGCTCCAGCCGCAGCTCGCGGTACTCGACCTCGGTGACGTCCTGGAGCTCGGTGGACAGCCCGGCGACGCGGCGCAGCGCGTGCCGGTCCTCCAGGTCGAGCTGACCCGCGTCCAGTTCCGGCTGATCAGGCAGTTCCGGCTGATCAAGGTCGTCCGGCTCGGCCGGGTCACCGGCCGTCGGGATCATGGGCATCTGGCTCGATGGAACGGACATCTTCCTCCCAGGCTAGGCTTTCGGGCCGATCGCGGCCGACCGCCGGTCGCTCACGATGGTCCCACGGCGAGGGCTCACGGTCATCTAGTTAACCCTCCACCTGCTCTAACGCTGTGTGCGCGGCAAATGTGACCCGCGCCGCGGCCCTGCCGGCCGATGCCGCCGAGGCGGCAGGCCCGGCAGGCGATCTTCCCCGTTTTGGGCTATATACGGCATAACAGCGCAATAGCTTCTAACATTTCCCAATCCGGTTCCGGCCGCGCATGCGACGCCGTCATCGCGTTCCGGGGGCCGTTTCACGGAGCTATGGGGATGCAGATGACCGACTGGAATCCTGCGGGGAGCGGCGGCAGCCAGGAGCCACCGACCCGTCGGTCTCACACCAAGCTGTGGATCGGGCTGGGCGGCAGCCTGGCCCTGGTCGTAGTCATCGTGGTCGTCGCCGCCGTGGTCCTGCTCAAGGGGCCAAACGTGCCCGCGGGTACCCCGAATCAGTACCAGCTCCGTGAAATCCTGCCCTCGTCCGAGGCGCTGCCGTCCGGCTGGCGGGTGACCTACCGGCCCCAGCCGCTGGGCACGTACATCACCGCCGGCAGCCTGCCGCCACGGCCGATCAACGCGTGCCTGGACTTCAACAACGGGTTCGACCTCGGCATCGCGGGTGACACGTTCGTCTCCCTCGCCTCCGAGACCGCCCGCAACGGGTCCGGCTTTCTCCGGATAGATGCGCTTGGCGTGCTGCCCGGCGACGCGGCCAAGGCGATCAGCGCGGTCAAGTCCTGGGCAGGGCAGTGCTCGGCCTACACCGACGGGCCGGTCAGCTACACGGTGGCCGCCGCGCCCGTGGCCGGGCTCGGCAGCGAGAGCCTGAACGTCATCACCACGCAGCAGGCCGGCACGGCCGGGCTCAACGTGTTCGACAACGACACGCTGGTGGTGCGCGTCGGCAACAGCCTGATCGCGATCGAGTGCATAGCCCCGCCCAGTCTGCTGCCGAAGTCGCTGACCAGCATCGCCGCCCTGCTGGCCAGGAAGCTGCCGACCGCCTCGGCACTGGCCTACACGGTCCCCAAGCCGGTGCCAAGTGCCAAGCCCAAGCCGGCCGCGCCGCTCACCCCGGATCTGTCGGCCGCGCAGCTCCAGGCGCTGCTGCCGTTCCACAGCGGCCTGCCGCGCGCCTACTACCAGACGACTCCACAGGGCGCCAGCTACACCGACCCGCCTCCCTACAACCCGCCCGCGCGGGAGACCTGCAGCAAGCTGCCCCTGCTCGAGGGTGCGGGCTTCATCACGCAGGACGCGAACTTCAAGGTCAGTGCCTACGTCAGCTCCACCGACCTCAATAGCGACAATCTCGACATCGTCCTTGGCGAGCCGGCCACGGCCGCGCTGGCCAACGCGGACTACACCGCCCTGGCAAAACTCGCGGCCGCGTGCCCGGCGTTCAGCGCCCGCCAGGAGACGTACAAGACGAAGGTGACGTCGGCGGCCGGGCTTGGCGAGGAGAACATCTACATCAAGATGAAGCCGGTCGCGGGCAACGGCCTGGGCGCGCAGTACATCCTGCTGGCCCGGGTCGGCAACGACGGGCTGGTGATGGTGGACTGCGACATGAGCGCTGGGGACGCGCCGCCCTCGCTGGTCCCGATAGCCCGCGCCATGGTCGCGAAGCTCTAGCTAGCGGCTGGTGCGCAAACCCGGGGCGGGACTTTGACCGTCACGGCCGGCGACGGTTAGCGTCGGGACCGGTAGCGTCGTGACCCAGGGCCGGGCGGCGCTGGCCGCGCAGGCCCGCCCAGCATGCCTTTCGGAGGAGCAAGCGTGACCGAGACCGACGGCGTCCAGATCACCGCCCCTGCGGGTGACCGGTACGACGAGATCCTGACCGATGAGGCGCTCGGCCTGCTGGCGCAGCTGCACCGGGAGCTCGGCCCGCGGCGCAGCGAACTGCTGGCCGCCCGGGCCCGGCGGCAGCAGGAACTCATCGACGGCGCGACCCTGGACTTCCTGCCCGAAACCCGCCAGATCAGGGACGACGCGTCGTGGCACGTGGCGCCGCCGGCGCCCGGTCTGGTCGACCGGCGGGTGGAGATCACCGGGCCGACCGACAAGAAGATGACGATCAACGCGCTCAACTCGGGCGCGCGGGTCTGGCTCGCCGACTTCGAGGACGCGAACACCCCGCTCTGGGACAACATGGTCACCGGCCAGCTGAACCTGAAGGACGCGCTGGACCGGGAGATCGACTTCACCAGTGCCGACGGCAAGTCCTACCGGCTGCGGCCGGACGCTGAGCTGGCCACGATCGTGGTGCGGCCGCGGGGCTGGCACCTGGACGAGAAGCACGTGCTTGTCGACGGGCAGCGGGTCTCCGGCAGCCTGTTCGACTTCGCGATGTACTTCGCGCACTGCGCCCGGCGGCAGCTGGACAAGGGCAAGGGGCCGTACTTCTACCTGGCCAAGAACGAGAGCCACCTGGAGGCGCGGCTCTGGAACGACGCCTTCAACCTGGCCCAGGACCGGCTGGGCATCCCCCGCGGCACGATCCGGGCGACGGTGCTGATCGAGACGATCCCGGCGGCGTTCGAGATGGACGAGATCCTCTACGAGCTGCGCGAGCACAGCGCCGGGCTGAACGCGGGCCGGTGGGACTACCTGTTCAGCATCATCAAGAAGTTCCGCACCCGGGGCCGCGACTTCGTACTGCCGGAGCGCAACGCGGTGACGATGACCGCGCCGTTCATGCGCGCCTACACCGAGCTGCTGGTCAAGACCTGTCACGACCGGGGCGCGCACGCGATGGGCGGCATGGCGGCGTTCATCCCGAGCCGGCGCGACCCCGAGGTCAACGCCAAGGCGCTGGCCAAGGTCCGCGAGGACAAGGCCCGCGAGTCCGGCGACGGCTTCGACGGCTCCTGGGTCGCCCACCCCGACCTGGTGCCGGTCTGCCAGGAGGTGTTCGACGCGGTACTCGGCGACCGGCCCAACCAGCTCGGCAAGCTGCGCGACGACGTACAGGTCAGCGCCGCCGACCTGCTGGCGGTCGACAAGACCCCGGGCGGGATCACCGAGGCCGGGCTGCGCAACAACATCAGCGTGGGCCTGCAGTACCTGGCCAACTGGCTGGCAGGCACCGGCGCGGTGGCGATCTTCAACCTGATGGAGGACGCGGCAACCGCGGAGATCTCCCGGTCCCAGGTGTGGCAGTGGCTGCACAACGACGTGTCCCTGGCCGAGGGCCAGCAGGTCACCGCCGGGCTGGTGGAGCAGATCATCACCGAGGAACTGGCCGGCATCCGCGAGCAGTACGGCGCCGCCTTTGACCCGGCCCAGTTCGACCAGGCCGTGGCGCTCTTCAAGGAGGTCGCCCTCGCGGACGACTACGCCGACTTCCTGACCATTCCGGCCTACGAGCGCATGCCCTGAGGGCTAGGGCTGCACCGGCTCACGAGCGCATGCCCTGAGAGCTGCGCATCGCGACCCGGAACCAGACGGTCCGCTCCGGCCCGTCGGCCGCCGGGCTGACGCCCCACTCGTCGGCCAGCCGGTCAACGAGGAACAGGCCGCGGCCGTGCGGGCTGCTGGCGGGCGGGAGCGGCTGCGCCTCGGGGCTCCCGCCGCCGGAGTCGGTCACCGCCACGCGCAGGCTGTCGCCGGTCAGGTCGATGCTCACCACGAACGTGGTGCACGCGTACTGGACCGCGTTCATCGCGAGCTCGGACACCATCACCGAGATCGCGTCGCGCAGCTTCGGCGCCGCGCCGTCGACCGCAGCCAGCACGAACCGCCGCGCCGCGCGGATGGACGCGGCGTCCGGTGCGAAGCTGCGGTCAATGCTCACGGCACCATGAGCAAGATGTCGGTGAGGCCGGTCAGCTCGATGATCCGGCGGACGATCGCGGTGGGGTTCCTGACCTCGACGGCCTTGACCTTCCTGGTCATGGAGATCAGCAGCGCTATGCCGGAGCTGTCCATGAACTCCAGCCCGCTGACCTCGAAGACCAGCCGCTCGCTCTGGCCGGCCAGCGCCCCCTCGATGACCGAGCGGACGTTTTCCACGGACACCATGTCAAGCTCGCCGGACAGGCGGATCACCGCGGTGCCGTCTTCCCGGGACACTTCCGCGGCGCAGTACGCCTCATCGGCAGGATCTAGTTCAGCCATCTCAGCCCAATCAACGCTATGTCGTCGGTCGGCGAGTCACCGGTGAGTTCAGAAACGAGGCTGGTGAGTAGGTCGTCGAGGGAGGTGCCGCACCGGTCAGTCGCGGTCTGCAGGAGCCGCTTCAGCCCGGTGTCCAGGGTTTCGCCCCGGCGCTCAACCAGGCCGTCAGTGTAGGCGATGAGCGTGCCGCGCACGGCTGTGGTCAGCAGCGTCGGCTCGAACGCGGCGCCGCCGGAGATACCGATCGGCGAGCCCGGCTTTGCCTGGACCAGGCTCGCCCCGTCGCCTCCGCACACCAGTGGCGGCAGGTGCCCGGCGCTTGCCAGGGCTACCTCGTGCGTGCTCACGTCGACAAGCCCGCGGCGTGTGGCGCCCAGCCGCGCCCTGCGCGCCTTGGCGAACCATCCTCGCCCGCCGGGCGTGGCCCCGCGATCGCCATCGTGCTCCCGTCCGGTGAGCGTGCCTCAATCTAGCAAGGCTGCGCTCCCCCGGCCGGGCAAGGTAAGCGCTTTGAGTAATTTTCGCCATACCGATCCGGTCTGCGCGACCGGGCCGCTGGAAAGCGCCCGCGGCCGCCGAGATTGGCAAACCCGGCCGGTGAGGCGCACGCTTGGGGGACGGAGCAGGGCTGGAGGCGAGAGACCATGACCGCGCAGGCAACCCGCGGCACGGCCGGGGCACCCAGGCAGATGGAGGGGGCAGCCGAGGTGGCAGGGGCCGCGATCAACGCTCTGGTCCCCCAGATGATCGACATCTGCGGGCGCCGCGACGTGCTGACCGATCCAGCGGAGCTGGCCACGTACGAGTGTGACGGGCTCACCTCGCACCGGTGCTCCCCCGGCCTTGTGGTGCTGCCGACCACGGCCGAGCAGGTCGCGGCCATCGTCGCCGTCTGCGCCCGGGCGAAGATCCCGTTCGTGGCCCGGGGCTCGGGCACCGGCCTGTCCGGCGGGGCACTCCCCCGGGCCGACGGCGTCCTGATCGTCACCTCCAAGATGCGCCGCGTCATCGCGATCGACCAGGAGAGCCGGCGGGCCATCGTCGAGCCCGGCGTCACCAACCTGGCCGTGAGCAAGGCCGTCGAGCCGTTCGGGCTGTTCTACGCGCCCGACCCGTCCAGCCAGGTGGTGTGCTCGATCGGCGGCAACGTGGCGGAGAACTCCGGCGGGGCGCACTGCCTCAAGAACGGCTTCACCGTGCATCACGTGACCGGCCTGGAGGTCGTGACCCCGGACGGGGAGCTGGTCTGGCTGGGCGACGGCACCGGCGCCGCCCCCGGCTACGACCTGCTCGGCGCGTTCATCGGCTCCGAGGGCACGCTCGGCATCGCTACCAAGATCATCGTGAAGCTGACCAGGATTCCGGAGGCGGTGACCACCCTGCTGGCCGCGTTCCGGACCATGGGACCCGGTGGTGCCGCGGTTTCCGCGATCATCAGCTCCGGCATCCTGCCCGCCGCGATCGAGATGATGGACGCGCTCGCGATCGAGGCCGCCGAGGCCGCGGTGGCCTGCCGCTACCCCGAGGGAGCCGGCGCGGTGCTGATCGTCGAGCTCGACGGGCCCGCAGATGACGTGCGGCGGGAGACCGAAGCGGTGCGGGCGATCTGCGAGAAGGAGGGCGCCTACGAGATCCGGGCGGCGCACGACGCGGCCGAGCGCACGGCGATCTGGACCGGGCGCAAGTCCGCGTTCGCCGCGGTGGGCCGGATCAGCCCGGCCTACATCGTGCAGGACGGCGTGGTGCCGCGGACCGCGCTGCCCGAGGTCCTCGACCGGATCGCCGAGCTGTCCGCCGCGTCCGGGGTCCGGGTCGCGAACGTCTTCCACGCCGGCGACGGCAACCTGCACCCGCTGGTGCTGTTCGACGACGCCGTACCAGGAGCCGAGGAGGCCGCCGAGGAGGTGTCCGGCGCCATTCTCGACCTGTGCATCTCCCACGGCGGCTCGATCACCGGCGAGCACGGGGTCGGCGCGGACAAGTCCAAGTACATGCCGAAGATGTTCGGGCCCGGCGACCTGGACACGATGCAGCTGCTGCGCTGCGCGTTCGATCCGGCCGGCCTGTGCAATCCGGGCAAGATCTTCCCGACGCCGCGGCTGTGCGGCGAGGTTCCCGGCGTCCGGCGCGAGCCGCATCCGCTGGTTGCGGCCGGGAAGGTGGATCAATTTTGATTCCCGGAACGGGACGCCCCGTGGCCGGTCGGATCCCCGAGGCGCTCGCGGACGCGTGCGCGGACGTCAGCGAGGCCGGGCCGGGCGACGCGGTCGCCGGGGTGGCGCCGCGGTTCGTGGCGCGTCCCGCCGGCGTGACCGAGGCGGCCGCGGTGCTGGCGGCAGCCTCGTCGCTGGGCATGACGGCCGTGCCGCGCGGCTCCGGGAGCAGGCTCGCCTGGGGGGTTCCGCCAACCGGGTGTGACCTGGTAATCGACACGTTGCGGATGAACAAGGTGCTCGAGCACGCCGCCGGTGACCTGGTGGTCCGGGTGCAAGCCGGGGTCGGCCTGGACCAGCTCGCCAACGTGCTCGCCGAGGCGGGCCAGCGGCTGGCGCTCGATCCCCCCGCCGCTGCCCCCCGGCCCGGCCCGGCCCACGGCACCACCCGCCCCGGCCCGGCCCACGGCACCACCCGCCCCGGCCCGGCCCACGGCACCAACCGCCCCGGCCCTCCCCACGGCACCGGGGCAGGAACGATCGGCGGGGTCCTCGCGACCGGCGCGGCCGGCCCGCTGCGGCTGCGCTACGGCACGCCGCGCGACCTGGCGATCGGGATCACGGTGGTGCGCGCGGACGGGACCGTGGCCTCGGCCGGCGGCAAGGTCGTCAAGAACGTGGCCGGCTACGACCTCGGCAAGCTGTTCGCTGGCTCCTACGGAACCCTCGGCCTGATCGTGGAGGCCGCGTTCCGGCTGCATCCCCAGCCCGCCGCGACGTCGTTCGTCACCCTGGACGCCGCCGGTCCGGACGAGGCGCGGGCCGCGGTCGCCGCGGCTGCCGGGTCGCCGCTCGCACCGTCGGCCGTGGAGCTGGACCGCCCGGCCCGGGGGCAACCGTTCCGGGTCGGCGTGCTGCTGGAGGGCGACGCCGAGGGAGTGGCCGAACGCACGGCGCGGATGATCGAGCTGCTCGGCTCCGGTGCTGCTCCACCCTGCCCGCCCGCCCAACCCGACCCGCCCGCCTCACCCTTCCCGCCGGGCTGGTGGCGCGGGGGCGCCGCCGCGGCGGCGGACGGCACCCTGATCAGGGTCGCGTTCTGGGCGGCCGAGCTGGCCCGGGTGCTGGGCGCGGTTGACGCCGCCGCGGCGGCGGCCGGGATCGACCCGGCGGTCGGCGGATCGGCCGCGGCCGGTGTGCTCTACGCGGCCGTGGACGAGGGCGTGCCGGCATCCGCGGTGGCGCGGTTCGTGACGGACCTGCGCGCCGAGGTGGGCGGCGGAGGCGGCTCCCTGCCCGGCACACCGCCGCAACCGGGCAGCGCGGTCGTGCTGCACGCCCCGGCCGAGGTACGCGCCGCCGTCGACCTGTGGGGCCCGGTGCCAGGGCTCGGCCTGATGCGCGCGATCAAGGACCAGTTCGACCCCCAGCACATGATGGCTCCTGGCCGGTTCGCGGGAGGGATCTGATGGCAGTGCAGGAATCCGGTCAGGGCCCGGTGCCAATCGAGGGGTTTGACGAGCTGCGCTCGCTGGCCAGCGACTGCGTGCACTGCGGGTTCTGCCTGCCGGCTTGCCCGACCTACCAGCTGTGGGGCGAGGAGATGGACTCGCCGCGGGGCCGGATCCACCTGATCACCCAGATCCTCGACGGCGCCGAGGGCGGCGCCGCAACAACCGACCACCTGGACCGCTGCCTCGGCTGCATGGCGTGCGTCACCGCGTGCCCGTCCGGTGTCCGCTATGACCGGCTGATCGAGGCCGCCCGCGGCTGGACCGAGAAGGACCCGGAGCGCCCCGCCGCCGGCCCGACGCTGCCCCCGCGGTCCGCGCGGGAACGGGCGCTGCGGGCGGCGATCTTCCGGCTGTTTCCCTACCCGCGACGGCTGCGGGTGGCTATCGCGCCGCTGCGCGCCGCCCAGCGGACCCGCCTCGATGCGCTCATCAACCGCAGCGGCCTGCCAGACCGGCTGCCTCCCGAGATCGCCTCGGCGCTCCGGCTGGCGCCGCAGCGCCCAGCGGCCAGCAGGCGGGCCCGCGGGACGCTGCCGGAGCGGGTGCCGGCCCGCGGCACCCGCCGCGCAACCGTCGGCATGCTCACCGGCTGCGTGCAGCGAGTCTTCTTTCCCCAGGTCAACGCAGCCACGGCGCGGGTACTGGCGGCCGAGGGCTGCGATGTCATCGTCCCGGCGGGCCAGGGCTGCTGCGGCGCGCTGTCCCTGCACGGCGGCAGGCGGGCGGAGGCCGTCAGGTTCGCGCGGCAGACGATCGAGACGTTCGAGCGCGCGGCCGTGGACGCGGTCGTGGTCAACGTGGCCGGGTGCGGCTCGGCGATGAAGGAGTACCGGGAACTGCTCGCCGACGACCCGGCGTGGAGCGAGCGGGCCGCCGCGATGGCCGCCAAGGTCCGCGACCTCAGCGAGTTCCTTGCCGAGCTCGGCCCGGCCGCCCCCCGCCATCCGCTCGAGATGACCGCCGCTTACCACGCCGCGTGCCACCTCGCGCACGCCCAGCGGATCACCGCGCAGCCGCGGGCTCTGCTGGCCGCGATCCCCGGGCTGCGCCTGGCCGACATCGCCGACGGCGGCACCTGCTGCGGCTCGGCCGGGATCTACAACCTGGTCCAGCCGGAGGCCGCCCGCGAGCTGGGCGAGCGCAAGGCGACCGCGGTCGCGGCCACCGGGGCCGACCTGCTCGTGTCGGCCAACCCAGGCTGCAGCATGCAGATCGCCTCGGCGCTCGCCGCGCGCGGCACCCCGATGCCGATGGCGCACATCGCCGAGGTCCTCGACGCGTCGTTGCGCGGCGTGCGCGCACCTGAGTTCCGGGCGTCGCTCGGCTGAGCACGAACCGTCGCGTTCAGGCTCATCAGAGTACTGACCTGCCGCGACGCCATTTAGATGTCACCTTGACGCAGTGCGACGTCATTTCTCTTTGACTTTGACGTCAGATGATGTCATCATGACGTCATGGAGCTGTCAGACTATGTCGAGAAGCTGCGCGGCGAGCTCACGTCGATCACCCGGTTCGCGGGCGAGGACGTGGCCAGGGCCGCCGAACTGCTCACCGAGACCCTGGAGTCCTCGGTCCGGCTGACCCTGCTCGACGTGCTGTCGGCCGCTGCCGCGGACATCACGGCCCGGCTGGGCGATACCGCGGTCGAGGTACGGCTGGCCGACGGCGAGCCGACGTTCGTCGTGCTGACCGCCCCCGAGGACGACAGGTACGAGGAACCGGCTCAGGCGGCCGGCGCGGACCCCGACGCCGGCACGGCGCGGCTGACGCTGCGCCTGCCCGACCCCCTCAAGACCCGCATCGAGGCCGCCGCCGCGCGCGATGGCACGTCGGTCAACACCTGGCTGGTCCGGGTGGCCGGCCGGGCCCTGGACAACCCGGGCCGCTCCGGCCAGACGGCCGGCCGCCGGGGTCCCGGGCAGCGAATCACCGGCTACGCCAGGAGCTGACGTGGCCGGCCAGCAAGCACGTTCAAGAAGGGATCTGACGACATGACCTCATGGGAATTCCCCGTAAGCGACCCGGTTGACCTGCGGGTGCGCATTCCGGCCGGCTGCGTGACCGTCCGGGCGGCGGCCACCCAGACCGCGACTGTGACGCTCGAGACCGGCCGACCGGGAGGCAGGGCCGAACGGTTCCTCGACGACACCCAGGTGGAGTTCGACCAGGGCGCCCTGTCGGTCATCGCCCCGGACCGGCTCGGGATCGGCCGCGGCGGCTCGCTCGACGTCACCGTCGAGGTGCCGGCGGGCTCGTCCTGCCTGGTGCACACCGCGTCGGCGGACGTGCGGTGCACCGGAGAACTCAGCGCCCTCGACGTCCACACCGCGAGCGGTGACGTCAGCGCCGACCTGGTCAACGGCGTGGCCAGGGCCGCCACGGCGTCCGGCGACGTGTACGTCGCCCAGGCGGTCGAGGCCGACCTGCAGAGCGCGTCGGGCGAGGTGAACATCGGGCAGGTCACCGGCCCGGCGCGGGTGAGCACGGTCAGCGGCGACATCCGCATCGACGCCGCGTCCGGCAGCCGGACCGAGGCCAAGTCCACCTCCGGGGACATCCGCGTGGCGGTGCCGCCCGGCATCGGGGTCTACCTCGACCTGTCCACCCTGTCCGGGTCGGCCAGCAGCGAACTCGAGCCCGCCGACGAGGGCGGCGGCGCCGACATGACGCTGAGCTGTCGCACGCTCAGCGGCGACGTGCGCGTGACCACGGCCGTCCAGCCAGCGACGCGCTGAGCAGGCTTAGCCGGGCCGGAGCATCACCGAAACGCTGAGAGGGCCTGCCTAGGCCGGACCGTCGGCGAAATGTAAGGAGACAAGACATGTACCCGCACCAGATAGAGCAGATGGTCAGCCAGCACACCAACGAACTGCGCGCCCAGGCACACCTGGCCAGGCGGCACGTGCAGCGTCCCGGCCCGCGCAACTCGGTCAGGCACCGGGCGGGCTGGACGCTGGTCGAGATCGGCCTGCGCCTGGCTGGCGGGTCCGACGATGCCTGAAGCCGCTGGCACCGGTCAGGCGGACCGGCTGCGCCACCCCCACGGTGCGTCCTGGTGGCCGGTCTCCGCCCGGTCGGGTTCGGCCCCCGGGGCCGGGAGGGCGGCCCAGACCGCCTTCCGGCAGTCGCCAAGCCTGGTCCAGCCCCACGTCGCGGCCAGCGCCTCGACCACGTGCAGGCCGCGGCCCTGCTCGCCGAGCGGGTCCGGGTTGGCCAGGGCCGGGGTGCCGGTCCCCGGGTCGGTCACCGCGCAGATGATCTGCCCGGACCGGCGCCACAAGATCAGCTCGATCCGGTCGTAGGCCGCGCCGCTGGAGTTCCGGCCGCCGACCCCATGCCGGATCGCGTTACTGACCAGCTCCGACACGATCACCGCGGCGTCATCGGCCAGCACCGGAAGGCCCCATCCCCCCAGCGTCTGCGCGCTGAACTCACGTGCCGCCTTGGCGGCAAGGCCCAGATCCGGCTGGCAGGAGATCACCTGGCGGCGTACCCAGTTGGGAGCGGGCAGCACGGATGCGGCGGTGAGGAAGTCAGTCGGGCCTGCTGACGACGGCGGCGTAGCGCCGTGCCAGCCTTCCTGCAAGACAGTGCGGGGGTATCCGTGCGACATTTCGCAGACCTCGGGGCTGCTCCTGATTGATCGGACGGTTAGCCGGTACATCGACTACGATGCCACCCGGGATGTGCATTTGCAAATACTGATGCACGTGCATCCAGGAGTGCACCCACGTTGCTGGCGGTAGCTGAACCGGTTCCGCTGGGTGAGTTTTGTCCCTGCATTTGTTGATACTCCCCCGCAGAAAGGACACCACGTGGACCTGGTGGCTTACAGCGCCAACGATCCTCAGTTTGACTGCGTGACCTGGCGCAAGAGCCAGCACAGCAATCCAAGCGGCAACTGTGTCGAGCTGGCCGGGCTCGCCGACGGCACCGTCGCGATACGCAACTCGCGGCACCCGGCCGGACCGGCCCTGCTCTGCGCTCCGGCCGAGTTTTCCGCGTTCCTGGCGGCTGCAAGGGACGGCGAGTTCGACAGCCTGCTGGGCTAGCAGGCATCCCAAGGGGCCGGCCTGGGGAGAGCCGGCCTGGGGGGAGGCCCGGGGGGTGCCGACCCGGCTGGATCGCCGGCCGGGTCGGCGGGGCCGATCAGGATCTCCGCGGGAAACGCTGCGGACACCCCCGCAAAGCTCTGTCAGTGGCCCGCGAGGGCCGTTTTTCATGATCTGGGAGGATAACGAG
>Ga0209333_1000146_pt1 | contig 39883 bp, 46 predicted proteins | sample BlaSpr_A8_OM2_O3_FD_187982 | JGI IMG/M metagenome (GOLD analysis project Ga0209333, IMG submission 187982) | Forest soil microbial communities from Thunder Bay, Ontario, Canada - Black Spruce, Ontario site 2_A8_OM2_O3 (SPAdes) (version 2) | ecosystem: Environmental > Terrestrial > Soil > Boreal... | reverse complement strand
CCTAGCGGCGTTATGCCGCTGATCCCAAGATCCCCCTGCGCCAAGGAGTTGGTTGGTGTGGGCCTGCGCTTTAACCTACCGCCAGGGTGGCCGCCAGCGCCCGAGGGCTTCACGCCCCAACCAGGATGGCAGCCAGACCCCTCGTGGCCGCAGCCACCCGCCGGCTGGCAACTGTGGATCAACGATGACCAACCGCCTGCCGACTCGTCGCAGGCGATAAACCAGACCACGCCATACGGGATCCCCGGGCTTCCCTACGGCGCCCCAAGCGGTGTTGCGGGCCAGCCGCCGGGAACCGGCCCGACCAGTGGCTGGGCCATCGCCTCGTTCGTACTCGGCTTGCTGAGCGTGGTCGTTCTGAGCGCGATCTTCGCCTTCATCGCGCTGCGGAAGATCAAGCGACTTGGGCAGCGGGGCCGGGGCCTCGCGGTCGCCGGTCTCGCTTTGTCCGCGTTTTGGGTCGTGGTCCTGGTGGCGGTCATTGTCACCGCGAACGTGGGCAAGGCGACCCGATCGGTCACCACCGGGGTGATCACGCACCGGGGCCACATGAATGCCTTCTCGCTGAGGGTCGGGGACTGCTTCGACAACCCGACCGGCGCCCACACCGTCAACACAGTCACCGCCATTCCCTGCGATCAGCCGCACAACGCGCAGATCTATGCCAAGTTCAAGCTCGCCGGGTCTGACCTCAGCTATCCCGGGGCCGCAGTGGTTGCCCGGCGGGCGCGCAGCGGCTGCAACGCCCGCATCGGCAGCGTCGACAAGGCGATAACCACCGGCGCCATGACGGTACGCATCCTGCTTCCAGAGGAAGCCTCCTGGACCGCCGGCCATCGGACCGTGAGCTGCATGGTCGTCAATCCCACCGCTACCCTCACAACCTCGCTGCTGAACTCGGCGCCCAAGGCTGGCTGAGCTCGCCGCCGCCACGGCCGCGCTGGGGGCTTGACCTGCGGATGCGATAGGTTCTGTGACCTGACGTCACGGGTATCCGGATTACAGCGGGATGGGGGTGTCATGGCGCGGCAGCACGCACCGCTGCCACGCCGCGTTCGGGCACTGCTCGGGTTTGTGTGCGTGCTCGTGTTCGTCGACACGATCTTCTTCACGGCGCTGACGCCACTGCTGCCTCACTACACCCACGTCGCGAACCTGACCAAGGCCGGCGCAGGGCTCCTGGTCGCTGCCTACCCGGCCGGGACCCTGGTTGCAGCGCTGCCCGGCGGCCTGATCACCTCCCAATTCGGCCCAAGGCGGGTCGCCGTGGTCGGCCTGACCCTGATGAGCGTCTCGACGCTGCTCTTCGGCTGGTCGTCCGCAGCGACCGTTCTCGACGCCGCGCGTTTCGTCCAGGGCCTGGGCGGCGCGTGCACCTGGGCGGCGGGCCTGACGTGGCTGGCCACGGTCGCCCCGCCGGAACGGCGCGGGGAGATGATGGGCCTCGCGCTCGGCGCGGCGGTGGGCGGCGCGTTGTTCGGCCCCGTGGTAGGGGCTGTCGCCAGCCAGGTCGGCACCGGCCCGGCGTTCTCGGCCGCCGCGGTGGCCGGTGCCGCGCTCATCGTGGCCGCGTTCCTGGTCCCGGCCCCGGCCCGTGCCGAACCGCAGGGACTGCGGGCGGCCTGGCCCGCGATCCGGGACCGCCGCGTGGGAGTCGGCATGTCGCTGACCATGCTGGCTGGCGTCGCGTTCGGGGTATTCGACGTGCTGGCGCCGCTGCGGCTGAGCAGGCTAGGCGCCTCGGCCGTCGTCATCGGGGTGACGTTCCTGGCGTCGGCGGCGATCGAGACGGGCCTGTCACCGCTGGCCGGCCGACTGTCGGACCGGCGTGGCGAACTGGTGCCGGTGCGGCTGTCACTGGCCGCTGCCGTCGTCGTCAGCCTGCTGGCACCGGTGCTCGCGCCGGCCCCCGTGCTGATCGCGGTCCTGATCGTCGGCATGCCAGCCTTCGGGACGCTGTTCGCCCCGGCGACCGCGCTGCTCAGCACCGGTGCGGAGCAGTTGGGCCTGAACCAGGGTCTCGCGTTTGGCCTGGGCAACCTGGCCTGGGCCGCCGGGCAGGCCGGGGCCGCCGCGGCAGGTGGCGCCATCGCCCAGGCGACGTCGGACTTCGTCCCGTACGCGTTGCTCGCCGCTGCGTGCCTGGCCACACTGATCATCCTGCGGCCCAGCCGCTACCGCCGGGTGCGGCACCCGAGCGGCGACCTGCCCGAGCAAGAGGCGTGCGCGGAAGATGCCTGAGGTGCCGCGCCGAACCGCGGCCTGCTGGTGATCCAGTTTTCGCCGCCATTCGCACGGTCTTCAGAGCTTTTCGGCCCCGGTTCGCGATGCATCCGCGGCGGTTAGACCGTAAACCTGGAGCGCACAGCCCGCCGGACAACGGGGAGGGCGCGGTGGTCCTCTGCCGCGGGTCGTCGCGCCGCAGCGCGCCAGCGGTCCGGCTGCACACCCCGGTCAGGCCCCGGCCGTGCGGGCTGACCAGGCATTCAGTCGGCTGCCGGTATCGGGCAGAAACCATGAGATCACGAGATCATCTGCCATGGCAGAATTGTCGGGTGGCTGACGAACCCGACGACGGCGCCGTCGAGGCAATCGCCATCGAACTCGCCGCCTGCCGCCAGCGCGGTATCGAGCGGCTGGACGTCAGCTCGCACAACCAGACCGCGGTGCAGATACCCGTGCTCCAGCGCCTGGCTGGCGAATACGTAATGGTCATGCAGCTTCATGCGCATGGCAGGATCCAGCAACTCAAGTTCCTCTTCCGTGACGCGATAAAGGCGTTCGCCGTAGAAAACGAAGGGGATGCGCTGCTCGTCGGCGACCTGTTCTTTGGTGACTCCCTGAACAGGGTGACCAAGAGCGCGGGAGAGCTGCTCGACCTGGCACGAAGGAAGTCGGGCTACCGGACCGAGGCCCTCTTCAGGCAGGTCAGGAGGACGGCTTTCGAGGAATTTGCGCGGTTCCTGCCCGACTTTATCGAGGACGCCAAGCTAGGAAACGCAAGGAACGCAAGGCCGGGCGCCGCGGCGTCCGGAAGCGTATCGGTGCTTCCCGAGCTGACGACGCCTGCCTATTACGAGAGCGCGCCAGATCCTGAGGTGCAGCGCCAGGAGGCGGAGACCGGATACGTCGTCAACGGCGAGCACTTCACCCGGCTGCTTGCTGAGGCCGCGAACGCGACAATCGTGGGGTTCACGAACGAGAAACTGGCCTCGATGCTGCGGACGGCCCTGGACCGCAAGCGCGCCGCGCTGCAGAAGCCCGACGCCTGCTGGGACTCCCTCCGGATTGTGTTCCTGAGCGACAAGCTGCTCGACCTGGTCAACGACGAGCGCAGGGAATACCCAAGCCAGGAGGAAGCCCTGCGCAGGCGCCGCGAGGCAGCAATGCACGGTCGGAGGACGGTCAGCGTCTTCCTCCGCGGCCTGCCGGTCGGGCGGTGGACCACCTATGAGTCGAACTACCTCCCACCGCTGGTCGGCACGCTCTTCGAAATGCCGAACGGCCGGCGCATCGTCCAGCTGCTGATCCGCCGGCCACAGCGAGCGGCCGAAGATCATCTCTACCTCCAGATGGAAGACACCCAGGGGCACTACTTCTCGGCCGCGTTCGAGGAGATCGTGCACAGCAGCGTGGACGACAACAAGGTGGTCCCGGTCGGCTCGCCTGCCGCGGATGCACCGGAAAGGTTCCACGTCGCCAGCACCCGCTATCGCCAGAATGTGCTGAAGGACGGCTCCCGCGCGTCCGGCTGGCTGCCGCTGGTGCTCGTCATAACGTGGCGTGCGCGCAGCGGGCGCGCGGAGCCGCTGCTGCAACTGCGAACCCAGCTGAACGCCTCCCGCGAGCTGGACAGGCTCAGTCACCCGTCCGGTCACATCCTGGAGGACGACCGGGGACGGCAGCAGGATTTCGGGCTGCAGGATGCGGTCCCGCTCCGTGCCGCCCGGCGCCGGGTCCAGATGGAGACGAGCGAGGAAGATAGCGGCACCCTGCGGCCTTTGGGTACCAGCAGGTACATCCACCCGGACAAAGAGAACCTGTTCTTCTTCGTCTACAGCTGCGAGTTCCCGGAAGGCTTTCAGCTTTCCTGGGAAGCCGAGATGTCTTCGGTATCGGTGTCCGAACTGCTCTCCATTAGAGATAACCAGGCCCTGCGCCTCGCGCTGCAGCTTTGTGAGTCGCCCCCCGCACGCGGAAAGGCTCGGACGGATGCTTTCGAGATTGCGGCTCTCAATCTCACACTGCACGGGCATCCCGAGCTGGCCCGGCACATGATGAACGCCGGGTCCCGCGGCCCGGCGGGAATTGTCAGGATCGCGCCAGAAATCCGCGATCTCGAAGAGCGAACCAGGCAAACCTGGTCCGGGCTGGAACAGAACGAAGTTGCGCTTATGGGTCTCTCCGGACTCCAGTACAGAGAATTCTTTTCACTCCTACTGCCCTATTACGAGAGTGTCGGCGTGACCGGGGCCGCTGACCACCTTAGAATTATCAGAGAAGATGAAAACGCGCGCCGAGCCGTCGCGCGGCTGAATGAGCTATATCGCGATGAAAGCGTCATGGAGTCAATTCTCCTCGAACTGTGACGGTGATCAGATGCCGTACATCCTGGCCGTCCATACCTGAATGCACTTCTCACGAGGTGGCTAATGAATGACCGCATGCGCGTGCGGGACTACTTCGACGGCGTGTACTCCACCCACGACCGGTTCTGGTGGCACGAGCCAGGCCGGTACGAGCTAGACCCAAACGCCTATCCCTATTCGCTGCTTACGCAGCAGACCCTGCGACTGCTCGAAGGACGGCCGCATGGGCGCGCGCTCGACCTCGGGGCAGGCGAGGGCTCCGACGCGATCCGCCTGGCGCTGCTCGGCTACGAGGTCCACGCCGTGGAGGTAAGCACGATCGGCGCCAAAAAGATCAAGAACTTCGCGCAGGAAGCCAAGGCCAAGCTGCGCATCACCGCGGCCGACATCCGGGACTTCACGCCTGACGGGCAGTATGACGTGGTCGTCTGTAATGGCGTGCTGCACTATGTCAAAGACAAGAAATCGGTCATCTCGCTCATGCAGAGTGCCACCTCCCCCGGCGGGGTGAACGTGATCTCCCTGTGGAGCACGTTTACCCCGGTCCCGGACTGCCACGAAATCGTTCCGGTCTACTGTGACGACGAGCAGGGCGAGGTGACCAGCAGCTACCGGGACTGGACGACGGAGTTCATCTACTACGACCGAAACAAGGCGGAAACCGCACACTCCGACTTGCCGGCCCACAGCCACAGCCACCTCAAGCTGATCGCCACCAAGCCCGGAGCCTGATCCGCCTACCGTGCGGCGTGCGATCTCACCCGCGGAATCACACACATTTTCGTTCACTTTCGGTCGGCTTCGGCGTTAGTCGGCTGCGGCTCGGCTCCTCTTCACAGTTCTTTCTTGCCACCGTGAAACCACGGTCAGTGGCGGCACGGAACGGGGAAGCGACGGTGAGGACGATGAGGCAGTTCAACGGCGTGGACAAGATAGCGGCACAGCGGAACCATGCTGGCGATGCTGCGAATAACCAGCGGCGCATGGGCTCGGCCAGCGGGGGCAGCCCGGCCAGCGCGGGCAGCCCGATTGGCGCGAACAGCCCGGCCAGCGAGGGCAGCCCGATCGGCGGGGGCCCGGTCGGCCTGAGCAACCCGGAGGGGCGATTCCTGGCCAGCGCCGGCAAGCCCCTGAGCCGGCTGATCTCGGACCTGAAGGACCGGTGGGCGGCCGCACTGGTGCGGGTCAGGGGCACCGCGGCCGCCCTGGACCACGCGATCGCCGCGGCCAGCGAGCGCCGGGCGCACCACCGTGGTGGTGACCGCCCATGGCTGCTGCGGCTCACCATCCCGCTGGCCACCGGAGCCGAGGCGCTGACGGCGTTCGTGGCCATGGAGGTCCTGGTCTCGACCACCGGGCTCGCCTTCGGCTTGGCCATCATGACCGCCCTGGTCGGCGCGGGCATCGCGTGCATCATCGCCAACCGGCGCCTGCACCGGCTGGCCGTGCCGGCCTCCGCAAGGGCGGCAGAGATCGCGTTCGTCGCGACGGCGACCCTGCTGCGGTTCGTGAGCCTGGACGTGCAGAGCTCGGACGCGCTGGCCGCGCTCGGCGGCGCGGTCCTGGCCGCCCTGATCAGCGCGGTCGCGCTGCTGGCCATCGAAGAAGTCGTGGTCGAGACCGACACCTTCGGCGTGTTCCTGAGCCGGGTGCGGGTGTCGCTGCGCCGCCGCCAGTCAGTGCGCGCCATGTCCCAGCTCGCCGGCTGCCAGGCACGGCTCGACATCACCGGGCAGAAGTTCGAGCAGCATTTCCTGGACTTCCTGCTCAAAGCCGAAGGGTTCCCGCTGGCCGAGGCGGAGCAGCGCGCCAGAGCGCTCAGGATCGCGATCTGCAGGACGGACCAGATCGGCGCGACAGCCGGGAGCGGCTCATGAAGCGCGCGCTGATCGGAATAGCCGCGGCGGCCACGGGCATCGCGGTCGCGCTGGCTGGGTGCTCGCCGCTGACCGAAGTGGTCACCATGCAGGTGCGCTCGGTCCCGGCGTGCGGGCACCCGGACGGGGTGGTCCTGATCGTCGGCGCGCACCGGGACGCCCCGGCGCCGTCCACGCTGGCTCCGAGGGTCGCGTGCCTGGTAGGCGCCGCGATCGAGCACGGGAAGCCGGTCATCCTGGTCGACGCGACCGGGCAGCCGGACGTCGCCGCGCCGCGCCTGCTGAGCGTAACGGGCGGCACGCTGGCTCAGCAGGACTCGCCCCGGGTCGCGCAGGACGTGCAGCGGGTCAGTGACGCGATCGCCGGCCTGCGCCCAAGGGCCCCGGGCGTCGATGATCTCGCCGCACTGGCCCTGGCCGCCGACGCGGCGCAGGCCAACGGCCTCCCGCACGCCGTGCTGGTCCTGCTGGACTCCGGCCTGGACGACCGCGGCGCGCTCAGCTTCACCACGGCGGGCCTGCTGGCGGCGGAACCATCCGAGGTGGCCGGTCAGCTCAAGGCCACGGGCAACGAGCTGCACCTGCGCGGCTTCACGGTCGAACTGGTCGGGATCGGGTTTACTGCCCGGCCGCAGGCGCCGCTGGACGCGAAGTGGCGCGGCAACCTCACCGCGATCTGGCAGGCGGTCGTCACGTCGGCCGGGGCGGAGGCCGTGGTCATCCCGCAGCCCGCCGAGGGCCCCTCGGTCCGAACAAATGAGCCGGTGAAGCTGATCACGGTGCCGGCCGATCAGCCAGCCCGCCCGGCGCCGGGCGCGCACATCGTGTTCACCGGCGAGTCGCCGGTCCGGTTCGAGCCCAACACCACGGTGTTCGTCGATCCCGCTGCCGCGCAGCGGGCGCTGCGGCCGATTGCCGAGTGGCTGGCGGCGGACCGTTCCCGGCATGCGCTGCTGGTCGGGACGACGGCCGACGTCGGTCCCATGAGCGGGCAGGTCGCCTTGTCGCTGCAGCGTGCGAGCCGGGCGCGCGCCGTGCTGCAGGCTCTGGGCGCGTCGCGTGGCCAGATCACGATCGAGGGCGTCGGCAGCGACTTCGCTGCGTTCGTGCCCGACCGGAACGCGTCCGGCGCGCTGCTCGCCGGGCCCGCGACCCTCAACCGGTCGGTCCACGTCACCCTCACCGGCTGACCAGGGCCGCGCAGGGCCTCATGGCGCCGGGGTCAGCACGCCCATCATGACCTGCCACGGCCGGACGGTAACGCTGAGCAGTCCGCCGGCGACGGCCGCGTCGTCCTTGGTGGCCAGGTTGGTGGCGTGGCCGAGCCGGTCCGCGCCAGGCAGCCGCAGGATCGTCATGCCCGCGCCGTCCTCGTCGGCCAGCGGGCCCGCCGCGATCAGGTAGCCGGCCTCCCGCATCCGGTTCAGGAACGCGACGTGCTCGGCGAACCGCGGGTCGTCGAACACCGAGCCTTGCGGGGCGGACGGACCCCGGCGGTGCAGCAGCGCCACCCAGGTCTGCGCTCCATCGTCCTCGCCGGGCCGCGCCACGTGCTCAACGTAGTAGCCGAGCACCGTCGGCCAGCCCTTGTCGTACTCGGCACGCATGGCGGCCGGGTCGTCGAAGATCTCCCACCCGGAGTGGGTCAGCCGGACCAGCGTCTGCGCCCCGGCGGCGGTAAAGGTGACCTCGACCTGGCTGGTGCGGTCCGCTTCGCGCCCGGGATGCCAGGTGAACGCGACGACGGCTGGCGGCTCCCACCGGGTCACCGTGCCCCACAGCGCCTGCTGGCCGCCCGCCGACCGCTCGATGATCTGCCCGTCTGCGAACGTGACCGTCCCATCGCCGTACACGCCCTTGCCCGCGGCGAGCGGCCACCACCGCCCCAGCCCGGCAGTGAAGATCTCGAACGCGGCCTCGGGGGCGGCGTCCACCAGCACCTCGCGGTGGATCGGCGGGTATTCGCTCACGACGGTTCCTCCCGATCCGCGGCGGTCCCGGGGCCGCCGGCCGCGCGGCGGACCTCGGCCGCGTACGACGCGAGCGCATCGTCCCAGGTCGCCGTCAGCCACTGCTGCGCCGCCGCCATCCCGCCCGGTGCCAGCACGTAGAGATTGCGCGTGCCAGCGCTGCTGTGCTCGACCAGCCCCGCGTTGCTCAGCACCCGCAGGTGCTTGCTGACCGCCGGGCGGCCGACCGGCAGCCGCCGGGCGAGCTGCCCCACGGCGGCGGGCCCGTCGTGCAGCAACTCCAGGATGCGCCGGCGCACCGGCTCACCCAGTGCGTCGAACACGGCTTCCGCAGATTGGTTACTCATAAGCAACGGTTACTCTAGAGCAACCAATGGCCGGAACGCAACGCTCCCCGGCCGGCCTGGCCCGCAGCGCCACCCCGGTGCCGGGCGCGCGGGTCAGGCCGCAGGCGGTTTGCTTACCGTCATTCTCCCGGTGCGGTGGCGGGGTCGGGCAGGTCGGCGGGAGCGGCCTTCGCGGCCCAATACGCGCCCTGCGTCTGCTCGGGGTGGTCGTAGTTGTCGTGCCAGTTCCACCAGTCGTACGGCGGGCTCTGCGGGTAGCCCTCGGGTGAGTCCTCCCAGGCCTCCTGCCGCCCGAGCGCGCTCATGTCGAGGTAGCTCCAGGTACTGCCCAGCGCCTCGTCGCCGCGGTTGTTGAGGAAGTAGGTGCGGAACACCCGGTCGCCGTCGCGGAAGAACGCGTTCGTGCCGTGATACTCGTCCACGCCGAAGTCCGCGTCCCACTCATCGGTGATCGTGTACCAGGGCGTCGTCCAGCCCATCCGCTTCTTCAGACGCGCGATATCGGGCTGCGGCGCGCGCGAGGCGTACGCGAACGTGATGTCACGGGCGTTCAGGTGGGCGATGTTGGCAACCTGGTCGGCCATCATCGAACAGCCGTAGCACGCGTGATCGGGCCAGCCGGCCACGCCGGGCTCGAAGAACGCGCGGTAGACGATCAGCTGCCGGCGGCCCTCGAAGAGCTCGGCCAGACTCGCCCTGCCGTTAGGGCCGTCGAACGCATAGGCCTTCTGCGCGGCCAGCCAGGGCATCCGCCGCCGCTGCGCGGCGAGCGCGTCGTGCGCGCGGGTCACTTCCTTCTCCTTCACCAGCAACTGCTGGCGTGCTTCCTCCCACTCCTGTTCGGTCACGATCTTTGGGGTCTGCATTGCGGTGCCCGCCTTTCATTTCAGCGTCATGTTCGTTGGGGAGTTGCTAGTCAGCGCCGCGGTCGAGGTGATCCCTGAGCGCACCAAGCGCCCCGTCCCAGTCGCGGGCCAGCGCGGCCAGGAACTGCTGGGCCACCTGCATCGGCGCGGAACGCAGCCGGTACCGGACCCGGCGCCGCTCCCCCGGTTCGGCCGTGACCAGCCCGGCCTCGGCCAGCAGGGCAAGGTGCTTGGCGATCGCCTGCCGGGTGATCGGCAGCCGGCCGGCCAGGTCCGTGGCCGTGGCCGGGCCACCCGACGCCAGCGCAGCCAGGATGGCGCGCCGGGTCGGGTCGGCCAGGGCCGCAAAGACCTGCTCGGCGACCGCCTCAATATCAGGCGGCATCGAGGTAGTCGGCCAGCTCGCCGAGCTCCTTCGCCCAGCCCTCGGTGTTGCCGTCGAACGCCTTGCGGTAGCCGTCCTCGGACAGCTGCGCGAACCCGGACTCGACGACGGTCAGCCGGGTGCCCGCGCCGGACGGCTCGAGCGTGAACTCGACATAGGTACGCCGCGGATCGTCCTCGGGCAGCCCGTAGATGTGCCAGGTGTAGCCGAACACCGTCGGCTCCTCCACCCGCTCCACCCGCATGTCGGCGGTGAACCCCTCTTCATCCCACCGCATCCATGCCGACCCGCCTGGCCGCAGCTCGATCTCTGCTCCGGCCGTGCCGAACCACTTACCCAGCCCTTCGGCCGTGGTCAGCGCCGCCCACACCTTGGCGGGCGGGTGGGCGAGCTCAACGGTCCGCTCGATCCGATCAGGAAAACCCATGACAACCTCCGACGTGTAGCAACCATGTGATTGCCACATTATAGCAACCGTATGGTTGCGTCAATCGCCGCTCGACGCGGCCGGCCCGCCAGGATGGCCCGCTTAATGAGCCGAGTCAGGCGAGGCGCGATTCGCCGAATCTCTGTCACGGTCTATGATTGAAAAGACCGTGACAGGAGGGATGCAGCATGGCGATCTACTCGATCTGGGAGTCCCGCTTCCCCGCCGAGTCCGCGGGCGAGGGGCGCGCGGTGACCGAGGCTATCTGGCGGGACATGACGGAATACGACGGCTACCTGGACCATGAGCTGCTCATCGACGCCGACGACCCGGGCCACCTGCTGGTGATGAGCCGGTGGGAAAGCCGGGAGCACGCCGATGAGGTGCTGCGCCAGTACGCCGACAACCCGAACGCGCGCGCGGCCAACAGCCTCGTCACCGAACCCCGGCGCAGGATCCTCGCGGTCAGTTCCACCACGCTATGACTTCGAAGGCCCAGTCCCGCCGCGGCACAACCCCGATGACCCAGCCCCGCCGCGGCACGACCCGCGAGGCCCAACCCCGCCGTGCCGTGACCCCGGAGACGCAGGCCGACCGCGGTGTGACTCCGGAGACCCTGATAACGCTGGCCAACCTGGGCCTGCCGCGACGCCCGGCCGGCGCGCGCACCAGGGTGACCGAGGCGGCGCTGCCCGACGCCGCCACCGCCAGCCGGCAGCTCGGCGCGCTGATCGCGGGGCCCGTGACCGAGGCCGACCTGCCCAGCCTGCGTAGTCTGCAGCGGGCTGCCGCTCAGGCCGTCGGCGCCCTGCTGGCGGGCGAGGTCCCCGACTGCGTCGCAATCAACGCCGTCGCCAGCGGCAGCACCGGGCGCGCCGAGCTTGTGGTGTCCGGCGGGGAACTGCGCGAGCGCATCGTGTGGGACGACGGGACCGCCGCTGCGCCGGAACTCGCGCGCCGGCTGGTTGGGGAGCTAGCCGCCCTGGACCCCAGCCGGCTCCGCCGCTGCGGCCGGCGCGAGTGCGACCTGGCCTTCTACGACACCACCCGCTCCCGCACCCGTCGCTGGCACGCGGAGGATCCGTGCGGATGGCGGGAGCGCCAGCACGCCCGTCGCCACCCCGCGGTAAGTTCTGGGCAAAACGTGTCATAGAGGTTCGGGCGGAGCATTCGCCGGAAGGAGGCGGCCGTGAACGCGCGTGAGCTGGCGCGGAGGTCCCAGGCCGCGGTGGCGGCCAAGGACCGGAGCGCGTGGCTGGCCCTTTTCGCCGACGACGCCGTCGTCCAGGATCCGATCGGGCCGTCGCCGCTCGACCCGGGCGGCGCGGGGCACCGTGGCGCGGCGGCCATCGCCGCCTTCTACGACACGGTGATCGCCACGGCGGAACGGATCACGTTCGAGATCGAGAGCTCCTATCTGTGCGGCGACGAGGTCGCCGACGTCGGCGTGATCCGGACCATGCTGCCGGGCGGCCGGCAGGTCGCCGTCGTGCACGGCGTCTACACCTACCGCAGCAACGGGGACGGCAAGCTAGCCGCACTGCGCGCGTTCTGGGAGTTCGACGCCCTCGAGCTCACCGACGCATAGCGGGGAATCCTGTCACCCACAAAGCCGATCATGGGGTTTGCGCCGCGGCCGAAGGAGTCTAGGTCGCCGGGGTTGCGGGCGGGGCGGTGGTGGCCCACCGGATCGCGTGCACCAGGGCGTGGCCCGCGGGCCGCACCACAGCGGCCTCGGTCACCGGCAGCCGGGGCAGCCACAGGTGGCGGCGGGCCCAGCCGGGCAGCAGCGACACCGACGCCGCGGCCAGCACGCCGTACGCCGGGCGGGCGATGACCGGCAGCGGCGGGTTGAGCAGCAGGAACCGGGCCGCCTCCCTGGCCTGGGTGGTTGCGGCGAGTTCCGGCCGGTACTCCTCGATCCGCGCGGCGAGCTCGGCCTCGGTGCGCGGGGGGTCCGGCACGCCGAGCGCCGCGCCGATGCGGGCCATATCGGCCACGTATGCGTCGCGTTCCGGCTGGTCCAGAGGGTGTGCGCCGAAGCGGGAGTAAGCACTCAGGAAACTGTCCGCCTCGGCGATGTGCACCCAGGTCAGCAGGCGCGGGTCGGATGCCGCGTACGGCCGGCCGTCCGGTGCGGTCCCGGTGACCCGCTCGTGGATGGCCCGGACCCGCGCGATCGTCTGCTCCGCGTCGCTGGCCCGGCCGAACGTCGTCACGGCCAGGAAGTAGCTGGTCCGCTGCAGCCGCCCCCACGGGTCGCCGCGGTACCCGGAATGCCCGGCCACGGCAGCCATCGCCAGCGGGTGCAGCGACTGCAGCAGCAGCGCCCGCAGACCGCCGACGAACATCGCCGAGTCCCCGTGCACCCGGCGGATCGGCCGGTTCTCGGCGAACATGCGCTCGCCCGGGGCCCGGATCAGGGCTCGGCGCTCTGGGCCGTTCGGCCCGGCGACCCGCTCAAAGATCGCCGCCCCCACTCGCCCGCGAACCCGGTCTGCCGTGCCCATATGCCCATTATCCCAGGCAGGCGGGATGGTCGCGCCCGTCGAACCCGTGCTGGTCTAGAACGAACCCTCCGCGCAGAGCACGCTGCCCGACTGCTCCGAAGGGACCTCGCTCAGCGTCCTGACGCCTAGTTCTGACAGCTTCTCCTGAACCTCGCGCCAGTCGCGCGAGGACTCGACCTCCGGTACGTCCAGATCGGAGAACACGCGGACCTTCCGGCCCTCTGCGTCGATGACCAGCCTGTGACTTCCGTAATCGACCTGCATGCTGTCCGGCCCGAACATGGCTGCGCTCCCCTTGTTGTTGTCGATCGTTAGCTTGACGTGGCTTGCGGCGTCGCGGTTGACAAGCTCGTAAAGAACGGCTCAGGCCATACCGTTCTTGTCATGGCTACCGAGCCGCCTGACGCCGCGTGGCTGAAGCTTGGCGCAGAGCCCGGGCTGTGCGCCGCCTGCCAGCATGCGAAGCTCAACGAGACCCGCCGCGGCACGGCTTACCTGCGGTGCATGCGCGCCGCATGGGACAGCCGGCTCCTCCGCTATCCCCGCCTTCCGGTCGCGCAGTGCGTGGGGTTCGACCCGCTCAGCGGGTCACTCGGCGCGGAGCAGCAAGGCGATGGGGGTGCGCGCGGCGACGCGTCCGGGGACCACGGCGACCAGGTTGGCTAGCAGGACCGCGCCGACCACGATCAGGATGACCCAGAGGCCGGGGACGGTCGGCTCGGGCACGACGTTGATCTGCCGTGCGAACAAGTCCCACAGGAACCGGCCCAGCGCGATGCCGACCGGCACGCCGACCATGGCTCCCGCGGCGACGGCCACGCTCGACTGCCAGGCGACCGCCGCCGCGATCTGGCGCCTGGTGAACCCGATGGTCTTTAGCAGCGCCAGGTCTCGTCGGCGCCGGCGGACGGAGGCCATCAGTGTCAGTCCCAGCGTGGCGATCGCCCCTGCAGCGAGGGCCGCGCCGAGGTACGCGGGGGTGTCGCCCATGGACCGGTAGTTGACGATCTCGGCGGGACGCTGCACCGGAATGACCTGGCCGCCGTTCACCGCCGGGACCAAGCGCTGCAGCAGCCGCTGCTGGACCGCGCGATCGGCTCCGGGCCGCAGCGTCACCAGGATGTCGTTCGGCTGGCTGGGAACCGCGCCGGGGATGAGCCGGTAGTCGAGCACCGACCCGGTGCCCATCTCCGTGTGCAGGGTGTTGTAGATGCCGAGCGACGGCAGCGTGGCGGTGCCGACGATGCGCAGCCGGGTCCGCCGCACGGCGCCGCTCTGCACGGTGACCTGGTCACCGACGTGCTTGTGCAGCGCGGCCAGGGTGGCGGGACCGAGCACGATCTGGCCCGTGGCCCGCAGCCCGTGACCGGACAGCACCGGCGGCCCGACCGGCGCGCGCGGGCTCTGGCCGATGACCGGCACGGTCAGGCCCTCGATCTTGAACGTGCCGTAGTACACGCCGGTCCAGGCGGCGACGGCAGGGTCGTGATCGAGCAGCGCCGCCGCGCGGGACCGCGGGATGTAGGTGGGAGTTCCCGATGCCAGGGCGTACGTCCAGTTCCAGCCGTACAGCGCGGGGTGCGAGACGAGCGTGGCCAGGCTGGAGCCGAACGTGACCGTGGCGAGCATGACGATCATGGCCATCGCGGCGCCCAGGATGGCGGACCGGACCGGCACCGCGTTGCGGCCCGCGCCCGGGTCGAGCGCCAGCCGGATGCCCTCCACCGCGGACGGCGGCAGCCCCGCCTCGCTGGCGACCCGTGCCGCGCCAGACCCCTGGGCCGGGTGGCGCTGCCGCCGCAGCGCGGCGCGGTGCGGCGCCCGCCGGCAGGCCAGCACCACGGCGACCGCGGCCAGCACGACGATCAGCACGCCCGCGCCCCCGCCGAGGACCAGCCAGTCGGCGGCGATGCCCGGATCGGGGTACACGGCGCGCACCGAGCCGAGCGGCGCCACGGGCGACAGCACCACGGCCACGCCGACGGCGAGCAGGGACCCGGCCACCACGGCACCGAGCACGCCGGGCAGCCCGTCGCTGACCGTCGCGGCCGGGCCCGCGCCGAGGGCCCGCAGCGTATCCAGATCCCCGGCGTCGGCGCGCAGCTGCCGGCCGGCCAGCTGGCCCGCGATGATCAGCGCGGCCAGCCCGGCGATCCCGCCGAACACGGCCAGCGCGATCGACGCGGGCTCGACGGCTCGCTGCGCTTTGGCCTCGGTGAGCGAGGTGACGTAGAACTCAACCGGGAAGCCCTTCGGCAGCAGCCGCTCGATGCTGGCCTCGGTGGCCGCCACCTGCACGGCTCCTCCGCCGAGCTGGACGCCGCTTTCGGTGAAGCTGGCACAGCACAGCAGCAGCCGTCGGGTGACCGCCGGGGCGAACAGCGCGCCCCCGTCCCGGCCCGTGTCGACCTCGTCCTGCACCACCTCGTCGCTGAACATCGCCTTGCCGACGACCTTCGCATCGAGCCGCAGGAACGGCCGCCCGCCGGGCTGGCCTGCGGCCTGAGCGTTCGAGAAGAAGCCGATGGGGACGACGTCGCCGACGTGCACCCGGGAGGGGGTGCCCTTCGCGTCGATCACGACCTCGTCCGGCCGTCCCGGGTCGGCCATCCGGCCCTGGACGATGGCGACGCGGTCCTGGCTGAAGAACTCGCCGTCGATGCTGCCCGGCAGCGGCTCCGGCGGGCCGAGGGGGGCGCCATTCGGGCCGAGGATGGCGACGTTGAGCCCCGCGTAGCTTTCCACCCGGCGCACGTGCGGCAGCCGGGCGATCGCGCGGATCAGCGCGGGGTCGTACCCCGCGTAACCGGCGGCCGGTTCGTACAGGCCGGTGAGCACGGTGAGGTCGGACGGGTTGGTGCTGGCGATGTACGCCGGGAACGCCGCCTGGGTCCGCCGGGCCGCCGCGACCGCGCCCAGGGCCAGGCCGCCAACCAGCCCGAGCAGCAGCACCAGCGCGAGGTACCCGCCCCAGCGGTCCCCGAACGTGGACCGGAACCGGTACCACGCGACGCTGAACGCTGGTCGGCTCACCTTTCCGTCCCCCCGGACCACGTCTCATCTGCCGTCGGCCGCGAGATGCACGGCTGGCTTGACCCTTACCGGGAGCCTCGCCGACTCCACTGGCCCCGCGCCAGGTTGCTAGCCAGCCTGCGCGCTCTGGTGCCACCACCACGCCGCCCCCGCAGGGAGCCACACTCTTTTCGCCCGCGAGAGCTGACAGGAATTACGAACATGCCCGACCTGTTTTAGCGGACGTGAAATGGGGCCCGATGGAGACGGCGATCATGCTGGCCGTCGCGGCGAGCTTGTGCACGGCGACGGCCTCGGTGTGCCAGCGCCTTGGTGCCAAGGGCAGCGAGCCAGCGAGCTTTGATGCCAGGCTTGTGTTTCGCCTGGCCCGCAGGCCGATCTGGCTCCTCGGCGTGGCCAGCATGATCCTGGGGTTCATCTTCCAGCTGACCGCCCTGCACTTCGGCGCGCTGGCTCTGGTCCAGCCCATCCTGGCGCTCGAGCTGTTGTTTGTCTTCGGCTACCTGGCCGTTGCCGGCCGCAGCCGGGTGAAGGTAAGGCGCCGCGACTGGCTGGGAGCGGCCGCCATGTCGGCCGGGATCGGCATTTTCCTCTGGCTGGCGTCACCATCCGGTGGGCGCCTGCACGCACCCGGCCCCCTGTGGCTGATGGCGGGCCTGGTCACGTTCGGCGTCGTGCTGGCGGCCCTAGCCGTGGCGTTCGGCCTCGGTGACCGTCCGGGCGCGTCGCGGTCCCGCCGGACCGCTGTGCTGGGAGCCGCCACCGGGATCTCGTGGGGGTTCGTGGCCGCGGTCATCAAGGAACTCAGCTCGCACCTTGGTGACGGTGTCGGGGCCGTCTTCTCCACCTGGTCGCCTTATGTGCTCGTTGCCGTGGGTGCGGCGACGATGCTCCTGGCCTCCCACGCGCTGGCGGCCGGGCCGCTTGCGGCGTCGCAGCCCGGGTTCACCATCCTCGATCCGCTGTCGGCAAGCCTGCTCGGCGTGTTCCTGTTCGGCGAGCACATCCGGACCGGCGTAGTGGATCTGGCCGGCGAGGCGCTAGCGCTGGCCATCATCGTCGCCGGTGCCTGGACCATCAGCCACAGCTGCCTCATCCTCGGCGAGGATGGGTATGCGCCCTGCCTGCCCGACCGGTACCAGGTACCGGCGCAGCGTAAGCAGCTCCGCGAACTCGACTACCAGCCCGTCGGTGAACCCGCCGACGATATTCATGGCGGGAACCAGCAACGCGCTGACCAGGCCCTGACCTTGCAGGGGCGCGTTGGCACCCGGATCGCCGAGCGGGCGGGTCAGCCGCCGCTGCCGTAGGGCCGGGTGATGATCTCGAGCAGGTGGCCGTCGGGGTCTTCGAAGTACAGGCCGCGGCCACCGTCGCGGTGATTGATCGTCCCGGCCTGCGTTCGCCCGGGGTCGGCCCAGTACGGCAGGCCCTGGTCGCGGATGCGGTCAAAGGCCGCGCCGAACTCGTCGTCGCCGACCAGGAACGCGTAGTGCTGGGACGTGATCGACCCGCTGGCCTCGGAGAAGTCCAGCGACACGCCATTGTCGGCCTCGACCACCAGGAAATGACCGAACCGGGTCGCAGGCGGCAGGCCGAGGATCCCGGTGAGAAACGCGGCCGATCGCTGCTGGTCCCGGCAGGCGACGATCGTGTGGTTCAACTGCACGCTCACACCGGTGGTTGTGCCCAGTAATCCGCGTGGAGAACGATTCGGCCCCGTTGCGGGCAACGGGCTTCCCCATAACGATGATGAGACAGCGCGTGGCGACCGGCCAGGTCACCCGCCGCCGACCGGAAAGCGGGGACAGTGAGCGAACGCGGGCAGGAGCGGGTGGCTCCTTATATGGCGGTTGGGCTCTCGACCGTGGTGCACGGCATCGGCAGCCGCCGCGACATCGAGCGCAACCTGCAGATCGTCGAGGACGGGATCCACGCGGCGGTCTCGATCATCGGCATCAACATGCCGGTCCGGCTGATCGCGCTCGCCGAAGGCGCACTGACCGGTTTCACCGACGAGATCTTCGACATCCCGCACGTCACGGCGGCGCGGGACCTGTTCATCGACATCCCGGGGCCGGAGACGGACCGGCTCGCCGCGCTGGCCCGGCACTACGACACCTACATCGTGGCCCAGTGCAAGGCGCGCTGGCCGGAGGTGATCGACGACCGGTTCTTCAACACCCTGCTCGTCATCTCGCGGCAGGGCGAGATCGTGCACAAGGCGGCGAAGAACCACATCTGGTGCCGGGAGCGCTCGTGCGTCCCGCACGACGTCTATGACCGCTGGGTGGAACTGTTCGGCGACGGCATCGATGCGTTCTACCCGGTGCTGCGCACCGACGACATCGGCAACATCGGCACGATCTGCTGTTCCGACGGCGAGTACCCCGAGGCGGTCCGCGCGCTCGCGTTCAACGGCGCCGAGGTCGTCTACCGTCCGAGCGAGGCGGTTCCGATGACCCAGATGGGGATGGAGCCCGGCGGGACGTGGCTGCTGCAGAACCGGGCGCACGCGCACTTCAACAACGTGTTCATGGTGTGCCCTAACGTCGGCCCGGTCTACGTACACCCGAAGATGGAGCACCCGTACGACATCGCCGGCGGGAACTCGCACATCGTGGACTACCAGGGCAACGTGCTCGGCCACACCACGTCGGGTGCCAACACGTTCGTGGCGGGGATCATCGACGTCGAGGCCCTGCGCCAGTTCCGCACGATGAACCTCAATTCGAACTGGATGAAGGACCTGCGCACCGAGATCTTCCGGCGGATGTACGAGGAGCCGGTCCATCCGAAGAACCTATGGATGGATGAGGAGCCGCAACGCCACGCCGACGTGGACGAGATCTACCGCGCGAACATTGGCAGGCTGGTGGCCCGCGGCAGCTTCACCCCGCCGGCGCACCCGTTCCCCGGAGTGCGGTATATCGCGCCTGGGGAGTCGGGCGACGAGGATGACTGGGAGCAGGTGCGCGGCCTGTGGGCCGAGGACGAATCTTAGGCGGCCCGGCCGGTGAGGGACGGGTAGACGAGTTGCGCGAGGTCGCGCTGAAGTGGCAGCGCACCGTACGGGTTGAGCTGCGTGAACAGCATGGCTGCGAGGTTTTCGGCCGGGTCGACGAAGAACTCGGTGTTGAGCGCGCCGCTCCAGAAGCCAGTGCCGGCTGACGCTGCCGAGCCGGACGCGACCGGGTCGGTCACCACCGCGAGCCCGAGCCCGAATCCCACGCCGGCGACCGGCTGCCAGGCGGGTGGCTGCGGCTGGATCTCGGTGTAGGAGGCGCCGCCCGGCAGGTGGTTGCGGAACATGCGCTCCACGGTGTGCGCCCCGAGCAGCCGCACCCCGTCCAGTTCGCCGCCGCGCAGGAGGAACTGGGTGAACCGGTGATAGTCGCCTGCGGTGCCGACCAGACCGCCGCCGCCGCTCAGCCACGCTGGCGGCTCGGCACCGCGGGCGCCGGCCTCGTCGTCACGGGTCAGCTTCCCGCTGGCCGGATCCAGCGCATACACGGCGGGCAGCCGCTCCAGGCGCTCGCCGTCGGCCCAGAAGCCGGTGTCCGTCATGCCCAGCGGCTGGAAGATCCGCTCCGCGAAGAATTCGTCGAGGCGCTGCCCGGAGACCACCTCGACGAGGCGGCCGAGCACGTCGATGGCAACCGAGTACATCCACCGCGTGCCGGGCGGGTACACCAGCGGTATCGTCGCCCATCGCTCACAGCGGGCGGCCAGGTCGGCGGTTGCCCACCCCGGCTCCTCCTCGTCGGCGGCGCGGTACATCGCGTCCACCGGGTGCACGTGATGAAAGAAGTAGCTCAGCCCCGCGGTGTGGGTGAGCAGGTGCCGGACCCGGATCGGCTCCGCCGAGGGCGCGGTCCCGGGTGCGTCCGGCGGGCCGTACTGGTAGACCCGCGGCGAGCCGAACGCGGGCAGCCACCTGGCGACCGGGTCGTCCAGCGCGAACGCACCCGCCTCGTAGAGCATCATCGCCGCGACCGAGGTGACCGGCTTGGTCATCGAGTGCAGTCGCCAGATCGTGTCCGGCCGCACCGGGGTGCCGGCCTCGACGTCAGCCATGCCGCGGCACTGATGCCAGACCACCGCGCCGCCCCTGGCGACCACGAGCTGCCACCCGGCCAGCTTCCCCTCGTCGACGTAACGCCCCAGGTAGTCCCCGGCCCGCGCCAGCCGCTCGCCGTCCAGCCCGTGGCTGCCAGGGTCCCTTGGCTCCGGCACCGCGCTCAAAGATCACCTCTCGCCATCTCGCCGAACGCTGCCCGCTCACCCTACGGCGGTCAGGGGCGGGTATGTCCAGGACATTTCCGGGGTACCGCATCTCACGTTCCGACGGCCCCGAGCGGGATCGCGACGTCGACAGGCCGCAGCCCATCGCTCCTCGGAGTCATGTTGTGCCTGCTGGCTGCCGTGTCCTACGCCGTGGCCGCGGTCAGCCAGAAACCCGCGCTGCGCCACGCCTCGGCGCTTCAGGTCCTCGCCGGCGTCGCGTTCTCACGGTGGCAACGCGGCTAGGCCGTCGCGAACTCGGTCAGGTCGCGAACTCGGTCAGGGAGAGGGTGTTGCCGTCGGGATCGGTGAACCAGGCGACCTTGTCTCCACTCGGGGCCGTCCAGATCCCGGCCTCGTCCTGGCCCATGCCGTCGTAGCGGGTGAAGCGCACGCCCTTGGCTTCCAGCCCGCGCACGGTCGCCACGATGTCGTCCACCCGCCACCCGGCGATCGTGAACGACTGCACCGCCAGATCGGGCACCGGAGTGACGCGCAGCATCGTGCCGTTGGCATCCAGGACCAGAGCGAACGGCGTGTCCTCGGCGACGCGAAGCCCGAGAACCCGCTCGTAGAAGCCCCGCGCCTCGAAGATGTCGCGCACTGGGATGAAGCCGATGAACGGCGCTCCGTCGAGCACCGGCCGAACATACCACGCGCTGGCAGGCCCCCGGCCAGCGCCGCTCGCCGTGCCGGCCAGCGCCACCGCGGCGCGTTCCAGGATCTCGTTAGGCTGGCTCTCATGTCGCTGGAAGACCTGCCGATCGTTGAATTTGCCTTTCCCGGCCCGCTCCGCGATCAGCTGGTCGCCGCGATCCTGAGTGGCAGCAAGACCAGCACGACCGGGCTGATGGCAGATTACGAGCATGAACGGGAGCCGCTCCCCCACCCTGGCCTGCGCGAAGCCGTGGTCGACTCCGCCGGGGACCGGGTGGCGGTGATCGAGACGACGGCGGTGCGGGTGGTCCGCCTCGGCGACGTTGACCTGGCTCATGCGGTCGGCGAGGGTGAGGGATATGGTTCGGTCGCCGAATGGCGGGCCGGGCATGAGCGGTTCTGGCATTCGGCCGAGATGCGGGCCGCGCTCGATGATCCGGATTTTGCCGTCAGCGACGACACCCTCGTGGTCGCTCAGGCGTTCCGGCTCCTGGAGGTCCGGGAGGGCAGTCATCCATGATCACCTGTGTTGTTGACTATGTGATCGACGCGACGAAGATCGATGCCTTCGAGCGCTTCGCGCGCCGCTGGATGGAGCTGGTCAACCTGCACGGCGGCACGCATCACGGGTACTTCCTGCCGGCCGAGGGCGCCAGCGACAAGGCACTCGCCCTGTTCAGCTTCCCCAGCCTCGCCGCCTATGAGCAGTACCGTGCCCGGTTCGGCAGCGACCCCGACTTCGTGGCCGCGGACCGGATCAGGGACGAGAGCGGCTGCGTGCTGCGATACGAGCGCACCTTCATGCGCCCGCTCCTTCCCGGGCCGGTGCCTGATGGAGCGGCCACATAGCCAGGCCGGCGCTCGCTAAACGGTCCAGGGAACGTGCCATGCCGATTTCGGGCAGCTGCGGGTTGGACGGCAGCGGCTGGCGTTCCGCGGTCGGCTGGAAGCCGCACCGTTCGTAGAGTAGGCGGGCGCTGCGGTTGCTCTCGGCCACCCACAGGTGCACGCGCGTCATGCCCTTCGCCCGGGCCCGGCCGAGCACAGCCTCGACGAGCGCCCGGCCGATTCCGCGCCCGCGAGCCTCGGGGCTGGTCCACATTGAGATCAGCTCGATCGTTCCCGGCTCGCCGTCGTGCCCGCTGACGATCCCGACGGGCGCGGCGCCGAGTTCCGGTGCGTAGGCGAGGAACGTGTCGCCGCGGCTGATCCAGCGCAGCCAGTCGGCTTCGGCGAACGCGGCCTCGCGCTCGTAGGTTGAGGCGAACGCCTGCGGAGCATCCTGCAGCGCGGCCAGCCGGATGTCCCGCAAGGCCCGCCAGTTGCCTGCGCCGATCTCCTGTATCTCCACCTGGAGCATGCTCTCGTGATGTGGGCCCGCCGGGCGAGCCGGGCCGAGGCCTTAAGATTTAGGCAGCAACTATCAAAAGTTGGTAGCCTCTTTTCGGAGGTTACCAACATGCAAGTGGCTGGGTCACGCAAGTGGTGGGCGCTCGGGGCGGTCAGCCTGTGCATCCTTGCGGTGAGCCTGGACGGCACCGTCCTGTCCGTGGCCCTGACCACGCTGGCGAGGGCGCTGCACGCGTCGGAGTCGGACCTGGAGTGGTTCTCGTCCGGTTACCTGCTGCTGCTCGCCGCCGCGACGCTTCCGGCCGGGCTCATCGGCGACCGGTTCGGCCGCAAGAAACTGCTGCTCGCGTCGCTGGCGGTGTTCGGCGCCGGCTCCGCCCTGTGCGCCGAGGCCCCCTCGCCCGCGGTCTTCCTGCTGGCCCGGCTGCTGATGGGGCTGGCCGGAGCCGGTGTAACGGTCATGGCGATGTCGGCGCTGACCGTGCTGTTCGACGACGCCGAACGGCCCAAGGCGACCGGAGTCTACGAGGCGGCCAACTTCCTGGCGCTGCCGCTCGGGCCGATCCTGGGCGGCTGGATGCTGTCGCGGTTCTGGTGGGGCTGGGTGTTCCTGATCAACATCCCGGTCGTCATCGTCGGCCTGGCCGTCGGCCTCGCGCTGATCCCGGAATCACGCGCCGCCGAAAGGCCCGGCCTGGACCCGCCCGGCACGGCGGCCTCGGTGATCGGGCTGGTCGTGGTCACATACGGCCTGATCGAGGCGGGCTCCAAGGGGTGGAGCGACCCCGCCGCCCTGGCGCTGATCGCGGGCGGGCTGCTCACGCTCGCCGGGTTCGCGGGCTGGGAACGCCGCCTCGCCCGCCGGGGCGGCCGGCCGCTGGTCGACCCGGCCCTGTTCCGGTCCGGGTCGTTCACCTCGGGAGCAGTGCTCGGCGGGGTCGCCGGGCTGGGCATGATCGGGCTGCTGTTCAGCATGCCGCAGTACTTCCAGGCCGTCCGGGGTGCGGACGCCTTCGGCTCCGGGATCCGGCTGCTCCCCCTGGTCGGCGGGCTCATCGCCGGCGCACTGCCCGCCAGCGCCCTCGCGAAGGCGATCGGGGCCAAGCTCACCGTCACGCTCGGGTTCGCGCTGCTCGCCGTCGGCGCCCTGGCAGGCACCATGACCCGCGCGACGTCGGGACTGACGTTCGTCGGGCTCTGGATGGCAGTCCTGTGCGCGGGCACCGGGATGGCGCTGACTGCCGCGACCGCCGCCGCGCTCTCCCAGCTGTCCGCCGAACGCAGCGGGATCGGATCCGCCGTCGTCCAGGCGTTCCAGAAGACCGCCGGGCCGTTCGGCACCGCGATCGCGGGCAGCGTCCTCGCAGCCGGCTACCAGGCCCGCCTCAACGTCACCGGGCTGCCCGCCGCCGCGGCCGACGCGGCCCGGCAGAGCGTGGACGGCGGGCTCGCCGTCGCCAGCCAGATAAGGTCGGCCGGGCTGGCCCAGTCGGCCCGGGCGGCCTTCGCTGCTGGCCTGGACACGTCGTTGCTGGTCTCGGCCGGCCTCGGCATCGCCGGCGCCGTCCTCGCCCTGGCCTTCCTGCCCCGCGGCAGGACCGGTCACCGGCCCGGCAGCAGGGAAAGGAATCTCATGCCAGCCCGTACCGATAAGTCATCGGCCGGCCTGCGGGAACGCAAGAAGGCCAGGACCCGAGCGACGATCCAGACCCACGCGCTGCAGCTGTTCCGCGACCAGGGCTACGACGCCACCACCGTCGAGCAGATCATCGACGCCGCCGAGATCTCCGAGACCACGTTCTTCCGCTACTTTCCGACCAAGGAAGACGTGGTGCTGCAGGACGACTACGACCCGCTGATCATTGCTGCCTACCAGGAACAGCCGCCCGAACTTGCCCCGGTGCCGGCGATGCGGGCCGCGTTCGCCGCTGTCTTCGCGGGCATGACGCCCGGCCAGAAGACCGAGCAGCGGGACCGGGTCGCGCTCATCCTCGCGGTGCCCAGGCTGCGCGCGGCCATGCTCAACCAGTTCTTCCGGCTGATGGAGTTCCTGGCCGGCGCCATGGCGGAACGCGCGCGATTGCCGCCGGACGACTTCAAGGTCCGCAGCGTCGCCGGGGCCATCGTCGGCGCCGCGATGGCCGTGCTCCCCGCGATGAACGACGACCCCGACGCCGACCTCGCCGAGCTCACCGACACGGCGCTCATGCACCTCGAATCCGGCCTCACCCTGTGAAGCATGACCGAGATGGATTCCCTGGCGAACCCGCTACGCGTCGCCCGGCGAGCACGCGGCGGCGCGTTCCAGGAGGACGGCACGTTCGGCGGCGTTGCGGGTGAGCGACGCCGCCCGGGCGTACTCGGCCCGCGATTCTTCCTGGCGGCCGAGCTTCGCCAGAAAGTCAGCGCGGACGCTGGGCAGCAGGTGGTAGTTCCGCAGCTCCGGCAGCGACGTCAGGGCGTCGGCCAGTTCCAGCCCGCGGGCCGGGCCGAACGCCATGCCCACCGCGACCGCACGGTTGAGCTCGACCACCGGGGTCGGCATGACCTGGCCGAGCAGCTCGTACAGCGCCGCGATCTGCGCCCAGTCGGTCCCGTCGCCGGAGCGGGCGCTGGCGTGGCAGGCGGCGATGGCCGCCTGCAGCACGTACGGCCCGGCCGGCTGGCCGAGGCTCTGCGCGCGCAGCAGCGCGGCGAAGCCACGGCGGATGAGCAGCTGGTCCCAGGTTCCCCGGTTCTGCTCGAGCAGCGGGACCGGCTCTCCGGCCGGGCCGAGCCGCGCCCGCATCCGCGAGGACTGGATCTCCATCAGGGCCGCCAGGCCGTGCACTTCGGGCTCGTTCGGGCTGAGCTCGGCCAGCATGCGGCCGAGCCGGAGGGCTTCGTAGCAGAGTTCCGGGCGGGTCCAGCTGTCCCCGGCGGTCGCCGTGTATCCCTCGTTGAAGATCAGGTAGACGACTTCGAGCACCGACGCGAGCCTGGCCGGGCGCTCGCTGGCGGGCGGAACCTCGAACGGGACCTGCCTATGGGCCAGGGTTCGCTTGGCGCGCACGATCCGCTGCGCGATCGTCGGCTCGGCGGTCAGGAACGCACGCGCGATCTCGCCCGTGCTCAGGCCGCCGATGAGCCGGAGCGTGAGCGCGACCCGGGCCTCGGCGGGCAGCACCGGGTGGCATGCCACGAACATCAGCCGCAGCACGTCGTCGGCCACGAAGTCGTCGTCGGCTACGGCATCGAGATCCGGTGAGCCGCCGAAGATGGCCGCCTGCTGCCGGGAGCGCAGCTCCTGTCCGAGCAGGTCGACGTTGCGCTGCAGCCGCTCGTCGCGGCGCACCCGGTCGATGGCCTGGTGCTTGGCGGTGGCCATGAGCCAGGCTCCCGGGTTGGGCGGGATTCCGGACTCAGGCCACTGCCGCAACGCCGCTACCAGGGCTTCCTGCGCGAGGTCCTCGGCCAGGCCAACATCGCGCACGATGCGGGCCAGGCCCGCGATGATCCTGGCCGACTCCAGCCGCCAGACCGCGTCGACCGCCCGGTGCGCCTCGACCACGCTCATCCGCCGATCAGATCACCGCGACGCGCGGCCGCGCAAACCCCTGGCAAGCTGGCCCGTCACCTCACTCCGGGCCGTAGACCTGCTGGATCGCACCCTCACCGGTCCTGGCCACCTGCCAGAACCGCCGGGCCAGCTCGATCGCCTCTTCCTTGGACCGCGCGTCGACCAGAGCGAAGCTGAGGATCGCCTCCTTCGCCTCGGTGAACGGCCCGTCGGTCACGGTGACCTTCCCGTCGACGGCGGAGACGCGCGTGCCCACTGGATCCAGGCCCCCGGTCGCGAGCAGGACCCCGGCCTTGGTCAGATCCTCGACCAGCTGGCCCATCTCCGTCATCATCTTCTCGTCCGGCGCCTCGCCCGCCGTCACCGTCATCAGGAACCGCATGGTCCTGCCTCCCTCCAACATCTGGGCCGGCCCGCTGCCCGGGCCTCCCTCTGCTGATGCTTCGAACGGCAGCGCGCCATATCGACACCCGCCCCGCAGGAATTTAGTAAGAGTGAGGCATGCAGACCTGGGACGCCATCACCTCACGCCGTAACGTCCGGTCGTTCGCCGACCGCCCGATCGCCGCAGCCGACCTGGACCGGGTCCTCGAAGCGGGCCGCCGTTCCCCGTCCTCGCAGAACTGGCAGCCGTGGGACTTCGTCCTCGTCACCGACCGTGAGCTGCTCACAGAGCTGGCGAAGGTCTGGCAGGGCGCCGGCCACGTGGCCCACTCGGCCGCAACGATCGTGGTCGTCGGCCCGGCTGGCGACAACCCGTTCCACCGGGCCCAGCTCGACCTCGGCCAGGCCACGATGGCGATGATGCTCGCCGCCGCGGATCTCGGGATCGGCAGCTGCCACGCGGGGATCGCGGATCTGCCCCGGGTGCGCGAGCTGCTGGGCATCCCGGACGACCGAGACTGGGCGCTGCTGATCTCGCTCGGCTACCCGGCCGACCGTCCGCTGACCCCGATCAGGAATCCCGACCGGCGGCCGTTCGACGACGTCGTGCACCGCGGGCACTGGTAGGCCGCGGGAACTAGGCCTGGTTCCGCTGCCGGGTGCAGATCGCGTCGAGCCGCTCCAGTGACGCGGCCATGTCTTCTGCCCAGATGGCGCCGTTGTCCATCTGCAGCCGTTCGTGCTCGGGCGCGGCCGAGCAGTCATAGACCTCGGTCACGACGGTCGCATCCGGGCCATCGGGTGTGAGCACGTAGCTCCACCGGTGCCCCCAGCGGGGCGATTCCGAACTGGCCGGGGCGGCGTTGGGATGCCCGCGCCCGGCTTCGGGCTCCCAGCCGATCCGCCGGTCTTGCTCGTACTCGACCACGTGATTGTTCATCTCGTAGTTGCCGAGCTCGGAGAAGTACATCTTCATCACGAAGACGTCTCCGGCGCCCGAGATCATCGCAGGGGAGACCGGTCCCCGCAGCATCCCAGAGCCGTCGAACTCCTGATGCCGCGCCGAATTGGCCAGCACCTGGAAGATGTCGTGGGCTGGGGCACTGATCCGCCGTGATACGGCAACGGGCTGATACTCATCGTCGGCCACACCATCACCGTTCCTTCTCTGGTCTGCCGCGCGCATTGTCGCTGTTCGCGGCGCGCACCGCCTACGGGTTAGAGGTTCTCAGGCTGCTGCCGAGCCCTGCCGCTTCTGCCCGGTCAGTGACCGCGCGTTCCGCACGATCAGCGCGAATGGCCTGGCGGGCCCTGCCTGCACGACGCCGCGTGCTTCCCGAGCGCGCCTCGACGCGGTGACCTGATCCCGGATGTCCCTGGTCTGCTCGGCGCTGATCGTCGCCATGGTGGCGTGATACATGGGTCCTCCTCGGTCGCCGGGCCATGCGGCCCTGGGTGCGAGCCGCCATCTGGCCGCTCACCCCAACGACGAACCAGGACCCGCCCAGATGGACAACGCCGCCGGCGAATCTGTCGCGGCGCGCAGAAGCCCTCAACGACCGTCGTCGAAGAAGCCGCGACGTATGGCATATATGGTAGTCTGTGCGTATGGTGAAAACGACCGTCTATTTGCCCGAGGCTGACATGCAGGCGCTCAAGGCTGCCGCACGGAGGCGGCACCAGTCAGAGGCCGAACTGATCCGCGAGGGCGTCCAACGGATCCTCGCCGAGGAGAATGGACCGGTCATGCCGGACTTCGGGATTCTGGACGCTGAACCGGTGACAGCCGCCGAGATCGATGCTGCGCTGGCGGCCGGCATGGGAGCCGCCGGGATAGAGCGGTGATCATCGCCGACACCAGCGGGCTGTACTCGATCTTCAACCGCCGCCAACCAGAGCACCAGGCAGCTCGGGACGCGGTGGAACGCGACGGCGGCCCGCTGGTGCTGTCCCCACTCGTGTTGGCAGAACTCGATTACTTCATCTTGGCGCGGCTCGGCGCGCATGCGGAACAGACGGTCCTGACCGAGCTGAAATCGCCGGCATACCGGCTCGCTCCGTTCGACAGCGATGACTTCAAGCTGGCGTCCGAGGTCGCGGTGAAATACGGCGATATGCAACTCGGGCTGACTGACGCTTCGATCGTGGTGCAGGCGGCGCGCCACAAGACGACAAAGATCTTGTCGCTGGACTACAAGCACTTTGGCGCGGTAAAGCCCCTGACAAGCGATGCCAGCTTCACCTTGCTTCCCAGAGATGATCAACCCTGACGCCACAGCCTGGTGATGCTCGTCAGTTTCTCACTCCGCGGCCGCCGCGAACCCCTCGTCGAGGAAGGCTGCGACGGCGGAGGTGAACCAGGCGGGGTCGTCGAGCCAGGGATAGTGCCCGGCGCCCGGCTGGACGGCCAGCGTGGCGTCGGGGAACACGGCCGCGAGCTCGGCCGCGATCCGGGGCGGGGTGTTCACGTCCACCTCCCCGGCGAGCACTAGCACCGGCGGCGTGAACGCGGCGAGCGCCGCGCGGGTCACCTCGGGCTCGAACGCACCCGGCCCCGCGAACAGCCCGGCCGCCTCCTCGTTGACCTGTTCTTCGTTGGCGGCGGCATCAGCCTGGGCGATTGCATCCCAGCGCCCGTAAAACAGCGGCGCCATGGCCTCCCAGCCCTCCTCGGTCTCCGAACCAGCCTGGAGCCGCTCGAAGGCGGCGGCCGCTTCGCGGAACCAGGGCTCGCCTCGGCGGAGGTTGATGATCTCGCGGCGCATCTCGCTGGTGGGCTGCAGGCCCACCGCGCGGGTGCTGGGCGCGACAAGGGCCAGCTTGCTTTCCAGGCTGGGGTGCCGCGCGGCGTACATGGCGGCGATGTTGGCCCCGGCCGAGTGGCCGAGCAGATCCATCCGGTCGAGCCCAAGGTGATCCTGCAGCGCCGCTACATCATCGACCAGGCGGTCGCAGCGGTAGCTCGCCGGGTCGGCTGGCACCGCCGACTGGCCGGTGCCGCGCAGGTCCAGAATGACCAGCCGCCGCGACGCGGACAGGCCGCCAAGGTCGCCGAGGTAGACCGAATCGCGCATCGGGCCGCCGGGCAGGCACACCAGCGGGGCCCCGTCGCCCTGAACGTGGTACGCGAGCTCGGTCCCGTCACCGGCGCGGAAAACAGGCATAGCCGTCATCCTGACACGGCATCGCGGCCGCGCCATCCGGTTAATGGCCGGGTAGCGAAAACCGCCGGCGCGGCCGCGCCATCCGGTTAATGAGCAGCGGCAGTCGCACGCTCCAGCCCTTGCGGATTCTCAAAGCTTTGATATCTTACCCTTAGATATCGAAGCTTTGGAGGATGCGATGAACGATCTGCCCATGCAGGGGCGCGTAGCACTGGTGGCCGGCGCCAGCAGGGGAATCGGAGCCGCCACCGCGGAGGCGTTCGCGGCCGCTGGCGCCGCCGTTGTCCTCGCCGCGCGGGACATCGACGCGCTGAACGCTGTCGCCAGCCGCATCGAGGCGAACGGCGGGAAGGCGCTGGCCGTCCGCGCCGACGTCAGCGACGCCGAATCGCAGCGCAGCCTGATCGATCAGACGCTGGCCACCTTCGGCCGGCTCGACGCGGCCTTCAACAACGCCACGGACGGCCCGCGGCCGGCCCCACTGGCGGACATCGACCCCACCGAGTTCGACCGGGGCATCGCCACGAATATCCGCGGCACGTTCCTGGGCATGAAGTACCAGATCCCGGCGATGCTGCGGACCGGCGGCGGCGCCATCGTGAACATGGCCTCGCGGGCCGGCCTGATCGGCGTCGCCAACCTGGCCGCCTACGTGGCTGGCAAGGCCGGCATCATCGGCCTGACCGAGGTGGCCGCGCTCGACTACGCCGACCAGGGCATCCGCGTCAACGTGCTGGCACCTGGCACGATCCTGACGCACAACCTGGAGGCGGCCGGCCAGCAGGCCCAGCGCGGCGCGGCCGCGGCCACACCCATGGGCAGGATCGGCACCACGACCGAGGTCGCGAACACGGTGCTGTGGCTGTGCTCCGACCAGGCCTCGTTCATTACCGGCATCGTCGTCCCCATCGACGGTGGCCAGAACGCCGGCGTCAAGCCCCCGCAAATGATGGGCCGCCGGGCCGAGGGCTGAGCAAGACCTTCACCTGCTGGGTCGCGCCGCTGCTCAGGTCAGCGAACCAGCGGGGTGCATGCTCGAGAGGAGCTTTCGTCGTGGCGACCTGGCCGCAGGGAATGCGCCCAGCGGCGATGTGCTCCATGGCTTCGGCGAAGTCCCGGTCGGTGTAAGTGAGGGACCCGCGGATGACGATCTCCTTCACGGCCACCCAGTCCAGGCTGAGCGGCACCGGATCGCGTGGGAGCCCCACGATCGTGAGCCGCCCCGCAGCAGGCAGCAGTTCGATAGCGAGCGGCGCGCCGCTGGGGTGGCCGGTGCTGTCGATCACCGTCGTCGGCGGCTCGTCCCCGAGCAGCGGCGGCACGGACGCGACCGCCTCCTCCGGGGTGGCAGTCCGGGCGCCGAGCCGCTCAGCGGCGGCACGCCGCCCGGCAACCGGCTCGACGACGGCGATGCGGCCGAACCCTCGCGCTCGCAGTCCGGCCACCGTGAGGAGTCCGATCGGGCCAGCGCCGAGCACGCAGACCGGTTCCTGCGGCGTAGCGCCAGACTGGCTGATCGCCCGGATGGCAACGGCCAGCGGCTCGATCAGCGCACCGTCGGCGTCGCTGATGGCCGGCGGCAACCTGCGAAGCATGCCGACGGGGACGGTGACCGATTCGGCGTACGCTCCCTGGCGACCAATGCCGGGGCCGCGGTCGATACCGTTTTCGCACAGGTTCGGGCGGCCGATGCGGCACGCGTAGCACGCCCCGCAGGGCACCATCGGAACCACGGCCACCCGCTCACCGACGTCCCACTGCCCAACGCTGGGGCCGAGCGCGGCGATCACGCCGGTGAACTCGTGCCCGAGCACGTGCCCGGCCGGGATCATCTCGGCGGGCATCTGCAGCATGTGCAGGTCGGACCCGCAGATGCCGCAGAAGCTGACGTCCAGAAGCACCTCGCCGGGGCCCGGGACCGGGCGGTCGATGTCCACCACCTCAAGGCTCCGGTCGCTTGCGATCGCGACAGCACGCATGGCGCCTCGTTCCGGCCGGCTCAGAATCTGTGCGTGGTGGCGCCGAACGGGTCTCCCTTGGCGTGCGCGAAGACCTTGATCGGTGTCACCGCGAACACCTCGCTTGGATGGTCGCCGAAGTCAGCGTTGCAGAAGCGGCCATCGCGCACGGTGTACTTCCACCGGCCCTCCCACTTGGTGGCGAACGCGCTGGCGATGAGTGTGAGCGTGGCCTCGTCCGTAACATGGCTGGCCGGGCCCTCGACCACGACGTCAAGCCCGTGGTCCCAGCTGTTGCAGCCGGTGGTCAGCACGACGTGCTGGTTGGCGCGCAGGTTGGCGTACTTCTGTTCTTCCGCGCCGGTGGAAAAGCAGAGCGTCCCGTCGGTCCACACCGCGACTACCGGCGTGACGTGCGGCCTGCCGTCGGCCCGCACCGTCGACACCCAGAACAGCTCGGCGGACTCGAGCACACTGCGCGTCTGATCCCAGCTGACAGCGACGGCCTCAGCGCCGCTGTAACGCTGGTCGAGAGCCGTAACCGGCGTGTCCATCTGCGTCCTCCTTCGGGCTTTCCCACTCTCAGGTAAGACGCGGCAACGGCGCCGAACTAATCGCCGCGCGTCAATGGACCGACAGGCCGCCGTCAACGAAGATCGACTGGCCAGTGACGTACGCGGATGCGCGGCTGGCCAGGAACACCGCCGGGCCGGCGAAGTCCTCCGCGACCCCGTTGCGCCCCACCATCGTCCGGGCGGCCAGCTCCGCGACCCGGGCGGGGTCGGATGAGATCCGGGCGTTCAGCGGAGTCATGACAAAGCCGGGGACCAGCGTGTTGCTGGTCACCCCGTGCGGCGACCACGCCTCCGCCTGGGAGCGGGACAGCGACTCGAGGCCGCCCTTGGACACGCCATACGCCCCGCTCTGGACGAAGGCCCGATGGGCCTGCTGCGAGGTGACATGGATCAGCCGCCCGAAGCCCCGCTCGGCCATGCCGGGCCCAAATCGCTGGCCGAGCAGGTACGGCGCCTCCAGGTTCACCGCCATCGTGGCGTCCCAGGTCCGCTCGTCGATCTCGGCCATCGCCGGCCGCAGGTTCACTCCCGCGCAGTTGACGAGGATGTCCGGCTCGCCGAAAACCTTGGCGGACTCGCCGGCCGCGGCGAGCGCGCCCTTTCTCGAGCCCAGGTCGCCGCTCACGTACGCCGCGCGGCAGCCGTCCGCGGTGAGATCGTCAACGGCCGCGGCCAGCCGGTCCTCTCCGCGCGCCACCATTACGACGCTCCCGCCCGCGTGCGCCAGCGCTCCGGCAATGGCCCGCCCGATCCCGGAACTGCCGCCGGTCACGACCGCGACGAGACCGTCCAGCGAGAACAGTTGCTCAACGTAAGACGCCATCACGAGGCCCTCTCGTTCGCCCGCAGCGACCTTTGTACCAGAACCGCTGGCCGGCGCCGCTGGGCCAGAACGCTTAGCTCTCGCCCTCGGCCGGGTGCGGCGGCGAACCCGCTAGCGGGGTGGTGTCCAGGTACCGGATCTCGTAGACGCGTTCGGTGAACTTCCAGCCGTCGGCGGTCCGCTGGTAGCGGTCGTGGTAGATCGCGTAGTTCACCTCAGAGTGGCCGTCGCGGGTGCGAATGACTTCTTGCATGTAGGCGCGGCCGGACGCGGTGTCGCCGTCCAGCTTGATCATGCCCGGGTGCGTGTTCTGCACCAGGAAGTCCACGACTTCCGGCACCCGCCGGCCCCAGGCGCGGATCTGCTCCTGCCCTTCGAGCTCAACCGGGATGTTCGGCATCCGCAGCGCGCCGTCGGGCGTGAACAGCGACGCGGCACGGTCGTAGTCGCGCATCATCACCGCGTCGGTGAACTCGGCGCCCAAGGCCTCGATCTCGACGCGGTCAGCCATGGCTTGCAGGTCGCTCATCGTTTCCTCCTCGTCCTCTCGCCAGGACGACGACGCAGCCCGCCGGAATGTCAGGCGGCGCGGCCGCGCCCCGGTCAGCGGACCAGCCACCGGGCGCTCACGGCGAGCGCGACCACCGCGACAACCCCGAAGATCATGACCCAGGCCCCGCCCGGGACCGGCGTGAGGCGCGCCAGCTGGTCGGCGTCGCTGCGCCGTCCCCCGCCGCGGCGGCGTTCGCCCGCCAGCTCGATCACCGGCCGGATCCCGCCCAGCAGCAGGAACCACGTCATCACGTAGCCGAACCCGGCCTGCACGGCCGCGGACGCGTACAGGCTCACGGCCGCGACGGTCACGAGCGCGACCAGCACGGCCAGCATGCCGTAGACGTTGCGGATCGCGATCGCCAGACCGGCCAGCAGCACGAGGCTGAGCAGCAGCATCGCGGTCAGGTGCCCGATCGCCAGCAACGCGGCGGCGCCCAGGCCCAGCAGCGGCGGCGCCACGTACCCGGCCACGGCGGTCAGCGCGACACCGAACCCCTCCGCGCGCCCCCTCGACAGGGTTTCGCCGGCGGTGCTGCGGTAGATCCGCACCCCGCCGAGGTGCCGCCCCGTGGCCAGCGCCATCAGCGCGTGCCCGCCCTCGTGCACGATCGTCACCACGGTCCGCGCCACCGGCCAGACCCGGGAGGAACCCACGACGAGCAGCGCGAGCACGCCGCTGCCCAGGACCAGCCACCGCGGCGGCAGCGGCTGCGCCATGAACGCGTGGTGCCACGCGACGTCGGCCCGCTGCCAGAACCCGCCAAGCAGGGAGGACAGGCGATACGACGAGCCGATGGCAACGTGCAGCACCCAGCCAGGCTAAGCGAACGCACCCGCCGATAGGGGCACGCAGAGCACGCCGACGGCAGGTCTGCAGCCGATGTTCAGGTTGGGGTTGTGTCCATTTTGTTCTGAGTGCTGATGACGGTGGCCATTGCCGCGCTCGTCCGGGTGTTCATGCGTGGCCGGGTGGACCTGCCCTACCTGGCCTACGCCGGAGGATCGGCGCCCTACGGGCCGGCCGGGTCCGGGCTACGGCAACAGGTGTCGCCCGAGCAGATCCTGGCCGAGCGGTTCACCCGGGGCGAGATCAACCAGGACGAGTTCCACGAGCGGATGGCTGCGCTCCGTGCGGAGACCCCACACCCGCAGCCGAGCCCAGCACCCGAGTCCAGCTGACCCGGTCGAGGCCCGCGCGAAGGGCGGTCAGGCTTTTCTGCGGCTCCCCCAGAGGACCCGGTGAGCGGCGGCAAAAGCGCCCTGGCTCACGTGACACCCCCACCACTGTCTTGGGTATGTCTCACTCGGGTGCTACCGGAGGCCGGAGGCCAGTACGGGCACGGAGGCGTCGTTTGAGCTGGCGGGACGAGATCGGAACGGTGCTGGAGACGTGGATTGTAGCGCTCGGCGGCGAACATGGCAGGGAACGCTGGCAGCGAGTGGGGACCGCGCGGCCGACGGGCGAACCCGGGTCCTACGCAGTGGACATTCGCGGATCGGATCTGACTGCAGATCAGGCCGACAACCTGCGCCTTGCCGGATCAGAAGAACGAAGTGTCTGGGACGGATTCCCCGTTATGGGGGTCACAGTCGATGGGGAACTCTTGCGCGTGCGCGTGGCAGAATTCGCCGCACCTTCGGAGCCTTACCTGTGGCGACTGCGGCAACAGCCGACATTCCTAGTCACGGCGTTGCGAGATGGACTCGCAGCACTTGCCGACGCTGGCCTTGCAAACCTGCTAGCCCGTGGAGAGGTGGGCGGCGTACGCGCGGCAGTGACCCCGCCCCCTTTGCTGCCCGCACAGCAGGGCGCCTATCAGGCCTGTCTTGGCAGTGGATTATGGCTTGTATGGGGACCGCCAGGAACGGGTAAGACCCGGGTGCTCCGGGCGGCGATCGGCGATCTGATCGCAGACGGGAAGCGGGTCCTACTCGTCTCCGGCACCAACATCGCCGTGGACAACGCGCTGCTCGGCGTCGTGCGCGAGCACCGCCATCGGTACGGTGAGGTTGTCCGAGTGGGCCCGCCACAGCTTCGCGAGATCGCGGACGACCCGCAGATCTGCCTGCCCCTGATGGTGCAGGCAAGACTCGCAGAGACAGAAGAGCGGAGGCGGGCGGCGGCGCTGGATTTGCTGGAGATGGACCGCCGCAGCGAGCGACTGCGTAGTCTACAAGCGAAGCTGGCGGGGTTCGATATCGCAGCATACGAAACGGCCGCAGCGTTGCTTGCCGATCCTGGGCACACGGTAACCGAGACGAGTAACGCGCTGGCGGAATGCGAACTACTCGCGGAGGAAGGCCTGCGCGAGATCGAGAATGGCCGAAACAGGCTTAACGCCGCAGCATTATTTGCCGCCGAAGCAGCACCGGCCCGCAAGTTGTGGGTGCAGATAGCAAAAGAAGAAGCGGATCTGGCTCAGGTAGAGGAGGCAGCCCGGCAGGCGGAAGCGCGAGGGCTGGTGGCGGAGAACCGGTGCGCCGCAGCAGAGGAGAGGATCGCCGCACTGCAGCAACCGGGTCGCAAGGTGCGTCGGCGCGACCGCGGCGCCCTCAGGGAAGCCCAGCGCCGACTCGAAGAAGCGCGGCCTGAATACGATCGGCGACGCGCCGATGCGACCAGGGCGCGCAGCATTGCAGACGCGTCCCGCCATGACACCGAAGCCTCGATATCGGATCTCATCTCGCGGGCCGAGCTCAACAGAGATGAGATCCAGCGTCGCGACGCGGCTGTTGCGCAGGCCAAGGCTCGATTGGACGAGTTGGCACAGACCCAGTTCGTCACGCAAAACCGCCTTGCAAACCTTCGGTCTGCTTACTCCGCGGTTCAGGAGGCTGACGAATTGGTTACCGCGTGCGCTCGGCGCGGGTGGCCCGACATACATGCCCAGGCCACAGTTCTACGCAGCGAGGTCGCGCAGGACAATGCCCGCCGCCGCGAACTGGAAGAGCGGCACAGCGAACTCCAGCAGCAATATGAAAACCTAGCCCGCGACGCGCAGGGCGAGATCATCCGGGCGGCACATCTCGTGGCCACCACCCTCGCCCGTTTCCGCACGACTAAGGCCGTGCTCGAAGGCCCATACGACATCGTGCTGGTCGACGAAGCGGGCGCCGCCACCCTGCCTGAGATTTTGCTCGCCGTCGCCAAGGCCTCCCAGTGCGCTGTGCTGCTCGGCGACTTTATGCAGCTCGGTCCCGTCCTGCCGACTGCCCTAGAACATAGTGATAGGGCAGACATCCGCCGCTGGCTCATCACCGATGTATTCCGCCACTGTGGCATCACCACCCCGGCCGAGGCCCTGCACCACAGGTCCTGCCTCGTGTTGGATACCCAGCACCGGTTTGGCCCACATGTCATGGACCTTGCCAATCTTCTCGCCTATGACGGCCTGCTCAAGCCCGGTGACGACGTGCGTAGCCACACCGCGGAGGACCCTGAGATCGTCCTGATAGACACAGACGGCCTCCATGAACTGACCCAGGTCCACCGCGTGAGCCGCAACAGCGGCTGGTGGGCCGCAGGCCTTCTGCTAGCCCGGGCACTGGTCGAATTTCATTCCGAGAACGGCGAGACTACAGGGGTAGTCACGCCATATACCACACAGGCCGAGGCCACCCTGGAGGCGTTGCGGGACGTGGAGCCAGGCGGGCATCCACTCGCAGAGGTTGGCACCGCACACCGCTTTCAGGGCCGGGAGTTCCCCATCGTCGTGTTCGACACGGTCGAGCCCTTGCACGACGGCGGCCTCTGGATAGGTCAGGCATCGAGGCTGCCTGGCAGCACACCATGGCAGCAAAACGGCGTGCGCCTCTTTAACGTGGCCACCACGAGAGTCCAGCACCGTCTCTACGTGATCGCCAGCCGTGGCCGCATCCGCAACGCCAAACCCGGGACGGCATTGGGGCACTTTGGCGTGCTGCTCGGCGGCCGGAAGGTGCGCAGCGTCCCGGCTACAGGCCTGGTTGCACCGCTGGACTTCGAGGCCGCGAACCTCGGACCAGAAGGCAGACGTCTCGCGGAGGTACTCGCCCGGCATGTCGAGATCACGGACATCCACGACGAGCGTTCCTTCTACGACCAGTTCGCCCGCCTCATCTCGGAGGCTCAGAGCTCGATCTGGCTGTGGTCGGCGTGGGCTGCCACCCGCGTCTATAAGTTGCTGCCGCTGCTCAAAGCAGCTATCGAGCGCGGCGTGCGCGTGACCGTCTTCGTCCGGGACCCGAGCGACAGCCTGCAGAAAAAGACACACTTCGCTGAAGCCCTCGCCGCGTTGCGCACCATAGTTCCGGACGTGGTCGAGGTCCACGCCACTCACGAGAAGGCAGTGATCATTGACGAGCACACCGTCATGTTCGGCAGCCTCAATGTTCTCTCGCAGCAGCGGAGCCGCGAAGTAATGGTGACCATGCGCGGTCACCATTGGGCTCGCAAGCTGCTACTCCACCTCCATGCCGAGGAGTTCAGCAGGCCGCCCCGCTGTGAAGCCTGCGACGGGCAAGAGGTCGACCTCCGCCGCAGGAATAACGGCTCCTGGTATTGGCACTGCCATAGCAACGCCTGCTCACAGCATGGCACAGGCAAGTACAAAGGCTGGACGCGTGATGTGATCCTGCGACGGTCCCGGAACTGACCCGTAATTCGCACACGCTAGCCCTACGTATTCGCCTCTTTCTGCTGCCGTGAATGCTCGGCGATGGCGGGCAGCGCCCGCGCGAACGAGGCCAGGCTCTTGTTTTGCTCCCCGGAGAGGATCCTGCGAGCGGTGGAAAAGGGAAAGCCGGTGATCCCGAGGGCCGATATCGCGGGCCCGCGTTCCTCATCGGTGACCCACTGACCCTCGTACAGCCGGATGGTCACCTCGCCGGTATACGCGCCGACCAGCTGCCACCACAACTCCAGTCGCTGGCCGGCCAGCGGCCCGTCCGCGGTCAGCTCCGCGCATACCTCATCGAGTTCGCCAAGGCTGGCGATTGACCAGTCGAGCTGCCGTCCGTACTGCTCGCCTACGAGGTTCACGCACTCGGCGGCGACGCCTCGCATCGTTTCCGGGTCGGGATTGCCCACGGTCACCGATCCTTGCATGCGTTCGGGTGCAATCAACTCAAATCGGTATCGCGGGGCGGGGGCATGCCGGTCTTCGCACGGCGGGAACGGCGCAGGCTCCGGTAGCTGGCATTGACGATCACCACGGCGGCGATGATTGCGGCCTCGAGTTCGGCGGTGTACCGCAGCACGGCGAGGTTCTCTGGCTGGAGCAGATCGCCGAGATCCAGGCCAAGCCCCCCGCCATTGTTGATGCGCAGCGCCCCGTGCGCGCCGGGGCGTCCGCCCGGGGACAGCTTGACGGCGTGCGGCGCAGCCTTGACCACGTTGCCCTGCACGGGGACCGCTTCACCGCCCGGGCCCTCTCCCGGGAGGCTGGGGGCGAACCGGTTCCAGGCCAGCCCGAGGAGCACCACGACCGCGACGACCGCCACGACGGCGGCGAACTGCCGGAGGAACTTCACTGCGACCGCCCTCGCGGACGCCAGACCAGCATCCGGCGGCCCACCCCGGCGATCCATCGCCAGCGCAGTGCCACGTGGACCGGGACGAGGCCGACCGTCACCTCCGCGGTGAGGACGTGCAGGCGGAACCAGAACGGGGTCTGCAGGGTGGTGATGCCGAGTTCGGGGAGCGCAACCCGCGAGATGGCGATCCCGGATGCCACGCACAGCGTCATGGCGAACAGCAGCGCGAGGTTGACCAGCCAGATCACCTTGTCGTGGCCGCGCGGATCCAATAGCCGTCTCGTCGTGCGGATGGCCCAGTCCCAGTGCAGCGTCAGGTGCAGCAGCAGGGCGATCCCGATGCCGATGCCGAGCCACTCGTGGATCACCACTCCGGTGAATCCATAGCTGTAAGCGACCGTGTACGCGAGCAGGATGACCGCGTCAAACCAGAAGTCCAGCTTTGTCCGGCCCGCGACGTGCGCCCGGCGCGGAGCCGTTCCGGCCGACGGCGTCGTCGAGGGTGCGCTCATGACAGGAACCTTAGAGCGGGCTATTTGACCTACCGCTAGAACTCTATGCGAGTTCCTCGTGAGCCCCGCACGAGGTGGCCGCGCTGGCCGGCACGCGAGCCCGGGCCAGTTGCTCCCGGCGGCACACTGCATACTTCGGCTGGTTCGTTATCAGGACATTGACGCGCTCGTCGGTCAGAAATCGATCGATCAGATTGTCCGCGTCGACGGTCCAGACCATGGCGCCGATTCCGTGCTGACTGCACAACTTCAGGACACCCCAATGAGCCAGCTTGTAATTCACGGCTCAGCCGCTGAATAACTGAATCCGGTGCCGATGATGGATTCAGCAAGAGGAGTCGCTGAGCACTCAATCGGCGCATCATTCAGTGCCGCGCCTTGATTCCGGATGGCGGTGAATGTCTCGCCGAGCGTTGGATCGTAGACGACGCCAATCACCGATTCACCTTCGGTGACCGCTGCGATCGAGACAGAGAAGTTAGGGATGCCGCGGAGGTAGTTCGTGGTTCCGTCGATCGGGTCGATCAGCCAGCTGAGACCGCTC